>LWDU01039556.1_pt1 | contig 39409 bp, 33 predicted proteins | sample 727161 | NCBI WGS metagenome assembly LWDU01 (sample SAMN04566230, study PRJNA314399) | hydrothermal vent metagenome | isolation source: deep sea hydrothermal plume seawater | place: Mexico: Gulf of California, Guaymas Basin | collected 2004-07-11
GCGGGCTTCGACGACGGGTTGGGTGGCGAAGACTTGGCCGTTGACGATATCGCCGTTGATGGCGACCGGGTCGGAGGGCAATGTGGTAAAGACGATCTGTGTGGCGACGATGTCGATGGTGTGCCGGTCGGCGTCGTCGGCAGTGATTGCACTACCGATATTGCCACTGCTGGTTTGGATTGCGCCAGCGCTCGAACCGACGCGGAAGGCGTCTTTGAAACCGCTAAGTTCGTCGGTATGGGTCGAATTAAAGGTGGCAACGACGAGGAAATAGGGGAAGTCGCTTGACCAGGTCAGCGGGTCGGTGAGGGAGACGGTGGTTGGGGCGCCGATGTTGACGATGGTTTGCGTGCCCAGCAAACCATCGCTTTGCGCATCGAAGACGGCGTCGGTGCTTTTATAGAGGCTAAGTTGAGTTATTGCACTGGCGGTAATGCCGGTAGCACTGCTCAGATCGGAAAGGGTGAGGGTGATAGCCTGGAGCGAAGAGGTGCCGTCGTTGACTAGACGTACCTCATAGACCTGTATCTTATCTCCGGGTTGAGACGTAGATTGCCCGGAGAGGCCTTGGTGGTGTCCAAAGACGACAATGGTCGCCAAAGCCGGATACGCCTGGAGCAGAAAGCACCCGATGTATAGCAGATGACGCATAGAGACGGAAATAGTTTTCGGACCGGGAAGTACAGGTGCGACAGGGGGTTGTCGCAGAAGTGTGGGAACTTCTAGACACCTATACTAACTATTTTTGCGAAAAAAAACAAGACAAGACTATGGAATTTATCGAGTTATGGCTTTTATGAGGGGTGGGGCGACAAAGTAGAGCAACTGTCCGTATGTCTGCTCGATCTCGGTCCAGGAGAAGCAGCCTAGTTGGATGGCGGCCAAACCGGCGGTCGGTAGCCCGACGCGGGCACCCGTAAGCTGGGCGATCCACTCTTCGAGGCCCGGATTATGGGCGATAAGCAGGCCGGTTTGCACGGAATTGGGAAATGTTGCCGCTGCTTGTGCTAAGGTCTGAGGAGGTGCCAGATAGAGTGATTCGTTGAAACTTAGGGCATTTGTGGGCAGATTTAAGGTCGTCGCCAAACCTTCGACTGTCTGGCGAACTCTAAGTGCAGGCGAGGCCGATACTGCGTCGGGTTGCGGGCCGAAATTGTTGAGCAGCTTCCCAATAAGCGGCACGTCTTTGCGGCCTCGTTCGTTGAGTGGACGGTCGAAATCGCTGCGCACGTCGGGCGGGTAATCCGATTTGGCGTGGCGCATGATTAGCAAGGTCTTCATCGAGTCTCCGAGGAATGTGTTGCGCAGGCGTAGTTCTGGCGGTATTTTTACCAAATTAATATCTATTCATCCAGGGAACAAACTCTCCCCAGGAGTGAAGAGCCTGTGGCTGTGCAACCTTTAGAGCTTAACCTAGATATTCGTCCCAAGCATCGTTTTGAAATCATCGACGTTTCGGCCATGATACGCGACGAAGTAGGGGATGAACTAAGCCAGTTCCGCAAGGCGGCCTATTGTTCGTTCCATACGACGGCCGGTTATCTGGAACAGGCGGTTTGTGCTCGCCTCGGCCACAGCCGCAAACAGCTAGATCCCTTTATTCGCGCGGTGCAAAAGATCTTCCCTTACGACGCCGGTTATTTTCACGACCGGATGCAATTGCGCGACGAACTGAGCGAAAGCCAAAAGGAAAAAGAGCCGGTCAACGCCGACTCGCATTTGACCTTTATCGGCGCTGGGCTCAAGAATTGCGTCACCTATCTCAACCGTTCCGATGAGCCGGTTTATTTTATCGAGCTTGACGGCATCTACAAACACTACGTGCGCCGCCGCCGCACGATGGTCATGGCTTATAACAGTACCGAAATCGTGCATCGCGGCCGGATCGCGATTCCAGTGGAGAACGGCCATGCGATCGATTCCTTCAATCTCAAGGACGCCCGTTACGGCCTTTTTGAGCGCCTCGAGGATTGGTCGCGGCAATACGGTGTGGACAGGGGTTGTATCGATATTCGCCTGGCGCCCGAGGAAGACCACGCGGGCATGACCGTGAATGAGTACGAGACGCTCCTGATGCGCAATGATTTGCCCGAGGCGCTCAGCGATCCGTTGCGCTATGTGGTGCAACGCGGTAAAAAGCTGCTGCGGCACCCCACTTCGATCCCTGGCAAGACGCGCGATTACGCCGCATATGATCTGATCCACTTCTACAATGACCTGATGGACCAGGTGCCGATCGGCCGATCGGTCATCGACCGTATCTTCTCGGTGCTGTCGACGCCGGCTAAACGGATGCTGCGCCTCAAACGCCATATCCGTCTTTTGGTCTCTGACAGCGAGGCCACCGGTTCCGACCGCATCGTCCAGGGCACCTACCAGAGTCCGATCCTTATCCAGCACCATCCAGCCGAGGATGGTGTGCGCTATATGGACGTCACGCTGCGCCGCTTTACCTAAGCGCCATGCAGGTCGATCCGTCCATTTTCAAAGCCTACGATATTCGCGGCGTCTACCCCGATTCGCTGAACGAAGAAGTCGCTTACGCGGTGGGGCGCGCCTTTGTTGCACTGTTGGCGTGTGAAGAAGTCGTCGTCGGGCGCGATATGCGTTTGTCGAGCCCAGCGATCAAGGAGCATCTAATACGAGGCTTGACCGAGCAGGGTGCCGATGTCGTCGATATCGGCATGGTTGGAACGGATCAGTATTATTACGCCTGCGCGACGCTTGGCCGTCCGGGGCTGATGGTTACTGCTTCGCACAATCCCCCCCAGTACTGCGGTTTCAAGATGGTACGCAATATGCCCTATCTGCTCAGCGGCGATTCGGGGATTCAGGATTTGCGCCACCTCGTCGAAGAGGAGGGTTGGGGCGAGCCATCGCGGTCCGGAGAGGTCCGCACGCAAGACGTCTCGCAGGGTTTTATTGACAAGGTCCTCGAACTAGTCGACCCGGCGCAAATCAAGCCGCTCAAGGTCGTGGCCGATACTGGCAACGGCATGGTGGGCCCGATCCTGCAACAGGTCTACGACCGCCTGCCGGTCGAATTGATCGGCATGTATCTCGACCCGGACGGCAGCCTGCCCAACCACGGCCTCGACCCGATGCAACCGGAAAACCGCGCCGATCTGGAGCGTCGTGTTATTGAAGAGGGTGCCGATATCGGCTTTGCCTTCGATGGCGATGGCGATCGCTTTTTTATTGTCGACGATCGCGGGCACTTTGTTCCGGGCGATTTTGTCACCGCCTTGATGGGCTGTTATATGCTTGAGCGCGATCCCGGCGGCAAGGTCGTCTACGACGTGCGGTGCTCGTGGGCTGTGCCGGATCTGATCAAGCAGGCTGGCGGTACGCCTTTAATAGAGCGCGTGGGGCATTCATTCCTCAAACCGCGCATATTCGAGGAGGGGGCCGTCTACGCCGGTGAGTTGAGTGGCCATTATTATTTCCGTGAGTTTTATGGTGCGGATTCGGGTATCGTGCCCTCGTTGGTCATGCTGGAGATGCTGTCCAAACGGGGAGTTAAGCTCTCCGAACTATTGGCTCCGCTCGAATGCAAGTACTTTCTGTCATCAGAGATCAATTCCCGGGTAGACGATCCACTCGCCAATATCGAGGCGTTGGCCGAGCGCTACGGCGACGGCGCGATCGAGCGCATCGACGGGATAACAATTTCATTCGACGACTGGCACTTCAATGTGCGGCCCTCCAATACCGAGCCCTTGCTGCGGCTCAACCTGGAGGCGCTATCGCAGGAGATGATGGAGCAGAAGCGGGACGAGGTGTTGGAATTTATCCGCTCGTGAGAACGAAGTTTTTTTGTCGCGGTGCCCCTGCCGGAAGCTTTTGGCGGGGGCTTTGTCGTTTGCGCGCGGCACCCGGATGAATTTCCTGCGCGGTTTTTCGCTCAACGCCGTCTGTACAGGGCTTACCTTTGGCCTCGGTCTGGTCAATCAATGGTTGTTGGCCAACTACGTGTTGGACAAGGCGGCGTACGGGCGGTTGTATCTTTGGACCAACGCGGCAATGATTGGTGCCATTGTTTTGGGGGAGTGGTTGCGGCGGGGTAATACGATTGTAGTGGGCAAGGAAGCGGTGGCCGTCGAGGCGCGGGATAACGCGTTGCTCTACTGTGCGGGGTTGTTGGGGGTCGGGTTGGCTGTGGCGTATATCGGGACCGACACCTGGGGCCGGTTGTTAGGGGCGGAGGCGCGGGACTACTGGCCGCTTCTGGCCGCGTTACCGGTGCTGTTTATCCTGCAGCGGGCGGGGCTGTCGGTCTTGCTCGGGCGGGATCAGATCAAGCTCTATGCTGCGATCCCGGTGTTATTTATTGTCGTGTATCTCATCGGCAACGCGGTGCTGTGGTGGTCGGGCGAGGCGGAATTGGCGTTGGTCCTTTGTGTTTTTGCCGGTGCCGCGGGCACGGCTGGGTTGGTGGCTTTTGCGGTGCTGTCGGGCATCGGGCGCTTCAGTTGGGGTGACCGGGCGGTTTTGCGGCGGACATTCAGTGTTGGAGCGCGAGGCGCTGCCTCGGTCGGGCTGGTTTTTTTAATGTTGCGTAGCGACGCGTTTCTGATCGAATATTTGCTCGGTGAAGCCGCTGTGGGTAGTTATCGGGTAGCGCTCAATTTTGCCGAGATGATGCAGCGCTTGCCCGATGTGGCTGGCGCGATACTGCTGGCCAAGGTTGTGCGCGGGGAGGATCAGCGTCTTTTGAGTTTGCGCGTGGCACAGGGCATTCTAATTTTTTCGCTGCTGGCGGCATTGGCGTTATTGCTTGCTGGTCCGTTGCTGATAGGGTTGCTTTTCCCCGGTTATCCCGAAGCCTATGAACCTTTGGCGTGGATGCTGCCGGGGCTGGTTTGTCTTGGTTTTGCTTCGGTCTTTAATACCAAGTTGGCCGGGCAGGGTTATCCGGTGGTTATGCTGTGGGCGGCGGCGGTGGCTTTTGCCGTTAATATTTTATTGGGCATCTGGTTTATCCCTACTTGGGGGCTGTTGGGCGCGGCGTGGTCGAAGTCGGTCGCCTATGTGGCGTGGGCGCTTTTGGTGGGGGGATATTATCTGCGCAATGAGGGGCTCGGGTGGGGGGCTCTCTTGCGTTTTTGGGATCTGGCCGCTACTTTGAAGAAAAGCCATAAGTCATAGAAAATATGAGTATCTTTACACACACAGACCTGCGGTCCTACGCTCTTGACCGCCGTTACTTCGCCGCTTTCCTGGTCTTCCAGGGGTTGATGGTGGCGGGTAGCATATTCTATACTGAACTCCTGCCGGCCTTATTGGCAGTCTCTTTGCTCGCCGTGCTCTTTGTCGCCGGTGTATTGGTACGGCCGTGGTTAATCCTGCCACTGATCGTGTTGACCACCGGGCTCGACAGCACGGGACGGCTGATCGGCGAGGCGGGCAAAATCCAGGGCATCTTCCATCTGACGGGTTTTCACCTGACCTTCGGGCTGATGATCGTCGCCCTGGCGGCTAATCTTTGCCTGACGCGTCGTGTGCGTTTTCCCGATTTCGACGTCAAGGCGCCGCTCTTCCTGTTTTTGGGGTGTATCGCCGTTTCGTTGACCTATTCGCCCAACCAACCCGAGGCGACGGTCAGCTTCATGCGGATCTGCGCGTTGGTGCTCTTCACCTATATGGTGCAGGTCATCATTGATTCTAAGCAGGCGGTATCGGCGGTTCTGTGGTCGATGGTGATTTTCACTGTGTCCGGCGCGGTAATGGGCACATACCAAGTAATCACCGGCCAGTTTCACTTGCCGGTCAAGGTCATCACCGCGTTGGGTGGAAATGTGCCGCGGGCGACGGGGACCTTCCACAATCCGAATATCTTCGCGTCGTTTATGATGAGCGGGGTACTACCGCTTTTGGCGGTGCTGCTCAATTACAAGATGGGTAGGGGGCAGCGCATACTCTTTGCGCTTTCAACCATCATCGGCGTCGGCGGGCTGCTGGCCTCGTTTAGTCGTTCGAGTTGGGTGGCGACGATGATCGGCGTGATGGTCATCCTCTGGCTAAGCGGCAAGATACGCTATTTCTTTGTCCTAATCCTGGCGTCGATCGTGTTAGTCCTTGGGCTCAAGGAGTTTGTACCTTTTGCCGAGTATATATTTGAGCGCTTTATCTCCATCTTCACGCTATTCAGCCAATTCGGTTCGGTCGGTCGCACGTCGAGCACGGCGCGGATCTTTTTGATTATAGCCTCGCTCGACATGTTTTTTGACCATCCGTTCTTAGGGATCGGTTGGCGGGCCTTCCCGTATGTGTTCTCCGGCTACGCGCCGCCAGGTTATCCGCACTGGAGCTATGTCAACGAACCCCATACCGTGATCGCCATGGTGTTGGGCGAATTGGGCATCGTCGGCTTCACGGCCTTTATGTGGTTTGTCTGTCGCACCTTCTTTTTGAGCCTGGGGCGCTTTTACCGCATGCAGGATTCCTATTTGCGCGCCGTGGCGATCGGTCTGATCGCCACCTTTGTTGCCTTCCAAGTGAACCAGTCCTTTAATGGTGATCTGCCCAACAATATGTTCTGGTTCTGCATCGGCATGTTATTCGCCGTGCAGCGGCTGGAGGCCGCCTCGCGCAAGACGTGAAGGTCCTAGTCACCTCGCGTCTCTATCCCAGTTCGGCCTATCCGAGCCGGGGGACATTCGTGCACGAGCAGGTGCGTTTTCTCAATGCGCACTGCGATCTCGAAATTATCTCACCGATCCCCTATTTTCCGCGTTTGCCGGGCGGCGGTCGTTGGAGCGCCTATGGTCGAGTCGGCCAACGCGAGACGCTCGACGGCCTCGAAGTGCGTTATCCGCGCTATTTGTCCTTCCCGCGCCGCCTATTTTTCACTGGTCTCTGGCACCGTTATCTGGGGGCTTTGCGGCGTGCGTGCGGTCCGGTGCCAGACCTGATCCACGCCCATCTCGCCTATCCTGACGGCCTAGCCGCCATCGAATATGGTCGCCAGGTGAACCGGCCGGTCGTTATCTCTGTACACGGTCACGATGTGCGCGAAATCCCCGATGCCCGCTCCGAATGGCGGGCTCTAGTCTCCCGTGCGTTGACCGGTGCCGAGTTGGTGATCGTCAGCAGCGGCGACGTGCGCGAACGAGTGCGCGAATTGGGTGTAGCCGACGATCGCATCCGTTTGATTCCGCAAGGCGTTGATTGCTCGCTCTTTCGCGGCGCCGACCGCCAACCTGGCGATGGTGGGTGGCAGTTGTTGTATGTGGGGCGTTTTGACGTGCGCAAGGGCATGGGGGTGTTGCTTGAAGCGATGCACGAGGTGCGGTGCGAGCGCGGTGATGTGCGTTTGCGGTTGGTGGGTGGAAGTCCGGTTAGTGGCACGGCCGACGATTTTCGCGAGCAGGCCCAGGGATTAGAGGATTGCGTCGAGTTCGTCGACGAAAAATCACACGAAGATATTCCAGCGCTGATGGCGGCGGCGGATGTATTTGTGCTGCCCAGTTTCTACGACAGCTTCGGCATTGTATTGGTTGAGGCTATGGCCTGTGGTTTGCCGGTAGTGGCGACGCGCTGCGGCGGACCACAGGATATCGTCGAAGAGGGCATGGGGATGTTGGTCGCGGTGGGTGACGCGAGGGCATTGGCGCGAGGGATACTGACCGTGTTGAACGAATATGAGGCGTTTGACCGGGCGGAAATTCGGCGGCGGATCGAAGCGCAATACGATTATCGGGGTGTAGCCAAACGCATATATGGAGTGTATGAGGAAGTTCTGGGTCGATAGTTTCTAAGGATTATCGCAAAATACCAGCGAGCCGCAAGAGCAGAGGTCTTTGCGGTAGCCGCTAAACAATCCCTGCGTAAAACGCCAATAGCTTATCCGCTTGTGTTTCCCAGTTATAGGTCTCCCGTGCCGCCTTGCGCCCTCTCTCGCCCATCTGCTGGGCCTGTTCTGGATGTTCCCACAAATAGCGCACCGCCTCGGCTGCTGCCTCGCCGTCTTCAGGGTCGACGCAGAGACCGCAGCCGGTTGTTTCGACGATCTCGCGCAGGTTGGGGAAATTCGCGCAGATTACGGGAATGCCGTAGGCCATGTATTCAAAGAGCTTGGTCAACTCCTTATGCAGCGTATGTTGATTCGGCGGAAAAAGCGCCAGACCCGCCGTCCAGCGTTCGCACAGATAATGCTCGACGATACGCTCGTGCGGTATATAACTTCCGATGCCCTCGATATGCAGCCTAGTTGGATCGGCGGTGCTTTGTAATTCGGCAGCGAGGTGTGTGTCGCAGCGGCCGACGAGGAAGACCTCGGCGTCGGGCAGGTGGTGCAATAGGTTGGCGTGATGGTGGGCGCCGCGATAGGCTTTGACATTGCCGGTGTAGATCAGGCGGGGGTGCTCGGCGCGGGGTCGCTCGGCGAGTTGGGCCTCGTGCAATTCGGGGAACTGGGCGTAGTTGAGAATCGTTTCGCCGCGGGGGAAGCGTTCGGCGTAGTAGCGCTCGGCGAGTATGAGGTGGAAGAAGTGGCTGGCGCCGGTTTCGGCTAGGGCGAAGGTCTTGGCGACTAGGGCGCGCAGCCAAGCGGGCAGGTATTCGCGTTGACGGATGGCGGTGAGGTTGTCTTCGTGGATATCGTAAATGACGCGTTTGCCCAGCAGGCGTAGCAAAAGTCCGGCGGGAATCAGTTCTGGGTCGTGGAAATGATAGAGGTCGGCCCGTTCGGCAAACGCCATGCGAAAAGCCCGCCAGACGCCGAAGCTCATGCGGGCGAGCCGGCCGCCGGCCGAGGGCAGGGCGCGGATCGACAGGTTTTCGTGGGATTCGTCGCTTGAGTGTTCGGCTAGGAGCACGACTTCGTAGCCTGCCGCCGCTAGCGTTTTGCATTCGCGGTGGAAGATTCGGTTGTCGAAGGGGTTATGGACGGTAGTGATGTGCACGACTTTGTGCATGGTTGGCTCAATATCCGAAAATAGGTGGGGAGGGGCGCTAAAGTTAAAAGCCGAATCGTTTTTTACCGGCGGAACGAGTTGCATAAACCACTACAAATGGCGAAAATATAATAAGATAAGATGTATTGTGATACCGTTAATTACTTTGGATCGCCATGTTTGCCATCGTTTTCTGGGCTGCGTTACTTATTGTCGTTTATACCTATTTGCTCTATCCCGTGCTCATCTGGTTTTTGACGGTGGGCCGCAAGGAGCCGGATTACGCCCCATTGGCTGAGTGGCCGGATCTATCACTGATTATCGCCGCCTATAACGAAGAAGCGGTATTGCGGGCCAAGCTAGAAAACGCATTGGCGTTGGATTATCCGGATGAAAAACTGGACATCATTGTGGTCTCGGACGAATCGTCCGATGACACTGATCGCATTGCTGGCGAATTCGCCGAGCGCGGGGTGCGTTTATTTCGGGTCAGCAAGCGTGGCGGCAAGACTCAGGCGCAGAATGCGGGCGTGGAGTTGGCCAGTGGGCAGTTCTTGGTGTTTTCCGATGCCAATTCGATGTACGCTCCCGATGCGCTCAAGAGACTGATGGCGCCCTTCGCCGACGAACGAATCGGTTGTGTCTGCGGGGAATTGCAATATGCCAACCCCGATGACGGGGGTGTTGGCAAGGGCGAGGGTGCTTATTGGCGTTACGAGCAATTTTTGAAGCAGAGGGAGAGTTTGCTCAGCTCGACCCTGGGTGCCAATGGGGCGATCTACGCATTGCGTCGCGAACTCTTCGAAGAGTTGGGTAGCGAGATTATCAGCGATTTTGTTATGCCGATCCGCGTTTGGCGCCAGGGCTATCGCGTGCTCTATGAACCGAAGGCCATCGCCGTCGAGCACAGTGGCGGCAGTTTTGGCGACGAGTACGGCCGCAGACGGCGGATTATCACGCGTTCGCTGCACGGTTTGTGGACTCAGCGTGGGGTAATCAATCCCTTTGCGCACTTTTTTTTCGCCTTTCAGATGTTCTCGCATAAAGTGCTGCGCTGGCTGGTGCCAGTGCTGCTTTTGGTGGCGCTGCTGGTCAATATTCCTTTGGCGGCGGATTCGTTGTATCGCCTTTTGTTGGTATTGCAGATTATTTTCTATGGCTTGGCCGTGTTGGGCAATATATTGCCGGAGCGGCTCAGTCGGCTTTTCCCCTTTTATGTGCCGGCCTATTTTTGCGCCATCAATTTCGGTGCTCTGTTGGGGCTGGTGCATTTTCTAACTGGCCGCCGCGACCGCATCTGGCAGCCCGTGAGTAGAGTGTAGATGTCCCGTCTGCAACGCATTGCCCTGCTCGTGTTGAGCGATATCGCCGCTGTTAACCTGGCGTCGGTGCTCTTCCTGTGGATGAAGTTCGCCGGCGGTGGGCTAGAAACCGTCCAGCAAAGTTGGAACCGGCTGTATCCTGAGGTAACGGAGCCGACCTTTTGGTACGCGCTGGGATATTACTCCGATGTGCTGCTGCTGATCGGCGGTTGCTGGCTGTTGCTCTTCCTGTTTTTCGGTTTCTACCGTCCTTCTCCTTCGAGCTCGCGTTTCGACGAGATCTTCGAGGTGGTCAAAGTAGTGACCTTGGGTGTGTTACTGGCTTTCGTCGCCACCTTCGACAGCGAGGTCCGCCTGACCCGGTTGTTGATCTTCTTCTATTGGCTGGGGATGGTTTGTACGGTGGCGGGTGGGCGGGTGGTGGTGCGCAGCTTCGAGCGCCAGCTTTTGTTGCGCGGGATGGGTCGTCGGCGCACCGTGATCGTCGGTGTCGACCAACGCGGCACCCGGTTATTGCACGATTTGCGCTCGTCGCCGGCGCAGGGGTACGAGGTCGTAGGTTTTGTGCGGGCGCACGACGAGCAGGAGCGCGATGAGATCGACGGTCTGCCGGTCTTGGGGGTAGAGGAGGATTTAGGGCGAGTTATCGCCGCCGAGCGCATCGAGGTAGTGCTGATCGCCTTGCAGTCCAATTCTCACGAGGAGGTGATGCAGATCATCGCCGCCGCGGAGGGGCAACCGGTCTCTTTCAGTATTACGCCGGACCTCTACGATATCGTCACCGGCCACGTGCGCACGACCCAGATCCACGGCGTGCCGCTGATGGAACTGATGCCGGAGTTGATGCCGGCGTGGCAGCAGACGGTCAAGCGCCTTGTCGACGTGGTCGTGGCAATCGCGGTGTTGGTGGGTTTGGCGCCCTTGTGGGTGCTGATCGCGCTGGTGATCAAGCTGACGTCGCATGGGCCGATCTTTTTTCGCCAGGAGCGCGTCGGCGAGGACGGCAAGCCGTTTATGATGCTTAAATTCCGCTCGATGCGCATCGATGCGGAGGAAAAGACTGGCCCGGTATGGGTCAAAGGCGAGGACCCGCGGGTGACGACCATCGGTAAGATCCTGCGCATGCTGCACCTAGACGAGATCCCGCAATGCTTCAATTTCCTGCGCGGCGACATGAGCCTGGTCGGCCCGCGGCCCGAGCGCCCATTTTTTGTCGAGCAGTTTAAGAAACAGATCCCTTTCTACAGCCGCCGCTTCAACGTCAAACCGGGCCTGTTGGGCTGGGCGCAGTCCAAACACGAGTTCGACCTCAACTCCAAGGACGTAGTGGGCATCGCTCGCGAGCGCCTTGAATACGACCTCTACTATATCGAGAATATTTCCCTCAAGCTCGACTTCAAGATTATGCTGCTGACGGTGTGGTTTGTGCTGGCGGGCAAGAGCACGCGCTAGCACCTTCCTAATCGGGTAGTTACACTCTTTGCAGGGATGTGGTGCATTTGTTGGCGGGCCAAGGTACGCGCTGAGCTCTGGCGGATAAGAACATGCGCTTCTACGCTGCGTGGTCGGCAAGACGGCGACTAAAGCGTTTTGTCGGCCGTGATCACTGTCCTATCTTTCGAACTTGCCACCGCTTTGGCGGCGTGGGTTGATTCGGTGGGGTTAAAGCAAATTTTGCAGCAGGCGGAAGGCGGCGATGAGATTCGCGCGGTATTGCAGGTGGCGGTCACGCGTGTCCAGGCAGGGGCTGCTCGATAGCCTTGGCGGGCTGTGGGGAAGAAAAAATAATATATTGCAAATGCCATATGTATTTGAAAAAAAACGACTTGCCGTTATAGATTGGCTGTAGCACTTTGGTACAATAACTTGAAATTAAATGCTTTACCTTATGGACCTACGATATTGAGGGAGGTCAGTTCATGTGTGTCTTAGGGAAATTTTTGTTGCTCTCGGCTTTTTTGTTGCCGCTGGGTGTTGCCCAGGCGGAGGACAAAGAGGAACAAATGGACAAACTGCGTCGCAAGACGCCGAGTGGCCAGTATGTCGATCCGGCCAGTTTTTTCCGTTTTCACGGCTATACTTCACTGAGTTTTACGCAGGCCGGTGATCAGTTGGGTCCGGCGCCTGGAGGCACCCCCCAGATTTTGATCAATCCTGGGCCTTCGCCGCAGACGGGTTTCAACGAAGGTGGTTTCCGCCACGACGCGGCGCTTTTTGTCGGCGGCGAGCCGCTCGACGGGGTCGGTAGTATCATTGAGATTCACTTTGTCGGCGATGCGACGGACCCTGTGATCACTGAAGCCAAGATGAGTTGGGACCTAGGTGAGTTCGTCGGCAACGAGAACTTGGGCCTGCGCCTGATCGGTGGTCGTTACTGGTGGCCCTTCGGCATCCACAACGACGAATGGTTTAGCGCGGTCAACCGTTTCTCGCTATTGTCGCCCGCTGCGACCGAGGTTGTACCGGCACATTACAATGAAGTTGGCGTGATGCTCGAAGGCGAGCTCGTGTTGTCCTCGATGATGGGACTCAACTTTGCGCTGTCGGTCGGAAATGGCGCGCCGGGTTTTCACATGCCCGCCGTCGTGCGAAAAACGGGTGCTGATGCCAATGGCAACCGCACCGTCACGGGGCGCCTTGGTCTAGCGGTTCTGGGAGGTCTCGACGCGGAATTGGGAGTCAGCTTTGCCAGCGGTCAGTTGCGCGACGGCCCCCATGTCGATTCCACTATAGGGCTGCCTCCAGAATTCCAGTATGCGGCCGATTTCACCGCTTTCGGCCCCGACTTGACTATTGACATCAATGGTTTAGGGCTGCGCTCGTATTTCTACAGCTCGACCGAAGAGCTTATCGGGGCACCGGTAGCGGAGATCGCCCGCACCGGCATGACCGTCGAGCCTTCATATACTATCAAGCGCGACGCCGAACGTTTCAAAGCTTTCAGCCTGATTGCTCGCTACAGTATGGCCGAGGAAGAAAATTTGGCCGGTCAGACCCTGACCCGGGACCAAATCGGTGTCGGCCTCAAGGTCTTTATAACCGACGCGTTTACCGGGCGTTTTGGTTATGTCGTACAGGGCGAGTCGGATGATTTGGCCGACTTGGACAACGACGCCATCAGTATCAGCTTGACCAGTGAATTCTAGATCATAAGGGAAAGGAGTCTCGATATGCACGGCAATAACCGGCTGTGCTCAGTGGCCCTTGTGGTCCTGCTAATGCTGCCAGCCGTTATAGGCGCGCAAGACGCCATCCCTGCGGATAAGCAGGCGAATTTGCTGCTCAAGGCCCTGGGTTATGACCGCGCTCTGAAGAATCGCGTGCCCGAGGGCATCCGTATCTTGGTGGTGCATCAGGGTGCGGCCGAAACGGCGGGCAAGACCGCGGCAGCGTTTACCACGGCGGGCGCGTCCAAGGTCAAGGGCCTGGCGGTGACGGCTTTCGCGGCGGAGTTCAAAAACGTCAAGGATCTGCTGCAAAAGGCCGATGCCGGCGAATTCAACGTGCTCTTCGTCGATCCATCTGCGAAGGGCGCACTATCCTCGCTGCAACAGGTGACGCGTGGTAAGAAACTGCTGTCGTTGGGCGGTAATGCCGACTTGGTCAAGCAGGGGCTGTCGATGGGCACTCATCTCAAAAAGGGGGTCCCGCGGTTGATCATCAATCAGCGCGCGGCCAAAGTCGAGGGCTTAGACCTGGCCCCGGCCATCAAGCTGATCGCCACGACGATCAAATAAGCGGTGCCGGATGTTCGATAACACTTCGCTTCGCTTCAAGATCGTCGTCCCCCCTGGCGATTTTATGGGGACCATCGGCGATCTTGCTGCGGTAGCGCTGTCCTAAACCGATTTTCAGCTCGGTGATGTCCCATGTTACCTGGTGTGGTAACCCTCCCTCCAACCGCGTCGTATCTCGTCGATATAGACTTCTGCGTAGACGGTCCTCATTACCCGAGTTGGCGTTGTGCCAGGTCGCGGTGATGTGGTGCTTCGTCGCGACTGTAAGTCGGTGTCCATGCGGCGGTCAAGGCAGGCGTAGAGGCAGGTGTGCTCTTTGAGGGTGGTCGCGGTTTGACGATCGCGACGCCCAGTGTTTGCAGTCGCTCGTATTCTACGTCGACATCGTCGACTTCAAGTTTTATCGTATAGCCGCCGGTGCCCGAGTTGCTCATGCCGTCGGGGGCCATCTCTTCCATGCCCTGCGCGCTGCATATGGTGAAACGACTGCCGGGCAGACCATCGAAGTCGCTCCACCAATTTTCGTCGCCGCTGGGTTCGGATTGCAGGATTGCGATATAAAACGCGCACCGGTCTTTTATGCGATTCGAGGATAGACAGATGCCGTTGAATCGCATTTGGCTCTCGTTGCGGATGTGCGCAAGTCGAGATAATAGGCACCGGCGCGTGGGCTATAACGCCGGTCAATTTCGTTGAAGCCCGGTGCCATTAATGTTAAGGGCGCGTCTTCCATGATCAACCAGGGCACCAGGTAATGTGCAGGCCCATGATCTACCTCTGGTTATTTTTCGCCGCGCGGGTCGGCGCGCAGCGTTTTTAGGTGGCCGGCGAGCGCCTGCGCCCCGTAGCCTAGCGCGTTGCCGACGTTGATATAGCGATAGCCCCAGCGAATTTTTTCCTGCATCTCAGCTACGTCGACCAAGGTCGTGCCGGTAACGATACCCGTGCCTTCTAGGCGGCGAGGTACGTCTTGCATGATCTCCTGGACCTGCTTCGAGCCGGTGTCGGTGATCGTGCCGACAGTGGCCGAGAGGTCGAGCGGACCGACGAAGATCACGTCGATGCCCGGTACTTTTTTGATTTCGTCGAGGTTGTTATAGGCCTCTTGGCTTTCGAGTTGCAGGACTAGTACGGTTTCTTCATTGGCGGTCTTGATCACCTCGTTCCAATCGGCGCCAGCGATTTTGGTCCACATCGGCGTGATACCGCGCTTGCCTTGTGGCGCGTAACGGGCACGTTCGACGGCGAGCGCGGCAGCCTCGGCGGTGTCAACCTGCGGGACCATCACCGCGACGGCGCCGGCGTCGTAGGCCTTCTTAATCAGCGCCGGGTCGTTCCAAGCGACGCGGACCATCGGCGCGACGCCGCGCATCCTGGACAGGACCAGGATCGAATCGAGGACTTCCGTGCCGTAGGGCATATGTTCTGTATCGGCCCAGAGGAAGTCGGGGTTGGTGTCGAGTACGGTACCGGCCGCGTGCGGCGAAGGCGCTGGCAGGGCGGAACCGAGGATAATTTCGCCGTCTCTGAGGCGTTGCTTGAGCGGATTCGGATACATGGAGTGGCTCCTTGAGGTATTAGCCGTAGATGGAATAGAGAATGACGCCGCCCAATAAGATGCGGTAGACGGAGAAAGAGTCGGTGCCGTGGCGTTGCAAAAAGCGCAGCAGCAAGCCGATAGACAAGTAGCCGCTGACGGCGGCGGCGAGGATACCGAGGCCGAGGTTTATTAGTCCGGTGCCCGCCAGGCCTCCTTCGAGCAGGTCGAGAAACTCCAGTAGGCCGCTGGCGCCGATGGCGGGCAGGCCGAGCAAGAAGGAAAAGCGGGCGGCCTCTTCGCGTTTGAGGCCGATAAAGAGCCCGCCCATGATCGTTGATCCGGAGCGCGAACAGCCGGGCACGAGGGCGAGGGCTTGGCACAGGCCAATGATCTGTATTTGCCAGAAGCCCAGATCCTGCATCGAAAGTTCACGGCGGCCACGGCGTTCGGCGAGCATCAAGAAGAGCGCCAGCACGATCAGGGTTGAGGCGATGATCGGCAGGCCGCGAGCTTCGGTCTCGATAAAGTCCTTGAAGGTGAGGCCGAGTATGCCGATGGGCAAGGTGCCTGGGACGATCGACCAGGCCAGGCGGCAGGACGGGCTGTGGTTGAGGTCGCGGCGCCACAGCCCTTGCAGCGCCGCGAGGACCAGTTCCTTGATATCGGCGGCAAAGTAGGCGAATACGGCGAACAAGGTGCCCAGCTGGATCGTGGCCGAAAAGGCGGCGCCAGGGTCGTCCCAGCCGAGGAAGTGCGGCACCACCCGTAAGTGAGCGGTGCTGCTGATGGGCAGGAATTCGGTCAGGCCTTGGACCAGGCCGAGAACCAGTGCATGCAACGAGTTCATAAGTGCGCTTTACGGGAGTGGTGTGACCAACGCGGAAGAGGGCTTCGCTTGTTGCGGACGGCCTTTTTCCGAACCATTTGCCTGCGTGTTGCATGGTCTGCGGCGCAACGCAGGTTGGGGCTAAACTAAAGGCAGCCGCCCAGCCTGACAAGGATCCGGTGTGCCGGGTGGCTGTCTCGTGCGTTTTTGTTCTACTTGAGATTATGATCCAAGAGTCTTCTGCCAATTCCAGGTGCGATATCCTTATCGTCGACGACACGCTGGCCAATCTGCGCCTGCTGACCGATAGGCTGTGCGATCAGGGCCTCGTCGGTCTGTTGCCGTTGACCTATTTCGCGCTTGAGCACCTAGTTGTGGTTGGTCTCAGGGTCTGGAGATCGGCCATGCGGACAAGCCCTCGGCGTCGCGCATTTTTCAGACTTCATCGCGGACTCGGCTGAATACGAATTCCTTCTCCAGCGCCTGGTGTTTGAGTGTCGCGAACTGGTCGAGGGATTGCTCGTCGCTGTCGGTGTTTGCTGGCCTAGTCGATTAATAAAGAGATCTCCCCGCCCGGCCGCCGCTTATTCTCTGCGCATCGTCCGGTCTTGACAGGAAGGCCGATATATGTGCAGAATAATATGTGCAGAATAAGATAGCTAAGCATCTAATTCAAATATGTAGGAGACGATATGCCCGTCACTATCAAAGACATCAAAACGATTCTCACGCAACCGGCTGGATCCAAGCTGGTCATTGTCAAGATCATCACTTCGGACGATGGCCTCTATGGTTTGGGTTGCGCGACCTTTACCCAGCGTTTCGAGGCTGTGCACGCGGCGATCGAACATCATCTGAAGCCCTTTCTCATCGGCCGCGACGTCGACCGTATCGAGGAGATCTGGCAGATGTCGGCGGTCAATAGCTATTGGCGCAACGGTCCGGTGCTCAACAATGCCATTTCCGGGGTCGATCAGGCGCTGTGGGATATCAAAGGCAAACGAGCAGGGATGCCGGTTTATCAATTGTTGGGCGGCAAGTGCCGCGAGGGGGCGGCCGTTTATGGCCATGCCGGTGGCGATACGCCCGAGGCGGTGGTCGACAGCATCCGCGGTTTCGAGGAAGAGGGTTATCGCTATATCCGCTGCCAGATGGGTGGCTACGGCGGCAAGGCGTCGAACCTAGCCAAGCCGGAGGGCGCCCCCGACGGTGCCTATTACCACCGCAAAGAGTATATGATGAACCATCTACGGATGTTCGAGCATATTCGCTCAGAACTCGGTTTTGAAGTGGAGCTTTGCCACGATATCCACGAGCGCCTGCAGCCGATCGAAGCTGTGGGTTTCGCCAAGGATATGGAGCAGTTCAAGTTGTTCTTTTTGGAGGACGCGCTAGCGCCGGAGGACAACGACTGGTTCAAGAATATCCGCGAGCAGTGCTCGACGCCGCTGGCGATGGGCGAACTGTTCAATCACCCGCACGAGTGGCGGCCGTTGATCGAGGGCCGCTTAATTGATTTCATGCGCATGCACGTCAGCCAGATGGGCGGCATTACTCCGGCGCGCAATGTTGCGGCCTTCGGCAATATGTACGGGGTGCGTACCGCCTGGCACGGCCCGGGCGATACTTCGCCGGTGGGGCACGCGGCGAATCTGCATTTGGATCTATGGGCGCCTAACTTCGGGATTCAGGAATGGTGCCGGTTCAACGAATTGGTCTACGATATGTTTCCAGGCTTGCCAGAGGTGCGCAACGGGTATTTGTATCCGAGCGAAGGCGCGGGTTTGGGGATCGATATCGACGAGGAGTTGGCGGCGAAGTATCCTTGCTCGAACGAGGTTATTCAGTGGACGCAGACGCGATTACCGGATGGGAGCCCAGCTCGACCCTAATACTGTCGGCGGGCTGAACCGGGTAATTCCCCTTAGCTCATTCTCGCCGATCATCCCTGGTCGGCTCCGAGGGCACTGCAAAGCCGTTGTGGGGAATACCCCGTTCAGCTCTCGGTGATTATGTTATTGTTTTGGAAAAACCTTCGGTAGACTCCCAGTAATTCTATGTTAGTTCTGAATAGTACATCTTTTTCCGTGTTCCTGTTAATTTTCCGATTGGCGTTTATAGGTTGTAGGAGATGTCGATGAAAGTCCTGGTGTCCAATCTCGGTAGCACTTCGTTCAAGTACAAAGTCTTTTCGATGCCCGACGAGCAGGTTTTGGCGCAGGGGGGCATGGATCGCATTGGCGGCGAGGGGTCGGTGCACAAGTTTCAGATTGGCGAGGGCGAAGCCGTCGAGCAGGCGGTCACTCTGCCCGACCACGCCGCGGCCATTGATGAGGCGTTGGTGCGTCTGGCGGAAGGTGGGGTGCTGGCGTCGGTGGAGGAGTTGGATGCGGTGGGTTTTAAGGCGGTGCATGCACGCAGTATTTCGGGGGTGGTTGAATTGGATGCGGATGTGATCGGGCGGATGGAGGACTTTTATCCGTTGGCGCCGGCGCACAACCCGGCCTATGTGGCGGCGATCCAGCAGTTTGAGCGGGTCGCACCCGCGGCGCGGCGCATCGGTTGTTTTGAGACGGCGTTCCATGGGACGATGCCGCATCGTCGCAAGTTCTATGCGGTGCCCTATGAATGGTATGAGAAATACGGGGTGCAGCGCTATGGTTTTCACGGGGCGAGCCATCGTTATGCGGCCGAGAAGGTTGCCGAGTTGGAAGGGCGCACCGATCTCAAGCATGTCAATATGCATTTGGGCGGATCGTCGTCGCTGTGTGCGGTCAAAGCGGGGGTTTCGCAGGGCGCTTCGCACGGGCTGAGCCCGCAAGGAGGGCTGCCGCAGAACAACCGCATTGGCGACTTGGATCCCTATGCGTTGGATTTGGTGATGCGCAATGAAGGGCGGTCTTTTGCCGAGGTGCTGGATCAATGCGCAAACGAGGGCGGTTTGTTGGGCATCAGCGGTTATAACGATGTGCGTGATATTCAGGAGGGGGCGGCCAAGGGCGATGCGCGTTGTCAACTGGCGATAGAAGTATTGGCGACCTCGGCGCGCGATTGGTTGGGTAGTTTTGTAGTCGAGATGGGTGGATTGGATGCGATCAGCTTTACCGGGGGGATCGGCGAGTATTCGGTTATAGTGCGCGAGGCGATTCTGCGCGACTTGGAGTTCTTGGGGGTTGAAGTGGATCCGGCCAAAAATGAAGCCGTGCAAGGCGAGGGGCATCTGCACACCGAGTCGAGCCGGGTACACATTCATGTCTTGCGCACCGACGAGGAGTTGGTGGTGGCGCGGCAGACGTGTGAATTTTTGGATGCTTGAAGTCTGAGGCGGATTCGATACATTCTGGGTATAGGAAAATCTTACGAATTGAAATATTTGCAGGAATAATTCACAAGTCATTTATTTGCAATATTATAGGACATTTATATAGCCTATCTCATTGTGTGCGATAGCATTTTACAGACAGCCAAAATGGCAGGTCAGTGGAGATTATGACCCATGTTTACAGAGATCAGCAACAAGTCCGGCGAAAAGCTGGACTATAGCTTTCATCCGGGTGCAGAGGGTACGCGGCAGATCGTGGTTATAGGCCATGGGGTCACGGGTAATAAGGACCGTCCCTTCGTTATGGCGCTTGCCGAGGGGTTGACTGCTGCCGGTAGACATGTGCTGCGTTTTTCCTTTGCGGGCAATGGTACTTCGGGCGGGCGCTTTGCCGACTCGACGATTTCCAAAGAGGTCGAAGATCTCGCGGCGGTGCTAGACGCCCTGGCCGATTATGAGATTTGTTATGTCGGCCACAGTATGGGCGGGGCCGTCGGTGTGTTGGCAACCAAGCGCGACGAGCGGATCAAGCTTTTGGTTTCCTTGACGGGCATGGTGCATACCCAGGCCTTTGCCATGCGCGAATTCGGCGAGGTCACGCCCGGTCAGGGGTGTATGTGGGACGAGCCGGATTGCCCACTTTCGCAGGCCTATATGGACGATATGGCGCAGATCGGTACCGTGGTCGAACAGGGGGCCGAGATCGGCGTACCTTGGTTGTTGGTGCACGGCACGGAGGACGATGTGGTGCCGATTGAGGATTCGCGCGATATCCTCGTCAAGGCCAGCGACAACGCCGAGCTTTTTATTATTGAAGGCGCCGACCATGTCTTCAGCGAACACGCCGACGCGATGGTCGAGAAGGTTACGTCCTGGGTCGGGAGTCAATGGCGTTAAGGGACCGCTTGCCCATTATCGGCGGATTCCTCCGCAGCGCCTAGAATACTACAGAGCACGCTTCAACTCCTGTTTTTAGTCTTTATTGGCGCGTATGCAAATCGTTTATTTTGCTGACTGTGCCATTTTTCACGAATCTAAGCTATGCAAAAGAAAACACCGAGCCGCCTGAGCGCGCTTCAGCAACGCACCTTGTTAGTGGTCGTGGGGCTAGGGGTTTTTATGGTCGCCGATACACTCTACCTGCTGGCCAATCGGCTCGCCGACGTGCTCGACCTTGGCTATTTCGCGGTCACCGATATTTCGTTGCCTAAATTTTACCAGGGTATGGTATTGTCGCATACGGGGATCGGTCTGGTATTAGTCGCGTTGGTGTCGACTTTTGTGGTGTGGCATTTGCCCGCGGTGTGGCGCAAGAGCCGCAAGCGCGCGATCTACACCGGCATCGTCACGGTGGTGCTGGGGTTGGTGTTGGCTGTCAGCGGGCTCTTTATCCTCAGTGCGGCGAGCAATCGCGGTAATGCGCTCGCCTATTGGGGGCATGTCGGCGCGGCGGCGCTAGTGCCGCTCTTTTATTTGCTGCATCGTCGCATATCACTGTGGAAACCTTCCGCGCTGAGTTATCGCGCGGTGCCGGGGGCGATCGCGGCGCTGCTGGGTTTGGCGATAGTGCTGCACGGATTGACCTACAGCGGTGAGCAATACACGCAGGCGGCCGAAGAGGCCTTTGCCGCCGGCAAGCAGACTGGGCCGGGGTCGCGGGAACGAGACGTGGCCGATTATGCGCTGGGCGGTTTTGTACCGGCCAATTTCGTACCGGCGCAAAGTCCATTTTTCCCGGCGGCGACGACGACGACGACCGGCGATTTTCTGCCTTCGCGGATTATTACCCGGGGCGATCTGTCGCGACCGGAGAAACTGGCTGGCGATATCGCCGAATACGGTTTTGTCGTTAACGAGCCGATCGGTTCAGAGACTTGCGCTCGCTGTCACCAGGCGGTCGTTGAGCAATGGTCGAAATCGGCGCACCGCTTCGCCTCGTTCAACAACCCCTTCTACGAGGCGTCGATCAACGATATGCGCCTCAACGCTACCGAGGGTAATCCGGAGGTCGACGCGCATATCGCCTACTACGAGGGCTTAGAGGGCGCGGAAGGCAGGGTCAAGTCGAAGTGGTGTTCGGGTTGCCACGACCCGGCGTTGATGCTGGCCGGCAAGATGAGCGGCGAGATCGATCGCACCACGCCGCAGGCCCAAGCGGGGCTGACCTGTCTGGGCTGCCACGCCATCGACAAGATCCACGGCCGGACCGGCAACGGCAACTACAATATCGCCGATGAGCAGGAGGACCCCTACCTCTTCGCCACGAGCAAGGCCGGCACTGGCCGTTTCCTGCACGACACGGCGCTGAAGGCGCGGCCGATCGTGCACAAGAAGCAGATGCTCAAACCCTTCTTTCGCACCTCCGAATTTTGCGCGACCTGCCACAAAGTCAGCCTCGACTCGCGCGTCAATAACTACCGTTGGCTGCGCGGGCAAAACGAATACGACCAATGGCACGATAGCGGCGTGGCGCTCAATGCCTCGAGGACATTCTACCTGCCCGGCTACAAGCGGGTCTGCCAGGATTGCCATATGCCGTTGGAAGAGGCGGTTGAGGGCGACGTTTCGGCCCGGGATGGTTTGGTCAAATCGCACCGCTTCTTGGCGGTCAATACGGCACTGCCGTATATCCGCGGCGACGAGAAGACGATTGCCCGCATCGAAGCCTTTATGCAGGACGAGAAACTCGGCGTCGATATCTTCGCGTTGCGCGCGGCCGGTGAGGCGCATTACGCGTTGGACAAGAGCCGGCCGGCGTTGGTGGCCGGCGGTGAATACGAATTTGATGTAGTGGTGCGCAATAAGGGGGTCGGGCACACCTTTCCCGGCGGCACTAACGATTCGAACGAGGGCTGGCTGGAGGTCTCGGTCGTCGGCGAGGATGGGGAGGCGTTGGTGCTCAGCGGTGCGGTGCAGGACGACGGGCATGTCGATCCGGCGGCACATTTCTACAAAGCGCTGATGGTTGACAATCAGGGCCGGGCGATCCACCAGCGCAACGCCCAGGATATCGTCACTGCGGTCTATGTGCGCACCATCGGCCCGGGCACGGCGGATATAGCCCACTACAGCTTCCGCGTGCCGGAGGATTCTCGCGACCAGCAGTTGACGCTCAGGGCGCGATTGTTGTGGCGCAAGTTCGACCGCGCCTATACCGAATTCGCTTTTAACAACAATCGCCAGGGTTTTGCTCGTTTCGACCAGGTACCGGAATTGCCGGTCACCGAGATTACCCGTGGCGAGGTCGCGTTGGCGGTGGGCGGAGCGTCCGTTTCGGGGGCCGCGTCCGAGGCCGATTGGATGCGTTTCAATGACTACGGTATTGGTTTGTTGTTGCAGGGCGATACGCAGGGCGCCGCGCGGGCTTTTGCCACAGTAGCGCGTTTGGTGCCGGAGCAGTTATACGGGTGCAGGAATCTGGCCAAGGTTGCGGTGCGCGACGGCAACCTCGAACAAGCGTATGAACATCTCGAACAGTGCGAAGAAATCGCGGCCGGCGATGCGCAGACGGCTTGGGTCTGGGGCGTGGTGCTGCAGGAAGATGGTCGCTACGAAGAGGCGGCGCTGGCTTATCGCCGGGTATTGCACGATTTCCCCGAGGATCGGGCCTCGTGGCGTAACTTGGGGCGAGTGCTCTATCTCGACGGTCGTTATGAAGAGGCGTTGACTGCGTTCGGCGAGGTGCTGGTCATTGATCCGGAGGACCGGGTGGCGCACTACCACCGGATGCTTTCATTGCGCGCCCTGGGGCGCGAGGACGAGGCGTTATTGGCCGAGCAGGCCTATCAATACTACCAGATCGATGAGTCGGCGCAGGAGTTAACCCGTCAATACCGGCTCGACCACCCCGAAGACAATCGGGAAGTGATCAAGATTCACGTGCACCCGCTGACAGGGAACGTAGATGAGGGGGCTTAAAGGGGATGGGGTTATGAGTGAGGCGAAGATTGCCGTCGTTGTGTGCGGGTCTTAGCGGCAGCACACCTTTGTGCCGAGTGGCTCTCACTGGGGCATGGGTGATTTCACTCGACAACTACTTTACGGGGACGACGGCGGCGCATGTTTAAGGCGTCGAGTATCGCGAGGGGTACAGCAAGCAAGTCGGGCGGCACGTCCCGGAGACGCCGGATTACATATACCATCGCGGCGCATATTCACGCGTCGAGATCAGTGTCACTGAGCCAGCTGTGGTCTGGGGTCTCAATGTCGCCGGAACCTTCGGCGTGTTGGAATTCTGGCGGGCGCGCGGCCGACAGCAGGCAAGTTATACCACTTTTCACGAAGGAACCGTTGCATTCGATGAAGTTTTTCTTGCGGATCACCCTATTGGCTTGTGTTGCTTTTTTTCAAGGCTGCGGACAACAAGAGACCGAGGCGCCGACGCCGACCTCCGAATATACCCGGCGCCCGACCGCTGACTATGCAGTCGGGCGTGGGCAAAGAGAGGCACCTGCCGTACGCTTCGTCGAGACGGCGGCGGCGGCTGGCATCGAGTTTAAGCACGACAATGGCGCTCGCGGTGACCGCTGGATGCCCGAGACGATGGGCAGTGGTTGCGCGCTCTTCGATTACGACGGAGATGGTGCGCTGGATGTGCTGTTGGTCAATAGCGGCGGTTGGCACGGTGGATCGTCGCCGAGCAGGCTCTATCGCAATCTCGGTGATGGTAATTTTGTCGATGTCAGCGATCCGGCTGGTTTCGACTTTACGGTCTACGGGATGGGCGCGACGGTCGCCGATTACGACGCCGACGGCGACGCGGATATCTATCTGACGACGCTGGGGCCAAACCTGTTGTTGCGCAATGACGAGGGTCATTTCGTCGATGTGGCCGAAGCGGCAGGTGTCGCGGGCCCGACCTGGAATGACGACGCCGGCAACCAGAATCCAGAGTGGTCGACGGGTGCGGCCTGGTTCGATGTGGACGGGGACGGCTGGTTGGACCTGTTGGCGACCAACTATGTGCGCTGGTCTCCCGGGACCGATATCTACACCTCGCTCGACGGCAAGGAAAAATCCTACGCCACGCCGCAACAATACCCGGGTTCAACGCCGAGACTCTACCGCAACTTAGGTGATGGCCGCTTCGAAGAAATCACCGAGGCGGCGGGTCTGCTGCTGCCTGGGGGTAAGTCGATGGGCGTGGCGATGACCGACTTCGAGGGCGATGGACTTGTCGACATAGTCGTGACCAACGACACCCAGCCCAATTTTCTCTTGCAAAATGTCGGCGCGGGCCGTTTTGAGGAACGAGGCCTGGCGGCTGGGATAGGTTACGACGAGACGGGCAGGGCAAAGGCGGGCATGGGCGTGGATATTGCGTCGGTCGAAAACGACGGCGTGCTCTCGATTGCTATCGGCAACTTTAGCCGCGAGGCGCTCTCGCTCTACCGCCAGGCGGCGGGCGGGGTCTTCGTCGACGCCGCGGGTAAGGCCCGTCTGGTGCAGTCGACGTTGCGGCCGTTGACCTTCGGACTGCGCTTCTTCGATTACGACCTCGATGGCTTGCAGGATTTGATCCTAGCCAACGGCCATATCGAACCGGGCATCAACTCGGTGCAGAAGGAGATCGACTATGCGCAGGCACCGCAGCTTTTTTGGAATGCGGGCGGTGGTCAGCTTTTGGACGCCTCCGAAAAGACCGGAGGGCTGTTTTTGCGACCGCTGGTCGCGCGCGGTCTCGCCGTCGGCGATCTCGATGCGGACGGTGACCTCGACGTGCTGATGAGCAGCAATAGTGGCTCGGCATATCTGTTGCGAAACGATGGGCCGACCGGCAATGCGGTTGCGCTCGACTTGACCGGCAGCGCGCCGAATCTAGACGCGATCGGCGCAGTGGTCAAAGCCACGGTCGGCGATCAGCTACAGACGCGGATGGTGCGCACTGGATCGTCCTATCTGAGCCATAGTTCGACGACGCTGACTTTTGGCTTGGGGAAGAGGGAGCGTATTGACCGGTTGCAGATTCGCTGGCCAGACGGCAGCCTGGAAGAATTACAATCCGTCGCAGTCGGCGCACGCTACGAGATCGTTCAGGGTAAGGGCATCGTCGGGAACAAGGCCTTTGTACGTTAGTTACATAAGGCGAACGATCCGCAATCGAAGCACTTGCACCGTGGCGTGGTGTGGGTGCTTTGTTATTTTATCTCTTGAGCGTAATGTCCCAATCTTTGCCGTCGAAAATTCATTCTTCCACTGCTGCAGCGGCATGTAAGTCCCACGAATCGCCCGGGGTGATCAGTTGAACGAGTCTTATGTATAGGGTCTTTTGTTTAATCGTATCGATGATCGCCCACTGCGCGGTCCTCGATGCGCAGGCCGTGTCTTTTCCTGACTCGACGCGCTCGTGCCCCGGTTGTGATCTACGTCGTGCGCGTCTATTCGCCGCCGAATTAGTCGGTGCTGACTTGCGCCGTGCCGACCTCTATTGGGCCAATCTAAAGCGCGCCGACTTGCGCGGTGCACTATTGGACAGTGCCGATTTGCGTGGTGCGCTTATGCACGAGGCGCGTCTTGACAGTGCGTCTTTGGTCGGTGCTGACTTGCGCGGCGCGGTGCTTTTGGATTTGGAATTGGCGGATGCGGATTTGCGCGGTGCGCGATTGGATAGCGCCGATTTACGCCGTGTACGGGCGCGCGGCGCGCATTGGCAGGGTGCTTCGTTGCGTGGCGTTTTTATGCACGAGGCCGATTTGACGGCAGGAATGCTGGCGCAGGCAGAGCTTGTCGGTGCGGATTTGCGCGGGGCGTTGCTTGACAGTGTGGATCTTCGCGGCGCGCGATTGGATAGTGTGAATTTGCGCGGTGCTTCACTTCGGGGTGCTGATTTGCACAGTGCAACTTTGCAACATGCCGTATTGGATAAAGCTAGTTTGCAAGGTGCGGAGTTGGTGGACGCCGACTTGCTTGCAGCTAGTTTGCAGGGCGCTGATTTGCGCGGTGCAAACCTTGATCGGGCCGTGTTGCGACTCGCGGATTTAGGCCATGTTAACCTTCGTGGTGCACAATTGCCGACGGCGGATCTGCGCGGCGCGCGCCTGGACAGCGCTGACTTGCGCGAAGCACAATTCAAGGGGGCAAACTTGTGGCGGGCGAGTATGACCGGGGCTCTGTTGGTGGATGCGGGGCTTTCGCGTTGCCGGTTGGAGCGGGTGGATCTCTTGCGCGCGGATCTGCGCCGAGCGGATCTGCGGTTGGTGAATATGCGCGATGCCCTATTGCGGCATGCGCGTTTGGACAGCGCAGATTTGCGCGAGGCAGTGCTGCAGGGCGCGGATTTGCGCGGGGCCTTCTTTAAAGGGGCGGATCTGCGGGACGCAGATATAGCGGAGGCGGATTGGCAGAATGCGGTGTTGACGGGGGCGGTGTGGGTGGATGGGCGGGTTTGTGGTGGGGGGTCGGTGGGGCGTTGTAAGTAGGGGCGGTCTATTCCGATTTTGCAATCCTGCAAAATCGGCACCGCAAACCGCTTCGGGAATACCCGCAAGCCACCCTCCGCGACTTCAGTGGTCACCGCAAAACAAGCTTATCGAATAGAGAGCAAGTAAGAAAATAAAAGCGGGACCGGTTATGTTGAATAAGACCGGTCCCGCTTCTTTCTTTTTTAAATAGATGATAGCGGGATCCCCGACCCGACCGCCTTCCCGAAGGCTAGCATCAACGCTATACTCTATCGCACCTCTTAGCTTATGCCCAACGCCTCGTCGATCTGCGCCTGATAGTCGTAGACCTCGGCGTTTTCGACTTCGGCCATGGTAACGGTGCGGCCGGCGCGCGCCGACTCGCAGATGGCGTAGACGGCTGCGACGTCCTTGAGGCCCTCTTCGCCGTCTACTTCGAGTTGACGGCCGTTGAGAATCGCCTCGGCCAACTCGTATTGCTCGAGGGCGATGATTTTCCAGTCGACGGCTTTGTCGCCGAGGCTGGAGCGCTGGGGGAAGAAATACTCGGCCAGTGGTTCTAGCGAAAATTGCTTGTATTCCGCCAGCAACTGCTCATACTGCACGTCCTCTTGCCCTGCGACTTTCAGCTGGGTGCTACCACCGCGGTTGCCCCAACCTTCAATGCAGCCTTTATCGCCGAGGATCAACTGTGCTCCGGCCGAGCCGTGTCCGCCGATATTGACAATCCAGCTGACGGTGGCGCCGCTTTCCATCTTGAACACCGCCAGCGAAGAGTCCTCGGCGGTGGCGGGAACTTCCTGGTCCATGGCTTTGTGGCGCTGTTGATAGAAGGTGTAGTGGTCGCCGATGGATTCCTGCTTCTGACGCACTGGCTCGATCAGCCGCGCGTCGCCGTAGACTTCTTTGATATCGCCTAGCTGGTAGCGGATCAGATCGGTGAAATGCACGCCCATGTCGATCAGTGGGCCGCCCTTGTCGATCAGGTGTCGCCACGGTGTGATGAAGATGTCCCTGCCCGGACGCACGGAGTGCAGCATGCCCATATAGGGCGTGCCGATCACGCCATTGTCGATAAGATGGCGGATCAGTCGCGCCGATGGATCGCGGCGGTAGTTTTCGGCCACGGAGAGCAGGCGGTCATTGCGCTTGGCCGCCTCCATCATCAGGTGACAGGCCTTGACTGTGATCGCCAACGGCTTTTCAACCAGTACGTGCAATCCCAAGTCCAGGGCCTGGCAGACCACCGTGTGGTGCACCGAGGGGTCCGTAACCACGTCGACCATCTCTAGGTCGGGTATGGCCTTGGCCATTGCGCCCAAGTCGGTGAAGGTGGCCGGTTTGCTGCCGAGCAGCTCTTCAACTTCAGTCGCGGCCAATTCGACATTTTCGCGGCGGATATCGCAGAGCGCGACCAGCTCGATATTGTTGAAAGGCGATTGCACCAGTTCCCGCACGCCATATAAATGCCGGGTGCCCATACCGCCACAGCCGATTAATGCCATCTTTACTTTTGCCATGTTAATTCCTTTGTCTTAGTTGTATGGAATCTACTCGCATTTAGTTTGTCGACTCGCTGCCCAGGCGATTGGCTAACGAGCGCGGTGTCAAGTCGAAGAGCGTCTCGTGTCCGTGCAAGAAGCGATCGAGTTCCTCTACCATCAACTTGAAGAAACGCGGATAGCTCTGCGCTGTGACCCCGGCGATATGGGGACTGAGGAAGACATTTTCCATCTGGAGAATCTCTTTATTATTGCCATAGGGATCTTGCTCGTAGATATCCGGATCGAACACGTCGAGACCGGCGACGATGTCACCCCGTTTGAGCCTGGCCACTAACGCGTCGGAGTCGATGACCTTGCCGCGCGATACATTGACCAGTACTGAGCCAGAACGGATCAGATCCAATTCTCGCTGGCCAATCATGCCTTCGGTACGCGGGGTATGCGGTACCAGGCTGACGATGACATCGCACTGTGACATCAGATTGTCGAGCGAGGTTTTGAGGAAGCCGACTGCGTCGGCCATCTCGCGTGCCAAATAGGGATCGTAGACCCAGATCTCCGTTTCGAATGGCCGCAAAAACTGGATCAGCCGCCGGCCGATATGGCCACAGCCGATCAGCCCGACCCGCTTGCCCGTCAAGTCGCCGTGGATATAGCCAAAATCATCCTGCGACGAAGGGGTCAAATCACCGCCGATGATGCGGCGGAAATGGGCACCCGCATTGCGCAGGGAAATCATGATCAGCGCCAAGGCCCATTCCGATACGGGATACGACGAGCCATTGGTCGTATCCACCGTGCAGATGCCGTGCTGCCAAGCCGCATCGACGTCGATGCGGCTGGCGAAGCGGTCGCCCTCCAACTCGCCGATAAATTTGAGCCGTGGGGCCTGATCCAGTATCCCAGCATGTAATGTCGGACAGCCGTGACAGACGACCAAGCCGTCATAGTCGCCGAGCCGCTCGCCCAGCGCTTTGGCGGTTTCCGGATCGTCGTTGGTATCGTAGATGCCGCCGCCTTCGCATTCGAACCAATCCCATTCGGCGAAGGTTGCTAGCTGTTCTAAGTCGGCCTCAGCCAAATAGGTCTCGCGCACATGGCGATTGCAGGCGATGAGTATCTTGGGTCGAGCATCCATATTATTATCCTTTTAGCTTAGTATTGGATCATGTGATCCGAGCTGTCGTAGACCGCGACCGAAGGTCAGCGACATGAGCGAAGGGAATCCCCTCGACCAGGCCGTCCAAACTAAGTCAAGCCTTCAACCCGCCTTCAGTGATACCGCGGATAAAGTATTTCATTCCCGCCAACAGCGCGATCACCAATGGCAGCGAGCCAATGACATACGCCGCGAAAGTCAGACCGTACTCAAAGCGATAAACCGTCGACAAATCGAAGATCGCCACCGCAAAAGTCTTGAGGTCTTGATGCTGAATAACCATCAAGGGCCAAATGAAATCGTTGTAGATGGCGTGGAAATTGATAATGGCGATCGTCGTCAAGATGGGCAGCGACAAAGGCAAGACGATTCGGCCGTAGATCTGGAATTCGCTGGCCCCGTCGATGCGCGCGCTTTCGAAAAACTCGCGCGGGATCGTGGAGAAAAAACCGCGGCAAAGCAAAATGCCAATCAGCTGGCCACCCGATAGATAGGGCAAAATGAGCGCCCAGTAGGAATTATCGAGCCCCATGCTCTTGATCTCGATAAATAGCGGCACCAAGAGCAGGACCTGGGGGAGCATGATCAGAGCAATTAGCAGGCTAAAGAGCAGTTCCTTGCCGGGAAACTCGTGGCGGGCAAAGACAAAACCTGTCAACGAGCTGAGCAAGAGGATGCCCGCGCAACTGACCAGCGCAATAAAAAGACTGTTGAGCGTGCTGCTCGCGACTGTGGCAAAGGCGGCCGGGTAATTATCCCAGCGGATAGAATTGGGCCAGGACCAGAAGTCGGTGATGATCTCGACATTGCTCTTTAGCGAGAGCAAGATCAGCATCACTACCGGCAACAGGCTCAAAGCTAACAGGCCATAGAGCGCAAGCCGCACGAGGGATAGGCGATAGTCGCGCATGGCTCAGGTATCCATATCGCTTTTCATCAACCGCAGCACGAGGGTGCTGCCGCTGAGAATGACCGCGAAAAGCATCAGGCCGATGGCGCAGGCATAGCCGAAATGCGCAAGCTGGAAGGTCTGCTCGTACATCCACAGGGCCGGCACATAGGTCGCATAGCCGGGGCCACCGCCGGTCATCACCAGGATGCGACCGAAGTCCTGGATACCGGCGATAAGTGCCAGGATGACCACCAGGCGGATCTGTGGCACCAGCATCGGGATGTCGATGTGGAAGACGCGGCGCAGCGGGCCGGCGCCGTCGATGCGGGCGGCGTCGAGAATTTCGCCGGGGATATTGTTGAGCCCGGCCATAAAGATCAGCAAGGCCAGCGCGCCGACCCAGGGGAAGCCGATGGCGATAATCGAGCCCAAGGCGAAGTCCGGGTCGCCCAGCCAGGCCTGGCGCCAGCTGTCCAGGCCCAACGCGCCGAGCGTCTGGTTGAGCAGTCCCATATTGGCGTCGTAGATAAAATACCACATCAGGATAATGACCATCATCGGCGCGACCATCGGTAGGACGAAGAAGGTGCGCATCCAGTAGCGCTCGCGCTCGCGCGGTAGCGCGTAGATCAGCTCGGCGACGATAAAGGGGGGAATGAGCGCCTTGGCAAAATCGGCGAGACTGAGCACCAGCTGATTGGTGATTCCGTGGCGGATAAACGGGTCGGAGGCCATCGCGACAAAGTTGTCTATACCGACCCAGATGGAGACGCCGACGGTTTGCCAGCGGGTAAAGGCGTGGTAGATCCCCGAGAGCGCGGGATAATAGAGAAAAGCCGCGACCAGCGCAAAACTAGGCGCTATGAGCAGGTGCGCTTGCGCAATCTTTCGCCACTTCACGGAACAGGGTCCTCCGTCGTCGGGTCTAGGTCGTAGCCGCGCTCGCGGACCTGGCGGTGCAAGGTTTGCAAGACCAGCACCTGTTTGCGCGCGAGATACTCGTCGGGCGAGATGCGCCCGAGGGAAAATAGCTGGGTCCAGGGGCGCAAATAGGCGTTGGTCTGGTTGTCGCCGCGGATGGGGCTCAATTCCTGTTTGCAATAGCCTTGGCCGCCGAACTGGTCGAGTCTGTCGCGGATGTCAGTCGGCAGTTGCTCGCGGGCGCCCTTGATCAGCGGTGCGCCCTGGATAAACTCGCCCATTTCGAGCGTGCGGCGAATCAGATAGGCCGACTGCGCGGGCGCGTAGAGATACATCATAAAGTCGACGACGCGGTCGTGATGGGCGGGGTCTTCTTTATTGACGATGCACATCTGGTGGCCGGCGCCGCCCAAACCGCGCAAAGGTCCCAGGCCCTGCGTGCTCTGTTTGATGCTGGGGGTGGGAAAGACCGACCAGTCGAAGCGCAGCTCCTCGGGCAGCTCGGCCAGATCCTTCATCAGACTGCCGACGCGCCAGGAACCAATCATCCACATCGCCGCCTTCTGGGTCAGAAAGAGATTATAGGCCCCGGCCTGGTCGGTGCCCAGGTGGCCCAGCTCATAGTGGCGCGTCAGGGTTTGGAAGGCGCTATAGGCCTCGACGAAGACCGGCATCTCGTAGGAGATTTTGCCTTCGAGAAAGGCGCTGGCCAAACGCTCGGGGTTGATGGTGATCATCTGGTCCGCGTAGCGGTCGTCGAGGTCGTGCACATAGCTGGCGTTGTCCTCGACCCAGTTCCAGTCGCCGGGACGGGCGATGACTAAGGGGACGAAATGGCGCAGCGCCGCGTCTTCGAGCATGGTCGAAAACCATTCGCTGACATTGGCCTGCATCGTGGCGGCGATCGAGATGGCAATAAGCCCCTGGCTTTCGATAAAGGCGCAGTGCTCGAGCCATTCTTCCCAGCTTTGCGGTGGCGAGAGTCCCAGCCGCGCGAAAATATCGCGATTGTAGTAGACGGCGACATCGAGATAGTCGAGTGGCAGGACGCAGTAATAGATGCCGTTGACGGCGAATACCTTGAGGAAGGTCTCGTCAAAGAGCGTGCGCCAAATCGCGCCGTCGGCATAGGGGTTGGGGCGTTCGAGATATTTGTTAATGGCGAGGAAATTGCCCTGGTGAAAATTCTCCTCGATACCGATGAGGTTGCCGTGCACTATATCGGGGGCGGTGCGGCGGTCGGCGGCCATCTGGGCGGTGTAGTAGCGCAGGATGCTGAAATTGTCGGGCTGAATATTGATTTCAATCTCGACCTCGGGGTGGAGTTCCATATACTGTTGGGCGAGTTCGGCGAGGGCGGTGTTGTAAAATCCGCGCACGGTGGAGAAGATCACCCGGTCTTTAGCCGAGCTGGAGGCGGGGTACAGGCACAGCGTCCAGTATATGGCGAGGGCGTAGAACGCGTGTTTTTTGGCGGAGAAGGTCATAGTCACTCAGGGCGGTTGTCTATTTTGTCCGGATATAATAACACAATAGAACCGCGCCGAGAAGGCCTAGGCGCGCGGCGATTCGTTATTTTTTCACAGCCGGTGGCCCACTCTGCATCTATTTTATATTTATATAGAAGTGTCGGCCTCCGCGGGCGATTCGCATCTCCAATACCCTCAGGTTATCATGCCGATCATTTATCTGCTCGTCCTGTTTAGCGGCCTCGGGGTCGCTTCTTCCGCTGCAAGCGCTGGTTTCGACGCCGATTTTCTCTGGTAGGACCACATCCGCTCGGTCCAGGCCAAAGACGGCATTCCGGCGCTGACCAACCCGGACTTCGCCGATGCCAAGGATATCACCTATCTGGCCGACGAAGATATCGTCGTCGGTGTCGTCAGCGGCGGCGTTGCCCGCGCCTATCCGCAGATGCTCTATACCGGCATTAGCGGTTCCTTTGCCGGTCGCCAATTGCAGCTCTTGCCGACGGTCGAGACCACCTGGAAAACCTGGCGCACGCTCTTTCCCAATACGCAAGCCCCAGTGCCGCAAACCGGCTGGGACGCCTTTGGCGGCGGGCGGCTGCTCTATCCAGAGCAATTCTATATCAGCTATCCCTATTTTTCGTCGAAAATTGGCGACTACCGCAGCGAAAACACTGGTTGCTTCGCGTCAATGGGCAATTGCTCGAATTTTACGCCGTGGACGAGCTGGCCAACGCGGACCTCCCATTTGTGGAATTTGCCGACGTGGAAACGGGCAGCCGCTGGAATATTCTCGGTCGCGCGGTCGACGGCTCCCTGGCAAGGCACCCAGTTGCAGTAAATACCCGCCTATAACTCGATGTGGTTCGCCTGGGCGGTGTACTCGGCTTTGTAAATCGCGATCTGGAACGGCGAAGGCCTGCTGGCAAGCCCCACCGCCGTCGCCGTCGATGGCGATGGAATACTGCAGCGTGATTTTGTTCTGGGCCAGAACTTCCCCAATCCCTTCAACGCCACTACCCTGATCTGCTATCAGTTGCCCGCAGCCACCGCGGTCTCATTGGCCGTCTACAATAGCGCCGGCCAACTCGTCCGCGACCTGGTCGCAGGCTACCAGCAAGCCGGGGTCTATATACAGCGTTGGGACGGACGCACTGAGAGCGGGGCCGACGCGTCTAGTGGTACCTATTTCTATCGATTGAAAATCGGCGCCAACGAGCAACAATTGACCCGATCGATGGCCCTGGTCCGCTAGGCCCATCCAGCAGACTTGAGTTACCCCCCAGTGGCATGGTATATTCTCGGTCCATTTACAAAAGCGAGAATATACCATGTCCCTTATGTATATTGCTGTAGCTACCGCCTATCTATTGCTCGCGCCGTCCCCATCGGCCGGCGCCGACTTTCACGGCTTCGACCCGGCGACATACGACGGTCTGATGCTGTCGCCCGCAACGCTGCAGGCCATGGCCGCCGAGGCCGCGCAGAAGTCCCCGCCCCAAAACGGCGAGTTTCTGGTCTTCGGCTTTGCCAATTTGCAGCGCGATATCAGTTTCGGCATCAAGGTTGAAAAGAGCATCGAGCGCAATGCCGAGGCCGCGGGGATCGAACTGCTGATCGCCGACAACAGGCTTGACGGCCCGACCGCCCTGGCCAATGCCGAGAGTTTTGCCCGGCGCCGCACCGACTTTGTGATCGAATTTCAGACCGACGTCAATTTCGGTCCGGCGATTATGCAGCATTTCGATCGCAAAGAAATCGGCGTCGTCGCCATCGACATCCCGATGCCCGGCGCCACCTACTTCGGTGCTAACAATCCCCGTTCGGGTTTTATGGGCGGCTCTTATTTGGCGCAAGCGGCGCAAGCGCGATTCGGCGACCGGGCGTTCAAGGAGGGCTATTTTGTCATCGGCGAGCTGCCGCAATCGGGCGCGATTCCGGCGATGCGCACCGAGGGCCAGATCGCCGGTTTCCTCGCTGCACTGCCCGGTTTTCCCCGCGAGCGCATTATCCGCATCGACACCAAGAACACGCTGCAGTACTCTTTCCAGCAGATGAGCAACGCGCTCGGGCGCATTCCCGCGGGCGCGCCGATCCTGCTCACCGCGATCAACGACCAGTCGGTCACCGGCATGTTGCGCGCGGTGCAGCAAAAGGGGCGTGTAGGGGATGTGATCGTCGTGGGCAAAGGTGCTGACGAATTGCAGACGATGGTCGCAGAAGAGACATTCGTCGCCTCGGTCGCCTATTTCCCTGAGCGCTACGGCAACTATCTGATTCCGCTTGCCCTAATGCGCCTGGCCGGCCATGCCGCACCACTGGCGGTCTCCGTCGCGCATGTGATGGTCACTCCGGCGAATATCTGCCAGTTCTACCCCGAATACGAGTGCCAAGGTTCTCCGGGTTTTGACTATATTTTTCCGCAAGAGGCATTTATCGCGCACTTGCAGACTCTGCAGGACGACCCCGAGCTGGCCGATTACAGACAGCTGATTCCCGATCATTAACAAGCTGTTGTAAACCCCTGCTTGGCCTCGGATGGTTCACCAGGTACTTAAGGCGGAAAGACCAAATGGCCACAGATTCGCCCATCCTCGTAATGGAGGGCATCGGTAAATCATTTGGCAGTGCGCAGGTCCTGCGCGATGTCGATCTGCGTTTGCGCGCTGGAGAGGTTCTGGCGCTCTTGGGCGCAAATGGTGCGGGCAAGTCGACCTTGGTGAAAATTCTCTGCGGTGTCTATCGCCGGGATGCGGGCACCGTCCTCCTCGACGGCGAGCAGGTGCACCTGACCCGTCCCGAAGAGGCGATTGCCCACGGCGTGCGCTTTTTGCCGCAGGAGGTCTCGGTGCTGCCCGATCTCAGCGTGGCCGAGAATATCCTGATCGCGGATTTGCCGCTCAAGCGCACCTGGCGGGGTAGGGAGGTCGACCGGTCGGCATTGCGAGACAGGGCCGTTACCCTGCTCGACCGGCTCGGCAGTGATATCGATCCCGAGCAAATGGTGCACCGGCTTTCCTCGCCGCAAAAGCGCCTCGTCGAAATCGCCCGCGCCCTCGCTGGCGAGGCGCGAATCATCGTGATGGACGAGCCGACCGCCGCGCTCACTGAGCACGAGGCGCAGGCGCTTTTCGCCGTCGTCGAACGACTCAAGGCGCAGCAGATCGGTATCATCTATATCTCGCATTATCTCGACGAGGTCTTTGCGATTTCCGATCGCATCGCGGTGCTGAGGGACGGGTTCAATGCCGGCGAATTCGCGACCGTCTCCGCGTCGCGTCGGGAAGTGCTCGACTCGATGCTCGGCACGAGTGTCGATGAGCTCTATCCACCGCGGGGCAAACCCACCGACGAGATTGCGTTGGAAGTGGAGAATTTGAGTTTTCCCGCCGCGCTGAACCAGGTCTCCTTCGCGGTGCACCGCGGCGAGATTTTGGGGGTATTCGGCTTGCTCGGATCGGGGATCGACCAGGTTGGCCGCGCCGTCTATGGCGCACTCGGGCCCATGCCCGGAGCTATCATTGCGCTCGGTGGTCGGTCCTATGCCCCGGCGGATCCGCGCCGCGGTCGTGACGCGGGCATCGGTTTTGTCGCCGCCGAACGCCAGCGCGAAGGCATCGTCCCCGATCTGGGTGTTGCCGCCAATCTTACACTGCCTTTTATCGATCGCTTTACGCGTTTCGCAGCGGTGTCGAGACCGCGCGAACTGGACTATGCGCAGAGCTGGGTCGACCGCTTGGGCATTCGCAGCGCCCATCTTGGGCAAGAACTGCGCCTGCTCTCGGGCGGCAATCAGCAGAAGGTCTGTCTGGCCCGCTGGTTGGTTGAGGGGCTCGAGGTTTTGATTCTCGAAGAACCTACGCGCGGTGTCGATCTGGGCGCGCGGCAAGAGCTCTATCTGGCGCTCAGGCAATGGACCGCCAAGGGCCTCGCCGTGCTGCTGGTCTCTTCCGACGCCGAAGAAGTGGCCGGCGTCTGCGATCGCGCTATCGTGCTCAATCGCGGCCGGGTGTCCGGCCGTTTCGCCGGTGGGGTCTCGCCGGCGAATTTACTCCACGTGTCTCCTGTGAAAGACCATTCATGAGCATCGCCACCTTACTCAATCGCCCCAGTGCGGGTGTCGCCTTGTTATTGGTATTTTATCTCGTCGTCGCCGTGCTCTTCAGCGCGCTTTCGCCATGGTTTTTATCCTTTGACAATATGATGAGCATCGGCGCCAATATGGCCTTTATCGGTTTGATGTGCGCGCTGCAGACGCCGTTGATTATCGCCGGGGGATTGGATCTTTCGGTGGCAGCGGTCGCTGGATTGTCGGGCGTCGTTGTCGCACTATTGCACGCCTCGGGTGTCGGGATTGTCGCCGCCTGTTTTATCGCTCTGGCGTTGGGCGCAGCCATCGGCTCGCTCAATGGTTTGCTCGCGGTCCGTCTGGGGTTGAATCCGCTGATTGCGACGATGGGCACGATGAGCGTTATCGGCGGGTTGGCCCTGGTGCTGACCGGGGGGTTGACCAAACCGCTGATGGAGCCCGGTTTCAACTGGCTCGGCGGCGGGCAGTTGCTTGGATTACCGGTGCCGCTGGTGTTGATGCTATTGGTCTATATTGCACTCGGCTGGCTACTGGCGCGAACCCGCTTTGGCCGCTTTGTCTACGCGGCAGGCAGCAATCCGGAGGCCAGCCGACTGGTCGGTGTGCCCGTCGCGCGGACGCTGATGATCCTCTATACGCTCTCGGGTCTCAGCGGCGCCGCCAGCGGCGGCGCCTGACGCGGCGGGGCAACATTTGCTGACGGTGATCGCTGCCGTCGTCTTGGGGGGGACTAGTCTCTTCGGCGGGCGCGGGACGATCTGGGGCACTTTGCTGGCGGTGTTGCTGCTGGGCACGCTCAATAATGGTCTGACGCTGATGGACGTGTCCAGCTTCTGGCAGGACGTGACCCGCGGCACGGTGCTCTTGCTGGCGGTTGGTCTAGACCAGGTTCGCACCCGTGCAGCCGGTGGCTGAAGCGGAGACCGCCGTCAAGCGCCCCCGCGCCGCAGGCTATGTGACGGGGGCTGCGCTGCTTTTGAGTGGGCTGGCCCTCAACCCGCTGGCCTTCGCCCTTTTTTTGCCAGCAGATTCGCTCGGCAAGCAAGCGGTGCTCGCGCTGCAAGTCGCGCTGATGGTTGGTGGCGGTTTGTTGGCTTGGCGGCGACCCTTGTTGCCGCTTGGCGCCACTGTGTTGGTTTCCGCCGCTCTTGGCGTGCTTATCGCTCTAGGCATCTACGGCACCGCCCGCTCGCTGCAAGAGGTACAAAAGCGCAAGGAACTGCTGGCGACTCTCGATCGCAGCGAAGCGCTACAGCAATATTTGAGCGCCAAAGTCCTACTGCTGCTAGCTGCGGATATCTGCCAAGGCCAATTGCCCACCGCACTCACCCGCCACCTCTTCGCTGACGAAGTGGCGATAGTCGATCTGGAACCGATCGCTACAACGAACCATATCGTTCCAATGCAGGGCATCCAGGCCCAGCGCTGGGAAGCCACCCCCGTGGTGCAGCTGCGCGGCGGCGATATCCAGCTCTGGCGGCTATTGCTGGCCGCTGTGCACTCTTGCGAATATGCGGAGTTTCACGTCGAGACGGGGCATTTCCTCGACGCGCAGGAACAGATCTACCAGGCGCGTTTGCGCTTTGACGCCCTGGCTGCGACACAAGGCGGTAAGCGCGCGCAAATCCGCGCCGGGCTGACGATCACTTGGCGTCAGCAGCCCGATTCGACCTGGAAGATCTATCGCTGGCATAGCGAAGAGCTGGAGATACTGATTCGAGCGGGATCCCTCTTCACGGAAGTCCTCGACCAGGCGCTACCGCGCGCAGAGGATTGCGCCCGTGCCCGGTTTTCCCGCCATGCGGCTCTGGTGCGTCAGTCGTTTATCGACTCGGCGTTTATTGGGCCATCCCGGCCTCTCCGTCGTGGATATCGACGCTGACGGCTACGACGATATCTATGTGAGCGTGCGCCGGGGCCGGAATATGCTCTGGCACAACAATGGCGAGGGCACCTTTCGCGAATGCGCCGCCGATTATGGTCTGGATATCGAGCACCACACCGCCGCTGCGCTCTTCGCCGACTTTGACAACGACGGCGACCAGGATGTCTTTCTTGGCCGGACCCTGGTTCCCAGCCTCTATCTAGTCAATGAGGGCGGTCGCTTTGTCGCCCGCGATCTCGGTCCCGACGCCTTGCCCGCCCTCGTCGCCTCGATCTCTGCAGCGGACTACGATGCCGATGGACTGCTCGATGTCTACTTTTCGACCTACGCGGCGCGCATGCTACTCGACGAGGTCAACAACACTCTGCGCGCCGAGCCGATGGGCGGTGGCGAAATACTGGCGGCCTTTCTCCCCGTCGGCTTGTCCCGCAAGCTCTATCGGTT
>LWDU01034358.1_pt1 | contig 39402 bp, 33 predicted proteins | sample 727161 | NCBI WGS metagenome assembly LWDU01 (sample SAMN04566230, study PRJNA314399) | hydrothermal vent metagenome | isolation source: deep sea hydrothermal plume seawater | place: Mexico: Gulf of California, Guaymas Basin | collected 2004-07-11
TTTCATTTCCAAGCCATAGTTTTGATTTAATGATACTATCCCACGAATATTTTAAATCCACAATTTCAAAATTGATATTATCTTGTAAAAACGCATTTATTTGAAACTTATTTTCCTTATTTAATACTGAGCAAGTAATATATACTAGCTCTCCACCTATTTTTGTTAAACTTGCTCCATAATCTAAAATATTCCTTTGAGTTATTAACAGATTTTTAAATTTATTTTTAGTAAGACTTATTTTCTCTTCGGGCCTCCTTCTCCATGCACCACTTCCAGAACAGGGGACATCGCAAATCACACGATCTGCTATGATATTTATATTATGATAGTTTAATTCTATATTAATTTTATTTAATAATTTACTTCTTATAGCTCTCTCTTTTATTTTTTCTAACCTTATTAAATTAATGTCTGTAGCTATAATTTTAACATTATCTAATAAATCCGCTAAAAGTAATGACTTTCCTCCTGCGCCTGCACAGAGATCTATAATAGTTTCATTTTCTTTTGCACCACATAACAAAGAAACTATTTGACTGCCTTCATCTTGGATTTCTATTAATCCTTTTTTATATTCTATCAGATTATTGATAGGTATTCTTTTATTAATTCTTATTCCAATAGGTGACAAAGTAGTTTTTTCTGAAATTATATTATAATTTTTTAGCTTATTTATGATTATGTCTCTACTTTGACCATTTTTTACTCTGATATCAAAATGTGACTCCTTGAGTAAGCTTTCACATACTTTATAAGTATCATTATAATAACTCTCATAAAATTCATTATATAGCCATTCTGGTAAAGCGCATTTAACATACTCAATATCCTTAAATTTAAAATTACTAATTTTTTCAATAAAACTGTTAATATTTTCCGTCATTTTAATTGCATAAGGTCCATCATTAAAATATGAAATGAGGTTACTTTTTCCACTTCCATAAAATATATAATAAATAATTGTAAACTCTAAAGGACGATCATCTATAATTATGTTGTTTTTTTGAATGTAATCTATGCTGAAATATCTTTTGATAATTCCAAATACATTATTAGTAATTTCTCTTCTATCTTTTGAACCAACATAACGATTATTGCGCATCCAATTTTTTATTATTTTATCTGATGAAAAATTATCACCTCTTGGTTGTAAAAAAATATCATTAATAATTTCTACAACAGATAATAGACGTGCTCCTGGAGTCAAGCATCGCCAGTCTTATAATTTGGTGCTTCCTTTGTTATAGCAATATCATGGATATGACTTTCTTTTACACCTGCAGAAGTAATTCTTTGAAAAATACATTTTGTTTGCATACTATAAATATTTTTATTACCTGTATAACCCATAGCCGCTTTTAATCCTCCAATTAATTGATCTATAACAGATGAAGCTAAACCCTTATATGCCACTCTTCCTTCTACTCCTTCCGGAACTAATTTCATCTGATCTGTAATCTCTTCCTGAAAATACCTATCGGCTGACCCTCTTGCCATTGCGCCTAAAGAACCCATACCTCTATAAGATTTAAAAGTTCTTCCTTGATACAGAAATGTTTCACCTGGAGCCTCCTCTGTTCCCGCTAATAAAGAGCCTACCATTACACAATCAGCTCCAGCTCCAATTGCTTTTGCAAGATCTCCTGAGTATCTAATTCCACCATCAGCTATTACTGGAATTTTTTTAGCTTTGCATGCTTGTCTAGCCTCACATATTGCTGAAAATTGTGGTACGCCTACGCCAGCAACTATTCTAGTAGTACAGATAGATCCTGGGCCTATGCCTATTTTTACTGCATCTGCCCCTGCTTTTATTATAGCTTGAGCACCTTCTGCAGTTGCGACATTACCTCCAACAACTTGAATATTTTTAAAAGATTTTTTTATATTTTTTATTGCCTCTAAAACACTTTTAGCATGTCCATGAGCAGTATCTACTACTATAGCATCAACTCCAGCCACAATTAATGCTTTTGTTCTTTGCATTCCATCTTTTCCTACACCAACTGCTGCTGCCACTCTTAATCTTCCCTCTGAATCTTTTGTAGCAAAAGGATTTCTTGCACTTTTCTTAATATCAGACACTGTTATTAAGCCAACACACCTATATTTTTTATCTACTACAATAAGTTTTTCCACTCTAGTACTAGTCAGATTAGAAATAGCATCTTCTCGACTAACGGTATCCGGAACTGTTACTAAATTCTTTTTAGTCATTAAATTTTTAACGAGGTCATTAGGGTTATCTGCAAAACGAACATCTCTATTTGTTATAATTCCCAAAAGAACACCATTTTTAGCAGTAACAGGAAAACCTGACACTCCATGTATTTTTTTTAAGGCTAAAATATCTTGTAATTTATCTTCTGGGCTGACTGTAATAGGATTAATAACCATGCCTGATTCAAAACGCTTAACTATTTCTACTTCCCTTACCTGCTCTTCTATCTTGTTATTCTTATGAATAACTCCAATTCCACCTGATTGGGCTATTGCAATAGCTAACTTTGACTCGGTAACTGTATCCATAGCTGAAGATACTAATGGAATATTCAAAGTAATGTTTTTTGTAAACATAGTTTTAGTATCCGCTTTACTTGGTAAAACCGAAGATGCTGCTGGTCTTATTAAGACATCATCAAAAGTAAATGCTTCAACTAATTTCAATTACTATCTCTCTTATTTTAAAAATATATAAAATGTTATAAACTAATTATTTACAGAATATACATAATTATTTAATTACGCCAAGTCTTGATCATTAAAATTTAAGCCAATTAAAAATATTTCTGCAGAATCTTTCCTACTTGACTTAGGCTTATAACGCTTAATTGATGAAAAATATTTCCTCATTGTACCAACGAATTCTTCTTCTCCTTTTCCTCTAATTAATTTACAACAAAATGAACCATCCTTTTGTAATAACTGTACTGCAGTATCCAAAGCAAGTTCTGCTAAAAGCAAAGCTCTTGTTTGATCAGTATTTCTATGCCCTGATGCAGATGGTGCCATATCTGACATTACTACATCCGTCTGGCCTTCTAATTTATTTTTTATTGTTTCAATAATCTTTTCATCCATTATATTTCCATTAATAAATGAGACTCCTACTATTGGAATAATATCCTGAATATCTACAGATACTAGCTTTCCACTTTTAGGAAGACCTATAATCTTAGCTGCAACTTGACTCCACCCTCCAGGTGCTGCTCCTAAATCTATTACTGTTTTACCCTTATATAAAAATTTAAATTTATTATTTAATTCTATTAATTTATAAGCAGATCGAGAACGGTAACCATCTTCTTTAGCCGCTATAACATAAGGGTCATTTAGTTGTCTTTCAAGCCAACGCCTAGAAGATACACTTTTTGAACCTTTTTTTATTTTAACTTTAATCCTAGAGTTATTTGTTAAATTATTAGACATAATAATACCGATTTCTAATTAAAAACTTTCTAAATTAAAATAAGTTTTTAACATTTCTTCTACGAAATGTCTTTGAACTTTACCAGTAGTGCTTCTTGGAATATCAGTTTCATTAATAACTAATATATCTACAGGCTGTTTATAACCAGCTAAACTAGATCTGCATAATTTTTTTAATTTTTTAATAATCACATCTTTTTCTAGGAAGTTTCCTATACTTATAATTGCAATGGGAGATTCTCCCCATTTTTTACTTTTTATTTTTACAACTATTGCTTCTGATACATTTTTATGACTTAATAATATTCTCTCAATTTCAGCAGGATAAATATTTTCTCCTCCTGATTTTATTAAATATTTTTTTCTATCTACAAAGTCTAAAGTTCCATTTATATTACGTTTCATCATGTCTCCCATGTGAAACCACCCATTTCTGAAATCTTTTAAATTTGTTGATTCAGCTTCCCAATAACCACTAAACAATGTTGGACCTCTCACAGCACATTCACCTGAAACCCCTAATTTCACGACTTTATTATTATTAACTAATATAACTTCACAAAAACTACTTTGAATTTTTGAAAGAGAGAAATTTTTAACTTTTTTAGAAATAATTCCTCCTGAGGCGGGAGGCATACCCGTTTCCGTTGAACCAAAAGAATTTAAATATGGAGTATCTAATAATGTAGTAATTTCTGTAATTTGTTTCATAGGAATAAGGTCCGCCATAGCTCCCATAGTTTTAATTCCTTTAATATTAAATTTTTTTCCATTAAGAAACTTAATAAAACCTTCTAACATTCCTGGCATTAAAACCAACCATGATAATTTATATTTTTGGATCAAATTTTTTAAAACTTTTGGTTGAAAGCCATCTACAAAAGCAACTGAAGACCCTATGATTAATGATCCTATTGCTAAATCAGTAGATGCCATATGAAACATAGGTGCCCAAGCAGGAAACGTATCTTCTTTATCAATTTTATATTCATAGGCAGAATACATAGCTCTAGCAATAAAAGCTCTGTGAGAAATTTTAGCCCCTTTAGGATAACCGGTGGTTCCTGAGGTAAACAAAATAACAAGAATATCTTCACCACTCCCTAAGCTTGCTCCAACATAAGGAATTGCATTCTTTATTAAATTTTCGTATTTAGAATCATAAAAGATAAAAGAGTTTTTTTTAATTGTGCTTAATTTTGCCTTAGCTTTAAATTTCTCTGATAAAAAAGTTAATTTAGGTTTTACCAAACTTATACAATAATTAACTTCTTTATCAGATAGTCTCCAGTTTATTGCGGCTACTACTGCACCTATTTTTGCACATGCCATTTCTAATTCTAAATACTCTAATCTGTTCTCAGACAGAATAGCAATTCTATCTTTATGTTTAATACCCTTCTTTATTAAAACTGTAGATAATTTAAGAACCCTTAATAAAAATACTTTATAGGTATATTTATCTCCATTTAAATTTATTATTGCCAATGCTCTAGGATTTTTTATCGCTTGAGATTGAAACAATTCAGCAACAGACATTCCTGTAGCTTTAGATGTTAGAATATTCTCTTTTTTCATGTTTATTTTGGAGGTTTCATAGAAAACGAATCAACTTCCTTTTCCTTATCTTTGTTTTTGATAAAATTTATTTTATCTATCATTGGCAAAGAAAAATTACCTGACCATTCAGCCAAAGAAGATTCATACAAACGATGATTAGGATGTCCTAAAATTTCTGAAATTACAAACCAAGAAAGGGCGCTCTCTAAACCTGCATTGCAGAATGATATTTGATCACCTTTTTTAGAAATACCTGAATGTTCTATAATTTTTATTATGTTTTCTTTATCTTGAAAATATAATGTATTGTTTTTTAACAACCATGAATTAGGTAAATTAATTGCGTCCGGAATGGTTCCTGTTCTAAGTGCAGGAAAAGATGTATTTATTCCAATAAACATATCTGACGGTCTTGCATCAATTAAGTAACCTTTTTTATTTATTAAATCCAATACATCCTCTTTATTCGCTATAATATTTTGATTGATTTTTGCCTTATACGGCTTCTCCTGAGGCAAAATAAAACCTGTTTCAGTTTCACTATCCCAATCTTCTTTCCAACTTTTTAAACCTCCATTTAGTATAGATACTTTCTCATGTCCTAAGTATTTAAATGTAAAATAAATAGCTGCTGTTTCGGCTGCATCATATTTACCTGTTCCTGGTGCAACAATAATTACATAATCACTATTTGTAATACCTAAAGACCCTATTAATTTTTCTAAATTTTTAGTCTTTGGCATAAGTAATGGCACTTTATTTCTAGTTTCTCTCCAACCACTGCTGTAAAAATTTGTAAATACAGAACAAGGAATATGAGAAAGCTCATATTCTTTTTTAGATCTATGAACTTCTAATATCTTAAAACCTTCTGTACATACTTTATCCTTCAACCATTCATTTTCAACTAATGGATTTGCAAAAGCAGAATGTATATTTAATATAAATATAAACAAATATATTATATTGCTTTTAATTTTAAACATCTTTTTCCTTAAATTTATTTAGTATTCCCTATTAAATAATTACAGTAGGATTGCCAAAAGATTAAAAATTGTTAATAATTATTAATAATATCTATAGATATATTGAATTATAGGTGATTACAATAATAAGTATAGATTTGCATAATACATTTTTTCTGTTTTATTCTATCCCTTAAGCGATGATAACTTTTATTGTTATCAATTTTTAACTAAAACAAGAAAGGGAGGGTATCTTATGTGGAAATCTCCTGTAGTACGTGAAGTAGCTGTTGGTCTTGAAATCAACTGTTATGCTTGCGCAGAAATCTAGTCTGTAAAGATTAGTTATGATATTCTCACCAGCTTCTGTACCGAAGCGTAAATAGGATTATATAATATGTATATTCGTGTGCTCGGAGCAGCCGCTGGTGGGGGTTATCCCCAATGGAACTGCAATCATCCAAATAGCCGGCTTGCCAGAGATAAAAGCCCTGAAGCAGTTGCTAGAACGCAATCTTCTATTGCTATAAGTATGGATAAGAAAAGATGGTTTATCTTTAATGCTTCTCCAGATTTAAGACAACAACTATGGAATAATCCTGAGTTAATGCCATCAGCTGAGGACCCTCTTAGATACAGCCCAATTATGGGCGTTTTACTTACAAATGCAGATGTAGACCATACCGCAGGACTTATTAACTTAAGAGAATCACAAAGTTTTAATCTTTATGGGACTCAAAGAGTATTAGGAGTATTAGAAAGCAATACTATATTTAATGTACTCAACCCTAAATTTGTTAAACGAAACCCTATAAAATTAAATGAAGCTATCCCTTTAAAATATACAGATGATACCAATAGCGGCATTACTGTTACACCTTTTGCTGTTCCAGGAAAAGTAGCTTTATGGTTAGAAGATGAATCTAAAGGAGAAAATTTTGGATCTGTAGAGGAAGATACTATAGCTTTAGAAGTTAAAGGACCTGAAGGAAATACAGAATTTTTTTATATACCAGGATGTGCGAGTATGCCTGATTGGTTAAAAGAAAGAATAGATAATGCTAATCTTATTTTATTTGATGGAACTCTATGGACCGATGATGAAATGATAAAAGAGAATGTAGGAATTAAAACTGGTCAACGTATGGGGCATATGAGCATGTCAGGTTCAAAAGGGTCAATAGAAGCTTTTAGTAACTTAGATATAAAAAGAAAAATATTTATACATATTAATACAACCAACCCTGCACTTTTGGAGAATTCTTCCGAAAGAAAAACAGCTAATGCAGCAGGTTGGGAAGTAGCATATGATACAATGGAAATCAAAATATGATAATGCCTGCTCCGTTTTATCCAGGTGCTCCAGCAACACCTAGCAAACAGAAAAAAATGAATAGGGATGAATTTATTAAGGCTTTAACGCAACTTGGAAAAGAAAGATATCATAATCTTCATCCGTTTCATAAACTTTTGCATTCTGGAAAGCTATCTTTTGAACAAGTGCAAGCATGGGCGCTTAATAGATTTTATTATCAATGGAGCATACCAAGAAAAGACTTAACTTTAATGGCTAGAATAAATGATGTGGATTTAAGACTTGAATGGAGATCTAGGGTTATAGATCACGAAGGAGATATAGATGGTAATAGTGGAATTAAAAGATATCTTCAATTATGCGATGCATTGCAATTAGATATTGATTATGTAAAATCTTGCGAAGGCTTGTTACCTGCATCAAGGTTTGCTGTAGACGCTTATGTAAATTTTGTAGGTAATCGCTCTTTATTAGAAGCAATTGCATCTTCTTTAACGGAAATCTATGCACCAGCTATCCATGCAGAAAGAATTTCAGGTTTATCTAAACATTATGAATGGGCTGATGATTATGCTCTAGCTTATTTCAAAAAAAGAATAGGGCAAGCAAGAAAAGATGTTGAATTTGGCAAAGAATGGGTAATAAAAAATGCCATAACAAGAGATGATCAAGAAGCTGTTTTAGGTGCTATTAGATTTAAAACAGAAGTTTTATGGGCACAATTAGACGCACTTTATTATGCATATGTAGATCCTGGTTATATCCCACCAGGAGCATTTATTCCAAAAGGTTTTAATGAAAAGGCTTGGAAATAAATATGACTACTTTATTAACTTTAAGTGAAGAACATACCCCTAAATTACCTAGGCATGCTAAATTAAGATATGATGAAGCAAGAAAAAAATGGATTATTAATGCTCCAGAAAGAGTTTTTGAATTGGATGATATTGCGGGAGAAGTAATGCAATTAGTTAATGGAGAATCTTCTATAAAAGAAATAATAGATAGGCTAGTAAAAAACTTTGAAGGAGCACCGAGAGAAGTTATTGCCAAAGATATTTTAGCTATGCTTCAACCTTTAGCAGAGAAAGGATTTATAATACTATGACTGAAACAAAAATAGAAATAGAAAAATCAGAAACTCAAAAATCTTTTTCTGCCAATAAAGAAAAATTGCAAATACCCTATGCTGTCCTATGTGAGTTAACACATAGATGCCCTTTATCTTGTCCATATTGCTCTAATCCAGTTGAACTTGAAATGAAATCAAATGAAATTGATACTCAAACATGGAAGAAAGCTCTAAGTGAAGCAGTAAAAATTGGAATATTGCAAGCTCACTTCTCTGGAGGAGAACCTACATCGCGAAAAGACTTGGAAGAATTAGTTCAACATGCATCATCCATAGGCCTTTACACCAACTTAATAACATCTGGTGTACTAATAAATGAAGAAAGATTAAAAAAATTATATGATGCAGGTTTAGATCATGTCCAAGTATCATTCCAAGATACAGATCCTGAAAATTCTAATAGAATTGCTGGTTACAAAGGGCATGAAAAAAAATTACATACTGCTAAATTAATAAGAAAAGTTGGTTTACCTCTTACAGTAAATGCAGTGATGCACAGACAAAATCTACATAATTTAGAATCTATGATAGATATGGCTGTAGAATTGGATGCTGAAAGATTAGAAGTAGCCCAAGTACAATATTATGGTTGGGCACTAAAAAACCAAACTGCTTTTTTACCAACCAGAGAACAGTTAGATAACGCTACTGAAATAGTAGAAACAGCAAGAATTAGATTAAAAGGTATCCTAGCGATTGATTATGTAGTTCCAGATTATTATGCAAGAAGACCAAAATCTTGTATGGGTGGATGGGGTAGACAATTTCTAAATATTACACCAGCTGGAAAAGTTCTCCCCTGCCATGCAGCTGAGTCACTAAACTTTTTAAACTTTGATAACATTAAAGATAGATCACTTTCATGGATATGGGAACACTCTGAAGCATTTAATAAATTTAGAGGAACATCTTGGATGCCTGAACCTTGTCAATCATGTGACAGGAAAGAAATTGATTGGGGAGGATGTCGATGCCAAGCTTTTGCACTTACTGGTAATCAAAATGCTACTGATCCAACATGTGAATTATCCCCATACCGACACGTACTAGATGAACCTTTAGCAAATGTTGGAAAAGAAGAGATTCCTGATTTTATTTACAGAAAAATTAAGGTTAAAAGAAACATTAAATAATTTTAATTGGCTTCTGGTATATCAAATATTTGCCCAGGATAAATTAAATCCGGGTTAGTTATTTGATTATTATTCGCTTTAAATATAAGTGTGTTTAGAACACCTTTTCCATAAAACCTTCTGGATATTCTCCACAAACTATTTCCTGGTTGGACTACTATAGAATTCTCTAAAATACTGATTTCAGACAAATCTGCTTGTCTTATAGGAGTCTCTAGACTAGCAATAACCTTCTCATCCTGTATTTCATTAAATCTTAGTATATAATCACCTGGTTTAACTGGGTTATCTAACGCAAGATTCCAAAATCCATTATTATCTGCAAATGCAGTTCCAATTAATTTCTTACCAATATAAACCTCTACACGTGTACCCGGTAAAGCTTTTCCTGACAAGTTTAATGCTCCTTCAGATGAATATGTTAAAGAATCAAATGATAGATTATTAGCTTCGTTATTATTAGAGGCTCCTTGCAAAACTTTTTCAACTGTGCCATCAGCATTATTTATAGTAACTATCGCTTCTGAGTTAGATGGCACCAATTTAACATCTCCATTTGCTATAACTTTTGTGTTATCTGGCGTTATAGCTGTAACGTTTGTATTATCTGGCGTTATAGCTGTAACGTTTGTATTATCTGGCGCAATAATAGAAACAGTTTTTTGAGATGTTGTACCATTAGATAATAAATTTAAATCATAGTTGCCAGGAGGAAGTTCTTCAATAAATACAAATTCACCAAATTGATTAGTCGTAACATCACCTATCAGCTGTTCACCATTAAATATTTCAACTTTTTGGTTTATTCCAGCTCTTCCCCCTATAACGAGAGTATTATCTTCTCCTAAATTTATAACATCAAAAGTAGGTGCTAAAACTTCTGATGCTATCTTACTTTCTTTTACTATATCAATAGGTTTACTATTTTTAGTTTCTAAATCTGGTTGAACTTCAAAATGAATTTTTTCTTCTACTTTCTCAACTTCAATCTTTGTAGGATCTAAAGGAACATATTTTACTACTAATATTAAAATTATAAGGGCACATAAAACTATACATCCCCCTAACAAATATTGTTTAGTGTTTTCACCAAAGATCATTTTCATTTTTTTGTCCTAATATATTTATGATATATTATATTAGATTATTTATAAATAAAACTATATAAAAAATATTGTAATGAAAAAAATAAAAACAACCAAAACAATTACAATTTTTTGTGGCTCTAGAACAGGAAACAATCCTATTTATAAAAATGAAGCTGCAAAAATAGCAAGTCTACTATCAAATAATGGTTTTTCCGTAATATATGGTGGAGGTAAAATTGGTTTAATGGGAATAATATATAAATTTATAGGTAAATTTAACGGGAAAGTCATAGGAATCATTCCTGAATTTCTTAACACATCTAAAATACGTCAAAATAATAATAAAAATTTAGTAGTTGTTAAATCACTTCATAAAAGAAAATTACTAATGATTAAAAAAGCAGATATTTTTTTAATTCTTCCAGGTGGCTTTGGTACTTTAGATGAATTATTTGAGATTCTAACTTTAAATCAATTAAATATATATAATAAACCAGTATTTATATTTAATATTTCTAATTATTGGAAGAATTTAAAACTTCTGCTAAAAAATATGAACAAAGAAGGATTTTTATATCAAGATGATATTAAAAATATATTATGGATAGATGATAGTGAAGAATTACTAAAAGAAATCAAAAAAGTTAATTAATCTTTTAACCTTGACAATTTTGTTCATTTATTCAAACAAGTATAATAATTTAATTATTATGTATAGGGAATTATAATGAGTAAGATTCATGTTAGTACACCAGTCGTTGAAATAGATGGTGATGAAATGACTAGAATTATTTGGGAATTAATTAGAGAAAAACTAATAAAACCATACTTGGATTTTGAGACAGTATATTATGATCTTAGTATTGAAAATCGAGACAAAACATCTGACCAAATTACCATAGACTCAGCAAATGCTATAAAAAAATATGGGGTAGGTGTTAAATGTGCTACTATTACTCCTGATGAAGCCCGTGTTAAAGAATTTAATTTATCAAATATGTGGCGCTCTCCTAATGGAACTATTCGAAATATTTTAGGAGGCACCGTCTTTAGACAACCTATTATCTGCAAAAATATTCCAAAATATGTACCGGGATGGACCAAACCAATTGTAATTGGACGGCACGCATATGGTGATCAATATAGAGCTACTGATTTTTTAATTCCTGGCGCAGGAAAATTAATAATGAAATTTATACCTGATGACGGAAGTCAAGAAATTGAACATGAAGTAAATAATTATGAAAGTTCTGGTATTGCGATGGGTATGTATAATTTGGATGAATCTATCCGTGGTTTTGCAAGAGCTTGTTTTAATTATGGTTTAAACTTAAATTGGCCAGTTTACCTTTCAACAAAAAATACAATACTAAAAGTTTATGACGGAAGGTTTAAAGACTTATTTCAAGAAATTTTTGATAAAGAGTTTAAACAGCGGTTTGAAACAAAAAATATTATATATGAACATAGGCTCATAGATGACATGGTAGCAGCTGCTATCAAATGGGAAGGTGGATTTATATGGGCATGTAAGAATTATGATGGGGACGTACAATCTGATGTAGTAGCACAAGGCTTTGGCTCACTAGGGCTTATGACATCAGTATTAATGACTCCAGATGGAAATACTATAGAATCTGAAGCAGCACATGGGACTGTAACTAGACATTTTAGAGCATATGAAAGAGGCGAAGCCACCTCTACTAATCCAATTGCTTCTATATTCGCTTGGACTAGAGGTTTATGGTATAGAGGAAAATTTGATAAAAACATTAAATTACAAAATTTTGCCCAAAAATTAGAGTCTACATGTATAGATACTATAGAAAGTGGTACTATGACTAAAGATTTAGCTCTATTAGTTGGAAACAATCAGAGTTGGATGGAAACAATTGAATTTCTTGGTGAATTAGAGAATAATCTTAAAAAATCATTAAATTAAAAAAGTATTATTTAGTTTTAATTAAACTTAATATTGTATCTATAGCCTCTCCTGCTTTTTTATAGTTAGGACCTCCACCTTGCGCCATGTCAGGTCTTCCACCTCCGCCTTTTCCTCCTAATACTTCTACACCTGCTTTAGTAAATTCAATTGCATTAAACTTATCTGAAACATCTTTAGTAACACCTATAACTAATGATGCCTTATCATCTAAAGTACTTATAATTATAACAATCCCAGAGACTAATTCTTTTTTAAATTCATCTACTAATCCTTTTAGTTCTCTAGGGGGAAGTGTATTTAAAACCTTACTAATCACCTTTATTCCATTAATTACCTTATTTTCAGATTCTTTATTAGATATATTAGAAGTATTAATTTTTTTATTTAAATCAACTAATTTTTTTTCCATATATTTTTTATCTAAAATTAAAGACTTTACCTTTTCCTTTAAACTTTCTTTTGATGTTTTTAATTCTAATACTAATTCATTTATTATTTTATTCTCTTCCTGGTATTCTTTAAGTGCTGCCTGACCAGCTACTGCTTCAATCCTTCTAACACCTGATCCTAAAGCAGTTTCTGATAAAATCTTAAATACTCCAATATCTCCTGATCTATTTACATGCGTACCTCCACATAATTCAACTGAGTATTGTTGATCCTCATTTTTACCCATTTTTACAACTCTAACTTCATCCCCATATTTTTCACCAAATAACGCTAAAGCACCAATTTTTCTTGCATTCTCAATATCCATTATTGTAGTTTCTATATCAAAATTTTCTCTTATCTTATTATTTATTTCCTTTTCTATTATATTGATATCAGAGTGACTAATTGGCTTATTGTGACTTATATCAAACCTAAGTTTATCAGGTGAAACTAGACTACCTTTTTGACTTATATGATCACCTAAGTGTTGTCTCAAAGCTTCATGTAGCAAATGGGTTGCACTATGGTGTATTTTTAAAGCATTTCTTCTATCTATATCTATGTATAAGTTTACCTCATCATTTTTTTTTAATACACCTTGTGTAACTTTAACGATATGAACTATTAAATTTTCATACTTTTTTGTATCTTCAACTATAGCTTTTCCACTCTTCCAAGTAAACTCTCCTGTATCACCCAACTGACCACCCGATTCTGCATAAAATGGAGAACTACTAGTTATAACTTCTGCCTTAGCACCAATATCTAATTCTTCAACTTCTTTCCCATCCACTACTATACTTTTTACCGTTGATTTGGCACTAAAGTTTTCATATCCTAAAAATGTGACCTCACCTTCACGTTCTTTAAGTTCTAACCATATTTCATCAGTAGCTTTGTCTCCAGAACCACTCCAAGATTTTCGGGCTGTTTCTTTCTGTAAATTCATACTGTAATCAAAACCCTTATAATCTAACTCTCTACCCTGTCCTCTTAAGATATCTGCTGTAAGATCTATTGGAAAGCCATATGTATCATAAAGCTTAAAAGCAACATCACCAGGTAATGCTTCAGTACTATTTAATTTATTTACAGATTTATCTAATAATCCTAAACCTCTCTCTAATGTATCTTTAAATTTAATCTCTTCATCTTTTAATGTATTTTCTATTAATGCTTGCGCTCTTGTAAGCTCTCCAAATGCATCGCCCATATTATCCCGCAAACTTCCAACTAATCTAAACATATGAGGTTCTTTAATACCTAATTTATGAACATGTCTCATAGCTCTTCTCATAATTCTTCTTAAAACATAACCTCTCCCATCATTTGATGGCAATACTCCATCTGCTATAAGAAATGCTGATGCTCTCAAATGATCAGTAATAATTCTATGCGAAATTAAATTTTCATTTACTGCTTCAATACCTGATAATTCTACAGAATTATTAATTAAATTTTTGAATAAATCTATTTCATAATTATTATGAACACCCTGTAAAACAGCTGCCATTCTTTCTAGGCCCATTCCAGTATCTATTGATGGTTTGGGTAAATCAGACCTAGTTCTATTTTCCAACATTTCATATTGCATAAATACCAAATTCCATATTTCAATATATCTATCGCCATCTTCATTCTTACTTCCAGGTATTCCTCCACTTACTTTAGGACCATGATCATAAAATATTTCTGAGCAAGGCCCACATGGTCCTATATCACCCATGGACCAAAAATTATCTGATGTAGATATTTTAAGAATTTTATCATTGGATAAGCCAGATATTTTTTTCCATAAACTATAAGCTTCTGTATCTTCAGAATACACGGTGACTAATAATTTTTTTTCGTCAAGCCCATATACTTTAGTTACAAGATTCCATGCGTATTCAATTGCTAATTCTTTAAAATAATCTCCAAAACTAAAATTTCCTAACATTTCAAAAAATGTATGGTGTCTAGCTGTGTATCCAACATTCTCTAGGTCATTATGTTTGCCACCTGCTCTCAAGCATTTTTGAGAAGTTGTAGCTGTTTTATATTTACTTTTTTCTTTACCAGTAAAAATATTTTTAAACTGGACCATGCCAGCATTAGTAAATAATAATGTAGGATCGTCTTGAGGTAATAAAGGAGAGGAAGCTAACTCTTCATGACCTGAAGATACAAAATATTCTAAAAAAGCTCTTCTAATCTCTTTCATAGAATTTGACAATTTAATCCCTCCTAAAACTATCTTAACACTTTATTCTTCATTGTTAATAGATTGTTTTAGAAGGGATACCATTATAAGTCTATATTTATTTATTCTGAATTTGTTACAGTTTTTTCTATTGTATTATCTTCTTCAATGTTAGATTCTTCTATATCATTTATAGGACCTAAAGTATTTTTTATTGCAGATGTAATACTTGTGGCTATTTCTGGGTTATCTTCTAAATATTGTTTAACATTTTCACGGCCTTGTCCTATTCTTTCTTCTTTATATGAGTACCAAGAACCAGCTTTTTCTATTATTTCCGCCTTAACTCCCAAATCTACAAGCTCTCCATTATAACTAATACCCCTACCATACATTATATCAAATTCTACTACTTTAAATGGTGGTGCAACTTTATTCTTCACTACTTTTACTCTAGTTTGATTGCCTATAACTTCATCTCTTTCCTTTATTTGGCCTATTCTTCTTATATCTAATCTAACTGAAGCATAAAATTTTAAGGCATTTCCACCTGTAGTAGTCTCAGGACTTCCAAACATTACTCCTATTTTCATTCTAATTTGATTAATGAATATTATAGTAGTATTTGATTTAGACATTGTTGAAGTTAGCTTTCTTAAAGCTTGACTCATTAAACGTGCTTGCAAACCAACATGATGGTCACCCATTTCACCTTCTAATTCTGCCCTAGGTACTAATGCAGCTACAGAATCTATAACTATCAAATCTACAGCTCCTGACCTTACCAAAGTGTCAGCAATTTCTAAAGCTTGTTCTCCAGCATCAGGTTGACTAATTAATAAATTTTCAACATTCACTCCTAATTTTTTTGCATATACTGGATCTAGCGCATGTTCAGCATCTACAAAAGCACAAATACCTCCCTCTTTTTGAGCTTCAGCTATAGCATGTAATGTTAATGTAGTTTTGCCTGAACTCTCAGGACCATATATTTCTATTATTCTTCCTCTTGGTAACCCCCCTATGCCTAAAGCAATATCTAAACCCAATGATCCAGTAGAAATAGATTCTATTTGTTCAACAGAGCCTGCACCTAACTTCATTATTGCTCCTTTACCATATGCTCTTTCAATTTGAGATAAAGCTGATTCTAATGCTTTACCTTTTTCTTTATCTTCCATATCTACTATCCTTAATTCGGGTTTATTTTCTTTTACAGTCATTACTAATGCTCCTAATCTTTTTATGCCATTATAAAAAATTTATAAATAAATATTTTTATTATTTCTATCTTATTGATAAATGATCATGTTTTGTTCTTTTTATAAAACACGATTGTGAACAGTATGTCAATCAATTTGTTCTTATTTTGTTCTTATTTTAATCGTCACGATGAGAACGTTCATAATTTTCATGGCGCTCTTGGGCCTGTATAGATAATAAAGCTATAGGCCTAGCATCTAATCTTTTTAAACTAATAGGTTCACCTGTTTCAATACAATATCCGTATGAACCTTCTTTAATTCTTGCTAATGCACCATTTATTTTTGCTAATAGCTTTCTTTGCCTATCTCTAGTTCTTAGCTCTAAGGCTCTTTCTGTTTCTGTGGAGGCTCTATCTGCCACATCTGCTTCTGGAGTATTATTAGTTTGTAGATTTTGACGCGTTTTTTCTGCATCAAACATAACTTCAGACCTCCATTTTTCTAATTTTAATCTAAAATAAGTAAGTTGCCCTTTACACATAAATGGATCTTTTTCATTTAACTCGTATAGATTGTTACTAATCTTTTTTTTTACTACTTTCTTTTTAGAAACTGCCATAAAAATACTTTCTAATAAACTTATTAGTACTAACAAGGAAGGATTATATTTATCCCTAATAAATAATCAACCTTACTATAAAAATCTCGTTAAAAATACTGTTTAAAGTTTATTTCTAACCAGCTATCCTGCCGCAAAATATACAAATTAGATCCAGGTCTTCCGTTTTGATAAATTGCACCTCTAATTCCATAAGTAAGAGAATCATTAATACGTCTTCCAAAATCTACCTGATAAATTTGACCATCACCATCTAAATCTAAAATGGAACCCAGTAACATTTCCGTATCTTCAGTATCGTTAAGTGCTAATCGAGCAGCAATAAAAACATCATCCTGCATAATATCTGCAGATCTAGATCTTCTGCTATCAAAATTATATTCCATTAAGAAACCTATGTCTCCATTATCTCCCATAGCTTTATATAATGTATGTTCAAAACCTAGTACCGTTGCCACATAACCCCCTCTTCTAAAATTCGCATCTTTTTGCCCATCCTTTGCTACCCATTCTAGTTTATAGAGTGTTGCACCAGAGGTATTTTGTATTGTACCTCCAATTTGTCTTATCCTTTGATAATTTGGTTCATACTTAAGCTTTCCATCAACTAAAAATATATCTATAGACGGAGCTCTTCCGTAACCTAAAAAGCTATGCGCTGAAACATCATAGTTACCAAAACTATTTGACCACCTTAAAGCTATTTCTGGCGTCCATTGGCTTCCACCTTCAAATTTAGTGCTTCCTTTTGAAAACTCAGGATCAAGCCTTATGCGACCTTTTTTCCCTGGTGAAGTTCTTTCACGAAAATAAGGAAGTATAAAAAATTCATAATACCCACTATCCCTAATTAAAGTTAAATTTATTAATGGTTGACCTAACTTTGTTTTAAATAAAGGATCATCTACTGCATCAAACTGGTTAATAATATCTACTAAATTTTTTGATTCTGTAACTCCCCAAAATACTTGTCCTATCCCTATAGATGATTCCCAATCTTCTCCATACCATGAATAAATTCCTTCTCGAATATCTATATGTGATCTATTACTATCTTGGCTATCTAAACGGATAAAAGGTCTAAATACTAGATTCCCACCCTCAGTCCATTCAGAGTAAATTTCAGGTTCAAAAGCAATAGAATAGTTGTTATGTTTCTGTCCTTCATAAAGAGGTGACTCAGGAAACAGCCATGCCCCCATTGTTATTTCAGCCTTATATTCCGTAAAACTAGGCTCTAAATTAGCATAACTTAGGACTGGAGCTGTTAAAGTTAATAAAAACGATAAAACAACTAAATACATTAACGCACACGTTTAAGTGTCTGACGATTAAAATCTGAGTCTTTTAAGCCAGTTTGATATTCGGTTTCACTAATAGCTATATCTGTTTCTTTGCTAGTATTATGATTGACCATTTTAAGAGTATGGGCGTTCCAAAACTTTCCCAAGTATTGTTTATAATCTGAAAGCACAAGTGTTTTTAATAACTTATCTTTACGATCATAATAATCTATTTTTCTAGCTCTATGCTCACTTATATCAACCCAAGATACTCTTCTTGTATAACCAGAAGATTTATCTTCCGGATAACTTTCAGAAACATAACACATTTCTTGCTCATCTCCTGGACAAGGAACATCCTCTATCCATTTATACGTATATTTTTCTACCTCTTGGCTAGATAAGTCTTCATAAGCGAATTCTGAACCAACAAAAGCGCCAGATTTATTATCGGAACTAATTCTTTTTACTCTTTTTAAAGCCGGTAAATATAACCATTGATCATCAGGTCCTGACTTATGCGTAAAAGTTAAGATCGCTGTACCCTTAACATCCTTTGGATGATGAAAAATAAATATAGACTTATCTCCATCATTTTCCATTTCTAGCGTCTTAGAGGAAAACGTTCTAATACTCTCTTCCCCTTGAGCGTTTCTAAGAGTCATTTGACTTTTAGATACCGTATCCCTAAAACCCTCTCCTGTTAAATCCGCTTCAACTGCTAATCTAAGACCTTTCTCTTCAGAAGTCTCTGCTAATGCTGAAGAAATATTCCAAATTGAAATAATTACTATGGATACTACTAATTTAATAAATATTTTCATTCGAATTAATCCTTTACTTTATTTAGATTATTTTTAAAATTTTCTAATTTTATTAACAAAGGTGGTAAAAATAAAAAATCTGCTAACAATGCAAAAGCAATAGTAATCATGGATAATTGTGCTAAGTCTGAATTTACTCTAAAGCCAGAACTCGCCAAAATCATAAAACCTCCTATCAACGCACAGGAAGTAACAAATAGTGCAAACCCAACAGTAGAAAATGCATAACGAGTAGCATCCTCTGGTGACTTATTTAATTCTTTCCTAGCCCTTAAATATTTACTTAAAAAATGAACAGTATCATCTACTACTATCCCTAATGTCATAGCACCAACTACAGCTATAGCTATCCCAACTTCTCCTACTAAATACCCCCACAGCCCAAAAGCCATAGCAGCAGGAAAAAGATTTGGTATTAAACTTAACAACCCAATTGGCAAACTTTTTAATGCAAAAATTAATATGAAAGAGATAATTACTAATGCCATAAATGAACCAAACAGCATAGAATGAATATTACGCTCAGATAAATGGGCAAAAATAACAGACAGCCCAGAACCAATAGTTTTAAATTCTGGAATATTATCTGCTAACCAAACCTGTGCTTTCTCATCTAGCTCTCGTATATGTGCAGAAGAAGCATGCGTAACCGCTACCGTCATGCGAGTCGCAGACTTAGATACATTAATACTACTATTTAAATCTAATCCAAATGGAACTGACAGCTCATATAACAATAAGTATTGTGCTGCTAATTCTTGTGATTCAGGGATTTTATAAAAAGATTCTTGATCTCCATTCATAGCTTTATTTAATCTTTTAATAGTATCCGATATTACACTGACATGATTTACACCTTCTTGTGTTCTATACCAATCAGCAAATTTATCTAAATTAGCAAGATACTCAGGATTATTAATTCCTCCTTCAACACCTGCGGGAACAGAGTATTCTATTGCATTTAAACCAGTCAAATTATCTTCTAAGAAATCAGAATGCGATCTAATATCAAACTGTTCACCAAAATATGTAGTCCAAGTATCATCCAATTTTATTTGACTTATACCTATTAACAAACCAACAATTACAACACTCGAGATTGATAACAAAAATTTCTGTTTTTCTATTACAAAATCAGAAAGTCTTTCCATCATTCTTTGAGAAAAATATGTTTTCTTTGGTTTAACTTTAGCAGGTAATATTGCCAAAAGAGAAGGCAAGACTACAGAAGCATTAACAAAAGCAATTAAATTTCCAGCGGCTAACATATAGCCTAACTCTCTAAAAGGCGGAGAATCTGAAAAATGCATAGATAAGAACCCTACGGCTGTTGTGGCAGAAGTTATAAACACTGGCTTTAAATTAACTCTCATAGACTCAATAATAGCTTCTTTTTTTTCTACACCTGCTCTCATTTGCAGTCTCTGTGTATTAATAATATGAACACAATGAGCAATACTTAAAATAAGTAACATTAAAGGAGCATTCGACGTTACCGCATTAATTATAACTCCCATATAACCAGCTGCCCCCATCATTCCGATAACTGCTAATATTGCAATTAATGCAGTTAAAAAGGCTGCTGTAACTGCTCGCAAAGCTATGCCAGCAATAATAAATATTACAAGAAGAGTTAAAGGAAGCAGAGTTCCAATATCGCTCATAGAAACCTCTGTAAATGCTAGTGTTAAGGGCACCCCTCCAGAAACATATAAATCAATATTTGGCCATTTCTCTGCAAACCTTGCTTGTTCATCACGAATATATTTCATAATTTCTATAGTGGCTCCACCACTTGCTATAGGGTCTTCTGGCATTATTATATTAATATTTATACCAGTAACCATTCCATCAGAATCAACTAATAAATTTCTAATTAATGGCTCATCAAGGGCAACCAAACGCGCATTATTTACTATTTCAGTTGTAATTTCTCCATCTTCTACAAGATCGCTAATAACAACATCGTCACCATCAGACCTAGTCCATTGAAAATTACTAATAGAATCCACACGGCTCGAAAAAGGGGTTTGCCATAACCTTTCTGTCATCTCCCTAACAGCCGCTAACGAATTTGAACTAAAGACATTTTTATCTTTAGGAGCTAAAACTAAATAAACATTATCGTCTCTTGAGTATGTTCTTTCTAACGTTTCTAATGCCAGTAATTGAGGATTATCTTTTGAAAAAAAAATTCTATTATCTGGATTCAAACTTAATCCTGACAAACCACCCATACAGAAGACCGTAAATAATAAGCCTACTAACAAAGCTAGCCACTTTCTTTTTACTATTAATTCACCATAAGCCCTAGCTGTCATTTGATAACCCTCCGGAAACATTTTATTATGTGTTTAATTACTATATTTATAAATAGTATAAGATTTTTATATATATGATATTTTAATAAAGGTCTAATAATAAAGGTCTAATATTAGACTAGTTATTACAAAACGGGAACTTTAATGAAAAAAAATAAAAAGGCAGATTGGTGGGAACAAGCTGTATTTTATTTAAGTGATAATGATCCAATTATGAAAAATATTATTAATAACCATAAAGAAGATTATTTACAATCAAGAGATGATCCTTTTAATGCTCTTTGCAGAACCATTATTGGACAACAAATATCTGTTAAAGCTGCCGCTAGCATATGGAATAAATTTGTAACAGCCACAAAAAATATAAACCCAAAAAACGTAATAAAATGTGGTAATAACAATATACGAAAATGTGGAATCTCTAATAAAAAAGTAGAGTATATAATAGGTTTATCTAATTTTTTTATTAAAAACCCAGATTCAGTTAATTTATGGAAAAAAATGGACGATAAAAGTATTATAAAAGAATTATGTCAATTAAAAGGAATTGGACCTTGGAGTGCAGAAATATTTTTAATGTTTTGTTTACTTAGGCCAGATGTACTTCCTTTAGGTGATCTTGGACTCAGAAGAGCTGTTGGAAAAAATTACTTGAATACTTTTGACCCTACTTATGAAGAGGTTGAAAAAGTTGCTAAAAAATGGATCCCCTATAGATCAGCGGCAACCTGGTTTCTATGGAAATCTATAGACCCTATACCAGTCGCATATTAATCTTATTAATTTTTTTTAAAGGTTGCATTATTAAATCAACCATCCCATTTAAAACTGATTTAGCTACTTTTTTATCAGAGAGTGTAGCTATTAATCTTATCTGATTTACAATATATTCAGTATAAATACTTGGTTTAATATCTTTATTTAATACTCCTACATCTATCGCTTTTATAATACTTTCCCTTAACGTAATAACTAATTCTTTATTTTTTTTCGCAATAAATTTTTTGCATTTAAGTGTTAAATTTTTCGAAGGAAATAATACTTCTTGAGTAAACATACATGAACTGCCAGTTGTATCTTCAAAATGATAATTTATCAAAAAATTAAAAACAGATTCTAAATTTTCTATAAAATTCTCCGAGCCAAACATATATTGGCCAACAGGCTCCACTCTTTCATTAAAATACAATTCTAAAGCAGCTAGCTGTAAGCCATCCTCTCCTCCATATTCTCTATATACACTAGGTTTTGATTCACCTATTCTTCTACATATCTCATTTAAAGAGATATTTTCCATACCTTCTTTCCAATAATTTTCCATAGCAATTTTATTTGCCTGATCTTTATTAAAAGTTTTAGGCCTGCCTTTTTTAATTATTTTATTCATTAATTACCAATCAGTATTTTTATTCTTTACAAATACACACTATATTTATACTAATCAGTATATAAATATATTTATACAATTGCAAGTAGTCAATGATTCCCCTTTTAGAGTAAAATTAGGACAATCTCTCTGACTAATTGTGATAAAGTAAAAAAAAGATAAATAGCCATTAAAATAGGTACTATAATTAAATTTTATATTATGTTAGATACTAACTAATTTAATTTCAATAGGGATGAAGATCTAAATGCTAAATTCTAAAAATCTATTTAATAAAATTATTAAGGTGTTTTTTATATTAATTGTATGTACATCATTCTATAAAAAACATGCCTTTTCTCAGGGAGCTGCTTCTGTAGAAGTCGATGAAGTAATTTTAGAAACTTTAAATCAGTCCATTCCGGTTATAGGACGAATCATTTCATTAAAGGAAGCAAAAGTTCCAGCGGTCGTTGTAGGAAAAGTTGATAAGGTATTAGTCGAGGCAGGAGACAAAGTTAAAAAAGGACAAGTTTTAGCTCTAATTGATATTGAACGTTATAAATGGTTAGCTGAAATTGCTTCAGCTAATGTAAGTGCCGCTAGAGCAGAACTAAAAAGCTCTAAGGCAGAAACAAATGTTAACTTATTAGAATTAAACCGCATGGAGAATTTAAAAACATCCTCAGCTTTTAATGTTGCAAAATATGAAAAACTTCAAAGCTTACAAAACTCCTTACTAGCTAAAGAAGAAATTTCTGAGGCCAAGCTTCAATCAATTATTCAAGAAGAAAAACTTGCTGGGTTAAACCTTAAAAGAGCAACAGTTAAAGCTCCATTTGATGGAATAATTGAACACAAGATGATTGAATTAGGAGAGGCTGTTGGGTTAAGCTTCACTCTTTTTAACCTTGTAAGTGAAACATTACTAGAAATTGAGGCAGATGTACCATCTAATCGAGCTAGAATATTAGAACAAAACAATACTATAAAAGTTTCTACTACAGATAATATAGCTTTTTCTTCTATAGTGAGAGCAATAGGTGTAAGAGAAAATTCAAATTCTAGAACTATTCCTATTCACTTAAAATTTGATAGCAGTGACATTTCTAGAAAATTATTTGTAGGGGAAAATGTTAATATTTCTATACCTATTGGACCCGGCTTACAAGCACCCACAGTTCACAAAGATGCTATTTTAAAAAGAGAAGGAATGTCATTAGTATATATTGTAAAAGAAGAAACTGCTCAGATAAAACCTGTAAGATTGGGTGATGGTGTTGGAAATAGATTTATAGTGTTAGAGGGGCTTGAGGTTGGAGACATTGCCGTAGTTAAGGGTAATGAAAGATTAAGACCTGGGCAAAAAGTAGCTCCACTTCCAAAAAATAACGGCAACAAAAGTGAGGAAGAATAATGGATATTATTCGCGCCTCTATAGAAAGACCCATAGCTGTAGTAGCGGCAATTTTTATGACTATTGTATTAGGCTTTATAGCATTAGAACGCATACCTATTCAACTTGCTCCAGATGTAAATAAACCCGTAATTACCGTATCCACTTATTGGTATGGAGCATCCCCCTACGAAATAGAAAGAGAAATAGTTAACAGACAAGAAGAAGTTTTAAAGGGAATAGAAGGATCTAAAAGATTAACTGCAAAGGCACAAGAAGGACGTGCTGAAGTTACCATTGAATTTGATACAGATATAAATATGGATAGAGCTTTATTGCTAGTCTCTAATAGATTAAATCAAATTGAAGGATATCCTGAAGACGCGGGAGAACCAAGTCTTGATACGGCAGGCCTAGATGATAATGCAATTGCCTGGTTTATTCTAAGTAAAACTGAAGGAAATGATACGGATATTGCTGCTTATGGTGATATTGTTGAAGATGTTATTCAAGACCGAATAGAACGAGTCCCTGGAGTTGCTAGAACAACAGTTTATGGAGGAAGCAAGACTGAGCTTAGAGTTACAATAGATCCAGAGCGTATGGCTTATTATGGGCTGACAGTTCCTCAAATAGCTCTTGCTCTTCAAAGAGCGAACGCTTCTATTTCTGCAGGAGATGTTGAAGAAGGTAAAAGACGATATATAGTTAGAGCAGAAGGTGAATTTCAAACACCTGATCAAGTTAAAAATGTAGTTTTAATAAGTGAAAATAATAACAATGGTAACTTTGGTAGAGTTACTATTAATGATATAGGAACAGTAGAATTTTCACATAAAGAGCCAACTTCTAATATTAGATTTCTAGGATATTCTTCTTTAGCTATTAATGCAGTCAGACAATCTGGGAGCAATGTCATAGAAATTATGGCTGGAGTTAGAGAAGCTGTAAAAGAATTAAACGAAAATACCTTGCCAGATTTAGGATTAAAGCTTGAGCAAGTTTATGACGAAACTATATATATCGATTCTGCTATAGATTTAGTAAGACAAAATATATGGATTGGTGGATCTTTAGCTATATTCATCCTTATCTTATTCTTACGATCATGGAGAGCTACTGTTATTATAGGGCTTTCAATACCTATTTCAGTAGTTGCAGCATTTGTTGCAATGGCAGCTTTAGGAAGGTCTATTAATGTAATTTCATTAGCAGGTATAGCGTTTGCTGTAGGTATGGTTGTAGACGCCGCAATAGTCGTTCTAGAAAACATTTATAGACATAGAGAAAATGGAAAAGAGGCATCGGATGCAGCATACTCTGGTGCAAAGCAGGTTTGGCCAGCTGTTATGGTATCTGCCCTAACTACTGTATTAGTTTTTGTACCAATTTTAATAATGCAATTAGAAGCGGGACAGTTATTTAGAGATATTGCAGTAGCTATTTCTGTAGCTGTAACTATGAGTCTTTTAGTTTCTGTGACAGTTTTACCTGCATTGGCAAAATGGCTTCTTACGGGAGTAGAATCAAAAAAAATCAATATTTTTATTTTAGATAACTTTGCTCGCCTATTTGTTAAATGTACTATTGGTTATGTAAAATTAATCACTAAATCTAGAATTGCCTCTTTATTAATAGCTGGCATAGTTGCCACAGGAACTCTTACTCTTTCATACTCCATGCTACCAAAACTTGAATATTTACCAGAAGGAAATAGAAATTTAATATTTGGGATAATGCTTCCACCTCCAGGATACAACCTAGAAACTTTAACAGAAATTGCTGAAAGAGTAGAAACACGTGTTAAAAGTTTATGGGCGTCTGAAACTGGGCCTGAATCAGAAATTGGTCAGCCTCCAAAAATTAAAAATTACTTTTTTGTTGCTGGCGCCGGAGGAAGAACATTATTTGGTGCAAGTGCAATACAAGATACACGTGTGAGAGAACTTATTCCTGTCTTAACACGTTCTCTGTTTGGAGAACCTGGCACATTTGGGTTCTTTACCCAGCCTAGTCTATTCCAAAGAGGATTCGGAGGAGGAAGATCTATAGATTTAGATATTACAGGTCCTGATTTAGAAAAAGTGGTTAATGTCGCACAACAAGCCGCTGGACTAGTTGGCAAAATATTTCCTAGAAATGAAGGAAATCAAATGCGTCCTATTCCAGGTTTAGTTTTAGGAGCTCCAGAAATTCAAGTTCAACCTAATAGAGTTAAGCTTGCTGATAACAATATAACTGCACAATCTCTAGCTTTAAGTGTAGATGCATTTAATTCAGGAATAAGAATAGCAGAAATTACAGTAGATTCGAAAAGAATGGACTTAACATTAAGGGGAAAAATAAATGCTATTACTGAAACCCAAGGTATTGCAAATATTCCAATTGTAACCCCAAGTGGAAAAATACTTCCTATCTCTTCACTAGCTGACATAGTTATGACATCTGGACCAACAGAAATAAGGCATATAGAAAGAGATAGAACGATTACCTTACAAATTAAACCTATTGATAAAATTCCTCTTGAAGCTGCAATAGATATGATTAAAGAAAATGTAATCCTACCATTAGAAACAAATGGACTACCTACAGGCGTAAATTTAAACCTTTCAGGAACTGCTGATGAATTAACCAGCACTTGGAATGCCATGGTAATAAATTTAATAGTAGCTATCTGTATGGTTTATTTATTAATGGCTATATTATTTGAAAGCTTTGTCTATCCTTTAGTTATAATGTTATCTGTTCCACCAGCCGCTGCTGGAGGAGTTCTGGGATTATGGGTGCTTAACTTAAATACTCTACAACCTTTAGATATGCTAACAATTTTAGGTTTCGTAATTTTAATTGGTATAGTAGTTAATAATGCAATTTTATTAGTCCATCAAACCTTGCAACATATTAAGGAAGAAGGATTAAGTGCTTCTGATGCAATAATTGAAGCTACTAGAGATAGAATAAGACCAATATTTATGTCCACACTTACTAGTATATTTGGCATGATCCCACTTGTTGTTTTTCCTGGAGCAGGATCAGAATTATATAGAGGGCTAGGTTCTGTAATCATTGGTGGTTTATGTCTTTCTGCTATTATAACTTTAGCTATTGTGCCCCCCATGTTAAGAATATTTATTAGAGAAGGTACATATAGAACTCAACATTTAAACCCAGCAATAGCAAAATAAATTATTGCTTATATTTTAATAACTATTATGATTTATTTTTAGGAGAGAACACATGATTGCTGTAAATAAAATACGAAGAAGATTACTTAAGATAGTTGGCATTTCTTTAGTTGGAGCCATTGTTGGAACAACTTTAGTGAAATTTAAAGATAACGCTAAAATAAAAAAGGTTACTTGGAATGGCACAGCTTTGGGTTCTCAAGCTGAAATAACTATCTATCATCCTAATGAAAGAGAAGCTCACAACATATTGACAAAGAGTGTTGAAAAATTAATAAATCTTGAAAACCTTTTTTCTATTTATAGAGACAATTCACAATTATCAATTTTAAATAAAAATGGATATATAAAGAACCCGCATCCAGAAATGGTAAAACTATTAAATTTATCAAAGGAATATTCTAAAATAACAAATGGTGCGTTTGATATTACAGTTCAACCATTATGGAATATTTATAATGAGTCATTTACACATCATGGCAAACCTCCTTCAGATATACAAATAAGTGATGCTTTAAATCTAGTAGATTGGAACTCAATAAAAGTACAAAAAAATGAAATCAGCTATGCAAAAGAAGGTATGTCTTCAACTTTAAATGGTATTGCTCAAGGCTATATAACGGATAAAATAGCAGAANNGGAGATCATCCAGATGGAAGACCATGGCGTTTATTACTTTCTAATCCTGAACATACAGATAGCATTGGTGAATTAGAATTTACGGATGCTGCCGTTGCAACTTCTGCCGGTTTAGGGACACCATTTGATTTATCTGGGAAATACCATCATATATTTAACCCGAAAAATGGTCATAATGCTAATAAATATTTACAAGTCAGTGTCACATCAAAAACAGCAACTGAAGCAGATGCTTTAGCTACTGCTTTTTTAGTTATGGACCTAAAACAGTCGGAAAAAATTGCCAAGAATTTAAAAGTAGGTTTTGAAATTCTAGATAATCAAAGAAAAAGAAATATTATTACTACTCTTTAATTAATTTTCGGTATTTTTGCAAATGGTGCAGGAATCAGAATTTGAGTTTTCTGTGAAATTATAAATTTTCTTAATTCAGGCAACATTTTTTTCCATCTTTCATCTTGCATTAATTTAGTCCTGCGCTCTGTTCTACTACCTAAACTATCATAAGCCCACATATGAACTACTTGGTTTAAATCTCCAATTTCAGTAGCATAATAACCTACCATATGCCCTAATATTTCCTTTTGAGCTTCCATTCCCATAGTTTCATAGACTCTATAATATTCAGGAGTAGTACCCGGCTGAATAGTATAAGTTCTCATTTCTACAATCATTTTATTCTCCTTTTAGTAAATCAAAAAAATAATATTAATTATTATTACCTATATCACAATTACAAATAATTAATTACTTTAAATTGAAGGCCATTTATCAGTTAAATTTAATGCTTTTTCTATAGCTGCGGCACATACAAAAGTATCCAAATCTGCATCTTTTCTAGCAATTATTTGAAAACCAATTGGCAAACCATCTGAGAAACCACAATTTACAGTCGCAGCGGGATGGCAAGTCATATTAAATGGATAAGTAAAAGGAGTCCAATTAAATACATCATTTCCCCATCCTTCTGGAACCTGATCTTCTGCCTTAAATGCTTTTGTTGGCATGGTAGGCCCAACTAAGAGATCATAATTTTGAAATAACTCATTAATCATCCCTCCATTTAAACCTCTTGAAGCTTCAGCTTCAAGCCTCTCAAATAAAGAAAGTTCTGCACCTTCTTCACAGAAATTCTTAAATTTAGGATCTAAAAGTTCTTTTTCATCATTACTAAAGTTTTGGGCTAAAAAAGCAGCACCAGCAGTCCATAATACATGAAAAGCTCTTTTAGGATCACTTGGCCATTTTATTTCTATTTGTTCCACATGAGCTCCTAATGTTTCTAATAAATTAGCCGTATTTTTAGCAGCAGTTGCAACATCTCTTTCAATAGAATAAGGTGCTATTACATGAGACATTCCAAAGTCAGGACAATATGCTACTTTTTTACCCTTAATTCCATCAGCTAAATTGTCTATAAAATTACTATTGATTATAGTATTAGCATGCCAATCTCTCCAATCAGGCTGACTGATTATAGAAAATAATAATGCTCCATCATGAACAGTTCTAGTCATAGGACCTATATTTGCAATTGTTCCAAAAGGAGATAATGGCCAAGCTGGTACTTTACCAAATGTAGGTTTAATACCAAATAGTCCTGTAAAAGAACATGGAATCCGTACACTTCCTCCTCCATCAGTTCCAATGGCTAATGGACCCATCCCAGATGCAACAGAAGAAGAAGATCCTCCGGAAGAACCTCCGGACGTACATTCTAAATTCCATGGATTTCGAGTAATACCAGTTAAAGGACTTTGTGTAGTTCCCTTATGACCAAATTCCGGCGTAGTGGTTTTACCTATTAAAACTGCTCCAGATTCTTTAAGTCTCGAAGTAACAGGTGCATCATCTTTCCATTCTATATTTTTATTAACCGTTTTTGAGCCTCTTAAAGTAGGCCAATCCTTAGTTAATAATAAATCCTTAATAGCAGAAGGCACTCCATCAATTTTGCTCTTAGGAACACCTTTATTCCACCTAATTTCTGATTCTTTTGCTTGAGTTATCGCTAATTCTTTATCTATAAAAACATAAGCATTAACTTTTTTATCTATATCATTAATACGATCTAAAACAGAATTCGTAGCTTCAACTGGGGATAGTATTTTATTTTTGTATGCTTCTGATAATTCTAAAGCGGACATTTTATAAATTTCTGTTTTCATGTTTTATTTTCCTTATGCTATAGTTATACGCTATTGAATGTTAATAATACCTAATAAATTTTCTTGGGAAAAGTATTATGACTAATAAAAAATTAGACTATTTTAAAGGAAATTAAAGATGTATTCAATATTGTATCCAGATATTTTAATTAAAGACGATTTTAAATATGAAAAACCAATTGCTGCAGATAAATGCCAACTAATAAAATATGATGCAAAAACTTCTAAAGAAATACCTGAAGAAGTTTGGAATAAAGCTGATGCATTAATTACAGGGCTATATATGAAAATAGATGAGCCTGTAATTCAAAAACTTAAATCATGCAAAATAATAACTAAGATGGGAGTAGGATATGATTTAATTAATGAAGTTAAATGTGGAGAGACTGGAATTGTGGTTAGCAATGTTCCAGACTATGGAACATATGAAGTTGCCGATCACGCAATTTCTTTAATCATGAACTTTGCTAGAGGAATATCCGAATATAATAGACTATTAAAGAAAAATATAAAAGAGAATTGGAATCATGCTGTAGTATCTACAATTGACCGAGTAGTCGGTAAAAATATTGGAATTATAGGGCTAGGAAGAATTGGTACAGCATTTGCACTAAGAGCTAAAGCCTTCGGGTTTAATGTAAGTTTTTATGACCCCTATGTTCCTGATGGATAGGCATAGTAGAATAGAAGATTTAATGACTGAATCAGATTATATATCTATCCATTGTCTAGCTAACAGAGAAACTGAAAATTTAATTAACGCTAAAATGTTTCAGATCTGTAAACCTAATCTAGTAATAGTTAATACGGCTAGAGGAGTAATTATTGATCTTAATGCCGCATATGAAGCATTAAAATCTGAAAAAATAAGAGCTATTGGTTTAGATGTTTTTCCAACTGAACCGGCAGATCTTAATCATCCCTTAGTAAAGGCCTGGCTCACTGAAGAATGGGCAAATGGTAAAATACTTTTTACACCCCATTCGGCATTTTACAGCCCAACTGGTTTAACATTTCTTCGAGAAAAAGCTTTAAAAACTTGCATAGATCATTTACAAGGAATTAAAATAGCAAATTGTGTAAACATAAAATATTTAAAAAACCAACGTTCACTATGAGGAGTTTATTATGACTAATACCCTTGACTACTATTTTACTACTCCTTCACCTTGGGCATATTTAGCGACTCCAAGAATAATAGAAATAGAAAAAAAGTACGATTTAAAAATAAATTGGAAACCTTGTGATTTAATGGAAATCTTTGCAAAAAATGGAACAGCTGCCGTCAAAGATCGCCCAAAACCTGTTCAATTAAATAGACTTACAGAGTTAAAAAGATGGAGCGAGTATTTAAATATGCATTTAACAATTCAGCCAAAGTTTTTTCCTGTAGACCCAACCATTTCTCAAAAAATTATAATCATTGCTCAAAATAATAATATAAATCCAAGCACTATTGCATTTGCATTTATGAAAGCAGTATGGGCTGAAGGAAAAGACATTTCTAATGAAGAAACTGTTAAAGAACTTTGTCAACACTGTAATATAGATTCTACTTCAATTATAGAAGAGGCTAATTCTGCTGAAATTAATAATCAATATGTTCTAAATACAAATGAAGCCATAAACAAAAATGTATGGGGCTCTCCTACTTTTATCTATAATAATGAACTATTCTGGGGACAAGACCGTATAGAGTTTTTAGAAAGAGCAATACAAAATAATTAAATTGTTTTATATCTAATAAAAATATAGCTATTTATATTTTACCTACTATTTTAAAATGTTAATTGGTTTATAGTTATGACAGAAAATATATCTGATAAGACTATTCTAAATAGAATAAATTCTACTTCTGATATTCGTCAACTTGATGAAAAAAACTTAATGAATCTTGCAAATGAAGTGCGCCAGGAAATGATAGAATCTGTTTCACATACAGGTGGTCATTTAGGAGCTGGTCTTGGGGTAGTAGAACTTACTGTTGCTTTACATTACGTTTTTAATACCCCTTACGATAGATTAGTTTTTGATGTTGGGCATCAGAGTTATCCTCATAAAATTTTAACTGGCCGAAGAGATAAAATGAAAACTTTAAGGCAAGAGAAAGGTCTCTCAGGTTTTACTAAAAGGTCAGAAAGTGAATTTGACCCTTTCGGTGCTGCGCATGCTGCTACATCTATATCCGCTACTTTAGGAATGGCTGTGGCGGCAGATCTAAATAAAGAAGATAGAAGGGCCATAGCAGTAATAGGGGATGGAGCAATGACTGCAGGTATGGCATATGAAGCTATGAATAATGCAGGTTCTATGAAGTTACCACTTATCGTTATCTTAAATGATAATGATATGTCTATAGCCCCTCCTGTTGGGGCAATGAGTGCGTATTTATCTAAATTAATTTCTTCTTCTTCATACAGAAGTTTAAGAGAAGTGGCCAGTCAGGTTGCAAAAAGACTTCCAAGGCCTATTGCTAATACTGCAAGAAGAGCAGAAGAATATGCTAGAGGGATTGTAACAGGTGGTACACTTTTTGAAGAACTAGGTTTTTATTATATTGGTCCTATTGATGGACATAATATAAAACACTTAATTCCTGTTCTTAAAAATATTAGAGATAAACGTGAGCAAGGACCCATCCTAGTTCATGTAGTAACTCAAAAAGGCTATGGATATTCTCCTGCAGAAGAAAGTTCAGATAAATTTCACGGAGTATCAAAATTTAATATTAAAACAGGAACTCAAGATAACTCAAAAAAAGGACCTCCAAGTTATACTTCTGTTTTTGCTAATACGCTTACCAATTTAGCAAAAAAAGACAAAAAAATAGTTGCTATTACCGCTGCTATGCCATCGGGAACAGGTCTAGATCTATTTGCAGAAAAATTCCCAGACCGCTTTTTTGATGTTGGTATAGCAGAACAACACGCCGTAACTTTTGCTGCAGGTTTAGCGGCAGAAGGTATGAAACCTTTTGCTACAATTTATTCTACTTTCTTGCAACGTGCTTATGATCAAATCATACATGACGTAGCTATTCAGGAACTACCTGTTAGGTTTGCAATTGACAGAGCCGGACTAGTAGGTGCAGATGGAGCAACACATGCTGGTTCATTTGATATAGCTTATTTAGCAAATATTCCTAAAATGGTTTTAATGGCTGCCTCTGATGAAAACGAGCTAAGACGGATGGTTTTAACTGCTGCCAATATAAATGATAGACCATCTGCATTTAGGTATCCCAGAGGTGAAAGTATAGGCTTAAAATTAAGCAAAACAATTCAACCTTTATCTATAGGTAAAGGTCATATTGTTAAAAAAGGGAGTAAGATTGCAATTTTATCCTTTGGTGCAAGGCTATATGAATCACTAAAAGCAGCAAAAATTTTAGATGAAAAAGGGTTAAGCACGACAGTAGCTGATGCTCGTTTCTGTAAACCTTTAGATACAAAACTCATAAAAAATCTAATATCTAATCATGATATTCTTATAACAATAGAAGAGGGAGTTGTCGGAGGTTTTGGCTCACATGTAATGCAATATTTATCTAATAATAATTTATTTAGTGTTAACTCCAATGTTCAATCTATGGTTTTTCCTGATAAATTTATTGATCATGCAAAACCTGAAGTCATGTATAAAAGTGCCAATATGGATGCAATGTCTATAGTAAAAAGAGCAATTAAGTTATATAAATAACCTTAATCGGAAAATAATTCAGGTAATTTAAAATTTACCTTCTCTTCAGCGCCATCTAATATTTCAATAGCTATCTTTTCACTAAAACTTTTTCTTAAAAATCTTATTAAGTCTTTGACAAGCACTTCTGGTGTTGAAGCTCCTGCTGTTATACCTATTACATCAAAGCCTTTAATTAATTCTAAATTAATTTCATCTTTATCAGATATTCTATAAGTTGGAACTCCAGTTAAAGCAGAAATTTCAGCCAACCTTACACTATTTGAACTATTATTATTTCCTAATACCAAGACAACATCACTACATTTTGCTAAATCTCTTACTGCTTTTTGCCTATTTTGCGTAGCATAACATATATCTCTAGTATCTGGTCCTTGAATTGAAGGATACTTATCTTTTAGCGCATCAATAATTATTTTAGTATCATCCACTGATAATGTCGTCTGTGTTACATATGCTAATGGTTCATCCTTAGTGAATTTTAAATTACCTATTTGTTCTACTGTCTCAACAACTGTTACTCCTCCCGGAACCCTTCCAGCTGTGCCCTCAACCTCAGGATGTCCCTTATGCCCAACTAAAATTATTTTATACCCTTGATCATAATATCTGATGGCCTCTATATGGACTTTTTTTACAAGTGGGCATGTCGCATCTACTACTGTTAATAATTTATCTTTAGCTGCAGATTCTACTTCAGCTGATACACCATGGGCACTAAAAATTGTATTAGACTTTTTAGGAATATCTAATATTTCGTCTACAAAAATAGCTCCTTTTTTCATTAATCTATCAACTACATGCTTATTGTGAACTATTTCATGCCTAACATAAATTGGTGCACCAAATTTTTCTATAGCTCTCTCAACTATATCTACAGCACGATGAACACCGGCACAAAAACCTCTAGGTTGAGCTAAAATAATACGTTTCATTATTATATTTACAAGTTTCGTAATTCAGTTTTTAAAATTTTTCCTGTAGCATTTAATGGTAAAGAATCATAAAAATCTACCATTCTAGGATACTTATAAGCCGCAATATTAGATTTAGAAAAATTAATAATATCTTCTTTGGAACAAGTAACACCATCTTTTAATACAACACATGCTTTTATTTCTTCTCCCCACTCATCATGAGGGATGCCAATAACGGCCACTAGTGAAACTGCAGAATGTTTAATAAGCACTTCCTCTATTTCTCTAGGATATACATTATAGCCTCCTCTAATAATCATATCCTTTACTCTATCAACGATATAGAGATAACCATCTTCATCATAATATCCAATATCCCCTGTATGAAACCAATCTTTCTTAAGAGCTTCTTTTGTTCCCTCTGGGTTATTATAGTACCCTTTCATAACTGCGTGACCTCTTACAACTATTTCACCTGTGTCTTTTGTTTTTACTTCCTTACCATTCTCATCAACTACTTTAATTTCTACTCCCCATACTGGTTGTCCTACAGAGCCAGGTTTTCTTTCACGGCCCAAATGATTAAAAGTTATTCCAGGAGAAGTTTCTGAAAGACCATAACCTTCAAGTATAGGTACCTTAAAACGTTCTTCAAAATTCTTTAATACTTCTACAGGAAGAGAAGACCCTCCAGAAGAACAAATCCTTAAATTGCTAGATATTACATTAACATCCACTTTTGATTCGTCTAAACTATTAAGCAAAGCCCAATACATAGTTGGAACACCTCCAAACACTGTAGCCTTATACTCTTCCATGGCTTTTAGAACTTCTATTGGGTCAAAGCGAGGCAATATTATTAAGCTTGCGCCACTTAAAATTGCGCTAAACATCATTACCACCTGTCCATAAATGTGAAACAAAGGCAATGACATTATAACTTTATCGGAATTAGTTAATTTAATTAAATCCTTACAAATAAAAGTGTTTAACAGAATATTTGCATGTGTAAGTTCCGCACCTTTTGGTTTCCCAGTAGTTCCTGATGTATATAAAATAATTGCTGTATCCTCTGAAGAACATTGCACAGTTTCAAAATCATTTTCTTCAGAATTACTTAATAAAGAAAAATCGCATATAGCATCTCCATCTAAAGTAAAATTATCTAAAGATTTAATAACCCACATTTTTTTACATGTTTTAGCTTTTTCAAAAGCTTCTTTAACCTCTTTAGCAATAGATAATTCTGCTGTACCTTCAAAACAAATAATAGCGCTAGCTTGAGAGTTATCTAAAATAAATTCTATTTCATTATTTTTTAATAAAACATTAAAAGGCAAAACGACACAACCAGCTTTTAAAATCCCAAAATATGCAAAAATAAACTGCGGAATATTAGGGCAACATAAGGCAACTCTATCTCCCCTTTTTATTCCTGACTGCTTCAATCCATTAGCAATCTTATTTGCCATTATATTTACTTCTTTGTATGTAATCATTTTCCTAGAAAAATATAAAGCTGGATCATTAGGATTAGTATTTGAACTATACTCTAATGCCGCCGCAAGATTTAACATTTTTTTTTTCCAAAACTGTACTTAAAATTAGTTTAATCATAATATGTAAGTAAGATATTAAGTCTAGCGTTAATATTTATTAGTAGGAGGATTCTATGATCAAAATTAAATTTATTTCAATCTTATTATTTGTATCTATATTAAGTAATGCTGCTTTAGCTCAAAATGCAGAGGATATTATTAAATATCGTATGAATATAATGAAAGCTTTAGGAAACCATATATCAATTATTGCAGCTAACTTAAAAGGCAAAGTATCTATGCCTGAAGATATTCTTCCCCATTCCAAATCAATGCTATTAACTTTATCAGCGATTAATATTGATAAATTATTTCCAGAAAATACAGCTCCAAACGACATTCTAAAAACTAAGGCTCTTGATACTATTTGGAGTGAAAAAGAATTATTTAAAAAAACTTTAATTGATTCGATAGATAAAACAAAAAAATTAGTCTTAGCTGCTGAATCAGGCATTAACCAAGACATAGCAAAAGGCCTAGGATCCCTGGGTAAAACCTGCGGCTCTTGCCATGACAAATTTAGAAAAAAGAAAAATTAAAAGCTTATTTATAATAAGTTTTATTATTCTGATTTTATATACTCATACGTCCCACAGCAATGAAAATGGAAAAATATTATCATATGCCGCTGGTTGCTATGGATGTCATACTAGTGACCCGAATGAACCTTATGGCGGTGGCTATAAAATTAAAACAAAATATGGCATCTTTATAACTCCTAATATTAGCAAAGATAAGAATCATGGAATAGGGAAATGGTCAAAAACAGACTTTATAAACGCTGTAAAACATGGAATAAGCCCTTCTAAAAAACCATATTATCCTGTTTTCCCATATAACTGGTATTCAAATATGCAAGATGAGGATATTTTAGATATTTTTGATTACTTAAATAATATGCCTTTATCAAAGAATATTAACTCATCTCATGATTTAAAATTTCCTTATAAAATAAGAGACATGTTGTGGTTATGGAGGTTAATAAATAAAAACTTACAGAAAAATCAAATAACAAATTTAGATATTAGTAAAATAAATAGAGGGGAATATCTTATAAAATCAGTTGTGCACTGTAGTGCCTGCCATTCTCCGAGAACTTTTTTTTCAATTATAAAAAACCATGAAAATCTTACTGGCAGAACTAAAAGTCATAAATCACTTAAAGATGGCGCACCTAATATTTCTATCGATAAAATAAAAGGTATAGGTTCATGGTCTCAATCAGATATTGTTTTTTTTTTACAAACAGGAATAAAGCCTGATGGGGATTTTGCTGGAAAAGATATGTCTAAAATAATTGAAAATGGCACTAGTTACCTAAATAAAGAAGATCTAGAAAATATTTCTATGTATCTGCTTTCTAGTAAAAATAAATAAATTTTATTATTTCTTTGAATCATAATAATCTATTAATATACCAGTTCTGTATGAAATTTGATTCCATCTTTTAATATTAAAACCAATACTAATTGCATTAGAAGTAGAAAAATTTTTATTCAAAACTTTATCCATGCCTTCAGAAAAATTTATAATTAAAGAGATGGCTAAATTTTTTAATCCAGGTTGATGGCCAACAATACCTATAGTATCTGTCTTATCATCTATAAACGAGAGATAATTTAAAAGCACCTCTTCTGTCGCACCGTAGAGCGTGGAGTCTTCAAATTTTTTTAAAGTCTCTGGCAAAATTCCTGCTATAATATTAGCAGTATGAGAAGTTCTTATTGATGAAGAAAAATGTAACTCTTGAATAATAGGAGATTTATTGCTTAACCAAGAGGCTAAGTTTGATGCTCTTTGTATACCTTTATTAAGAAGCTTTCTATCGTTGTCTTCTATCCCTTCTATAAAAGGTTCTGCTTTTGCATGCCTAATAATATATAGGTATTTCATATATTACATATCCTGAACTGCTAAAATGGCTCTATCTAAATCATTAATCAAATCATCTATATCTTCTACTCCTACAGATAATCTTATTAAACCATCTTCAATACCTAATTTATTTCTTACTGCTTCCGGGACCGCTGCATGAGTCATAATTGCAGGATGTTCAATTAGACTTTCAACCCCACCCAAGGACTCAGCTAATTGAAATATCTGACATGTTTCTAGAAACCTTTTTGCCGCATCATCACACAGGTTACTATTCCCCCATATCCATTCATTTGCCTTTGCGCTGTATCATGTCCCTTATGATATTTTAATCCGGGATAATAAACATGCTTAATAATATTCTGCTTAGTTAAATATTCTGCAATTCGCATAGCGTTACTGCAATGTCTTTCCATCCTCAAAGATAAAGTTTTTAAACCTCTTAGTGCTAAAAATGCATCAAAAGGCCCTTGAATGGCGCCAATAGAATTTTGCAAATATGCAATTTGTTCACTATGTTTCTTTAAAGCGCATACAGCTATTCCTCCAACCATATCTGAATGACCATTAAGAAATTTTGTTGCTGAATGAATAACGATATCGAAACCATGCTCTATAGGTCTTTGTATGTAAGGACTACAAAAAGTATTATCTGCCACAGTAATTATATTATGTTTCTTAGCTATTTTTGCCACATAATCGAGGTCAACTATTTTTAACATTGGGTTTGTGGGAGTCTCTACCCAAATCATTTTTGTATTTTTAGTAATTAGACTTTCAATCTTTGAAGAATCAGATAAGTCACCAAAATTAAATTTTAAATTTGAAGTTCTTTTTCTAACATTTTCAAATAATCTTCTAGAACCACCGTATAGATCATCCATAGCTAGCACTTCATCACCAGAATTTAATAATGAAAGTACAGTATCAGCAGAGGATAATCCCGAAGCAAATGCATAAGCATCTAATCCTCCTTCTAAATCAGCCATACACATTTCATAGGCTTTACGAGTCGGATTTCCAGTTCTAGCGTATTCATAACCTTTATGAACACCAGGACTATCTTGCACAAAAGTGGATGAAGCATAAATAGGTGTCATAATAGCCCCAGTTGAAGGATCAG
>LWDU01037364.1_pt1 | contig 39400 bp, 52 predicted proteins | sample 727161 | NCBI WGS metagenome assembly LWDU01 (sample SAMN04566230, study PRJNA314399) | hydrothermal vent metagenome | isolation source: deep sea hydrothermal plume seawater | place: Mexico: Gulf of California, Guaymas Basin | collected 2004-07-11
GCGTGAGCGTGAAGACGCCCAGCATCCGCCCGAACCAGTCATTGCTCGCGCGATTCCGCAGGAAGGATCCATGGCCGCAATCGTGCTGGATTATGAATAGCCTCAGTAGGAACAGTCCAGCGAGCGGAGTAAGCGCTAGGGCGAACAGGTAACCCGCGTCCGCTGCTACGATGATCGTTGCGAACAGCCCAAGAAAGGGGATCAGCGTAATACCAAGCTCCCACAGGCTACGCCCCGGCTGGGGATCGCGGAACACCTGAAGGTCGCGCATTAACTGACGAGGGTCGGGCATGGCGGGGCGCACGGCTGCCGAGGCCGCTTCAGAACAGGAAACACTCACTCGCGATCCGCTAATGTTGCATCGTGCGATTGTCACGCAGGATCGACTGTGCTCAGAAATGCTGGCGGCTTTCATGTGTCCCGCGCCAAAAGCGGACTGTCCACTAACGGCCCATTTCCTGTCATTCGATCGGCCTATCCACAGGCTTCCGGACAGGCGGTGTAGCCGTATCCAACCTGCTGATGATCGGTCCACCAGGTGCGGGCAAGAGCCTGCTGGCGAGCTGCCTGCCCGCCATCCTCCCCCCGCTCTCGCCCGCCGAGGCACTGGAGGTGAGCATGGTGCAATCGGTCGCGGGGACACTCGAGGAAGGGCGGATCAGCCGCGCACGGCCCTTTCGCGCGCCGCATCATTCGGCCAGCATGGCGGCGCTAACCGGCGGCGGGCTGCGGGTCAAACCGGGCGAAGTCAGCCTCGCGCACTTGGGGGTGCTGTTCCTCGACGAACTGCCCGAGTTCCAGCGCGCGGTGCTCGATTCGTTGCGCCAGCCGCTCGAGACGGGCAAGGTCGACGTCGCGCGCGCCAATGCGCATGTGACCTATCCCGCAAATGTACAATTGATCGCAGCGATGAACCCGTGCCGTTGCGGACATCTGGGCGATCCCGCGCTGGCGTGCAGCCGCGCGCCGCGCTGCGCCGCCGATTACCAGGGCAAGGTCTCGGGCCCGATGCTCGACCGGATCGACCTGCATGTCGAGGTCGAACCGGTCAGCGCAGCCGCTCTGGCGCTGCCGCCGGCCGCCGAAGGCAGCGAGGCGGTGGCGGCGCGGGTTGCGGCAGCGCGGGCGGTTCAGAACGCCCGCGGCGGCGAAGCCGGGGCACGGACGAATGCCGAACTCGACGGTGAAGCGCTGGAGAATTGGGCATCGCCCGATCGGCCCGGGCGCGATTTGCTGATGCAGGCGGCAACCGCGATGCGGCTGTCCGCGCGCAGCTATACGCGCATGCTGCGCGTGGCGCGCACGATTGCCGATCTGGCAGGAGCCGAGCAGGTCGGCCGGATCCACGTCGCCGAAGCGCTCAGCTACCGGCGGCAGGCCCCACGGGCGTAGCGGTCAGACGTCTTCGCTGAGGTCGAGGTTGAGCTTGACCGGTTCGTGTTCGTGATCGCCCTCAAACTTCTTGAGAAAATCCTCGATCGGCACCTGCTGGCCCTTGTCGACCAGCGGGTTGGCCTCCCCTACGGAAGCGGTGCGCATATCGTCCGGGGTCATGCGGACATGGATGTAGGGCACCCAGACTTCGCCGAACTCGGCCTGCTGGTACCACACGTCGAGGATGTCGTAGGAAGCCCATTGCCCGCTGGGTTCGCGCAGGCGGATGCCTTCACCGATGCGCGGAACCGCCATCGCCTTGATGCGGTGGACGTTCTGATGCGTTTCGTTCTGGACTTCGATTTCGATCACAATGCAGGTCCGGCTCTGCTTTCAAGATTCGTCGATTTCGCGGTTTGTGACATGCACTTGTTGAGATCGTTTTAACGATGACGTCACGGTGCCGCGAATGCGCGCCGCCCCAAGACCCATGCAAAGTGCACTTGAAGGCAGCGGCGGCTTGGCGCATTGAGCGCGCGAGGGGCAGGAACGCTCAACCGGCCGCGGCCGGCATCCGGCGAGACACTGCATTTTGAACGACACGACATTGCCCGACACACCTCGCGGCCCCCGCGCTGCACTGCGCGAGCGCTACGCCAGCCTCAGCCCCGAAATGCGCGCGCGGCTGCCGGCCATCGCGCTGACGCTGGCGATCGAACTGCTGCTGGTTGCACTGCTGCTATCCATGGGAACGGTTACGCGCGAGATCGTGCAGATGCGCGATGCGCTGGTTGCCTTCGACATTGCCGGGGAGAAAGAACCGAAGCAGGAAGAGGCACCGATCACGCGCCCCGAACCCGCGGCAGCGGCCCAGCAGCAGCAGACGGTGGACCGGCCGGTGCCAGCCGAAAATCCGGTGCGAGACACCGAGTCGCCCACGCGCGAAACGCCCCCACCGATCCTGCGCAATGACTTCTCGCTCGAATCGGCCCCGCGCGAAAGCCGCACCACATCCGCACAACCCCGGCAGGCTTACGGCCCGGCTTTCAGCCCCGCCCCCGGCGACACGCCGCGGATTGCGGGCAGCGGGCCGAATGGCGAGCCCTTGTATGCCGCGCGCTGGTATCGCGAGCCCTATCCGGACGAGCTGGCGGGTTACCTATCGACAGCGGAGGGCCCAGGCTGGGGTCTGATCGACTGCCGGACCGCACCCGACTTCCGGGTGGAAAATTGCGTCATCGTCGGTGAATCGCCTGAAGGATCGGGCATTGCGCGGGCGGTGCAGGCAGCCGCCTGGCAGTTCAAGGTGCGACCGCCGCAGCGCGGCGGTCGTCCGATGGTGGGCGAATGGGTCCGCATCCGGATCGATTACCAGCGCCGGGCAGGCAGCACGGCCGGTCCCCGTTTCGGCAGCTAGCCGGAAGGATCTGCGTCGTCGCGGTAGGGCGTGTTGGCGACCAGATGGCGATTGTAGTCGGGCGCACCGTCGTTCCACCAGACCGGTCCGCGTTCGCCCAGCGCGACCTTCGCAGCATGCACGCGTCCCCGCGCTGCGTGCTCCGCCTCTTGGTCATCAGCCTTCTTCGCCTGGCCGACTGCGCGACGCGCAGCCATCAGCTCGTCGACCAACTGCTGGCGGCGGGGTTCCGAAAGTCCGGGATTGCTCGCGCGCCAGAGCCGGCCGCGCACGATGATGTAGCGCCCGTCATGCGTGCGCCCGACGCGATCGTTCAGGCCGCGCTCCGTCCGTTACGCGCGCGGGTGAAATCGACCACCTCGCCGCGGTCGGGCGTTTCGCCCGCTTCGGCGAAGGTGCCGTCGGCGCGGACCCCAAGCTTGCTGCGATCGACGAGGTAAAGATCGGCAGGCCCGAGGATGCGGCCGTCATGGCTGAGGATCGAGGTCGGCCCGATCGGCAGGCGATCGCGTTCGTCGACCAGCACCGGGTTCTCGACCACCTCGGCACCGTACTTCTGACCCCATTGGCGCAGCGCCACCATTGCGGGCAGCAGGTCGAGACCCTTGTCGGTCAGCCGGTATTCGATCTTGCGCTTGTCCTCGGCGCAGGGGTCGCGCTTGAGGATGCCGTTCTCGACCAGCTTGGCGAGGCGATTGGACAGGATGTTGCGCGCGATGCCGAGTTCGCTGAGAAATTCCTCGAAATGGTGCAGACCATTGAAACTCGCACGCAGGATCATGAACGACCATCGTTCCCCCATGACCTCGAGCGCCTGCGGCAGGCCGCATTCGGTCAGTTCACGGAGCGGTTCGCGGATGTCACCCATAATTTCAGTCCTTTTCCTGCAACCTATCTAGCGCATTTCCGGATTTTGCCAAATGCCATGCGAAAATGGGTTGCGAGCCAAAACCTATAGCGTTAAGGGGCGCGCAGGCAATGGGTTGCTATTTGAAACTCAATTGCAAGGAACTCAATTCTAGTTGCGCAGAACGCAATAAACAAGGATCCCCCCATGACCTCCTTTCTCCCCCGCTTCGCCACGCTCGGCGCGATCGCCGCTGCGGCTTCGCTGTCCTTCGCCCCTGCTTCGGCCGACGCGCGCGCCAACGGTTTCTATTACACCGTCGAACTCGCCCAGCCGGTCGCCGAGAAGACCGTAACGGTCGCCGGCGGCGTTGCATGGGCCTGTAAGGGCACGACCTGCGTCGCCCGCAAGGGCAGCTCGCGCCCGCTGCGCCTGTGCCGCCAGCTGCAGCGCGAACATGGCGAGATCGTCGCCTTCACCGCCGACGAGAAGACGCTCGACGCCGACAAGCTGGCGCAGTGCAACGGCTGACCTGTTCAATCCCCCACCCCTCTCCACTGGGTGGCTGACTCAAGGCTCCGGCGTTCGTTCGCCGGGGCCTTTTTTCATATCAACTTGCGGTCGGCGAGATCGCTTTCGAGTGCGGCCGCATCGGTGAAATGATGCACATGCCAGCCGCAGGCCGCCGTGGCGTCCACATTGGCCCGATTGTCGTCGATGAAAAGCATCGTCGACGCGCTGCGCGCAAAGCGCGATTCCGCCAACGCGAAAATCGCCGGATCCGGCTTGGCCAGCTTCTCCTCGCCCGACACCACGATATCGCGAAACCGATCGAAGATCGGCTCGGAAGGGCGGAACCCCGCCCAGAACTCAGCGCCAAAATTGGTGATCGCGTAGAGCGGCACGCGGCGCGCATCGAGCCGTTCGACCAGCGCATGGCTGCCCGGCACGGGCCCGGGGATCGTTTCGTTGAACCGCGTCGCATAGGCGCGGATCTCGGGCTCGAATTCGGGATAGAGCGCGATCCGTTCGGGCACCATTTCGCCCAGCGTGCGTCCGCGGTCGTGCTCGAAGTGCCATTCCTCGGTCACGACTTCGCCCAGCAGCGTCTCGAGCCGCGCGCGATCATCGACGATCTTCTCGAACAGGTGGCGCAGGTGCCATTGATAGAGCACCCGCCCGACATCGAACACGACCGCCTCGACCTGCATCATCTCACTCCAAACGCGAACGGCCCGAACTCCCTGAAGGAGCCGGGCCGGTCTGCAAGACAGCCACCCCTCGCGGGGTGACGCGCCGTTTAGCCCTGGCGGGCCTTGAAGCGGCGATTGGTCTTGTTGATGACATAGGTGCGCCCGCGGCGGCGGATGACGCGGCAATCGCGATGGCGGCCCTTGAGCGACTTGAGGCTGTTGCGGATCTTCATGATGTCTCTCGTCAAATAAATGCGCGCCGGAAATGGTGTCCCGACGCGCCCAAATCAAGCGGCCCGTTAACCGGCAGGGGGGATTCGGTCAAGGAGAGAGTGCGACTTTCGCAGCCGCGCCGGCGACTTCGGTCGTCGGCTTGAACTGTCGCCCTCAGCGACGACGCGCGATCATCGGCCCCAGCGGCTCCCCGCCGAAGATATGGACATGCAGATGCGGGACTTCCTGCCCGCCATGCGCACCGACATTGGCCATCATCCGGTAGCCGGGTTCGACCAGCCCCTTGTCGCGCGCCACCTTGCCCACTGCACGGACGAATCCGGCGATCTCCTCGGCCTCGGCCTTCGCGCTGAAATCGTCCCAGCTGACATAGCGGCCCTTGGGGATCACCAGCGTGTGCACTTCCGCCTGCGGATTGATGTCCTCGAAGGCATAGGCCCATTCGTCCTCATAGACCTTGGTCGAGGGAATTTCGCCGCGCAGGATCTTGGCGAAGATGTTCTCGTCGTCATAGGGAAGCGTGGGATCGATCGGCATTCAGGCGCTCCGGCTGGCTTTTTCGTCGATGCCCGAGCGGCCTTCGCGGCGGTCGAGCTCGGCAAGGACAGCGGCAAGGGGAATGTCGCGCGCCTGTAGCGCCACGACAAGGTGGAACAGGATATCGGCCGCTTCACCGACCAGTTCATCGTGGCTGCCCGAGAGCGTGGCCACGGCAGCCTCGACCCCTTCCTCGCCCAGCTTGCGCGCGATTTGCGGCAGGCCCTTGGCATGCAGGCTGGCGACATAGCTTTGCGAAGGGTCCGCGGTGCGGCGCTCGGCGACGGTCCGTTCGAGGCGGGAGAGCGTATCCATGCCGCGCGCTATGCACGGCGCGGGGTCGCAGCGTCAATCTCAGTTGCGGCCGAGCAGGAAACGCCCCACGACCACACCCGCGATCCCGATCGCGACCAGCGTGATCGCGCTGGGTTCGGCGAGCCGCGCGGACAGGCCGAGCGGGCCGGCCGCGTCCGCGAATTGCGCGGCCATGGAAATCATCTGGCTGGACATGCGTGATCTATATCAAATGTTATTTTACGGGAGGTGAACGGTGGCTGGCCAGCGGCGACCCGAGCCGGCTCAGCCGCGTGCGGGTAGCCCCGCTGCGCGCAGGGCGGCATGCGCTTCGGCCACCGTGTGATCGCCGAAATGAAAGATCGATGCAGCCAGCACTGCGCTGGCATGGCCGCGGGTCACGCCTTCGACGAGATGGTCGAGCGTGCCCACCCCGCCGCTGGCAATGACCGGCACGCCGACCGCATCGGCGATCGCGCGGGTCAGCTCGACATCGTAACCGTTCTTGGTGCCGTCGCCATCCATCGAAGTGACGAGCAATTCGCCCGCCCCAAGCTCGGCCAGCCGGATCGCGTGTTCGACCGCGTCGATCCCGGTCGGCTTGCGCCCGCCATGCGTGTAGATTTCCCAGCCGCGGACATCGCGACGCTGGCGACGACACACTGGCTGCCGAATTTCTCGGCGATCTCGCGCACCAGTTCGGGGCGCGTTACCGCAGCAGAATTGACCGCCACCTTGTCGGCTCCCGCAAGCAGCAAGGCGCGCGCATCCTCGACGCTGCGTACCCCGCCGCCAACGGTCAGCGGCATGAAACAGACCTCGGCGGTACGCCTGACCATATCGAGCAGCGTTCCACGGCCCTCGTGGCTGGCCGAGATGTCGAGAAAGCAAAGCTCGTCCGCGCCCGCCGCGTCATAGGCCTGCGCCTGTTCGACCGGGTCGCCGGCATCCTTCAGATCGACGAAATTGACGCCCTTGACCACGCGCCCGTCGCGCACGTCGAGGCAGGGGATGACGCGAATGCGGACGGTCATATGCCCCCCGCCACACGCAGCGCTGCAGCGAGGTCGAGCCGCCCGTCATAGAGCGCCCGGCCGGTGATGACGCCTTCGATCCCGTCGGCCGCGAACTGCATCAGCGTGTCGATGTCGATCAGGCCCTTCACCCCGCCGCTGGCAATTACCGGGATATCGACCTGTCGCGCCAGGCCCACGGTGGCATCGATGTTGACGCCCTTGAGCAGTCCGTCGCGGCCGATGTCGGTGAACAGCAGGCTGGCGACCCCGGCGTCCTCGAAGCGGCGCGCCATGTCGACGATCGACACGTCGGAAACTTCGGCCCAGCCATCGGTCGCAACCATGCCATCACGCGCATCGACCGCCACGACGATACGGCCCGCATGCGCGCGCGCCATGTCCTTGACGAATTGCGGGTCCTTGAGCGCGGCGGTGCCGATCACGATGCGTTCGACCCCCGCTTCGAGCCAGCCCTCGACATCGGCGGGCGTGCGGATCCCGCCGCCCAGCTGGACCTTGCCCGGGAAAGCGGCGACGATACTCTCGACCGCCTCGCGGTTCTGCGCCGAACCCGCGAAGGAGCCATCGAGATCGACCACATGCAGATGGCTGGCGCCGGCTTCGGCGAACAGCCGGGCCTGCGCCGCCGGATCGTCGCCGTAAACGGTGGCGCGATCCATATCGCCCTCGGCAAGGCGCACGACTTCGCCGTTCTTCAGGTCGATGGCGGGAAAGACGATCATGAGCGGAGTTCCGGATAGGGGGGAATGGATGCGGTCACGGCTTCCATTCGAGGAAACGCGACAGGAGATCGAGCCCGTAGGCCTGGCTTTTCTCGGGATGGAACTGCACGCCAAGGAAATTGTCGCGCCCGATGGCAGCGACCAGCCCGCCGCCGTGATCGGTCATGGCGAGCACGTCTTCGTGGTGGCGCAGCTTGAAATGGTAGGAGTGGAGAAAATAGGCCTCGCCGCCGACCAGCACGTCATGGCCATGCGCGTGCGGCAACGGCGCAACGTCGTTCCACCCCATATGCGGCACCTTGACGCTGGTATCGGTGGGTTCGATCAGCCGCACTGCCCCGTCGATCCATCCCAGACCGGGTGTCTCGCCGTGTTCGAGCCCGCGCGTCGCGAGCAATTGCATGCCGACGCAGATACCGAGGAAAGGGGCGCCGCCGACGAAAACGCGTTCGTGCATCGCCTCGATTACGCCCGTTTCCGCGCGAAGGCCCTCGGCGCAGGCGCGAAACGAGCCGACGCCCGGCAGCACGATGCGGTCCGCCGCGCGCAAAACGTCGGGATCGGCGGTTACGGTGACGTTCGCCCCGACCCTGCGCAACGCATTCTCGACCGAATGGAGATTGCCGGCCCCGTAATCGACCAGGGCGACCACTTCAGCCACCGAGCTGCCCCTTGGTGCTGGGAATCGCCCCGCCCTTGCGCGGATCCACTTCCACCGCAGCGCGCATCGCACGGGCGAAGCCCTTGTAGATCGCTTCGCAGATATGGTGATTGTTGGTCCCGTAGAGCAGCTCGACATGCAGCGTCAGCCCGCAGGTCTGTGCGACCGAATGGAACCAGTGCTCGATCAGCTCTGTGTCCCATTCGCCGAGCTTTTCCTGGCTGAAGCCGGCCTTCCAGACGAAATAGGGCCGGCCCGAGATATCGAGCGCGACGCGGGCGAGCGTTTCATCCATCGGCGAATAGGCGCTGCCGTAGCGCGCGATCCCGCCCTTGTCGCCCAGCGCGGCGGAGAGCGCCTGCCCCAGCGCCAGCGCGCTGTCTTCGGTCGTATGATGCTGGTCGACATGCAGGTCGCCATCGACCTTCATGGTCACGTCGATCAGCGAATGCTTGGCGAATTGTTCGACCATATGGTCAAGGAAACCGATGCCGGTGGCGACATCGTAGCTGCCGCTCCCGTCGAGATCGACCTCGACCAGAATCTTGGTTTCCGCAGTGTTTCGTTCGATCCGGCCTGTACGCATGCGAGCCGCGCTAGAGCGGCGGAGGACGACGCGCAAGGAATTGCACCTATCGACAGGGTAAAGGCGCGCTTAAAGCGCTTGACCCTCGCGACATGCGACGCCACCTAGCGGGCATGAGCGACGATACGCCCGACAGCCTGATCCCCTATGATTCCATCGTCCAGGAAGCCCTGCGTGCGGTGGTCGGCCGGGTGCTGGGCGAAATCGAGCAGGGCGGCAGCGAACTGCCCGGCGCGCACCATTTCTACATCACCTTCAAGACCCATGCCCCGGGTGTCTCGATTCCGGCGAATCTGCGCGAGCGTTTCCCCGACGAGATGACCATCGTGCTGCAGAACAAGTTCTGGAACCTGAACGTGCGCGAGGATGGCTTTGCCGTCGGCCTGTCGTTCAACCAGGTTCCTGCCGAACTCGACATCCCCTATGCCGCGATCACGCAATTCGTCGATCCGGCGGTCGATTTCGGGTTGCAGTTCCAGGCCACCGTCGCCGACATGGCGCCGGCCGAGACCGAACATCCCGAAAATGACGGGGCGGAACAGGGCGACGGCCCGCCCGTTGAAGGCAGTGAAGACGGCTCGAATGTCGTCACGGTCGATTTCGGCCGCAAGAAGTAGGGTTCGCTGCGAACCCCAGCCGACGGGGACAGATCATGGCGAAGCATATCACCGCTTACGGCGCCAAGGCGATCAAGAAGGTTCGCAAGAAAACGCCTGCAAAGACCGAACAGATGCCCGGTCCGACGGAGAACCCGGCGACCAATCTGATGATGGTCGACGTCGCGATCCGCGCCGGTTCGTACATCGCGCGCCGGTCGCTCGAGAAGGGCATGCTGCGCGGCCGCTATGGCAAGGACACGGCGCGCGAGATCGTCCAGAACAAGACGCTGGGCCAGACGCTGGTCAGCTTCGGGCTGGCCAAGCTGGCGACCAAAAACCTGCCCGGCGCGCTGCTGGTTGGCGGCGGCGCGGTGGTCAAGTCGCTCTACGACCGGCGTCGCAGCCGGCTGGCGCAACGCCGCGAGGGCGATCGCGACCTGATCGAACAGGCGCATCGCGGCGACGACTGAACTTGATTTGTCCGCGCGCCCTGCTTCATAGGCGCGCATGGCCGAATCCCAGACCTCATCCTCCACGCTTGCCCGTCGCGGGCTGATGTTCATCCTGTCCTCTCCCAGCGGAGCGGGCAAGACGACGATCTCGCGGATGCTGCTGGGCGCCGACGACGAGATCAAGCTGTCGGTCAGCGTCACCACGCGCCCGCCCCGTCCGGGCGAGGTCGACGGGGTGCACTACTATTTCGTCGACGAGGACGAGTTCGACCGCATGGTCGAAGAAGACGATTTCTACGAATGGGCGCATGTCTTCGGCCATCGTTACGGCACCCCCAAGGGGCGGATCCGCAACGCGTTGAAGGAAGGGCAGGATTTCCTGTTCGACATCGACTGGCAGGGCACGCAGCAGCTGTTCCAGAAGGACCAGCAGGACGTGGTGCGCGTGTTCATCCTGCCGCCCAGCATCGCCGAGCTCGAACGGCGCCTGCGCAGCCGCGAAACCGACAGCGACGAAGTGATCGACGCGCGGATGGAACGGGCGCGCGCCGAGATCAGCCACTGGGATGCCTATGACTATGTGGTGATCAACGAGGACGTCGGCGGCTGCTTTGCCAAGGTGCGCGAGATCCTCGACGCCGAACGCATGAAGCGGCAGCGGCAGACCGGCCTCATTCCCTTCGTCCGCGAACTGATGTCCTGACAGCCGCAACTGGATCTGGATCGCGATGTCCGCCAAACTCCCCGAAGACGCCGCCAAGCCGCTCGAATTCCTCGCCCGGCACCGACTGGCCGCCACGCCGCAGAACTATACGCTGGCCTATGTCGCGTTGAGCGACCCGGGATCGCCGATCGGTCGCGCGGTCGCCGAGATCATCGCCGAAGGGTATCGCATAAAGCAGGACGAGGCCGACCATATTCTCGAGGCGCATGGCACCACGACCTTCTTCGGCGCCTATGAGCGCAAGAACGGCGAATTGAGCGCCCACCTGCGCCACCAGACGATCAAGATCGGCGAACTCGCCTCCTCGGCTGCCGATGCCACGGGCGCGCTGGCCCGGGAATTGAGCGAGGAAGCCACCACGCTATCGGGCGGAGGGGCGGATTCGACCTCGATCGTGGCGCGCATGATCGAGCATTCGCTGCAGGCGCAGGCAAGGCTGACTGCAGCGATGGACGAGGTGAAGACGTTGCGCGAGGAGCTCGAGGCGGCGCGCAACGATGCGCAGCGCGACGAGCTTACCGGACTTGCCAACCGCCGGGCAATCGATGCGCATCTCGCCGAACTGGCCGAGAAGGGCGAACCGCGGGTCATCGCGCTGTGCGATATCGACCACTTCAAATCGGTCAACGACCGTTACGGTCACGGGGTCGGCGACCGCGTCATCAAGCTGGTCGCATCGACGCTCGAAGACGCCTGCACTGCACAATTCGTCGGGCGCTGGGGCGGCGAGGAGTTTATCGTGATCATGCCCTCGAGCGACATCGCCGCAGTGATCAAGCGGCTCAACCAGGCCCGCCAGACGCTGGCCGACACCAAGTTCAAACTGCGCGAGACCGACGAGCCGATGGGACTGATCTCGTTCTCGGGCGGGGTCGCGCTGGCGGTGGGCGGCAAGCAAGCCAATGTCACCGCGCTGCAACAGGCGGACAAGGCGCTCTATCGCGCCAAGGACGAGGGCCGCAACTGCATCCTGAGCGCCTGAGGCAGATCGGCGATGGTGACCGGGGCCGAAGCCCCGGCCCCCGGATCAATCGTGGCTGGCGAAGTGCGTCGGCAGCAGCGCGTTCACGATGCCCCCGTCGACAGTCAGCGTTTCGCCGATCGTGTAGTCGCCCGCGCGGCTGGCGAGATAGACTGCCGTACCGCCCATATCGAGCTTGTCGCCCACGCGCTTGCTGGGGATGCCCGCGGCGCTGGCTTCTTCATGATCGCGCGCGGCACGGTTCATGTTCGACGGGAAGGCTCCCGGCGCCAGGCTGGTGACATAGACGTGATCCTTGACCAGCCGCGCCGCCATGCGCCGCGTCAGGTGGATCAGCGCGGCCTTCGACGCCTGGTAGCTGTAGGTTTCCCACGGGTTGACGCGCTGGCCGTCGATCGAGGTGATGTTGATCACCTTGCCCGGCTTGTCCGCGCTCGCCCCGGCAATCAGCAGCTTGTGCAGCTTCTGCGTGAGGAAGAAGGGCGTCTTGACGTTGAGGTCCATGACCTTGTCCCAGCCCGCTTCGGGGAATTCGAGGTAATCGACGCCCCAAGCTGCGCCCGCATTGTTGACGAGGATGTCGAGCTGGCTTTCGCGGCCCGACAGTTCCTCAACCAGTGCCTCGATCCCCTCGATGGTGGACAGGTCACCCTGGATGCCGATGACGCGGTCGCCCAGTTCGGCGCAGGTTTCCTCGATTTCGTTGATCTTGCGCGCACTGATGTACACACGCTCGATCCCAGCCGCGAGGAAGCCCTCGACGATCATTCTGCCGATACCGCGGCTACCGCCGGTAACCAGCGCGACGCGCCCGTTGAGGCTGAACAGGTCTTCTAGGTTCATTCGATTTTCTCCCACTTCAGTCATTGCGAGGAGCCGCAGGCGACGCGGCAATCCATCGCGCCGCTCCCTGAATTGCTTCGCTTCGCTCGCAATGACTGGGTTTGGTACTGGTCCTGGTTCTAGTAGCCGCTGAGCTCCGCGACGCGGCCGGTGTGATAGTACTGGTCGCCAAGGAACTCCTGCAGCGCGCGATCGCGCTTCATGTAGAGCCCGATGTCGTATTCGTCGGTCATTCCGATGCCGCCGTGCATCTGCACGCCTTCGCGCACTGCCAGACCGGCGACCTTGGCGACCTTCGCCTTGGCAACCGAGGCCATAAGGTCGGCCTTCTCGCTACCGCCATCGACCAGTTGCGCGGCCTTGATGGTAACCGCACGCGCGATCTCGACCTCGGAATAGAGGTGCGAGGCGCGGTGCTGCAGCGCCTGGAACTCGCCGATCACCTTGCCGAACTGCTTGCGTTGACGGAGGTAGTCGACGGTCATGTCCATCGCGCCGCGCGCGACGCCGACGCCTTCTGCGGCCGAGCCGACTCGGCCTGCCACCAGCATGGCGTCGAGCACCTCGCGCCCGCCGTTGACTTCGCCGATCACGGCATCGCCGTCGAGCTCGACGCCGTCGAAGGTAATGTGGCTGGCCATCGAGCTGTCGACGAGGCGGACGCTGTCGTGGCTCATGCCGGCGGCATCCTGCGGCACGGCGAACAGCGTGACGCCGTCGCGGTCGCTGTCGCTGCCCGAAGTGCGGGCCGCCACCACGATCATCTCGCTGCTGGCGCCATAGACGACGAAGTCCTTCTTGCCCGAAAGCTTGAAGCCGTTGCCCGATTTCTCGGCCTTGCAGGCGATGGTTTCGGGGCGGTGCTTGCGGCCTTCGTCGATCGCGACGCCATAGACTTTCTCGCCCGACAGCAGGCTGGGGAGCCAACGCCCCTTCACGTCATTGCTGCCGTGCTTGAGCGCGGTCGCGGCCAGCACCGAGGATGACAGGAAGGGCGACGGCGTGAGGTTGCGGCCGATTTCCTCGAGCACGATATTCGCCTCGACCTGGCCCATGCCCAGCCCGCCATCGTCTTCGTCCACCAATATGCCGGTGAACCCCATTTCGGCGAATTGCTGCCACAGGCCGTGGCCGAAACCATCCTTGCAGTCGCGGTCGCGCCAGTGGCGCAGCTGGTTCTTGATCGAACCTTCCTCGGCCATGAACTGGCCAGCGGTATCGGCCAGCATCGTCTGGTCGTCGTCGTAGTAAAGAGGCATCGATCAGGCTCCCGGCAAGTCGAGGATACGCTTGGAAATGACGTTGAGCATGACTTCGGACGTGCCGCCCTCGATGCTGTTCGCCTTGGTCCGCAGCCAGTTGCGCGAGGGCTTGCCGCCGCTCGTCTCCTCGCTCTCCCATTCCAGCGCGTGGCTGCCTCCGGCGGCCATCATCAGTTCGTGGCGCCGCTTGTTCAGCTCGGTGCCCGCATATTTCATCATGTTCGGCTGTGCGGGATGCGCCTTGCCGACCTTGATCTCGTCGAGGAACTTCTCCCCCATCGCGCCATAGGCCAGCGCATCGACGTCGAACTGCGCCAGCTCGGCGCGCAGAACCGGATCGATGGCACCATTGGCGCGAGCCAGCGCGGCGCCGATCGTGCCGGTGTTGCCGCCGTCGGCGCCCGAGATCATCTCGCGCTCGTGGCCGAGCAAATATTTCGCCACGTCCCAGCCGCGGTTCACCTCGCCGACCTGGGCGGGCACGTCCTCGCCATAGCTCTTGGGCACCTTCACGTCGTCGAAGAAGGTCTCGCAGAACGGGCTGTTGCCGCTGATGAGCAGGATCGGCTTGGTCGACACGCCTGCGCTGGCCATGTCATAAAGCATGAAGGTGATGCCCTGGTACTTGTTCTCCTTGTCGGTGCGGACAAGGCAGAAGATCCAGTCGGCCTTGTCGGCATAGGAGGTCCAGATCTTCTGGCCGTTGACCACCCAGTGGTCGCCCTTGTCTTCGCCGAAGGTCTGCAGGCTCACCAGATCCGAGCCCGAGCCCGGTTCCGAATAACCCTGGCACCAGCGGATTTCACCGCGCGCGATTTCGTTCAGAAAACGCTGCTTCTGGCCTTCGGTGCCGAAATGCAGCAGCGCCGGGCCAAGCATCCAGATGCCGAAGCTCGACAAAGGCGGACGCGCATTGATCGCGGCCATTTCCTCGCGCAGCACCTTGGCCTGCGCGGGCGAGAGCCCCGCCCCGCCATAATCCTTGGGCCATGCGGGCACGGTATAGCCCTTGTCGCGGCAGGCCTCGAACCACGCCTTCTGCGCGTCGGATTTGAAGGTCGCGTTGCGGCCGCCCCAGTAGATGTCGTCTTCGTCGCGGACGGGTTCGCGCATTTCGGGCGGGCAGTTGGCTTCGAGCCATGCGCGCGTTTCCGCGCGGAAGGCTTCCAGGTCGCTGTCGGACATATGCCGGATCCTCTCTCTTTTAAAACAGCGGTATGTTGACGCTTACGTTAGGGTGATTCGCCCCACCTGTGCAAGACCAGTCGAGACGACCCGCATTGCCGTAACGTCAGCCGGAATTCGTTGACGCGCGGCCCCGCTGGCCTAAGCTGACGGCGGAGAAATTCGGGGAGAGAGTAGGGATGCGATTCTCGGGCAGGACCGTGATCGTCACGGGTGCCGCGTCGGGTATCGGCGCTGCTGCGACAGCATTGTTCGCACGCGAAGGCGCGACCGTCTATGCGAGCGATATCGATGTCGAGGGAGGCACGGCACTGGCCGCCGCCACCGAGGGCGAGGTCCGTTTCGCCGAATGCGATGTCTGCGAACCCGCTGCGATCAAGGCGCTGATGGATCGCGCTGCCGAGGAGACCGGCGGCATCGACACCTTGTTCAACAATGCAGGTGCGGGCGGCGCCCGCGAAAGCATCGACGAGATCGAACCCGAGGGGTGGGACCGGACGATGGACCTGCTGCTGCGTTCTGTCGCGATGGGTATCCGCTACGCCGCGCCGCATATGAGGGGCCGCCCGAGCACCAAGACCGGCGGGGCGAGCATCGTCAACGTGTCGAGCGTCGCTGCCGTCGGCCCGGGCTATTCGCCCACCGCCTATGCCATCGCCAAGGCGGGCGTGCTGCATCTGACCAAATGCGCCGCGACCGATCTCGCGCAGCACGGCATCCGCGTGAACGCGGTCCAGCCGGGCTTCATCAACACGAACATCTTCACTGCTTCGCTCGAGATACCCGATGCGGTCAAAGACCAGGCGAAGGCGATGATCGCGCAGATGTCTTCCAACGCGCAGCCGGTGGCACGCGGCGGCCAGCCCGACGATATCGCCAATGCGGTGGCCTTCCTTGCCAGCGAGGAGGCGGGCTTCATGACCGGCGCCTCGATGATTGTCGACGGCGGCATCACGCTGGGTCCGCGGCATAGCTGGGACCCCGAGGAAGCGGGTGCATTCGAAGCGCTGACGGCGCTGGAAGAACAGGTGAAAGCGGCGGCGCAGCAGACCACCTGATGCCTTTCGTCACCGGTCCCCTCCCCCAGCGCCTCAAGCTGGTCCACGGCTTCGGCGCGGTGGCCTTCGGCGTGAAGGACAGCGGGTTCAGCTTTTTCCTGCTGCCATTCTACAACCTCGTGCTCGGGGTCGATGCCGGCACGGTGGGCGCCGCGTTGGCAACTGCGCTGGTGATCGACGCGATCGTCGACCCGCTGATCGGCCATTTCTCCGACCGCACCTATACCCGCTGGGGCCGCCGCTTACCCTGGCTCTACCTCGCCCCGTGGCCGCTGGCGCTGCTGTGGACGATGCTGTGGTCCCCGCCCTTCACCGGGACGCCCGGTTTCTGGGACATCGTCGCGCTGGCCGTAGGCGTCCGACTGCTGCTGTCCGCCTGCGAAGTCCCCTCGGTCAGCCTCGTGCCCGAGATCACCGACGATTACGACGATCGCACCACGCTGTTCCGCTATCGCTTCCTGTCGGGCTGGCTCGGCGGCCTGCTGATGATGGTGCTGTCATTCACCGTATTCCTCCCTACACCCGAATCGCAGCTACAGCCCGAAGGCTATGCCAGCTACGGCCTGTTCGGCGCTGCGCTGATGGTGCTGGCGGTGGTCGGATCGGCGGCGGCGCAGCACCGGATCGTGGCGCAATTGCCCGAACGCAAGCCAGGCCGCTTCTCGCTCACCGGTGCTTTTGCCGAGATCTTCGATGCCTTCCGCGAAAAAGCCTTCGTCATCTTCGCGCTGGGCGGACTGGCCGCCTACGTCCTTCAGGGCATGACCTTTTCGATCACGCAATATGTGAACCTCTATGTCTGGCAGTTCTCCGAACTTGCTTTCCAGCTCTATCCCGCGGTCCTGTTCCTGTCCGTGCTGCTGATGTTCGTGATCGTGGGCCCGTTGCACCGCAAATGGGGAAAGCCGCGCTCCGCAGCGGGCGGTGCGATCGTCGGCATGGCATTCTATTGCACCCCCTACGCGCTCTACCAGGCGGGCGCTTGGCCCGATCCCGGATCGACCGCCTCGACCGGCCTGCTCTACGCCTTCCTGATTTGTGCCAATACTGCCAGCGTGGTGTCGATCATCTCGGCCACCTCGATGGTCGCCGAAATCGTCGAGGCTTACGAGGAACGCACCGGCCAGCGCGCCGAAGGCACGTTCTATGCGGGCAACTGGCTGGTGCAGAAATGCGCCACCGGCGGCGGCATCCTGCTCACCAGCCTGATCGTCCAGTCGATCGATCTCGCTCCGGGCACGCCGCAGGCCGATGTCGCGCCCGAAACCGTTACCCAGCTGGTCTGGCTGTTCATGCTGACCGCGGCGGCGCTGGCCCTGATCGCGGCCTACTGGCTCGCCCGTTTCCCGATCTCGCGCGAACAGCACGAGGCGCGCGTCGCCGCGCGCGGCGCGCGCGCACCGCAACCCCAGTCCGATCCGCTTGACGAGGCGGTCCGGGCCGATCCCGACGCACACACGATTACACCCTGAACCCGGCGCAGGGGCTTGGCGGGACGCGTTGCTTCTGCCAGTTTCACGCCGAAACCGAATTGAGAGAGAAGAGGATAGCCGAAGATGGATTTCCAACCGACAGAACGGCAAGCATACTGGCGCGACCGGGTGAAGAACTTCATCGAGGACCACGTCCGCCCCGCGGTTCCGACCTACAAGGCGCAGGATGCCGAAGGCGACCGCTGGAAGGTCATCCCCGTGGTCGAGGAACTGAAGGCCAAGGCCAAGAAGGAAGGCATCTGGAACCTCTTCATGCCGCCGCGCAACGACGGCCACCACCATGTCGAGGAAAGCTTCGAATTCGAAGGCCCCGGCCTCACCAATCTGGAATATGCGCTGTGCGCCGAGGAAATGGGCCGCATCGGTTTTGCTTCGGAAGTGTTCAACTGCTCCGCCCCCGACACCGGCAATATGGAGGTGTTCCACCGCTACGGGACGCGCGCGCAGAAGGACAAGTGGCTGACCCCGCTGATGAACGGGGAAATCCGTTCGGCCTTCCTGATGACCGAACCCTATACCGCGAGCTCGGACGCCACCAATATCGAGTGCCGCATCGAACGCGACGGCGATGAATATGTCATCAACGGACGCAAATGGTGGTCATCGGGCGTGGGCGATCCGCGCTGCAAGGTCGCGATCGTGATGGGCAAGACCGATTTCTCGGCGGGCCGCCATGCCGCGCAATCGATGATCCTGATGCCGATGGATGCGCCCGGCGTGAACATCCTGCGCCACCTCCCCGTGTTCGGCTATGACGATGCGCCGCACGGCCACATGGAAGTCGAACTCAAGGACGTGCGCGTTCCGGTCGACAACATGCTGCTGGGCGAAGGCCGCGGCTTCGAGATCGCGCAGGGCCGCCTCGGCCCGGGCCGTATCCACCACTGCATGCGCACCATCGGCGTTGCCGAGGAAGCGCTCCACAAGATGTGCAAGCGCCTTCAGGAACGCGAGGCTTTCGGCAAGCCGATCTACAAGCACTCGGTCTGGGAAGAGCGCGTGGCGCAAGCGCGGATCGACATCGACATGACCCGCCTGCTGTGCCTCAAGGCCGCCGACATGATGGACAAGGTCGGCAACAAGGCGGCCAAGCAGGAAATCGCGATGATCAAGGTCCAGGCGCCCAACATGGCGCTGCGGATCATCGACAATGCGATCCAGGCGCATGGCGGCGGCGGCGTAAGCGACGATTACGGTCTCGCCAACGCCTATGCCCACCAGCGTACGCTGCGGCTCGCCGATGGCCCCGACGAGGTCCACGCGCGCTCGATCGCACGGATGGAATTCGCCAAGCACCTGCCCGAGGAAGGGCCCAGCGCCAATGCGCTGCGCGACGGCAAGGCGCCCAATGCCGGCAATGACAGCCTCAGCTCCGGCGACATGGGGGCCACGCGCTGATGGCGAAGGCGGCAATCCTCGAACAGGTCGGCGGCCTCACCATCGGTGAGGTCGAGCTGGCCGATCCCGCCCCGCACGAGGTGCTGATCGACACCAAGGCCTGCGGCCTGTGCCACTCGGACTTGCACTTCATCGACGGCGCCTATCCGCACCCGCTGCCGGCCATCCCGGGCCACGAGGCGGCGGGCGTGGTGCGCGCCGTCGGCAGCGAAGTGAAGACGGTCAAGCCGGGCGACCACGTGGTCTCCTGCCTGTCCGCCTTCTGTGGGCATTGCGAGTTCTGCGTGACCGGCCGGATGGCCTTGTGTCTCGGCGGCGATACCCGCCGCGCGCAGACCGCTGCGCCGCGGATCACACGCAATGGCGGCGAACCCGTGGCGCAGATGCTCAACCTGTCGGCCTTTGCCGACCAGATGCTGATCCACGAACATGCCTGCGTCGCGATCGACAAGGACATGCCGCTCGACCGCGCGGCAGTAATCGGCTGCGCGGTGACCACCGGCGCGGGCGCGATCTTCAACGCCTGTTCGGTCGTGCCGGGCGAAACCGTCGCAGTGATCGGCTGCGGCGGCGTGGGACTGGCTACGGTCAATGCCGCCAAGATCGCCGGCGCGGGCAAGGTGATCGCGATCGACCCGCTGGCGGAGAAACGCCAGCTGGCCGAAGTGCTTGGCGCGACGCATACCATCGACGCCATGGCCGACGACGCGGTCGAACAGGTGATGAAGATCACCGGCGGCGGCGTGCACCACGCGATCGAGGCGGTCGGCCGGCAGGCGTCCGCCGATCTCGCGGTCAAGGTGCTGCGCCGTGGCGGGACAGCCACGATCCTCGGCATGATGCCGCTCGACTGCAAGGTCGGGCTCGGCGCGATGGACCTGCTGTCGGGCAAGAAGCTGCAGGGCGCGATCATGGGAATGAACCATTTCCCCGTCGACCTGCCGCGGCTGGTCGATTTCTACCTGCGCGGCCTGCTCGATCTCGACACGATCATTGCTGAGCGCATCCCGCTGGAAAAGATCAACGAAGGCTTCGAGAAGATGAAACAGGGCACGTCCGCCCGCAGCGTGGTGGTGTTCGACTGATGGCGGAAGAACAGCCCATCGATTTCGACAAGGAGATGGTCGGCACCATCGCGGTGCCCGAGGCCGATCGCATGGACCTCGACGCGCTCACTGCGTGGTTCGAAGCCCATGTCGAAGGCTATGAAGGCCCGATCAGCTACACCAAGTTCAAGGGCGGCCAGTCGAATCCGACCTATCGCATCGACACGCCGGACCGCAGCTACGTGCTGCGCCGCCAGCCCTTCGGCAAGCTGCTGCCCAGCGCGCACGCGGTCGATCGCGAATACAAGGCGATGCACGCGCTTGGCCCCACGGGCTTCCCCGTGCCCAAGACCTATGGTCTGTGCGAGGATCCCGAAGTCATCGGGAGCAAGTTCTTCGTCATGGGTCTCGCCGACGGCCGATCCTTGTGGAACGGATCGCTGCCCAACAACACGCCCGAGGAACGCCGCGCGATCTACGATGCGATGATCGACACCTTCGCCGATCTGCACCTGAAGGATCCCGAGGCGATCGGGCTGGGCGATTACGGCAAGCCGACCGATTACTGCGCGCGGCAGATCAGCCGCTGGTCGAAGCAGTACAAGCTGTCCGAAACCGAACACATGCCGCAGATGGAGCGGCTGATCGAATGGCTTCCGCAAACGATCCCGCCACAACATGAATCGAGCGTGGTCCATGGCGACTACCGGCTCGACAACATGATCTTCCACAAGACCGAGAACCGCGTGATCGCGGTGCTCGACTGGGAGCTGTCGACGCTGGGCGATCCGATCGCCGACTTCAGCTACCTCATGCTCAACTGGCACAACCCGCATGACGGACGAGCCGGGCTGGAAGGGCTCGATCTGAAGGAACTGGGCATTCCGACGCAGGACGAGGCGGTCGAGCGCTATGTGGCGCGCACCGGCTACCCGGTCCCGCCGATGGACTGGTATTTCGCCTACAACCTCTTCCGGCTCGCGGGAATCATGCAGGGCATCAAGAAACGCGTGATCGACGGCACCGCCTCAAGCGCACACGCCAAGTCGATGTCCGAACGCGTCGCCCCTCTGGTGGAGCGTGCCTATCACTTCGCCAAGGAAGCGGGGATGGACTAGCGCAGCGGGGCTGCTAACGAGCGCTCCGGAATTGCAAACGGAGACCAGCATGAGCGCCGACCTCGAAAGCCGTATCACCGCCGCGTGGGAAGACCGCGCGAACGTCACACCGCAAAGCGCGGATGTGCGCGAGGCGGTCGAGGCGGCGCTGGGCATGCTCGACAGCGGTGAAGGCCGCGTCGCCGAGCCCGACGGCAAGGGTGGCTGGACGGTCAATCAGTGGCTCAAGAAGGCCGTGCTGCTCAGCTTCCGGCTCAACGACAACCGCGTGATGGATGGCGGCAGCGCAGGCCACCCTGCGTTCGACAAGGTTCCGAGCAAGTTCGCCGGGTGGGACGATGCGCAGTTCCGCGAAGCGGGCTTCCGCGTCGTACCCGGCGCGGTGGCGCGCGAAGGCGCCTATATCGCGCCCGGCTGCGTGCTGATGCCCAGTTTCGTCAATATCGGCGCCTATGTCGGCAAGGGCACCATGGTCGACACCTGGGCCAGCATCGGCAGCTGCGCCCAGATCGGGGAGAACTGCCATATCTCGGCCGGTGCAGGGATCGGTGGCGTGCTCGAACCGATGCAGGCCAACCCGACGATCATCGGCGACAATTGCTTCATCGGCGCGCGCAGCGAAATCGTCGAAGGCGTGATCGTCGGCGAAGGCAGCGTGGTCGCGATGGGTGTCTTCATCACCCAGTCGACCAAGATCGTCTATCGCGACACGGGCGAAGTGATCCGCGGCCACATCCCGCCCTATTCGGTGGTCGTGCCCGGTACGATGCCCAGCAAGGACGGTGGCCCCGGCCTCGCCTGCGCAGTGATCGTCAAGACGGTGGACGCGCAGACGCGCGAGAAAACGGGCATCAACGAGCTGCTGCGCGACTGAGCGAAACCGGAACATTCGTCCCGACGAAGCGTAAATCTCTCTGCAACCCGCGTTCTCGCGGTCATTCAGGGAGTACAGTTCCGTGCATAAGCAAGGCGAAGAAGTCCACCTTACCGATACCGAGGCCAGCGGTGGCTCGAAGGAAGGCGTGGTCCGCTGGGTGCTGGCCGGCGGCCTGCTGCTCGCGATCATCCTGCTGTCGGTCACCTGGATCATCCCCGCGCTCAGCACGGGCGACGTCGAGGAAGAAGGCACCGTCAGCGGGCAGATATCCTCCGAGGAGAGCGACGGCGACGATACCGACAGCATCGTGACCGATCTGGGCGACGACCAGGTGGCGACTCCCGGCGACCAGGTCACGACCGACGACGGGCTCGAAGTCGTCGAAAACTGATCGGACGCCGAGGAGAACACGCATGAGCAATCCGAACAGCTACCAGACCGACCAGTATGTCGAATGGGATTGGGGCAACGGCAAGGGCAAAGGCCAGATCAAGGAGCGTTTCGAACGTGAGGTCACCCGCACCCTGCAGGGCAGCGAAATCACCAAGGAGGGTGACGAGGACAACCCCGCTTACCTGATCAAGCAGGAAGACGGCGACGAAGTGCTCAAGCGCGGCTCCGAACTGCAGGCGCAGAACTGATGCCCGCGCAGTCGAAAGCCCAGCAGCGTGCCGCGGGCGCCGCCCTCTCTGCCAAGCGCGGCGAGACCAAGGTGGGCGAGCTACAGGGCGCCTCGAAACAGATGTACGAGTCCATGAGCGAGGACGAACTGGAGGATTACGCCTCGACCGATCTCGATGGCCTGCCCGAGCATGTCGACGACGACGATTGAACGGGGTCGCTTCGCCCATTTCCTGAGCGCGCAGGATGGTGGCACTTTCGAACGCGCGCTCGACGAGATCCGACGCGGTGCCAAGACCACGCACTGGATGTGGTTCATTTTCCCGCAGATCACAGGCCTCGGCAGCAGCGCCAATGCGCGCAAATTTGCGCTCGCCAGCGCTGCGGAGGCCGCGCTATTCACTGCACATGACGAATTGGGACCGCGGCTCTTCGAAGCGACCGAGGCCCTGCTCGACTGGGCGGGAACGCTATCGGCGGAGGATATTCTCGGCCCCGTCGACACGGTCAAGCTGCGCAGCTCGATGACCCTTTTCGAAGCGGCCTGCAGCGCAGAAGACGCGCAGGTTTTTGCCGACGTGCTCGACCGGTTCTTCGATGGCGAGCGCGATCCCCTCACGCTCGCCAAACTTTGATTTTCACTGCCGCTCAGTCGCCCGCGTCGCGTGGCTCACCCGCCGGATATTCGATCGGCGCCATGTCGGTGACGCTGGCGGCAAAGGCTTCCGCATCACGCATCACGCGCAGCATGTTGCGTGACGCGATCTTCTCCAGATCGTCCTGCGAATAGCCGCGTTTGGCCAGTTCCACGAACAGTGCCGGATAACCGGTGACGTCCTCCATTCCGATCGGTCCGGTGGGCATGCCGTCGTAATCGCCGCCGATACCGATATGGTCGATCCCCGCCACGTCGCGGATGTGGTCGATGTGGTCGGCGAGATCGGAAATGGTCGAGACCGGCGCGCGGTTCTCGGCATCCCATTTCGCAAGCTGCGCTTCGACCGTGTCGGGCAGCCCCGGAAAAAGCGCCTCGAGCCGCGCGCGTTCGGCTGTTCGCGACGCCGCATGCTGACGCAGGTCTTCCGTTATGAACCACGGCAGCGCCACCGCCATCACGATGCCGCCATTCTCGGGCATGCGCGCCAGCACGCTGTCGGGTACGTTGCGCAAGTGGCCGGTAATCGCCCGGGCCCCCGAATGGCTGAAGATGACCGGAGCATGCGCGACATCGAGCGCATCCATCATCGCCGCTTCGCTAACGTGGCTGAGATCGACAAGCATCCCGATGCGGTTCATCTCGCGCACGACATCCTTGCCGAAGGTGTTGAGCCCGTCGTGCTGCGGTGCGTCGGTGGCGCTGTCGGCCCAGCTCAGCGTCTTGCCATGCGTCAGCGTCATGTAGCGCGCGCCCATGTCGTACATCTGGCGCAGTACGGCGAGGCTCGACCCGATCGAATGGCCGCCTTCCATGCCCAGCAGCGAAGCGATGCGACCGGCCGCCATCGCTTCCTCGACATCGTCGGCGGTCAGCGCAAGCTGCAGGTCCTGCGGATAGCGCGCGATCAAACGCTTGGTGACGTCGATCTGCTCGACGGTGGCCTGCACCGCCTCCGCTTCGGGAAGGCTGGCGCTGACATAGACCGACCACCATTGTGCGCCGACCTTGCCCTGCCGCATGCGGTTGAGGTCCGAATGCATCGCGTTGCGCGCATCGGTAGCGGTGTCGAGCGTATCACCGAAATCGAACTGGTTGATCACATTGCCGAGCCGCGAGCGCAGCTGGATCGGAACGTCATTGTGGCCATCCCACACCGGCGCCGCCTCGAGCGCCGCGGAAGCCGTGCGTTCGGCTTCGGTCTGCGCAGCGGCGGGTGCGGAAACGGCCAGCACGGCAGCGGCGGTGGCGAACAGGAAATGACGCATGACAGGAACCCCTTGATGTCTCGCCCGCAGTCCTAGCAAAGAGGCACGGCAAGGAAAGGGGCCAATCCATGACGACAGACGCCCGCCGCTTCAGCGCGGCGACATTCCGCGGGTGAGCGCCGCAGCGGATAGCATCGCGCGGCTCGCGCCCGCATCCGACGGCAGGAGGCCCGTGGCATGAGCCGCAAGGTCTTGCGCTGTGTGCTCGCCGCATTCTACGCACTGGCGGGCTATCTGCACCTCGCCCGTCCGGCCCCCTTCCTGACCATCATGCCGGATTGGGTACCCGCGCCCGAGGCGGTGGTGTTCTGGACCGGGATCGCCGAGATCCTCGGGGCGGTGGCGCTGGTCCAATGGAACAGTTTGCGCATTCGCCAGGCCGGGGCGATCGGCCTGGCCGCCTATGCGGTCTGCGTGTTTCCGGCGAATATTCATCATTTCGCGCTCGATATGGCGCGCCCCGATGGCGGGCTTGGTCTCGGCTATCATCTGCCGAGGATGGTCGCGCAGCCGCTGTTCGTCTGGCTGGCGTTGTGGACCGGCGGCGTCACGGACTGGCCATGGCGCCGCCGGTCCTGATCGATCAGCTCATGTGCTTCGAGACGGCGCCCGTCATCTTGAACATGGAGATCTGTTCCTTGCCGATCACCGCGCCGAGCTTGTCGTCGGGGTTGATCTTGATGTGATCCCACACCTTCGAAGTGACCTGGGCGCGCGTCATCGGACCCTTGCCGACCACGTTTTCCAGTTCCGGCGACAGATTCACCGGCTTCTGCAGTGCGTTGTTCTTGCCAGCCATGACTAATCCTTTCCTTGGCTATGCTTCAATCTACGTCGTCGAGGTCGTCGACATCCAGTTCCTCGACCTCATGGCCTTCGAACCGGGCTGTCAGGACCGCGGCGGCGGTCACGTGTCCGTCCAGATTGCGGACGAGTTCTTCATGCGTTGCCCCCGGCATCAATGTCAGCGGGAGGTCGATCGCGAACAGTTGGAAGACGTAACGGTGCTCTTCGCCCAGCGGCGGGTCGGGCAACAGCCATTCCGAATTGCCCTGCGCATTCTTACCGGTGCGCGGCGGTGTTTCGCCTTCCATCAGCTTGCCCTTCTGCGGCGCAAGGCCCCAGACGGTCCAGTGGACGTGGCCCTTGTCGGCATCTTCCGCCACCAGCACCAGTTCCTGCGCGCCGGGAGGCGGAGCAGTCCATTCGAGCGGCGGCGCGACCGCATCTTCCTCGATGGCGGTAAAGGACGGATCGAGTTCATTGCCATGGCTGAAGGCTGCGCTGGTCAGGCTGAAACCGCCCCGCCCGAGCACGCGCTCATCGGCGACCTTCTCCAGCGTAAGCGTGTGACCGACCGGACTTCCGCCGACCGCATTCTGAACCCAGGGCGCGACGCCGCTAGCCATGTAAACTCCTCTGCTTTCGCCCTCTCGGGCCTCCTAGGGGCACCCTTTAAGGCATAGCTGTCCGCAACAAACCATCCCGAAGCCCGATATTTGCACCGTTTTCGGGGGGAAACGGCGCCCGCGCGGGACCGGCGGCGCTATTGCCGGGCTCTGCTTTCGCCGTCATGGATGGCACGATGGTCGTCGCGGCACCTTGCGCGACCGGATCAGAGAGATTGAATATGGGATTGGGTCGCACCGTTTTGACTGCCTTGCTGGCCACTTCGCTGACCGCATGCGGCGGCGGGGGCTCGAGTTCCGGCACGGGAGGCGGCGGAAGCGGCGCCGGTGGCGGAACCGGGGGCGGGAGTGCGGACACGTGCTCGCTCGCCAGCCGCCAGGACTGGGCCTTCGCCCAACTCGACGAGACCTATCTTTTCCCCACGCTGCTCGACCGGACAGTCAACCGCGCCAGCTATTCCTCGGTGCAAGGCTATATCGACGCGCTGGTCGCCCCGGCGCGCGCGCAGGACCGTGACCGGTTCTTTACCTATATCACCTCGATTGCCGAGGAGAATGCCCTGATCAACAGCGGGTCGAACGCGGGGCTCGGCATCCGGCTCGCCTACGATCAGGCCGCGCGCCGCGTATTCGTGCTCGAGGCGTTCGAGAGTGCGCCTGCCTTCGCACAGGGTATTGATCGCGGCAGCGAGATCGTCGCGATCGGGGGCCAGACCGTCGATGCGCTGATGAGCAGCGGCGGTCCGCAGGCGGTGGTCGATGCACTCGGCCCGAACGACGCGGGCGTCACGCGCCAATTGCGGATCCGCCAACCCAACGGCAACGAAGTCACTGCCAGTGTGACCAAGGCCGAATATGCGCTCGACCCGATCTCCGATCGCTACGGCGCGCAGATCATTGACGACGGCGGGACGAAGGTCGGCTACGTCAATCTGCGCACCTTCATCATCGACGATGCCAAGCGCCAGCTGCGCGAGGCTTTTGCGGTGTTCCGCAGCGAAGGCGTGACACGGATCATCCTCGATTTCCGCTACAATGGCGGCGGCCTGCTGTCGGTCGCGGACGTACTCGGCGATTTGCTTGCCGAAGGCCGGGCGGGTCAGGTGTTCAGCAAGACCGTCTTCCGCGACTCCCTGAGCAGTTCCAACGAAACGCAAGTGTTCGGCACCGAAGCCAATGCGATCGCGGCCACCCGGATCGCCGTGATCGGCACCGAAGCGACTGCCTCGGCCAGTGAGCTGGTGGCCAATGCGTTTATTCCCTATCTCGGCAGCAATATCGCGCTGATCGGCACCGATACATTCGGCAAGCCGGTAGGCCAGATCGCACGCGACCGCTCCGCCTGCGACGACCGCCTACGCGTGGTCGCCTTCCGCGCGGTCAATGCGAACGATCAGGGCGATTATTATTCGGGGCTCGCCAGCGTCATGCCGCGCACATGCCGGGCCGATGACGACATCACTCGCGCACTGGGCGATCCCACAGAGGCGTCGGTCGCGACTGCGCTCGACTTCCTCGCCGGCCGCAGCTGCACCGCCATCGGCGCGGCGTCCAGCCCGGTCGCCGCGAGTGCTCCGGCAGCGCCCGCCAAGCGCGAGCTGCTCATGCCGACCGCTCCGAGCCCCGCCCAGATCGAGATCCCGGGCCTGCAATGACCGACCGCTATTACACCACCTTCGCCGAGTTCTGGCCCTTCTACCTGCGCGAGCATGCGCGCCCTGGCACCCGCGCGCTGCACTATATCGGCACCACGCTGGTCGTAGCGCTGGCAGTGGCTGCGCTGGTTACGGGCGAATGGCTGATGCTGGTTGCACTGCCGCTGGCGGGCTACTTCTTTGCCTGGGTCGCGCATTTCGCGCATGAGAAGAACCGCCCCGCGACATTTACCTATCCGCTGTGGAGCCTGCGCGCGGATTTCCGCATGTGGTGGCTATGGCTCGCCCGCCGACTTGGCCCTGAACTCGATGCGGCCGGGGTTGAGCGTGAACGCTAGGTCAGAGCAGCGGCGATCGTGGCGAGGCCCAATCCCGTTGACAGCGGCACACGCAGCGCCATCCACCAGCGCGGTGCGAGCGCGCCCAGTTTCGCATCGACACCAAGGCTGACCAGCAACGCGCCGCCCAGCATGACCAGCGAAGGTTCGGGCCACGCCCAATCCAGCGCCCATGGCAGGAAGCAGGCCAGCGCGACGAGGCTGGGCAGCACGGCGGCGATCCACAGCCAGCCGAGCGCCTTGCGCCGCTGCGCCGCAGGTGCGGCGGCGGCGATGCCCCACCACATTCCGCCAAGGAAGGACAGAATCAGTGCGGCATAGGCGAAGGCAATCGCCAAGGCTGCTTCGCGCCACTCGGCGGGACCTGCGTAAAGCACTGCGACACAGGTGAACTGCGGCAGCAACCCGGCAAGGCCAAGCCAGCGTGGCAACGCGGGAACCGACTGCATCTCAGGGCATCTCCGGCCCGCTGAAGGGCTGGCTGTCAGTCCAGGCGCAACCCTGCCGCTGCTCCGAGCCCAGTAGCAGGGTCGCGGTATAGGGATAGCTGCGATCGCTCATCCCGTCCGAACATTCGCCCGGGGTGATCGTCAGGTCGAAACCCGCCCCGTCGATCGCACCGCTGATGCCGAGGCCATTGTTGCCCGCGAACCGCTCGACCGCGAATTCGCGTCCCCCGGGCTGTTCGGGTGTCGCATAGGTCGCCATGCCGCCGCCCGCACTGCCGCTCCAGAAGGGTTCGGTGCCCGCGAAATGAACCGTCTCGCCCTCGGCGATCGCCGTGAAGGTCCCTTCGCCCGGTGCGCCGGTTGCGTCATCAGTGTTGCCGCTGCCACAGGCCGCCAGCAGCGCTATGCCGATCAGTGCTAAGGAGGGGCGGAGAAGCGTCATTCGGATATCCTGTGCTGGCGGATGAAGTCCACCGTCTCGCTGCGCGCGCGCTGCGCCTCGGGGAGCGGAAGCAGCATCCATACGTGGAACATGTCCTGGTACTCGCGATAGATATGTGCGGGCATACCGGGACGGTCCAGCTTTTCCGCAAGCCGGCGTCCGTCGACCAGCAGAATGTCCGATGTGCCCGAGAATATCGCCATGGGGGGCAGGTCTTCAAGCGGGCCGAACAACGGGCTGACGCGCGGGTCGTCCACCGGCAGATCGCCGCGGTACATCTCACCGCAAGCCTCGAGACCGGCCACCGCCAGCATGCGGTCACGCCGTTCGATCGCGCGCTGCCCTTCCGCTGTCGCGGTCGCGTCGAGCCACGGCGAATAGAGCACCAGGCTGCCCGGCAGCGGCGCGCCTTCGGCTTTCAGCATCTGCGCCAGCGCGAGGCTCATGCCTCCGCCCGCGCTGTCGCCCATAACCGTGATGTTCGGCGCACCATGCAGTGTCGCGAGATCGAGGTAGAGCGCACGCATCTGCGCGAGCGTGTCGGCCGCCTGGTGTTCGGGAGCGAGCGGATAGAGCGGCACGCTGGCCGATGCGCCCAAGCGCTCGCACAAATCAGCCACCGCGTCCCAATGAACCGCGGCGATATCCATCACATAGCCGCCACCATGCAGATACAGCAGATGCGGCGCGCCCGGTCGATGGCCACCGGGCGGTTCGATCGTCACCAGTGCAAAACCGCGATCCGCGTTTTCGCGGATGGTGAATTGGCGATGCCATTTCGCCCGCGGCCGGATCGGTTTCTGGCGCCGCAGCTTGGCGATGCGTTCGGGCATCTTTTCCGGTTCGCCGAAAAAGCGTTTGATCCCGAGCAGCGGGAGGGCGAGATTGACGAGCCGCGCGCGCAGGCTGGTCATGCCGTCCTCCCGATTACGTCAGCGGCGGATGCTGTGGCTGCTTGCATGGCGGTTCCCTCTCTCCCTTGTGGACGAGGCTAGCGCGCGCATCGTCCGATGCAAGCGTCGCCATGTACCGCTCGCCGCTCGCTGCCACGGCAAAGGGCGGCCCCCACCCGGGGGACCGCCCTTCGCACTTTGGTTTGCCGAATGCGCTTACTGCGGCATCAGCACCGTATCGATGACGTGGATCACGCCGTTCGAAGCTTCGACATCGGTCGCGGTCACCGTGGCGGTGCCACCCGCGGCGTCGGTCAGCACGACATTGCCGTCGACCACGGTCGCGGTCAGCGTGCCGCCGTTGACGGTGTTGATCGTGTAGCCGGCTTCGCCCGCATCCTCGATCGCCTGGGTCAGCGTGGCGGCATCAACATTGCCTTCGACCACGTGGTAGGTGAGGATGTTGCCGAGCGTTTCGGTGTCGTTCGTGGTCAGCTCGGTCAGCGTGGCTTCGGGGATCTTGGCGAAGGCGTCATTGGTGGGCGCGAAAACGGTGAAGGGGCCGTCACCCGACAGCGTTTCGCCCAGGCCGGCGGCGGTTACCGCGCTCACCAGCGTCGAGAAGCTTTCATCGCCCTGCGCGACTTCGACCAGCGTGCCCGGTGCGGCATCGGCATTGGCCATCTGGTCGGCGGCGACGGTGGTGTCGTCATAGGCATCGGTTTCGGCGGGCTCTTCGGCGCAGGCGGCAATGGCCAGCGAGGTGGCGGAGGCGAGCGCGATGGTCAGCTTGTTCATGGTAACTTCCCTTTTCGATTGAATAATCCGGCACTTTCGCAGCCGGACCATCCGGCTGGTGCATCAAGGTACGAACCGACACGCGCTGCGGATGTGCCCCATTTTCGCCCAATTGTGCCAAGCCGAGGCACTTGTGCGACAGGTCGAGTTCCCAACTGGCGAGGCACTTCGTTCCCTTTGCCCTTCCGATCACACTATCCGCTTTTCATCGCTTCACTCGATCACAGGCTAGCTTTATCTTCAATTTCATGAAACGCGACCTGTCCAAGACCATCAGCTTCCTCGTCCTCCACCTGCTGGTGGGGTTCACGGTCGCCTATCTGTTCACCGGCTCGTGGGTGATCGCGGGCGGGATCGCGCTGGTCGAGCCGCTGGTGAATGCAGTGGTGTTCTTCTTCCACGAACGCGCATGGGAGCGCGGCAGGCAACCTGCCGCGCTCGACGTACTGCTGCACCGCCACGGCACCGAGGAGCGTTCGCTCCCCGGCTGAGCCGCCGCGCCGCCTAGCGCGGCGCTTACATCACCTTGTCGGGGCGCGGATCGTGGCCGTGGCGCGCTTCCTTGCCGAAATGCCGTTCGAGCCGCTGCGCCAGCGTGCCCGCGGCCTTGCGCGCCGCATCATCGACCTTGGAGGCATGTTCGGTCACCCCGATCGCCCGGCCGCCACGCGGGCGCGCCTCGATCGTGCAGGCCTTGTCGTCCGCCCCGCCCTTCGCACCGTTCTCGTCGCGCACGTGGATCTCGATCCGCGTCAGCCGCTCTTCGAAGCGGGCAAGCTTTTCGCGTACCGCGGCCTCGATCCTCTCGGCGACGTTCTCGGTACCCATCACGCTGCTGTCGGAGTTGAACTGGACCTGCATTGGCATGCTCCTCTTTTCTGTGTTTCCCTCCTTCCGAGATGGGGTGCCGTGCGCGCTTGTCCAGCGCATTGCGCCGCGATTTTCGCGCCTTCGGTCGCGCCTCCCCCGGCCTGCCCGACCGTCCGCAGCCCCCGGGCGATTGCCCTTCGCACCTGCTTCTGGTAAACCGGTGTCAAAGCCCGCGTCCGGGCGTTTCGGGGGAATGGACAATGTCGATCGAACACACTGTGCGCCACGGCGCTGCCGCTTTCGCGCTCGCGCTGGTGCTGGCGGGCTGCAGCGAGGCCGAAAGCGAAGCCGCGGCCGGGGCTGACAGCGCGATCCTCGAGGATGGCCCCGAGGCGGTGATTACCGAACTTGGCGCTGACGAAATCCCCGAAGGCGCACGCGCCGCCGCGCTCGAAGCGGTGCCGGGCATGCAATTCGCCGGGGCCGAGCGCAAGGAGCGCGACGGCATGGTGTTCTTCGACGTCGAGGGCACCCGCGCCGACGGCAGCGAGGTCGAGCTCGACATGCTGGTCGAGGACGGCGCCTTCCGCGTGGTCGAGATCCAGCGCGATCTCGCCTGGGCCGATGTCCCCGCGCCTGCGCGCGCCGCCGCCGAGGCCGCGCCCGACATGTTCGCCCCCGTCCGCGTGATCGAAAGCGTGCAGGAAGACGGGGCGGTGATCTACGAGCTGTTCCGCGAAGGCCAGCCGGGTGAGCCCGCCGCCGAGGTCAAGCTGGTCGACGGCAAGGCCGAACTGCTGACCGAGCGCTGGGCCTACTGACGCCCGCCGCCGCGATCGGGCTGGCCCGCCTGCGCCGGCATGGCTAGGCACGCGCCATGCCCGATCCAACCTCCGCTCCCGCACCCGCTCCGCCCCCCGGCCCCGTCACGATCCTGGTCGATGCCGACGCCTGCCCGGTAAAGGAGGAGATCTACCGCGTTGCCGAACGGTTCGGTGCCGAGGTGCGCGTGGTGAGCAACAGCCCCTTCCGCGTGCCGGTGAGCGCGCGGGTCAAGCGCGTTGTCGTCTCCGACGGGTTCGACGCGGCGGACGACTGGATCGCCGAACACGCCACCCCGCGCAGCGTAGTCATCACCGCCGACATATTGCTCGCCGAGCGCTGCCTGAAAGCGGGCGCGCGCGTGCTCAAGCACGACGGACGCGCCTTCGACGCCGCCAGCATCGGCAGCGCGGTGGCCACCCGCGCGATCATGGAAGACCTGCGCGCCGGGATGGATGGTGTGGGGGGCGGCCCGCCGCCCTTCAGCAAGGCCGACAGGTCTAACTTCCTGCAGGCGCTCGACCGGGTGCTGGTGCAGCTGCGGCGAAGTTGACACAATTGACACGCCGCCGGGTGCCGCAACCGGCGCGAACCCGCGCAATTCCGCGGGCCGGCGCGCAAAGGGCGAAGTTGACACGCGCGCGCGATCAATACGCCCGCCAGACGTAGGCCGCGCCCCCGCCCGCCTCTTCCGCGCCCCCGCCCGCGCCTCCCTCGCCCTCCTCCTCTTCCTCGGCATATTCGGCCTCGCGCTGCGCGCGGATTTCCTCGTGCCAGGTCTCGGGCCCGCTTTCGACGCGCGCGAGCAGCGGGCCGAAATCCTCCGCGTCGAACGCGGCGGCGGGATGCGAGCTGAACCGTTGCGGTCCGCGAAACCGTTCGCGCATGGCGAGCAGCGCCACCGTCAGCCGCTCGTCATAGCGGCGCGAGGTACCGACCAGCTCGCCCCTGTAGAAATGCGGCACCTCCACCCCGTTCAGCGCGCGGTCCATCGCGGCCTCCGCCAGCGCATCGAAGCGGCACCTGAGCGCGGCGGTCCACGCGAGGTCGAACGGCTCGCCCTTCAGCCGCGCGCGCAGGCCATAGGCCGACTGGCGGCTCATCCCCGCCGCCTTCGCCGCCCGCTTCACCGAATGCGAGGCCGCCAACTCGCGCAGGAAGAGGGACTGGCGCGCGACGGTCCAGCCGTCATGGCGCGTGGCGGGGGTGGTGGTGAGGGCGGTGCCTTTGTCGGTGCTCATCCGCAAGGATAAGGCAGATTTCGGCGGAGTAGGAAAGGTCTCAGCCGAGGTGCTGGCGGAACCAGTCGGCCAGTTCGTCCTCGCTCAACTCTCCCGCGGCGAGTGCCACGAAGGCCACGACGAGTTCGGCGTCGGTCGCACCAAGCGCATATCCGTTGAGCATCAGAAAAGTCTCGCTCACCACCGCCGCGGTGCGCTTGTTACCGTCCGTGAACGGATGGTTCCGGGCAATGCCGAAGGCATAGGCCGCGGCCAGCGCAGCCGCATCGGGATCGCCATATTGCGCCAGGTTCTGCGGACGCGCCATCGCGCTATCGAGCATCCCGGCATCGCGGATGCCGTCGCCGCCGCCATGCTCGGCCAGCTGCTCGGCATGCGCCGCCAGCGCCACCTCGGTGGCAATCCACACCCATTTGCGGGTCAATGCTATTTCGCCAGTTCGCGCAGCGCGCGTTTGCGTGCCGCCATGACCTTGCGCGCCGCGGCCATCTGCTCCTCGAAATCCGGCTCCCCGCCGACGAGTTCGATCCCGTTGGGCTTGAGCACCAGCGTCAGCTCGTCCCCCACCTGCCGGTCGAGATGCGCCAGCACGTCCTTGGGCAGGACGATCCCGGCGGAATTGCCGATCTTCGTGATCTTGAGCGGCTTGTTCATACGGCCGTTATAACGTTATGTGCCGATAGTTTCAAATAGGGATAGGCAATTACGACATTATCTTCCCGTCGCGCACTCATTCCATTGGCTTTTTCCAATATGGCCGCGAGTAACGAAACCGAGGCTTATCGATTTTTGGCTCATACACACCGTCCCATTGATCGCCCTCGACAAGTCGGTCAGAGCGTAGCTTATCTGACAGACTGCCTAGGGCTGGATTTTGTAGCACATCCAAGGTGATGTTTCGTAATAACGCCATCGACTTTCTCCGGGCAGGAACTAGCGAGCCCAATTTGTCTAGCACTCCAGACGCCCTAAACGAGCCAGTCAGCGTCATCAGATTGACGGATACTCCATAAGGGTCGTCACCTTTCGCCGCGTATTTCCGGAAGAGTTCTTCCATGCTAACTTTAAGGTCTTTGAATAACCGAACAGCGCCTGTCCTTGCGCGCTCCGCCTCATCGGATTTTACAAAGCTTTCCAGGTCGCGGAGGCGAGCGCGCAGAGCGATCGCCTCCGCTGAAAAGCGAATATCGTTTACGAAGCTTACTGCGTTGCGCGGAGAACCGGACTTTAATGTTGCCCACGCTGAGACCACCGGACTGGCTAGCTTAAAGCCACTGCCGCCTAATAGGGCATTCGATGCATCAACAACTTCGAGGCTTTTAGTCTGAAACTCAGCCATAATGGCCTTTCGCTGATCAGGTCCATTCTTGATCAAGCGATCGGAAAAGAAGCGCGCAAGATAATCGTTTCTGATTGGATGACAGACCGCCGCGCCGTCGAGACTCTCGGCTACAAGAGCATAGAAGACCGACCTTTGGGCTAGCCAGTTTAAGCCTGCAGAAAAGGCATGTAGGTCACCGCCAATTGAGTGCGCGCCCTTGGCCTTCGTAGCCGCTGTTTCTCTAATGGGATTTCCCGAAGCGTCCAAAAGGGTTTTTCGCCAATCCGGCTTTTTTCCAGAGTTCTTATTTTCCGAGAGTTGGTCGAAAATGGCACTCATCAATGGGGTGTACTTTCCGACCTGCGCCCCACTCGCATCAGAAAGCAGCCTAATTCGAAGGAAGAAATCGCTCGATTGCATGACCCAAGCGGGGCAGACGTGAAGATCCAAATCCCTTAAGAATTGGCCAAGTTCGTTTTCTTCGACATCACCGGCTTGAATGCTTAGCGTTCCCGCCGATGAAATTTCTCGTGCTACGCCATCGAACTCGTCATAACTCGACGCCTCAAAATTGACGGTCCCAAGCTCGGGAAAGTTCTTCGTACGATCCTCGGCGAACTCAGGTTTGTAATCGTCAATACGAACCGGATTGTCGTAGAAAAGCAACGCGGTCAATAGGTATCGAAGGCAGCGAGATCGCCAGTTAAATCGTAACTGGGTTTGACTGGTGCCTTCCCAACGACCCGTTCCACAGCCGATAGCGTCGAATTATCTATTATGGCGTTGGTCATAGTTCGAAAATTGGAGCGCCCCCAGGAATTTCAATACTAACAACGACGATACGACCTCACCCCTCCGGCAAATACAACTTCTCGCCCTTCTCCCGGTAAACCTCGCTCATTTGTGCTGTGCACGTCTCCGCGCTCCGGAGGGAGCGCCCCGACTCCCTCCATATCCTCGCGTAGGTCATTCCACCTCTTCTTCCGGCAGATAGAGCCGCTCGCCCTTTTCCTTGTAGCGGCGTGACATCTCTTCCATGCCCTCCTCGGCGCTCTCGCGCGCTTCGGGCGGGGTTTCACTCTTTACATTCTCGCTCGCGAGATAGCTGTCCGAGTTCTGCTTGGCCGCGAAGTCGCGCACCTCCTGCGTGATCTTCATCGAGCAGAATTTCGGCCCACACATCGAGCAGAAATGCGCGGTCTTGGCGCCTTCCGCAGGCAGCGTCTGGTCGTGGTACTGCTCGGCCGTGTCGGGGTCGAGCGACAGGTTGAACTGGTCGCGCCAGCGGAATTCGAAGCGCGCCTTGCTCAGCGCATCGTCGCGGACCTTGGCGGCGGGGTGGCCCTTGGCGAGGTCGGCGGCGTGCGCGGCGAGCTTGTAGGTCACCACGCCCACTTTCACATCGTCGCGGTCGGGCAGGCCGAGGTGTTCCTTGGGCGTGACGTAGCAGAGCATGGCGGTGCCGTACCAGCCGATCTGCGCCGCGCCGATGCCGCTGGTGATGTGGTCGTAGCCGGGCGCGATATCGGTAACGAGCGGGCCGAGCGTGTAGAAGGGCGCTTCGCCGCAGGCCTCGAGCTGCTTGTCCATATTCTCCTTGATCTTGTGCATCGGCACGTGGCCGGGGCCCTCGATCATCACCTGCACATCCTGCTCCCACGCGCGCTTGGTCAGCTCGCCCAGCGTGTAGAGTTCGGCGAACTGGGCTTCGTCATTGGCGTCGGCGATTGAGCCGGGGCGCAGGCCGTCGCCCAGCGAATAGGCGATGTCATAGGCCTTCATGATCTCGGTGATCTCGTCGAAGCGCTCGTAGAGGAAGCTCTCCTTGTGATGCGCGAGGCACCATTTCGCCATGATCGAGCCGCCGCGGCTGACGATGCCGGTGACGCGCTTGGCGGTCATCGGCACATAGGGCAGGCGCACGCCCGCGTGGATGGTGAAATAGTCGACGCCCTGTTCGGCCTGTTCGATCAGCGTGTCGCGGAACACTTCCCAGGTCAGGTCCTCGGCAATGCCGCCGACCTTTTCGAGTGCCTGGTAGATGGGCACGGTGCCGATGGGGACGGGCGAGTTGCGGATGATCCATTCGCGCGTGTCGTGGATGTTGCGGCCTGTGGAGAGGTCCATCACCGTGTCGGCGCCCCAGCGGATCGACCAGACCATCTTGTCGACCTCGCTCGCCACGTCCGATGCCACGGCGGAGTTGCCGATATTGGCGTTGATCTTGACGAGGAAGTTGCGCCCGATCGCCATGGGTTCGGTTTCGGGGTGGTTGATGTTGTTGGGAATGATCGCGCGGCCGCGGGCGATCTCGTCGCGGACGAATTCGGGCGTGACATATTCGGGGATCGCCGCGCCCCACGAATTGCCGTCGAGCTCGCGGCGCACCTGTTCGCGGCCGAGGTTCTCGCGCTCGGCGACATATTCCATTTCGGGGGTGATGATGCCCCGGCGGGCATAGTGCATCTGGCTGACGTTCGCGCCGGGCTTGGCGCGCAGCACCTTCTTCGCGACATTGGGGAAGCCGGGGACGCCGCCAGACCGGTCGGGGCCGAGCTGGCCGTTATCCTCGGGCTTCACTTCGCGCGCGTCGTATTCCTCGACATCGCCGCGCGCCATGATCCATTCGCGGCGCAATTGCGGGAGGCCCTGGTTGATGTCGATCGTGGCATCGGGATCGGTGTAAGGGCCGGAGGTGTCGTAGACGCGCACCGAAGGCTCGCCGCCCTCGAGATCGATCTCGCGCATGGCGACGCGCACGCCGCTGCCGCTTTTCGCGCCGACATGCACCTTGCGGCTGCCGCGGATCGGGCCGGTGGTGACGCCGATGTCGAATTTGCTGTTGATGTCGGCCATGCGAAGTCTCTCCTCGAAGGCGGAGCGCGGACTTCGGGCACGGCAATGGCAGCCCGGTCCACTCCCTCCGCCGATGCTAATCGGTTCAGGTTCGACGGGTCGTGGGGTGCGATGCCCACCTCTCAGCCACTGTCCTTGCGGACTCGCCGGCTCCCCGGGGATGGCGGCGTTGTAGGCGCTCGCGCCGCGCCTGTCGAGCGGTGGCTTGGGGGGTGCGCGGGACCGTGCGCGCGGACGCCGGGCGGTGCGGTTTGCCCTCGCGCGCGGCGGCGCTATAGCGGCGCCAGCAATTTCCACGAGAGGACTTCACCGCATGACATTTCGCGCGCCGCTGACCGCCGCCGCCCTGCTCGCCACCGCCTCGCTCGCCGCGCAGGCACAGGCCCGCCCGATGACGCCCGAAGACGTCGCCAAGCTCGAAGCCGTGGGCGCCATTGCCGTCTCGCCCGACGGCAGCCGCATCGCCTACACCACCGCCAGCCTGCCCGACGTGACCGAGGGCGAGGAGAACGGGACCACGCAGCAGCAGCTCAAGCTTGCCTACGGCCCGAACAATGCGCGCGACTTCCTGCCCGACGACATCAGCGTGTCGGGTGTGACCTTCTCGCCCGATGGCCGGATGGTCACCTTCACCTGGGCCGACGAGGACGAGAAGACCGCGGTCTGGGGCATCCCCGTCGATGGCGGCGCGCAGCGCAAGCTGGCGGCGGTCGAGGGCGCGGCCGTGCGCTCCTACGCCTGGTCGCCCGACGGCAGCACGATCTGGATGCTGGCCGGCGCCGAGGAAGACAAGGCCCGCACGAAGCAGGCCAAGGCCGGGTTCAATTCGGTGGTCTACGAGGAAGAGGCCAAGCTGACGCGGCTGTTCTCCGCGCGTGTCGGCACCGAGGTCGATGCCGAGCCCAAGGCAGTCGCGATCCCCGGCTATGTCAGCGCCTTCCGCGTCGCGCCCGATGGCCGCCACGCGGTGGTCGACAGCGCGCCCACGCCGCAGATCGACGATGCCTATACCTCCAAGCGCGCGCATGTGATCGACCTCACGAACGGCAAGGTGCTGCGCGTGGTCGAAACGCCCGGCAAGCTGGGCGACATCGAGATCTCGCCCGACGGCACGCAGCTGTCGATGATCGCGGGCGTCGACATGAATGACCCGGCGGACACCACGCTGCATCTGGTCGACGTGGCGAGCGGCAGCTATCGCGCGCTCAATGCGGGTGCGCCCGAAGCGGCGGTCGATGCCGAATGGCTTGCCGACGGGCGGCTTGCCGCAGTGATCCACAAAGGCGCACAGAGCGCGCTGCGGATCTACAATGCCGATGGTTCGGTTGCGGCAGAGCACGATGGCGGCGCGCTGATCCTCACCGGCGTCGAAGCGGGCGGTGGCACGCTGGCAGTCGAGGCCAACAGCCCGCAGCACCCGGGCGAACTGTTCGTCTGGAAAGACGGCGCCTTCCACCGCTGGACGCAGCACAATGCCTGGCTGTCCGAGATCGACTTCGGCAAGCAGCGCGCCTTCACCTATACCGCGCGCGACGGGCAGGAAGTCGAGGGCGTGCTGATCGAGCCGGTCGGCGGCGCACCGCGCGGCGGTGCTCCGCTGATCCTCAACGTTCATGGCGGCCCCGAGGCGCATGACAGCAATGGCTGGCAGACCGCCTATTCCAAGCCCGGCCAGGTGGCCGCGGGCCAGGGCTACGCAGTGTTCCTGCCCAACTATCGCGGATCGACCGGCTACGGCACCGCGTTCTCCAAGCAGCACACGGGCAATTACACCGATCCCGAGTTTACCGATCTGGTCGACGCCAAGCGCGCGCTGGTCGCCGAAGGGATCGCCGATGCCGACCGCACCGGCGTGACCGGCGGCTCCTACGGCGGCTATGCGA
>LWDU01032586.1_pt1 | contig 39278 bp, 29 predicted proteins | sample 727161 | NCBI WGS metagenome assembly LWDU01 (sample SAMN04566230, study PRJNA314399) | hydrothermal vent metagenome | isolation source: deep sea hydrothermal plume seawater | place: Mexico: Gulf of California, Guaymas Basin | collected 2004-07-11
GCTGCGCCCCGTAGGGCCTGGTTTCGTGTCTCAGAAACCATCTCCGGGCAAGTGCTCTCACACCCCGTACCCGTCGTTGGCTAGTCAGGTCATGACCCTGACTACAACCTGATAGGCCGCAGACTCATCCTCAGGCGCCGGAGCTTTGAATACAGAAGCATTCCAGCTATCTGTATCTATGAGGTATTAGCCCCAGTTTCCCGGGTTTATTCCTCACCTGAGGGCAGATTATCCACGTGTTACTGAGCATTATGCCAGGGATACAAGTATCCCTTAGACTCGCATGGCTTAATCGAACTCCAATAGCAGTAGCCTTCGGCAGGATCAACCGAAGTTTTTTTCCTTTCGAATACACACTATAAAATTACTAGAAATTGTCGGATTGACTGCACTAGTTTCGCTTAGATTTCGAATGTCGGATGATAGCCCATACTGGGTTGTTATCATCTCCATAATATGTACGCAATAACGGAATGAGTCCATCATAAATCAGGAATTCGCCGAAGTTATTGCATCCGTTTACACGGACTCCTGGTGACAGTAAGTACTGTTCAGGAAGTGCATCACTTAAAATGGTCTATTTAAGAAAAACGGCCTTTCTTCAATAATACCTATACCTTTACTTGAAATTGTGAGCCCGGTTGCATCCCTGGGGGGATATTGACGGCAATAACTCTTCCATCAGGTGCTCTAATTTGAATTTGTTGACCCGGTTGAGTGCCGGCTGGAACGGTTACAGTGAGAACCGACTGAGGAGGTGCAACTGGAGGTGCTTGAGGGGGTGCTTCTGCCGGTGGCGGAGCTACAGGTTGAGGAGGTGGTGCAGCCGCAGGTGGCGGAGCTACAGGTTGAAGAGGTGCAGCCGCAGGTGGGATTTCAGGTGGTATAGTTTGATCAGGCATTCCAAATGCATCCGATTCTTCATCACTACTTTGTGTTCTTCTATACATAAAATAGACTCCGCCAAATCCAGCCAACAATACTCCTAAAGCTGCAACTGGTATAACCATGTTTCCAGCTCCTGAAGAAGTATCGACTGGTTTAACATTGAGAGTTCCTTCAACTGTTAGTTTTAAAGTCAGAAAATCATTGCTTACTGTACCACCAGGAGGGTAAACGGAATTTGAATCAATCTGGACTTTTAAATTCAACTCACCGTCATATTCACCAGGGACTGAATATTCATATGTGACTTCAGTTGTCTCATAACCTGGTGCTATAAAATCAACATTGCCTAAAACGGTAGTTCCTTGTTTAATTTGTATCTTACCTATAGCTTCAGCTTGACCTTCATTAGCGATATCTATTGTGAGAACTACAGCTTGGCCCTCCTTAATAGTCTCGTCACTAGTAGTGAATTTAATTAAGGCTAAATTTGGAGGTTGTAAAACTTCAATTTTACTATCTGTGTTTTTAAATATCAATTCTTCAGAATCCCAAATTTGCTCATTATTGTTTACAGCATTAATATCTGTTATTTCAATCTCTAATGTCCAAACTCCTTCTAAAACCTGATTTTCTCCTAAATTGAAATATACTTGTGGGTATTCACCACTAATCATCAATATAGTTTCAGAATCTCCTGGAAAAGCTATATCTGCGCCATAACTAGGACTAGGTGTTAATTTTTTACCTGCCTTAGTTAAACTTAGTTCAACAGTTGCAGATACATCAAATGTCCCTTCATTTCTGATGTATATCTTAGCATAGGCTATAGTTCCATCACTGAAAGTAGTGACTACATCTCCATCTGGAGCATTTAACCATTCTACTTTTTCAATTGTGAAATATGGTAATTTTTGTATGCTAATTTCAATTTCTTCACCATCTCCATCGCCGTTTATGATTTCATCAGTATCAGTATCAACTATTTTCAAAAAGAATAATTCTACGTTTTTATCAACTGCCCAATTTCCAGTAAATTCCCTTGACACACCAGTATCAATTCGGGTGTTTGGTGATTCATATATTAGATTGTCTTCATCTTCTTCATTTTCATATATGTAAATGATAATATTCCCATATTTTTCGCCTTCATTTTCTATATTTAAGGCCCAATCAACATCAGTATTTTCAACAGGGATTTCATCAAAATCAAAAGAGGATATAATTACTGGATTTGCCTCTTGGATATTAATTATTTGAGATACTGTATCTTCATCTCCTTGATTACTATCTACTGGGACTGAATTTACTATTGATACAGTTACTTCATGATTTCCTGCGGGAAGATCATACCAAGTAATGCTAACGCTCTTTGTTTCTCCACTATCTATTCCACTGACTGAGCTACTTCCAATTTCCTTATCTGAATCATACCAGAAAGTTAAGTCGACCGAGGCTTCACCTTGACCTGAATTCTTTACATATGCAGTAACTACTACACTACTACCTTCTTTAGGATTATCATCACTAAACATCATCTGTGTGATTTCAAGATCGGCCTCTGCAGTGATAATCGCTAAGTTACTTAAGATAACCTTACCATTTGTACTACTTAAAACAGAAATTTTGGTCCCTACAGTGTCTTCATTTGAATCTGGATTAACTAGTGCATTGAGTTTTTCTTTTAAATCATTTGATTGTACTGTTAATTCTAAATCATATTCTATATTTAAGTCACTCAAACCAATCCTTCCATCACTATCACTAGTTATTGTAAATATTAAATTAGCCATTTCAATGCCATAATCATCAACATACGTTTCATCATTATCTATTGCATACTCAATTCCATCTTCTAACGCAGCTTTGAATGATTTCAAAGCTCCATTTTCGCCATTACTATCCCATATAATTGGAGAATTGTCAGAATTGAATTCCCCAGTCCATTCCCAATCATATCCTCCACTATCCAAATTTATGGTTGGATTAGTTGGATAGCCTTCATCAGAAGTGGTTCTTAATATTATATCATAATCAATATCCTCTTCTGAGAATAAATCTGCATCATCATAATATGCAAAATAGGTTTTGTCGTCAATAGCCATATCCATTTTTGCATAATTAACTACGTGTCCCTCATTAATTGGGAATGTATCTGACCATGTTTCTCCATAGTTCTGACTTAAAAGGAAACGATGTTCGTATTGACTCAGGTCTCCACCAGGATCTGCGTATTCTTGATACGAAACATAAACATAGCCATTTTTACTTGCAACAGCAGGTAAAGTGTATGCATTACTATATTCAGAATCACTATCAACTATTAGGAAGGGATCATTCCATGTATCTCCACCATCTTCAGAGTAAATAGTAACTACATCAAAATCAAAACCACCATCTCCGTCGAAATCGCCATCATCCTGCCAAACAATATAAATATAATTACCATCAATATCAATATTCGGGAACCAACAGAAATCACCACTTCCGGCTCCATCTCTCAATGTTATTCTTTCCCATGAATCTCCTGAATCTTCAGTATAAGCATACTCTACAGTATAGTCTGAATCTGAACTTCCATCTTTAGCAAAAGTGTGCCAAGTAACATGAAACCTATCGTTTCCGTATGCGACTTCTGGAATATAATTTGTACCATCGCCACTAGTTACTGCAGATAAGTCACTCCATGTATCTCCATTATCTTCTGATATTCGAGTCATTATATCATAAACTATAGTTCCGGAACTGGATACGCTCTGCCATGCTACGTAAATATTAGTCCCATCAGCTACTATGGCAGGTCCATACGAATTTACATCTGAACTTAAAGAACTTATGATTACGGGGTCACTCCAAGTAGAACCTGAATTTGATGAACTAGAAAATTTTATTTGATATTGAGTATCATCAAAGCTATAATCAGACCATATAACATATACGTAGTTTCCATATGATGCGATGGCTGGAGCATAGTAAGAATAATAATATGAGGCGTAATCAAAAGTCTCATAACTTCTTCCATCATATATCCCATTAGATATTACGATTGAATCACTCCAACTCTCTCCATCATCTGATGATCTCTTAAAGAATATATCGCCATCATTATTCAATGCATCATTTCCGTTTGAATCACCATCAGGATCAGCATCACCAGAATCAACATATATTGCGTAAAGATAATCTCCAGAATAAGATAACGAAACAGCTGAAGAATCACCCTCATAATATTGTTCAGAGCCTACCTCTTTAGGAGTAGACCACGAACTTCCATCATTAGTACTTTTAGAAAAATATATGTCAGGGTCCGATGAAGCTCCATCACCATCATAGAGATCTATCCAGCTAACCACTAGACCAGTACTGTCTACACTAATAGAAGAGTACACTCTCTGACTATCTTCATCGATTCCATCAATTTCAACTCCACTATTCCATGTAGTACCTGAATTAGCCGATCGAGCCACCATTACATCATAATAATCTGAACTGTCTTGTCTAGTCCAAGTTACATAATAATTTCCAGAACCATCATTTCCTGAATGCAAGTAGGAATCTATAGTGACATCTTCAGCCCCTGTGAGCGTAATTTCAGTATTAAACGTAGAACCCGAATTAGATGAACTTCTTGCTTTGACTACAGCACTATCAGTTTCATCGCCTCTTTCGGTCCATGATATAATCACATTACTATTAGAATCAGATGAAACATCAACTGAACCTGCATCGCCTGAAGTGTTTATTTGACTTGGAGTCCCAAAAGAATCCCCCCCATCATCAGAGACAGCGAAAAATGCTCCCGCATTTGAAGTAGTAGCTCCAATCCAAGTAACAAATACATTCTCGTTATCAAAAGAGACTGTAGGATACATATTAGAACTAGCCACACTAGAATCTGAAACCTCATTTTCAGAAGACCAGGTCACCCCATTATCTTCAGAATAGGAATGAAATACACGATAATCTGATTCCGAACCATCATCGGTATAGGCACTCCAAACTAAATGAAAAGTTCCACTTTCATCTAACGCAAAATCATAGTAATAAATATAATAATCATAATCAAAATCGTCAATAGTACTCCAAGAATCTCCTCCATTTGTTGAATAAGTATACTGAAGTATTCCTGAATATAACCATCCAGCTAATAAGAAATCACTGTCTCCAACAATCAAAGGGTCATCGTAAATATATGTTGAATCCTGAGGCGTTAGACGTACAGGATCATCCCAACCACTATTGCCACCTGAATTGAAAAGAATGCTATAATATAAATCTTTATCATTTAAATCTCCATTATCGGCCCATACGATATATTGATCATTGCCATCTTTTAGTATACTTGGCGAAAGACTATGAGAACCTTCATTTGTATTATCTGAAACTAATCGGTAATCATCTAAGTCTCCATTTCCTTTAGTCAATCCCTCGAGGGTAATCTCTGCGTCAGTTATTGTGGCATTAACTGGCAGATACATTTCAATAGTAGTTTCTCCACCAGCTTCGTCAGAGAATACTGCAGCACTAGAAGGAGCACCATTCGAGAAAGTCTTTTGATCTCCTAAAGCTCCATATCCTTCACCACTATATTCCCATTTATTTCCACTAATTGTAATTGATAGATCTTCGGGATAACTTCCATCTTGATTGGCACCACCAGAAACAGTATAGGAAGCACTCAATACTTCAGCATTAGGGAATTCTATTTCAGTATCGTCATTAACTACATCTTTTTCTAAATACAAAACGACACTATCACTTTCATTTCCGTCCACTATGTATTGGGTGGTTGTTTCTGCTAAAACTACACTGTTGACTATCAAAAGGAGGGCTAACGTTATCGAAGATATCCGTATGTTCATAATTTACCTTATTCTACACATCCAATTATCCATTTAATAGTTTCACTACTAATAAATAGGTTAATTCATTATAATAATCAATGACATTACAATTCCATATGGAGTCTCTTGACGGAACTTATAAGAAAGAATTTGAGGCTGAAGTCACAGCCATATTTCCAGGAATCGTTGAATTAAATCAGACTGCATTTTATCATCTTGGAGGAGGGCAACCTGCTGATACAGGTACACTGGTCTGGGATGAGGGGCGTGGGAAAATCTTTGATGTTCGAAAGAAAAATAGAATACGACATATGATTAAAGGTGATCTACCAGATATAGGAACTACTGTCAAAGGCAGTCTTGATTGGGGGCGTAGATATTCACACATGCGCATGCACACATCACAACATCTGGTTTCAGCAGTAGTTAGTGAACGTTATGGTTCTGACACTGTAGGAAATCAAATTGGTGTTGAGAAATCAAGGATAGATTTTAAACCTCTAAAATTAGGAAATACCGAATTAAATATGCTTCAAGATGAAGTTAATCAAGTTATATCAAAAGATTTGAAAATAAGTATTAGTGAATCTGAACGATCGGATCTAGAAAATAATCCTGAAATAAGATCTAGTATGTCTAGTGGCTTATGGAAAATGCTACCTTCTAGTATTACAAGGTTAAGAGTCGTTAAAATTGGAAATATAGACGTTTGCCCATGTGCAGGAACACATGTTAGGAGTCTTTCAGAAATAGGTGATGTAGAATTCTTAAAAAAAGATAATAAGGGTTCAGAAAAGATTAGATTAAGCTATAAACTAAATGATTGAATTATATCTTTCAGTCAAATACTCTTTTGGTTGTTGTATTCAATTTATCTTTAACATAATAACTAAATTCTAAATCAATATTTTTTTGGCCTGCAACTTTGACTATCAATAATTTTAAATTGATGGATGAATCAATAGACTTTATGGTTCTTGAAAAATTAGGAGATGCACTACGAGAAACTTTAAAGAAAATTGCAGGTGCGAGCCATATTTCTCCGGAATTAATTAAAGAATTAGTACGTGATATTCAAAGAGCCCTTTTACAGTCAGATGTAAATGTTAGACTAGCTTTAGACTTAAGTAAAAGAATCGAAACACGGGCCTTAGATGAAAAAGCTCCACCAGGTATGACTGGTAGAGAGCATGTTGTTCGCATTGTTCACCAAGAATTAGTAAAAGCTCTTGGCGAACCTCGAACTTTAAAATTAGGACCTCAAAAAATGATGTTGGTCGGGTTGTATGGCCAAGGTAAGACCACCACAACAGGTAAACTTGCCAAATATCTAAAGAAAAAAGGACTAAGCTTGGGATTAATTGCCGCAGATGTTCACAGGCCTGCAGCTTATGAACAATTATCCCAAATAGGCGAACAAATACAAGTTCCAGTATTTGGAGATTCAACAAACACAGATGCCGAAAAAGTTGTATCGGAAGGTTTACAAGAGTTTAAAGATTTGGATATTGTCATTGTTGATACTGCTGGAAGACATGCCTTAGATAAAGACTTAATTACTGAAATGGAAAACATAGCTAAGATTGTCCAACCTGATGATATATTCCTCGTAATGGATGCTACAGTTGGACAACAGGCCGGTCCACAGGCTGAAGCTTTCCACGAAGCTGTTGGAGTCACTGGTGTAATTTTAACCAAATTAGATGGTTCAGCAAAAGGTGGTGGTGCTTTGTCAGCAGTAGCTGTAACAAAAGCACCTATAATATTCGTAGGAACTGGGGAAAGCTTGGAAAGTCTTGAAACGCTTGACCCCGAAAGATTCATTTCACGTCTTCTTGGTATGGGTGATCTTCAAACATTACTTGAAAGAGCTGAAGAGGTCATGGATGCCAGTACTGCTGAAGATAGCGCAAAGAAAATGCTTTCAGGTAAATTCACTTTAATTGATATGAAAGAGCAAATGGAAGCTTTGACTAAAATGGGTCCATTAGGTAAAGTAATGGAAATGGTACCTGGAATGTCTGGTATGATGAAGAAAGGACAAGTCGAAGAGACACAAAAAAGATTAGAGAAATTTAAAGTATTAATGAGTTCTATGACAAAAGAAGAGTTAGAAAATCCTAAACTGATAAAGCGATCACGAATTAATAGAATTGCAATAGGGTCTGGTTCTGATCCACAGGAAATTAGAGACCTTTTAAAACAATATAATCAAAGTAGAAAGATGATGTCTAATATTGGTGGAAATCGTCGAATGCAACAAAAAATGATGAAACAGTTTGGCAAAGGGGACATGAAACTTTAACCCCAAAATACAAATACAGAGTTTTAGAATGATTATTATATGAATAGCTTCGAAATAAAGCGAGGGCATGGTAAATCACTAGAAAACGGTGGCTTAAAATCTTTAATGGAAAATGAATTTGGGGAAATTAATGAGGAAGGAAATATATTTTCAGGATCATTCAAAGACATCACAACAATAAAAGTTGAATTTACATCTATAACTGAAATACAAGTGGAAACTGAGACAGGGCCAGAGGCAAGTCCTGAAACTACGCTTGCAGCTCATCAAGCATATAATCGTTTCATGGAAAATGCCACTTCATTCACTTCTAAAGAAAGAACAAAGAGAGCTAAAGCAAAGGCAAAGAGAGAAGCTAAAGCAGCTGCCGAAAAGGAATTACAATCTTAATGGTAAGGTGTGCCTTAACAGGTACGCCAGGAACTGGTAAAACATCAATTTCTAAATTATTAAATACAAAAATAGTACATCTTTCCGATTATTATGAGGCTTCCTCAGAAGGTAAGACCAATTCTGGTGAGTGGTTGATAGACTTAGATAAAATGAATAACCTTGTAAAAAAATTGGAATTGGATGAGGTTTTTTATGAAGGACACACTTCACATACATTAGATAACCTTGATATGGTAATATTACTGAGATGTGATCCTTCTATCTTAAAAGATAGACTTGCCACACGTAATTATTCCGAAGAGAAAATTAATGAAAATTTAGAGGCTGAAGCTCTGAATATAATATATGATGAAGCTCTTGAAAATATTACAGCTGATAAAATATTTCAACTAGATACTACTAAACAGACTCCGCAAGAAAATGCTAAAAACCTTGTAGAATTTATGAACGGCAATATTAAATTGGACGAAAACTTTGACTATTCAGAAAGAATAATGGAATGGTATTAATGGTAGCTGATGATTATAGAGAATTTGGGACAAAAATATTAACACCTATAGCACAATATTTCCCTCTTAACCCTATGGGAATTAGTCTTTTATCACTGGTTACTGCATTCATTGCAGGATATTCCTTTTATCGTGCAGATTATGCAAATACTATTTGGTTACTCATTGGCTCTTTGATGGTCTTTTTGACCGCAATTCTGGATGCATTAGATGGTATAGTTGCTAGAATGAGAGATTTATCCAGTAAGAGAGGCGATCTCTTAGACCATACTTTTGACAGGGTTGCCGATATCCTGATGTTAGGCGGGATTGCTTTAGGTCCCCTAGTAGACACCACAATTGGTTTTGCTGCAATCATTGGAGTTCTAATGTTATCTTACATGGGAACACAGGCTCAGGCAGTAGGTGCAGGTAGAGAGTATGCAGGTCTGCTTGGTAGAGCTGATAGACTTGTAGTTTTAGTTATGGTGCCTATTATTCAATACTTTTTAGAAGACTATCAAGGTTGGAATTATATGGCTCTAATGTGTTATAGTTTCGCAGTAATATGTACCTTATCTGCAATTTATAGATTTACAAGAATTTGGGCTGAATTAGAATAATATTATTCTCCAAAATCATCTTTTGAGAATTCTTTATTATCTGGTATTTCAGTCAATTCAAATTTAATACCGCCTATTTTGGAGCATCCAAAATTATAGATTACTGCAAATATAGCTATTATCATATACCTTATTGCTGGGTTTGCATTATGCTCTAATCGGGCTTGCTTTCATAGCAACTAAAAATACAATGCAAGTGGTGGGAGCACTGGGATTTGAACCCAGATCGGCGGGTCTCACCTATTGAGCCGGAGCCCATTAGTTTGCACAGGTCATAGCTCCAATCATTCATCACGATATCAGCAGACCCTGTAGCAATCATTCCTGTATAATTGGAGCCCGCAATGCTGCCAGTGTGAAGACTGTAATAAAAAGTCTGTGATGAATAAAGTTAATAAGAACGGTTCATTCAAGATTATGTTAATGGGCTCAGAGAAAGAGACAGATGAAGTGGAAAGCGAAGAAGAAGTTTTGAATGAACATAATCCGGCACCTCCCTCGGAACGAATATGGATGGATGTTTACCAAGACGAAGATAAAAAATTAGCTAAACATGATTGGTGCTTAGATACTGGAATTATTAAAAATTTAAGCGGTGAAGAAGCTAAGCCAAAGGGATTTTATATTTTAGTTTTGAATAAAATGAAATATATGCTCGAAACTAGATTAGGCCATAAAAGGGGCGCTCCAAAATTCCCAGAATCTCAGATTAAATTAATTTTAAGTGACTTAGATAAAATTGATGGATTTTATGATAGATGGTGGAGAACTGAATCCTCACAATTAGAAGTTTTTATCAGAATTGTTCAGAATAGAAGACATGATTTATCCCAAACGTTTATAATTGATTCTGTAACGAGGACGTTAAGTGGTTGAGATAGCACCTTCAATGTTAGGCGCAAACTTCGGAGAAATGAAGAGAGAAGCTATGCTTGTAGCACCCCATTCAGCTTATTTGCATATGGATGTAATGGATGGTCACTTTGTACCAAACCTCACCATGGGGCCTGATTTGGTAAAAGCTCTAAGAGGCATAGCTGATATTGATGTACATTTGATGGTAACTAATCCATCTGATTTTATTAAAGATTTCAGTAATGTTGGAGCAGATATAATCTCGGTGCATGTTGAAGCAAATAATCCTGGGAAAGCTATCAAATTGATTAAAGAACTGAAAATTAAAGCAGGTATTGCAATAAACCCCTCAACACATTCTTCTGCTATTGAACCCTTTGTAGAAAGTGTGGACATGATTTTAGTAATGTCTGTAGAACCAGGATATTGTGGCCAGTCATTTCACGAAAATGCAATTCAAAGAGTGAAAACTTACAGAGAAAAATATCCAGATAAGATAATTGAAGTCGATGGGGGCGTCGGGCCTGAAAATGCAGCTCTTTTGGCAGAGGCTGGAGCAAATCTTTTAGTTGCAGGTAGTGCGATATTCGGTTCCTCGGATCCAATAAAAGTAATTGAAGATATGAAAAAGGGATAGACTTATTAATTAGAAACCATATGGAACTATGTGAATAAGTTACAATATGTTATTTTAGCAACACTTTTGTGCATAACTGCGATTCCCTTTACACCTACTGCCGAAATTCCCGCCGAAGATTTTACCCATGCAGTATTTGGTGAAGAATTCACAGCAACATGGTGTGTCTACTGCCCTAGTGCAGCAGAAAATTTGATGAAAATTTATGAGGATATACCTGATGAACCATACTATGATGACCAATTCTTTTTCGTAGCACTAATTACTGATGTTAACGATAAGGCAGATGATAGAATGGGAGACTATCCTGATGTCACTGGATATCCTACAGTAATATTTGATGGAAATGATGAAAAGGTTTCCGGAGGACAATCTGACACTGCCAATTATGAAAATGCAATTGATAATTGTGCGCAGAGAGAAGATACGGATATATCTTTAGAAATCGAAATGGAACATATAGGTGCCGACCAGTTAGGAGTTAGTCTCGGCATGACATGGAATGAGGATGCACCATTTGGAGATCCCACTTTCAATGGATATGTAAGAGCATATATTGTTGAAAAAGTGTCTAGGTACAACAACTATGACGGCGATCCATATCACTTCGGTTTCTTAGATTATGCCTTTGAAGAAAGTGTAGAGCTAAACCCTCATGAAAAAATGGAATTATCAACCGTTTGGATTGGTGGAGAGCATGAAGATAAGAATGGAAACGACTTTTCCGATATAGAATATGAAAATATTAATATTTTTGTAGCTTTTTTTAATGATGAATCGGCCTCATCAGATAAATATGTTTTAGAAACTGCTTTTGCAATACCTCCCGAACTAGAAATATCTACAGATACGGGATTATTAAGTGGAAATATAGATTTACAGGGTACGGCAGTTAGTGAAAAATCTGAAATAAAGAATTTACTCTACCGTTGGAATCAGGATGATTGGATAGAATCGGGATTAATCCCGTTTAATGGTTACTTTAATCTAGAAATAGATACAGAAGAATTATCTAATGGTGAACACCAACTATCTATCAAAGTAATAGATGAGGGTGCCAGCATAATTAAAACACTTAGTGTAGACATATTGAATGACGAAAATCCTCCAACTATAGATATTATAGCACCAAATGAAGGTGACACAGTTGAAGGGATTGTTGTATTAGATATTGAAACTGTTGATGATAACAGCATAGGAGATGTTGAATTTAAACTAAATCAAGGAAACTGGCGCAAGATGTATTCACGTGATAATGACGGATATATTGCTAGTTGGAATACTCAAGAAGCAAAGGCAGGAAATGGAGAACACCTTATCACTTTTAGATCAAGTGATAAAAGTAATAATATTATAAGTCACGAACTTAATATTACCGTATTTAATGAAGAGGATATCACTTATCCGTATTTAGAAATCAAAGAACCTAAAGAAGAATTTTATAGTGCAAAAATAAATATTAATGCTGAAGCCTCTGATCCTGAAGGAATATTAAGTGTAGAATACAGAATTGATAATGGCACTTGGAAGGGACTTGCCTATACTGATAATGAACTCTATGAAGGTACATGGATGCCCATCATAGATGGATGGCATTGGATTGACATTAGAGCTGAAGATAATCAAGAATATGTTACTATTACTGGTTTGAAATTTGAAACGGACAGTACTCCTCCTTTCATACTCTTGAACTCTAACACGGCTGATGTTACAGCTAATGCTGAGTTTGATTTGAGCGTCAACGACTATAGCTCACTTAATACGTTAAGATATAGAATTGATAATGGCCCTTGGATTGAGCTTGAAAGTGAGCTAGATAATGTCAAATTTTGGTGGGATTCAACTAAATATGAAGATGGTGAGTGCTTAATGCAGATAGAATGTATAGACCAATGGGGTAGTATGAGTACTCTTTATCGAAATATTGATGTCAAAAATAAAGACCTTATACATTCTCTGGCTCCATCAATTATAAATTCTAAAGAACAGATTACAGTTAGTGCTATTATTGATTATGATTCTCCAAAATCAGTATCTGTCATTATTGCTAAGAATAATGATGGAGTTCTAGCTGAGGGACAAAAGGTTACTATGTATGAAGAAGGAAATTACTACTACGGAGACTTATATTTTGAAAATGAAGGTAATTATATTTATAGTATAGAAGTAGATACAGGTCATGGGAAACTTTCATCATATGAACAAAATATAATCGTATTGGCTAAACAAGAGGTTGTAGAATCTGTTGACAATGATCAAAAGATACCTTATCCTAGTGTAATTTCAACTCTACTCATATTGACTCTTGTTACAATGAGAAGAAGAAACTAAATTATCTTTAATACATTAGATAAGTGCAAAGCTAAATCTGTCGGAAGAAATCCAGGACCTATTTCATCGTATGCCATTTCACCAGCGATTCCTAAACTATAGGAAGCTAATCTTCCAGATTCATATGGTGTCAACCCCTTTGCCAATAATGTCCCTAATAAGCCTGCAAGAACATCCCCCGTACCACCAACGGCCATTCTTGGATGGCCAGTCTTATTTTGCTTGAAATACATGCCATCTGTAATGAAGTCTGTCTCTCCTTTCAGGATAATTGTTATATTGTTCTGAGCTGCAAACTGATTCATACTCTCTTCTGTAGGAATAATTCCAAGTCTTTCAATCTCTCCTCTATGTGGTGTTATAATTATATTTTTAGAATTAAAATCATATAAATTTATTCCATCCGCATCAATTACTAGATTATCACAATTGTTTATTAACAACTGAACGGCTTCCAAAGATTTAGGATCTTTACCCATCCCTGGACCAATAACAATGCTATCAAACTTTGTTTCAAATAAAGTTTTAATATTTTCTGAATCTATAATATTTCCTTCGAGTTTGTGAACAATTAATTCAGGAATAAATGTAGAAACTGCGTCATAAGAAATCTCTGGAACAAATACATGAACTAAATCCGAGCCAGACCTGTAAGAACCTAAACCAGCTAAAGAAGGTGCTCCTGAAAAGGCACCACCACCAACGATGGCAACTTTACCATTTTGACCCTTATGCTTTTTCCCGTCCAACTTAGGAAATAAAAGTAACTCACCTGGTCCAGTAAGATTATCTACCTCTTTGGGAAATCCAATATCTATAAGTATTATTTCACCACTATTTGCATTATTCATAATAGTCTTATAATCATGAAAAGTAATGGTCGTATCTGGAACAATACTACAAGTTGTGCCTATTCCCGAAGGGACATCAATAGAAATTATTCTTGAAAACTTATTCATTATAGTAATATATTCATCTAAAGGTGTTCTAACCTCACCCTTAATTCCCGAACCCAAAAGGCAATCAACAAGAATATCGGAATTATTTCTAAAATTATTTAATTGTTCTAAAGGAAAGACTTCACAATTTAATCGAGAATAGGCGTTACTTGCAACTTTTGATTTTGATAAACCCGAACTCAATATATTTACTTCAAAGCCTTTCTTAATTAAAATATCTGCAACTACATAACCATCTCCCCCATTATTGCCAATACCACAAACAATAGTTACAACAATATTATTCTTATAATTGCCAATGATATGATTAGAAACCTCTTGACCTGCTCTATCCATTAAAGAGATTAAATCAACATTATATTGCTCAGCATTCTTATCTAATACTTGGAATTCTATTAATTTTCTCATAAGACAAGTTCGTAAAGGAATAATGCAAAGAAACTAAATAAGATTAATCCAGATAAACGACCCATTGGGATTCTAATCATACCAAATGTCGCCACAGTAATAAACATTAAAAGAGGCATTGAAGTCTTCAGTATCATCTCATCCACATCAATTGGTTTAATAATAGCTAGAATTCCCATTACCATAAAAATATTAGCTATATTTGATCCTATTATATTACCTACAGCTATTTCTTTGTGGCCTTTCTTAGCTGCCGATACCGTTCCTGCCAATTCCGGTAAACTAGTACCAATTGCCACGATACTAAGGCCAATGACCACTTCAGATATTCCAAAATATGTTGCAATATCCACTGCTGAAGCAACAGTTAATTGAGCTCCAAATAATAATGAAATTAAACCACCAATAAGAAAAATATAAGAAACATTATCCTGTTCAATTGGATCTCTATCTGAATTAACTGAGCGAATATACAGCCAATACATGTAAATTAGATAGAAACTAAAGAACAAAATTCCTTCATTTACAGATATCAATTTATCTAATGCAAAATAATAAAGTAAGAATACTGCCAAAAGCATGACGTAACTATCACTGTTTGCATCATTCTCAGGCTTAATTGTAGTATTTAGGAGATAAAAAAAAATAAAACAAGACGTTCCTAAAACTAAACCTATATTAGAAATATTTGAACCAACTATATTACCCAATGCTAAATCATTATACCCATTTAAAGAAGAGATAATAGATACTAATAATTCAGGTAAACTAGTTCCAAAAGCAACGATTGTAACGCCTACTACATGAGGTGGGATTCCTTTCTCTTCAGCAAGGACTGCAGCATTGTCTATGAAATAGTCAGCACCTTTAGTTAAGAGAATAAAGCCAATTCCAAGTAAAATTAATGACAATATTAAAGTCATCTTATCTCCTCCATGTTTTTCATTCGTTTCTCAATTAAATGTGACTTCGCAATATCATGTCTCACAAAGAGATTATTGCCTGAGACATATTCAAGACCTTGTTCACATTTTTCCTCAGCTAGTTCTATAGTTGATGAAGTAGACACCATGGCTCCTGCTCTTGAACTAGTAGTTGATATTTCACCACTAGCTTCCATATTAACTGCAGCATAATATAAGTTTGAAAACTCATTATATCTATCATCTATAATTAAAGTTGCATCAGGATTTGGATTACTTCCATAGCCTTCAGGAACTATGTATTTACATACTGAAGCTTCTTTACGGAAATTGACTGAAGATAGGCAACCATTTACAATATCACTACAGACTGATGCAAAATCAGTATCTAATAGAGACAATAGATTCATAGCTTCAGGATCACCAAATCTTGCATTATATTCTATCAATTTAACGCCATCCTTCGTAGCCATGAAACCTCCATAAAGAATTCCTTTGTATTCACTTCCAGTATGTTTCAACAGGGCAGAAGCTACTTGTTCATTGATATCTCTCGCAGTTGCAATTTCATTGTCATTTAGAAATGGCAATGAATGGTTAGAATCGGAATAACTGCCCATTCCTCCAGTGTTAGGACCTATATCGCCTTCATATGCTCTTTTATGGTCTTGAACTGCAGGCATGTGAGACAAAGTATTACCATCACAGAAACTCATCAAAGAAAATTCTTCTCCATACAATTTCTCTTCAATGACATAATTACCCGAATTCTTCAATAAATCTCCACAATAACGTAAACCTTCATTCTTATCTTTAAGATGTTCACCAGATACCTTTACACCTTTCCCTCCCATCAAACCATCAAATTTAATCACGTATTCTTCCGATAATTCATCAATAAAATCACTAGAACCACCTATAGCATTAAACCTCCTGAATCTAGGAGATGCATCAATTCCATAATTGTTTAGTAAATCTCTAGTAAAACCCTTACTAGTTTCAATCTGTGCTAATTGCTTGACAGGTCCAACTACCGAAATTCCTTTCTTCCAAAATTTATCCGCCAAACCATTTGCTAACGGATCCTCAGGACCTATAACTACACAATCAATAGATTTCGATAAACCAAAATCTATAATTTTGTTCAAATTATTTTGTGAAGTGTAACCACTTACCAGAATATAATATTTAGATAATTGAATTAATCCCGGGTTTAAGTTAGTCAAAACTGAATATACTTTAGCACCTACTTCGGTCAATTTTTCAGCCATGATGTGCTCTCTAGCTCCACTACCTATAACCAAAAAATTCATTAATTCACCAAATCTGATATTCGAATTAATGCTTTGTAATCGATATTTAATGGTGCTATTTTTTCATGAGCACCTTCTTCACGGTCTACAACAACCATAACCATAGACACATCTACTCCTTCATCGATTAAAACTTTTACAGATTCGACATTTGATCCACCAGTAGTTGCTACATCATCAACTAAAACTGCGTTCCCCTTACTTATGCCTTCGATCCTAGAGCCAGTACCATGCTTTCTTTCAGACTTTCTAATCATAGAATAAGGAATACCCGTTTCTAAGGACAATGCCACTGCCAAAGGTACTGCACCTAACTCCATACCTGCAATAAAATCAATATTCTCTGGCAAATGTTTTGAAAACTCTTTTGCAATTAATTTTAATATTTCAGGATTGGTTGAGGCAAGCTTCATATCAACATAAAAACTAGATTTTTTCCCTGAAGTTAAAGTAAACTTACCAAATTTAACAGCTTCGCAATCCATTAATTTTTGCTTGAGCTTGTCCAATGATTTTTGGTCCTCCATAGGGTGTCATGGGAGGCCTTAAAAAATTAGTATCCCTTAAATGAATATTTTTAAAACAGAGGGAAGAACTTTTATTTCTAAAGGTGTTGTTCCAATATTTTCACCATCAATATTGATAGCAGTAGGTTCATCAGTTTCAATTTTTAAGGTAGAAAAACGATAAAATTCAACATTGGGATTCCATACATGTGAGCCTCCGGCCTTAAGCTGATTAAATAAGGCTAATACTTTACTCCGACCAATTCGATATATAATTCCTATATCCATCTTTCCATCATCTACTTGTGCATAGGGGGCCAAAGATAATCGATCTCCGCCAGTACAAGTATTCTGAATTAGCAATAATATAAATGATGAATCAATTAAATGGCCATCAATGTAACATCTGGCCTTACGAACTTTACCCCTTATTATACTCAGTAAGACACCAATATCATATCTTAGAGGTCCTAAAAATCTTAACTTTTCGGCTAAAATATTAGAATCGACACCCAAACCCCAACCTACTAAATTATGTGAATATCTAATTTCTTCTTTACCTTCTAAGATAAATTTTATTTTACCAATATCCATTTTTTTTAAATTTCCATTCAAAATTTTCCCAACAGCAACTTGGTAATCCTCAATCCCCATATCATGTGCTTGACTATTTCCCGTACCTGCTGGAATTAAGGCCAAGGGAAACGTTTCGTGAGCGTTATCATTACGCATCATAAATCCCGATATAACCTCACAAAAAGTACCATCACCTCCTATCGAGGCTATTACATCACCCTCTACCAAATCTAAATCTTTAACTATTTGTATTGCATGATTTGGTTCTTTAGTAATATATGTCTTAATTTTTATTTTAGATTCAATTAAATTAGCTTCTACCTCTCGAGCTATTTCTAAACCTTTTTTTCTACCTGAAGAAGGATTAATTATTAAATGAACTCTCAAAGTATTATAATTCTCCTTGATTTGAGAATTTGAGAAATGAGGTTTCTTTTTGGGAGGTAATATACGACTACGACCAAAAAATCCTCTTTCAGATATAGGATCATCAAATGTTATTTTTTCAGGTTCACTCAAGCTAATACTACATTATATCAAGCTTTATAAGGTAGGGTCTGTCGACAGGATAACGGGAATGTGGCGAAAGCTGAACCCTAGAAGTGAGGAATCGCGATGAGTAAATCATTATACAACTACATAAGAGACCAATGGAAAAGTCCATCTGGAGATATGAAAATTCTTCAAAGACAACGTTTGGTTCAATATAGAAAAGAAGACGCTACAGTTAAAATTGTAAGGCCAACAAGAATTGATAGGGCAAGAGCCCTAGGTTTTAGAGCAAAACAGGGCTATGTTATGGCTAGAACTCGAATTCGAAGAGGTGGTATGCGCAAACATGCAATAACTTCAGGTAGGCGAGCCAAGCGTACGGGTATTGCAAAAATAACAATGAGTAAGAACTTACAAATGATTGCTGAAGAAAGAACTTGTAAAAAATATCCAAACTTAGAAGTTTTAAACTCATACTGGGTAGCCGATGACGGAAAATACAAATGGTATGAAGTTATCATGGTTGATCCTAATCATCCATCAATCATTGCTGATTCTAAAATAAATTGGATTTGTAATAGAGCACACAAAGGTAGAGCGCACAGAGGACTAACATCTGCTGGAAAAAAATCCCGCGGTTTATTCAATAAGGGAAAAGGTGCTGAGAAATTAAGGCCAAGTCGCCGTAAACACTTATCACGTAATAAACAAAGTAGAACACCACATCCACCAAGAAAATCATAGTGAGTTGATAGCATAACCTACGACCGAAAAAATCCATTTATGGCCACTGTAGTAGACGGCTATTGCATCTCTGAAGGATCTAATAAGGAAACTAATCATTACGTAGTATCTATTAGAGGAAGCGGTCTGAGATACAAGCCTGGAGATTCACTAGGATTTTATCCAACTAATGATTCAGAACTTGTAAAACAAACTATAAGAAAACTTGGATTTAGTAGAAAGACTATCATAAAGACTAAAAATGTAGCTGAAACTACACTGGAAGAGGCATTACTTCACCGCTTTACAATACACCGTTCAGGGAAAAAATTTTTCGCTGCAGTTGTAACCAAAATGAAGAATGGTAAAGAAAAAGAAAATTTAAGTGGAATATTGGATGACCGTGAAAAAGTGGATAAGTACTTGTTTACTAGAGATTGTATTGATATTTTAAATGAAAATCCAGTTCACTTTGAACCACAGGAATTCATAGACCTATTATCACCTATAACACCTCGACTTTATTCTATTAGCTCATCACCAAAAGTCCATCCTGGTGAAGTTCATCTAACAATAGCCATAGTAAAATATAATAATTTTGATAGAGATAGATTTGGATTAGCTACGGGTCATCTAGTAAATATGGTCGAAATGAATAAAACTAAAATACCAATATATATACAACCAACCAAGGAATTCATAATACCCAAACAATCTTCAAAAGATATCATTATGGTAGGACCAGGTACGGGAATTGCTCCATTTAGAGCATTCATAGAACATCGAAAAGCAACTGGTTCAACTGGAAAAAATTGGCTTTTCTTTGGTGAAGTACATGAGGCCTCCACTTTCTTCTACAAAGAAGAATGGAGCAATTATATGAAAGAGGAGCATTTGGATAAATTAACAACTGCCTTCTCAAGAGATCAAGAAAACAAAATATATGTCCAACATAGACTACTCAGTAATGGAAAGGAAATTTGGAAATGGCTAAAAAATGGTGCATATTTCTATGTCTGTGGAGATAAACAGTATATGGCTAAGGATGTACACTCAGCTTTGATTGAAATTGCCCATAAGCATGGTAAAATGGAGCTGGCTGACGCTGACATATATATTAATCAAACATTAATGAAAGATGAACATCGCTATCTTAGAGATGTATACTAATCTTATTTGTTTTTTCCGCCTTGCTCAATAATCTCGCCAGTCTGTGAATCATAAGTACTACCTGTAACGGGATCATATCTAAAACCAGATTGTTTAGTCTGAATATCTGATACTACATCATCATTCTCGTACTGATCAAAATAATCACCACCATCACCTAAACGACTATATCCAAAAATACCTAAACCAACTACTGATAAAAGGACTAAAGGAACCCAAACTAATGGCTCATTAATCAATGAGCTATCGTCCTCTATAACCTCCGGCTCTATAACAATGAACTCTTGAACTGTAACATTCACTTCAGCATAGGCAGTATTATCCAACTCATTATACTCATCAATAATATTGTCTGGATCTATTCTAGCTTCAATATAGTAATCACCGGGTTCAGTTGGAGTCCATGTAAATTTATGAATCTCCTCACCATTAACACGGCCAAGAGGACTTGTCTGATAAATCTTAAACAATTCTTCATTTATGAATAAAGATATTTCAGCACCTATACATTCATTAGAGGAATTCTCAAAATTAATACCTATAGGACACTCACAACATATTTCAGGTCCGAAATTCAAAGAACTAACTGAGATTTCTAGTGTTTGATTCAAATAAATTTGATCGGGAATATTAATCATCTCAACAGATAGTTGAAAGTTCTTTGGCTTAACCAAAATACTGGTATTGAGCCTATTGTCTGTTAAATTCTGATCCTCAAAATCACTATTGGTAATTTGACCCTCAATAGTAATATTATGATTACCAACAATATTAGTTGATTTCAAGTATACTGTAATAAATCTTATTTCCTCATAACCTAAATTTTCTTGAGATATGTAGTATACTTCATTACCTTCAAAATCATAGGTTTGAATCTCTGGTGATGACGAATTATCTAAATATACTGCTAATCTAAAATAAGGAATCACGGCAAGATTATTCCTAACTTGAACAATCATTGGGACTTGATCACCTTTGAATATAACCTTTTTAGAATCAACTGTAACTAATGTTAAATCATATTCTGGAGCTGCTACATTAATAAGAATTGAATATACATTATTGCTTTCATCTAATTCACTAATAACCTTTGAAGGATCTGCATGCCCTGATACACTAGGTTGTTGCTGAGCCCATACATATGTAGCTGTGACATTGTAGAATTGTCCTTCTAAAAGTGAGACTTGCCAAGAATCTATAAGGTCACCATCTATTCTGAAATCAATTTTTGAATCATCGTGATCTTTAGATCCCATATTATATATTGTCAGAATTACATCTGAAGGCATTCCTCTTACTGCTTGCCCGACGACTAAGACATCCACTATTGTTAAATCAGGCTTTGATTCCAAAACTTTAACCTCAAACGTAAAATTATTATCCATTTCATTCCATTCACTAATTTCATCCAGTGGATCTATTCTAATAATAATAGTATGATTGCCCAATACATCAGTACCTGTTGATGATTCCCAAGTAATAGATGCTGGCCTGGTTCCAGCTATTATGTCTTCACCTACTCTAGTAGCATTTGTAATTGATGAGATAAAGTCATAGCCAATAAAAACTTCATTACCACCTTCAGGAAGGTCCCAAAATTCAACTCTTACGTCTGCCGCACTTTTTAGATAATCTTCATTAAATATATGAACTTCTAAATCTACCGAATGTTGATTAAAAATTGACTCTAACCAAACATCATTTGGTGTAACAGTAATGCTACGGGAAACATCGAGTGTCAACTCAGGCTTATGGGCTCTTATCGAAATAGTTGTTGTGAGTACATTATCATCTTCTATAAATTCTTCTATTTCATCATTCGAATCCAAAACTACTGTAATAATATAATCACCAATCTCAGAAGGATTCCATGTTATGTTGAACTGAGCAGATTCGCCAGGAGATAAAATAGATCTTATTTGTGATTCTTCGATAGAAGTTGTCACACCATCAAATGTTTGTCTAAAATCAATATAATAATTACTACAATCTTGACGTCCAGCATTCTCAAAAAGTATCAATATATCTACTGAATCCTCTTCAGCCGGACTCTCGGGAGTTATCATCACATTCACTTCAACTGGCAATCCTCTAAGATTTGCCAAAGATTGTTCATAAATTGTAAATTCATAAATAATACGATTATTAGATTCATTACTCTCTTCGATTGCATTATTATAATCTATGCTAATAGTAAGAACTCTATCACCACTTCCACCACACAAATCTGGACCACAGCTAAAATCAATAATAGCACTTTTATCTTGAGCAATTGTAGCCTCGGTGGATTCAAAGATTGGTAAACAGCCATCATCTTCATCACATTCAGAAGTACTATTCCAAACTATTATCTCTACATTACTTGCTGGTTCTATACCTGTATTAATTACTTCAAAATAAATGTCCAAAGCCTCACCTTGTACTGGATATTCTGGAGAAAAAGTAAAATTTACAGGTACCAAGTCTATATCAACAGCTTGAGCATTTGATGAACCTAATAAAATTATTAAAAGAGTCCCAATAATTGCTGAAACTGCAATGACTACTTTTTGCATACTACTTAGTTATCGTATAAGTAATTAAAGCTACGCCAACAGAATTTTGGACTAATTGTTACTTTCACTCTATCAAAAAACCATTTAGTAAGGTCAAAAATGATCATTGTTAAGGCTCAAAGAACAAACACAGTTTTTATATGGTGCACTTTTTGCGAAAGTATGGACCCGGTGAGTGTACTTGACTACAGATATGGTACTGAGCCAATGAGGACAGTATTCAGAGCTAATTCTTATTTACAATATTTACTTGAAGTTGAAGCTACGTTAGCTGAGGTTCAAGAAGCTAAACAAATTATCCCTAATGGTACTTCTAAAAATATTAGAGAAGGCATTAAACTAGTCAAAAGAGAGAGAGTAGAAGAAATAGAAGCTGAGATTAATCATGATGTGATGGCTGTCGTTAAAGCTCTTGAAGAACAATCTGGTGATTCAGGTAAATGGATTCATTTCGGAGCAACAAGTTATGACATAGTAGATACTGCCAGAGCTTTACAGCATAAGGGTGCACTCGAATTATTAGAGAAGGCCATTAACAGTTTGATTAAATCCATGGCAAAACTGGCTAAATCTCACAAAAAAACGATCATGTTGGGTCGAACTCATGGACAATGGGCTACACCGATTACATTTGGTCTTAAGATTTCAGTGTTTATAGCTGAATTAGTTAGGCATCGTGAAAGATTAGAAGAAATTAAACCCCGTATTTTAACAGGGAAATTTTTGGGAGCAGTTGGTTCGGGAGCTGCTATGGCGCCAAACACCCTAGAAGTTCAATCTATAATATGTAAAAAGTTAGGACTAAATGAACCATTAGCTACAACACAAATATTAGGAAGAGATAGAATAGCTGAAGTAATTGCTTGGGGATCTAATCTAGCAACCAGTTTAGAAAAATTCACCTTAGAAGTACGTAATCTTCAAAGAAGTGATATTGGGGAAGTTGCAGAAGCATTCAATAAAGAAAAGCAAGTTGGTTCCTCTACTATGGCCCAAAAGAAAAATCCCATTGCCTCTGAAAATATAGGCGGACTTTCAAGAATAATAAGATCCATGCTCTACACTTCATACGAAAATAATCTACAGTGGCATGAAAGAGATTTGGCCAACTCAAGTAGTGAAAGAATTATTTTACCACAATTCTATATTTTGTTAGAATACATTATTATTAAATCTAACAATGTCTTTTCAAATCTTTACGTTAATAAAGAAAGGATGGCCGAAAACATGACACGTGCTGGTGGACTTCCAATGGCAGAAGCATTTGTTATTGTTCTTGGTAAAACGGATTTAGGAAGACAAGATGCTCATGAACTTGTACGACAGATATCTATGGATGCTGAAAGCAATAAAATGACATTTAATGAAGCAATCAGTAGTAATTCGATTGTAAAAGAATACTTGGCTAAGGATTTGATACAAAAAACCTTACAACCAGAGAATTATATTGGACATTCCGAAGAAATAATTAACAAAGTCTTGGATTCACTTTAATGTATGGTTTTATTGTAGAAACGGATTCAAATCAAAGTCTAAAGAGATTAGGAGACAAACTAATTCTATCTTTATACAAGGAAAAAATAATAGCAAAATATAATATATTTGGTAAAAAAATATTTATAGAAACAAGCGAATCTCTGACAAAGAAAAATAATCTGAATGGCTCCTTTGCTCCTGCCATTATGTCAAATTCTGAGCAAAATGAAATATATGATAGAATTAGCAAAGTAATTAACAGAGTAAATGAACCTGATAATTTTGCGATTAAAGTTTTAAGAAAAGGTGAACATAAGTATACATCAATGGAACTTGCAAGAAACGTTGCCGGTGCAGTTTTTGATAAATGGCCCAATATTAAAGTTAATTTGGAAAAACCACAGTTAGAAGTCATAATTCAAATTATTAATAATCGTAGTCTCATATATGCTAGAGACTAATGAAAATAACTGTAATCGGTCCAGGTGCAATTGGAGTTTCATTGGCATATACTCTAGCTAATAGCAAAAATAAAGTCTCTTTATTAGTGAAATCTGAGCATAGTGATCTTATAAAACAGGGGAAAATTAGTATCAAAAAAATATCTGGTGGAATTTTTGATAAAGAAATGAAAATAATAACTAAATTAAGTCAAACTGATTTAGTTATTTTAGCAGTAAAGAGTTATAGTGTTGAAAAATTACTAAATCAATTAAGTGAAATAGAAACACCAATATTATGCTGCCAAAATGGACTACAAACTCTAAACAAATTAAAGAATGAAATAGAACCAAATCTTCTTTCGTATCTAGTAACCGGGGCCGGTAGTTCAAAGATAGAATCTGGATTTTCACACAGTAATGGAAAAGGTTTTACCTTTCTCGGCCAGATAGAAGGAAATAATGGAATTACTATCCAAAATATATCTAATAGCTTAAATGTTAATGGAATTGCATGTGAGATTGTTAAAAATATACAAGATTATGTTTGGTTAAAAGCTATTATCAATAGTGCAATAAATCCAATTGCTACTATTAACAATGTAAGAAATGGAAAACTTAGGAATAAAGATTTAGTTGAAGATGTGAAGAATATTTGTAACGAGAGTACTGCTATCGCTCAAAATATAGGTGTCAAATTACCTCTAGAACCATGGGAAGAAATTATGACCATTTTAAACAAAACTGCCCACAATAAATGCAGTATGCTACAAGATATAGAAAACCTTCAAGAGACTGAGATAGATGCTATTAATGGTGAATTTGTGAGAATAGCTTCGATCCATAATCTAGATTCAAGACATAATGCATTAGCAATTACTAAAGTCAAAGAAATAACTAATGGATACCTAAAGCCTTGTTAGTCTTAGAAATAGATTTAAGATTATCACTTTCAAGATTAAACATTGCCCTTATTGCATCAATATTTTCAGGTATAACATCTGACTCTTGGTGTATTGCTTGATAATAATACAACTTATTACCTAGTGCATGTACTCCATCTTTCCAAACTGCTATTTGATTTAAATCTCCTCTTGTATAAGATGAATCTCTAGCCAATTCCATTATCTCTGCAGTACCTGGTAAGTTACGTATTTTCGCATCTTTATCTTTCAAAAAACCTTCTAATAAACTAACTCTAGGCGTAGCTTCCCAAAGTGAAATTATTTCTTCCACGTCTGGTTCTCTATCTAATTCTGCAATAATACAATGAACATGCATTATAGTTGTTGGAACTTTAACAGCCATAGTTTGTATATTTAAATTCGCAATAACTGTTTGTACATCAGGCCCATGATGGCTAGGGACCGTCAAAACAGGCTCTATAGAATTGATTGGCCCTCTATCACTATCTTTTGGATCTCCACTACGGCGAACCATTACTGCTTGAACATTATCAATACTGTATTTACTTAAAATAGGATAAATAGTTCTAGAAAGACCAGTCGTATTACAGGAAACTACTCTTACATAATCTTGATTTATAGAAGAAGAATAATTAGTTAATGCATTGAAGCTTATACCAATGGGTGCATGCTTCTCACCACCTTGCCATATTGCTTTAGTTCCACTACTCTTGTACATATCCATATTGTTAACACCAAACTTACCGGGAGTACAATCTATAATAATGTCTGAAATCTTAACTAAATCTTCAGTAACTCCAGAAATTCTAACACCCTTCTCTTCGAAAAATGCTATTTTTGATTTTGTAGATGCAAAAACTGGGAAACCAGCATCCAATGCTCCCTTAATTTCATAAGTTGGTTTTGTCTTTACAATACCAACAATCTCCATATCATCTTGGAGTTGTACTGCCTCTGCTACCCGCTTTCCAATAGTTCCGTAACCATTGATGCCGACCTTAATCATATATCTTTATTTGATAGTGCTATTTAACTAATTATCATCAACAAATTTAGTTATCTTTATCGTCGTTCATTTTCTTTCGAAGCTGCTCTATCGAAACTGAAACCTTTTTGTCTGGAATAGAATCGGTAGGCTGCGAAAATTCCTCTACTTTATCTACATCTAAACTGAAATCTTCAATGTCCTCGACCGCTGGAGTAAAATCTTCAACATCTGTAATGGAAGACGTCTCTTCATTTTCTGATACTGGTTTAGAAATAGCAAAATCCCCCTCTCCTCCTTGACCTGATGGAACGCCCCCTTCTTCAATATCTGAGATTAGTTGTTCTCTTTTATCTGAACTTCCTTCTTCTCCAATAGCTTCCAAAACTTCTTCAGTAGACATTTCAGAATCGTCTTCTACAATATCTTCTTCAGTTTCTATTAATTCATCTAAATCCAATTCGATTTCTTCATTATACAGAAACTCAGGCATTTCTGGAGCTACAGCACCTGGCGTAGCTATTGCTTCATAAAAGTCAAAAGCAGTTCTTTCAACTTCACCCACAAAATTAGATAGCTCTTCTTCATCTCCATCGATTTTAGAATAAATTGCAGCCATTCGATCTGAAACAAAAGCAAAATAATTAGGTGCGACTTCAAATGCTTTTTCAGTCCAAGTAAAAGGAATCCATGCCATTACTTGTTTATTCTTTCTGTCAACTGTTATTTTGAGCTGAGGACCAGGATATACGATACCTCCACAGGAAACATCATAATTATTCATATAAGCCAATACTTTGTAGACATCTTCTTGTCTAGGAACTTCTCTTAAATTGTATTTAGCTTCAAAATAAAAATTAACTCCTCGATAATTCATGAAAATTTCGGGTTGACCAGAACCTTGAACCGGATTTGACTTAACTTCTGAATCGCCGAATAAAGAACCCATTATTGAATCACTCCACCCTTGTCTTACTTGCTCAGGTGCATCATACTTGAGTACTATATCTTTGTTCTTTGAACGGAATTCTCTTAACGATTTAGCGTGTGCACTTAATTTCAAACCAGAAGCCATCTCACAAAGAATCCATAATGCGTAAATGTCAGTCATTTTTTGAGTTTGTACTAATACTGTCTCTTCATAATATGACTGATACTCATCTAAAAACTCTCTCCAAAGAATTGGTAAATCCCTGTATGCTCGGTTTCTGCTCCATGTTTTAGCTTCAATAATTGCCTCACGATTAATCAATCTTTCTTCTTTTCTTGTATCTTTTGCCTTTGGAATTAACTCAGCTAACTTTCCATCTCCTAAAACTCCCTTATGCAATTTACATGCTAAATCCAAGCGATCTAATTGTTCTTTAGTTGAGTCATCTAGAGGTTGATATTCTTTACCATAAATAGTTGCCCAAGCTTTCTTTTCACGTTCACGACGGTCCATTTCATCTCTAAAGAATATAGCTTCAATGAATACTTCCATGTGGAATTTTACTAATAATATATTTGTGGGTGTACTCCACTTCCTTTTACGTATATCAGTAACATGTGCTGTAGCGTATTCAGTCCCTTTTTGAGCACGCGCTAGGGCTGTTTTCTGCCATCTTACGGCACCCCTTATCTGCGACTTCATTGTTTTACGCTGAACTTCAACTTTGTAAGTATATGCTCCTTTTTTGATATCGTTTGTTACTTTCAATAACTTACTAGAAATTTCGAGTAACTTTTCAATATTCAATAATATTTTTTCTTCTTCAATTGAAGAAGTTCCACCTGGATACATACCTTCGGGAGGATCATCAGCTCCAGAATTCTTAACTAAATTAGGTATATGCTCATCCCTTAGTTGTTTGAATTTTTCATAATCCAACATCCTAGGGGCAATGACGACTTCTAACTTATTCGAAATGGAGTTTCCTGATTTATTATGTAAAGAAATTGTGTTAGTACCAATGTAATCAGGAACTACAAATTGCATAGAATGGGTTGTATTTGATCTAACAGGAGGTAGAGAATCTAATTTAGCAGTTCCCATTCGAATATGAATATCTTCTAAAGCTCTGAAAGCATTGATATTGAGCATTACTGACTCACCCTCAGTTAAATTAACTGAATGTCCTTCTGGCAACTTGAGCTCTATCGTTGCGTCTGGTAAACTCATATCAACCGAATACGCTTAGACCTGGTGAATCTACCATCTTCTCTAAAGTAACAGTAATACTATGGGTACTTCCCAAGACTTCTTGAGATTTTAACATTAAACACTTCAATTCATTTCGTTCTAAACCTTCTAATGCTGGCATTATGTTAGATTTAATGACGTCCCCAAGTGCCCGATCTAAATCATATTGTCCTATCGAATTAAAGACAGTTAACATGGAATCAATAATAACTGCAGGTCCTATCTTTCTATAAGTTCGAACGCCTCTAGGTAGTTCGTCGTCCCGTGACGATGGAAGTTCCTCTTCTTCCAAGAAATTCATTAATTTATTGAAAGCTTTGAACATTATACCACCTTCATCATAAAAATCAAACATTTCTTTTGCATACCAATCCTCATCAGTTTCAGGACGTTCTGGAGCAATACCTAACTTATTTAATTTATTGAATACAAAAATAGGCATACGTCTGTACTCGTCCTCTCGGTCAGGTAATCCTATTTCTACAAAAGCAAATCTACGCATCAATGCATGACCTACATTGAATAATGTATTCTTATCCTGAGTATTCATAGTTCCAATAATTCTAAACTCCGGAGGCATCATAAATGGAGCTCCATTAGTCTCTTTAGCTGTCAATAAAGCTTGTTTATCTCTGTATTCAAATACAGTAAATAATTTACCAAAAGCTTCATCAATATTTGCTCTATTAAACTCATCAATTACAAGATAATGGGGTTTACCAACCTCTTGCATTGTTTTTTCACAAATTTTAGCAGAATCTGAAACATATCCATCTTTGAAATAATAACCACCTGAATCATCAGGAGAAATACCTCCAATGACTTCGAAATTAGACCATTCAGCATTCGCTGTAACTATTGTATAATTAGGAATCATACTACCATCTTTAGCTTCATTGACTCCACAAAGTTGGCTTAATAGTAAATTTGCCAGAGCAGTCTTACCAGTACCTGGATCTCCGTAAAGCATTATATTCCTACCTGACTTCAAATGTGTTACAGTTTGATTAATTGTATCTTCAGTAGTAGAATAATATTTGGATAACTCCTCATAATCTACAGTATAATCTACCTTCATAGCCTTACGTATTACTGGAGTTTGGGCTAAATCTTCCTTGAGCTCTTTCTCAATATCACTAAAATCAACTCCATAATTAGCATCTTCTGTAGGTTTGATATCAATTGTAGCCTCTGGGAATTCTGAAAGAAGGCGATCCATAGCATCTTCTAAAGTAATATCTTTAGGTAAAGCAGGTGCTTTATCTTCAGAAGTAGTCTCATCTTCTTCAGGTGTAAATGAAGAATCAAATGGATCTGAAGGAGGGCTGCTCAACTGCATTTCCATCATACGATCTCTAAACTTTTCAGTTCCAAACTTTATACCATACCAAACTGCCCCGCCAGCTACAAAAAGTGGAATGATTAACATAACCCAACCAATTGTATCATCGGGTGCTGAAATATCTTTTTGAGAAAGTAAAGCCGGTGCAATCATAGTTGCAAACAAAGTACCAACGCCTACAGCGAATAAACCGAAATAAGCCAGACCTTCCATACTCTGCTCCGATTTTCTCTTACGATAAAACAAGAAAATTCCAAGGAAAGCAATAGATACAAACAAAACGGTTAGAATAATATCGCCTTGTTCAAAATAAATATTAGCTCGATTTCTTATTAAATTCCAAACTAAAACAAAAAATTGGAAACCAAGACCCAATAAAATCATAAGGAAATACTTCGCTTCTTCCATATCTTTTAGTCTTATTGTTTGAATAATATATGCAGCAATACCAAATAAAAGAGCAAGAAGACCAGCTAGTAATATTATCATCTCAATAGGTTGCAAATTTACTAGAGCTCTTGTGGGAATTCCGTTGGATGCGTAACATGCATTGAATATTGATAAATCGCTACTTCCATCAAACATTTTACTACAATTAAACCAAGGACCGCGAACCCAATTATGATGCAAGGCTGCAAAAACCAAAGAACCAGCACCAATAAAAGAATATATTGTACTCAACGGAGCTTCACTTATATCTTTACCAGTAACCGCATAAAGGAATACAATATACGAAACTACTATCACAACTAAAGCTGCAGTAGCTCCCAAAGTACTGTATAATGAACCTAACGCTCCTGCAGGATATAATTTTGAAATACAACCAGTTGTACTATCATCAGTACATATCTTATCATCATTAACTGGTGAATAACCACCGCCAATATAGGCATAAACTATAACCATAATCAAAATACAAAATATTAACGGAGCCATGATATTACTATCATTTATGCGTCTAGCCTGAATGAATATACAAAGTGCTAAAAATACTATCAAACCCAAAACACTTTGATATTGATTAGCTTTAATATTAAAATTGTCAGTCTCCCAACTGGATGTTAATACTAAAGGACAACCATCAGGATCATTAGCTGCATCGGGATTAATCCAATCAGGGCATCTAAGTGGATTGCGATCATCAATATAGGCATCTAAATTTTCAGAAGTACCATTCATACCTCCTGCACCTTTCGACGTAGCATCAGGTCCAGGAATATCTGCTGTAGTGTAATAAAGTAATAAACCAAGGAGAGCAACAGCAGCTAGAAACTGCAACGCGGGTAAATAGAAACTCGCCCTACTTCTCTTAATAATTGGAGGCACTGAAGTAGATTTAGGAGTGCCAGACTCTTTGGAGACTGGGGTTTCGACAGAAGAAGGGCCTACATCCTTTGCACCCGATAAATTTACACCACAAATATTACAAAAAGGTGCATTATCCTCGACCTCTACAGCACAGACTGGACACTTTTTCATAATCTATCCAATTAAGACATTGGTTAAAAGCTTTTGATTATGGGAAACACTCTTAACAACCATTTTAATGTGAATTTAATGACTGCCAATTTAATGACCTTAAGAGACTTAAGAGTCCAAACTTTTAAGGAAAGAAGAGAAGGAAGATTAACCAAATTACCTTCATCATTTTATAATAGAATGAAAAAGTTAGAAAATCAAATTAGACAAGTCATAGAAGATACAAAGAACGACCCTAGTCGATTTGAAAAAGCTAATGCAGACATTAGAAAATTTATGGATATGAAACTAGAATTGCATAAGCACAGAGAAAGAAAACTTACCGATTTAGCACGGGAAAAAATAAATGGTCAAAACCCAAATACTGAGAATGCACACAATAGTGAAAATGAATATCTTGTCGCCTTATGTGGAGTAATTGAAGAGCACAGAAAGAAAACCCTACTCAGTAAAGATATAACCTATATCGAAGGAGCAATAGAAGAAACTGAGATTAAAGAACCTGAAATAGAAGAAGCCAATATTAAGGAAAATAAGAATGAAAAACTAGTTACAAAGACGCCAGAAACTGAAAAGCCAGATCTCGAGAAATCTAAAATCGAAGAACCTGAGCAAGTTATAGATAAAGAAGAATATGTGAAAGTAGAAGTTTTAGAAGATTTACCCACATTTACTGGAATGGATGCAAATAATTATACTCTCAAAAATGACGACATTGCAGATATACCTATCTATAATGCTAAAATGTTAAGTGATGCAGGAAAAGTTAAAATTATCAAAGAGGTGAAAACTTGACTTACAAGTTAGATAAAGAAGGAATCATAATCACTGAAGAAAAATTAGCCGCTCAAATATATAATAAAGGAAGGACAGGAACACCTTTGGAGAAAGGACAACTTCTTTTGAGGAAAGAAGAAGCTCTTTATTGTGACTACAGAAATGATATAGATTTAAGTGAAGATACAATAAATAAATTCAAAAAAGATAACCTCACCCACATCGTTTACAGGGATCTTAAAGAGAGGGGATTGATGGTGAAAGTGGATGAACATGGTCTACGATTGTATGACCGGAAAAAATCTTCAAAGGGTCAATCTTCAGCAGTAATTCTAGCTAAAAATTTTAAGTATGAAATTGATTTTAATGACATATTTACAGAACTAGAACGAGGTTTAGAAAGAAGAATACAAATTGCGATTATTGATATTGAAGAAGATGTTGTTTACTATATAACGAAAATAGTTGAATGGCCGGAAACCAAATTGAAGAAAGATGGAAATATAATAATTAATGATCCCGAAGTCAAAGAGTTGATAGACAAAGGATACCAAATTAATTCAGGTCTTAAATTTGGAACTCATTACAGAATATATAACTATGAATCAAAACATGCGCCATGGCTTATACATATTGTAAAAGATGGAATAACTTGGTTAGATATTACAAGAATGGTACGAGTCGGACATGGAGTAAACAAGACTATAGTTCTAGCCTACAAAAAAAGATGGATAAGTCTTGAATGGATAAAACCCTAATATTAGTAATTTAAGAACATATATGAGAAAACTTATATAAGGCAAATTGAACCAGAGGAAATTATATGACACTACTTGAAGTTCAAGAATTAAAAAGAGGTTTTGGTTCTAAAACATTCAACACTAGAATAGAGGTCCTAAAAGGAGTCAATTTATCCATTAAAAGAGGTGAATTGGTTGCGCTAATGGGACCCTCTGGTTGTGGAAAATCAACTCTATTGAATATAATTGGAGGATTACTAAGAGCAGATTCTGGAAAAATAGAACTTGACCTTTTAAATTCTAAATATGTTTATGGAAAAGAAAATCCTAGTGGAGTCGTGGAGGTAAGAAGAAATGGTATCGGATGGATTTTTCAAGATTTTCACTTACTAGAACAATTAACGGCTCAAGACAATGTGGCATTAGCACTTGAAATAAAAGGAATGAAAGAAGAGGAAGCTGATGAAAAAGCAATAGAAGCACTAATCAAAGTAGGATTAGAAGACCGTATTGATTTCCCGGCAGGGCAACTGTCAGGAGGGCAACAACAGAGAGTTGCAGTAGCACGTGCAATTACAGGTTCAAGACCTCTCTTACTAGCTGACGAGCCCACGGGTAATCTTGATGTGAAGAGTGGAGAAGATGTTATAACTTTATTCAAAGAACTTTGCCGTGATCCACTAAACCCAATATCTATACTAATGGTGACACATGATCCTATGCTAGCAACAAAAGCTGATAGAATGTTACTAATGAAAGATGGAATTACTGCTGCATCGAACATCAAAGATGCATGGGGAGTTACTGAATGAATATAATTCAAAAATTAGGTTATTGGCTATTTAACTTAAAAAAATGGTTCCTAAATTTACCCGCTGCAGCCCCTATCGCTCTTAAAAGAACATGGAGAGGAAGAGAAAGAGCTATTGCCGTTATTGCGGGAGTATTCTTAGCTACCCTAGTAATGACTACTGTTTTCGCGTATGGTAGTGGACTTTCCAAAGCTGCACTCAAAGATGGTGTTGAGGATTTGTTATTCGATGGAAAAATAGATTTCCGCCAAGATCCAGGAGATAATGTTTTGGGAAGGACAAATGATTCTGCTGCTTGGAAATCCGTTTGTGATGAGTTAACACAGAAAGAAGAATTTGATGATTGTGGACTTGTCTTTGGAAGACAAGGAATACGTATAGATGGTTTCTTTGATCAAGGATTTTTTACGCCTCAGCCACTTAATGTAGAAAATATTGAAGGGTCTGGGAATTGGGCTAATGTTAGTCTTGATTACCCTGAAGCTCTAGAATATGGACCTCCAATTAATGACGAAAGGATAATCCGATTTTATGGAGATGGGATATGGGATGGTGAATTAGGAGAAAGACATTCTAAAGACATAATGTATGGTGAATGGCCTCAATCTGGAAAAGAAGCAACTGAAATGAGAGCCGTGATTTTACCTTCAAAGTTAGCCAGTCAAGCCGGAGTCAAAATAAATGACACCATAGATTCACTAACCTTTTCATATGTTACTAATGTAAAACTATTCTCCGAAGAAATGCCCGGTTGTGACGTAAAAAATATTGAGTACGGACCTGTAGACAATGGCCACAAATATTGTAGATTGAATATGACTGTTACAAATCTTACAATAGCTGCAATTTACCAAGAAAAGGGCGCTGGAAATCCTACCATTTTATTTGATCCTGTGATAATACCAGCTGAAATATTAAGTGAATTTCAAAAAACAACTCTAATGGATTATGATCATGGATATCTTGGTTTCGCACTCGATAGAGATAAATTGCCATCCCAGACAGCTGATGCAGCTGCCGATTACTTAGATGACTTGTATGAAGAAGTTACAGAAAGAAGAATAACGGTATTGTATGCTGCTAATGGAACTTCACCTGTAACAAGAGAAAACTTAACTACTGAAAATAAAGTAGGAGTTATAAGTGGTTCACAAAGTGAAAAAGATTGTGATAAAAAGATAATCAAAGCTCAATGTTTTGTTAGTAATGTAACAAATCTGAAAAATTTCGAAAACTCAAATAATGAACCAATTAATTATTTCATCATGGATTCACAATATTTAGGATCACAAGCTGAAATAAATGGAACACTTGTAGATTCATGGGGTGGATATGCTGATGGAGAAGTTGAACTAATCTATACTGACTTAATTCGTGGGACTATCGTCTTCCTGAATATTTTCTTAGGACTTGTTGGAATTTTTAATTATATTCTAGCAATACCAATTGTAGTACTATCTTTCTCCGTATTGATATACGGACTGCAATTATCACTAGAGCAAAGGAGAAGAGAAATAGCAATACATCGAGTTATTGGAGGAACCCAAGAAGGATTAAGAAAGATGCTGACTTCTGAAGTGGTAATAGTTAGTATAATCGCATTTATTGGTGGTTATATCCTTTCAATAGGTATCGTTCCAGATTTATTATCGGCAGTAGGTTTTATGGACTTTGAACGAAACAATGATTTAGCTGAATATCGATGGAATAATTTAGGAATCGTAGCATTAATATTTACAATAGCAGCCACCATAGGAATCGCTTGGTACTATGGAAGAGCAAAAGCTCGAGAATTCCTAAATCAAGAAATTGAAGAAGGTGTCAAAAATAATGCAAAACAGACTGAACCGAGATTTTGGCTACCTCTTATCGCCTTTATTATAGGTCTATTTACAGCAATAGAAATCTGGATAGAAGACAATGGTGGCTTAGGAAGTATCGGAGAAGATGGTTTGATTACCAATTTCATAACAGGTGGTCTTCTCAAAATATTCGCACCATTCTTGCTATGGATTGGAGGAGCTATAATTCTTGGTAGAATTGGTGCAAAAGGTCCTGAAATTTTAGTTCGAATATTCGGAAGAACGGCACTTCTATCAGATATTAAGAGAGGATTAACTAATTCTACATCTTCAGATACAGTAAATCGGTTAGCAGTTATTATGTTGTTAACGCTATCAATTGTAACTCTAGCGGCCATACAAGGCTATACTGGAACGGATGTTGATGAAAGAACAGCATCCGCAGACATTGGAGCGGACCTACAAGTACAATTCGTAGATCCTCTTTCTAAAGAAGAAGCTGAAACTGCAGTGAACAAAGCAATATATCGAATAAATGATAAGGAAATAAAGAAAATAGAATCTAGTGCTTCTGTAGGAACTATATATCCTACTACAAAAGGTAGCTCCGGAATTATTACAACGTATGTTGTTTTTGAGAATTCGGAAAATACCCTTATCTGGGATCAACAGGCAGTTCCAAATAGAAATATTGATAGCACAATGAATAAACTATCGAATGACGGATTTACTGCTGGAGAAGGAGCTATCAGTTTACTAGATTTACCTGATAATAATGATGATAGAGGATTTGGACCAAATTCAGAATCTAGAGATTCGGAATTTGAATACAAGATTACCTTAGAATATCCGGAATATGTATTCAGAATGAATCAAAATTATAAGTTCGAAACATATGAATTAAATATTACTAATGGTTCATTGACTCACAATTGGACTTCTAATCTAACTGCTGGTTCTTGGATTGTTGTAAATAATTTAGATAATTCAACATACAATTTAACGCTTGAAAGTATTGTTGGAAATTACACATTACCAATTGTTGGGGGAAATAACTTTACTTCATTTATTGAGATTCCACCTTTTGGAGGGCCATTTCATTTCAATATAACAGTAGATAGTGATAACATCACACAAAACAAATTGGACATTGAAATCAAAAGTAGTGAATCATTCCTTGAAATTGATTATACAAATAGTACATTTAGGGATACTCAAATCACATACCTAGGAAAACACGAATGGATCCCCGGAATATCTATAACAGATACAAATAATGCTATAATTTTAGGAGAAAACTCCTACCGGAAATTAGTTGGTGATGAAATAGCAGATGCTTATATTTCTAATATTTGGTTTTTTGAATTATGTGATCAAGGGAAAGAAGATTGCAAGAAGGCATTAGGTAGGATTGCTGGAGAAATTGGAAATAATGAAATCGTTTTTAGTTCAGAAGATTGGGGCTCATCCCATGGAGAAGTTGAAACAAATGGAGGTCTAATATTTGGTACACAAGGCCTACTAAGTCTGCAATTTATGATTTCCTCAGTTGCAGTTGTAGCCTCTGCATTTGTATTTCTTTCTCTGGTTTTAGATCAAAGAAGTAAAGAATTAGCGATTCTCCAAGCTATAGGAGCAAGCCCAAATCAAATCCGAAAATTAGTACTCTTTGAAATCTTATCAATAATTATTGTTAGCATGACTCTTGGGGTATTACTAGGGATTGGAGTTGCACAAACTTTCAATGGATTCTTCTTTGTATTTGGATATATTTTCCAAATATTCCTAGGCAATGCAACGCCTATAGACAGGGAATTAGTATGGCCATGGGCTGAGATAATAATTGTCAATATTTCAGTTCTTATTGCTGTAATAATTGCACTAGTTTTAACAACTAGAAAAGTACTAAATGCAAATTTAGCAATGATATTGAAGGGGGAATAATGAGTAAACAAAAACCTTTTGAACATACATTAGGCCAAGGTAAAGAAAGTGAAAATAATGAAAAAGAGATGCTAAATGCAGATAACGAATTTAAAAAATCACAAATAGAAAACTCCAAATTCCCAGTCAAAAATGAAATTCTAAACGCGAGTGGACTATATCATGTATATGAATCAAAGGCATTAGAAGGAAATGTCGTAGCGCTAAGAGGATTGCATGTTAGCGTGAACAAGGGCGAAGCTGTTGCAGTTGTGGGACCTTCGGGTTCAGGAAAATCTACTCTTCTAAAGTGTCTAGGTGGATTGATAAAACCTTCAGCTGGTGGCGTCATAATGGGCGGAGAAGCAATCACACGCATGCAAGGTTCTGAACTTGTTGAAATGCGTCAGAAAACTGTTTCTTTTATATTCCAAGAAGCGCAACCATTGATTCATAAAGGTGAAATGATAACTTATGCTCAAGAAAAAGCCAGAGAACTATTGGAATTTTTGAAGATGGATGATAGAGCCTATGGAATGCCTGAAGAATTGTCTGGAGGTGAACAGCAAAGAGTAGCAATTGCAAGAGCTTTAATTACAAACCCAAAGTTAATTTTAGCAGATGAACCAACTGGAGCTTTAGATCCAATAACTAGTAGAGAGGTTCTTGGTTTATTCAAGGAATTGCATGAAGAAAAAGAGGTTGCATTCCTAATCGTCACTCATAGTAGAGAAGTAGCAGCTTTTGCAGATAGATCTCTAGAATTAAGGGATGGACGATTTGTGGCACAACATGGGAATAGTGTTGACATTTCAGATTTGAATGAAAGCAGAGAAATTATAATTGATGACACTGGAACCATAACTTTACCACCTGATTTACTCGCACAAATTGGAGGATCTGGTAGATTTGAAATACCAAATGTCGAGCAGAACGAAATTAGCTTTTCAAGAGTAGCAGAAGAAAGAGTCGAAATTGAAGAAAATGCCGATCTTGTTCTTTCGCCTATATGTCCGGCATGCAACCATGACTACAAGAAAGAAAAAATGCAAATGTGTCCTGAGTGTGGTTCAAGCCGTCCAATGATTAAATCATAAGTTCGATTCGTGGGCTTTTACTATCAATTACAGGAACTATATCTTCACTTATTGGTTTTACAAAGTCATTGTAAGATTCCAAAAATATTGGAATATTGAGCCCCATAAAACAATCAACCCCAACTTGTGATAAGAGAGACATCCCTGATTTGGATAAATTACGAGCACCTATCAAATCTTGAATCTCGTAGTTAGCCATTCTTATTTTTAGTAGAGCGGCCCCACATTTGATTAAACCCTGAAGGAATCTGTGTTCACTACTATTCCTTACAGAAGCAATCCACAAACCTTCCCAGGCTTCATGAGCTTCC
>LWDU01041025.1_pt1 | contig 39276 bp, 35 predicted proteins | sample 727161 | NCBI WGS metagenome assembly LWDU01 (sample SAMN04566230, study PRJNA314399) | hydrothermal vent metagenome | isolation source: deep sea hydrothermal plume seawater | place: Mexico: Gulf of California, Guaymas Basin | collected 2004-07-11
GCTAATAACTCAGCGAGTAATGCTTTTTGCTGGATTAACTGTTGCTCAATGCCTAAGCGCCCGGACAGTATAATAGACTTTAATTCGGTCAGAGCAGTATTAAAATCATCATTAATAATCAGATAATCATATTCGCCATAATGCTCTATTTCATTCACCGCATCCCGCATGCGCCGAGCTATTATATCCTCGCTGTCTTGACCTCTGCCTTGCAGGCGCTGACGTAATGCTTCTGTAGACGGCGGTAGAATAAAGATGCTGATGGTATCTTTGCGTAAGCGCCTAATTTGTGCTGCACCCTGCCAGTCTATTTCTAAAATAACGTCTTTGCCGTTGTTTAAACTATGCTCTACAGAACTTTGTGTTGTTCCGTAATAATTATCAAACACCTGTGCGTATTCAAGAAAATCAGCTTGCGTAATCATTTCTTTAAAGCTGTCCACAGAGGTAAAAAAATAATCAATGCCATCTGTTTCACCGGGCCTTTGGGGGCGCGTGGTGTGGGAAACCGAGACAACAAGATTATCCATATGTGGAATAAGTTTTTTGATTAAGCTGGTTTTACCTGCGCCGGAAGGTGCAGAGATTATATAGAGTTTACCTTTATTCATGCTATTACCTTATTCTATATTCTGCACTTGCTCGCGTATTTGTTCTATGAGTACTTTAAATTCGATGGAAATCGCGGTCATCTCTTTGTCTGCAGATTTTGAGCCTAAGGTATTGGCTTCCCGGTTCATTTCCTGCATTAAAAAATCCAGCCGACGACCTATAGGTTCGCTTTGCTCTAGAACGCGCAAGACTTCAATAATATGTATGTTCAGCCTGTCCAGTTCTTCATCTACATTGAGCTTTTGAGTTAATAACACCATTTCCTGTTCGATCCGGTCGTTATTGGGCTCTGCGACTAATTCGGCAATATGATGTCTGAACTTGGTACGTAATTGCTCTAAGACTTCGGGCATGCGATTTTGTGCATGGCTGACCAATTTCTGCATTTTCACACAGCGCGTGGAAATGAGCCCACTAAGCTGAGTCCCTTCCCGTTGCCGTGCCAGTAGTAAATGATCGGTGGCTGTTGTTACTAGTTGTATTAATATCTGTAACAAAGCGTTTTTATCACTTTGCTTTTCAACCTGTATGCCGGGAAAGGCCAGGACTTCCAGTGCTGAAAAAGCCTGCGGTTTTTGCATAAGCTGCTCAATTTCCTGGGTGGTGGATAACAGGGCAGCCACGGCATTCATATCTACTGTCAGCTTTTGCTGCGCCAAACCGTGTTTTTTATAGCTCAGGTTACATTCGATTTTACCGCGTTTTAGTTTTTCGTTAACAGTGCGGTGTAAATCAGGCTCTGCAAAGCGGAAGCGGTCGGGGATTTTTATATATATATCACAATAGCGATGATTGACCGAGCGTAACTCGCAGCTAATCGTCAAGTTTTCAAAATCCATTTCGCTATTGGCAAAAGCAGTCATGCTGTTGGTCATCTGTTTAGTCCTGTAAAGATGTGTGAGTAAGAAAATAACGTTGTAATAATTGCTCGGTATCTATCATACCTTGCCCAAGGTTCTTAAGGATCTCAGGCATGCTGATTTCACCGGCAGATTTGCCTGCGGCCCAGTTAGCAATTACCGCACAACAGACATACGGCATTTGCAGTTCTCTAGCTAGTGCTGCTTCTGGCATCCCAGTCATACCTACTAGGTGGCAACCATCACGTTGCATACGCGTGATTTCCACAGCTGTTTCCAGCCTAGGACCCTGGGTACAGCCGTAGACACCTCCTGCCTGAATATTAATCTCTAGGCTCTGTGCACTGAGAATAATTTGCTGACGTAGATTTTCATCGTAAGGAAAGCTAAAATCAATATGATCCACTGCTCCTGTCTCTTCAGCAAAATAAGTATGTTCTCGGCCATAGCTATAATCAATGATTTGTTCCGGGATAGCAATGCGTGCAGGATACATTTCAGAAGTAATGCCACCCACAGCAGCAACCGCAATAATTTGCTCTGCGCCTGCCTGTTTTAAAGCCCAGAGGTTAGCACGATAGTTAATTTTATGTGGCGCAATCTTATGTGGGTCGCCATGGCGTGCCAGGAAGATTACTTTTTGTCCGCAGAATTCACCGATGGTGCAGGCAGAAGAGGGTGAGCCATAGGGGGTCTGGAACTGTTTTTGCTCAATAATTTTTATCGATGTCATCTGGGTAAGTCCAGAGCCTCCGATAATTGCGGTTGTTTTCATTTTTTGTAAAGTGTTGATTGGCAATGTGAGCATATTAGACAGGAATACAATTGCTTTAGCTCACAAAAAATCTAAAGTTTTTTACTTCATGTCTTTGTATAGGAATTAGTTGTCAGCTGTTCCTATTAATTACCTTAAAATTTAGCGCAAGCATATATTCCCGCAGCATTGCGCAAATAGCCTTTATAGTCCATACCGTAGCCATATATATAATGGTCGGCAACCGATAGGCCTATAAAATCAGCTTGTATCGGCTTTATTATATCAAGCTGTTTTTCTACTAACACAGCGCTATAAATCTGACTTGCACCTTGAGCTTGGCAATACTGGTAAATCGCTTCAAGAGTGATACCCTGATCAAGAATATCATCAACTATAAGTACCACCCTACCCTCCAGAGAGCTTACAGGTTTTTGCAGCCAGTTCAACTGACTACCACTGGTTTGATTGCCATACCGACTAACATTAATTGCATCCAGCGTCAGAGGGAAGTCCAGTCTGGTGATTAGCTGTCCTGTTACTACAATGCCGCCATTCATAACACAGAGTACTATTGGGTTAGCATTAGCCAGGCGAGCATTAATCTTGTCTGCCATCACTTGTATGGCATTTTCCACTACAGCAACTGAATGTAATAATTGGGCGGATTGTTGTACCTGTTTAATCTCACTAAGCATAAGTATCAGATAATTGTATTAGTTGCTGGCTTACTGTTTGCCACTTTGTGCTGTCTTTAAGTTCTTGCGGACTAAGGCTACTCTTGCCTAGCATCGCTAGCAAACGTTGCTCACGTCTTGTGTTATGCTCTATTGGGGTAGACTCTAAGACCTGTTCCGCCGCAATTTCATTATTGCACACCAGCATCATATCGCAGCCTGCCAAACGAGCAAGTCTGGCACGTTCATTGAAATCGCCAACAGCCGCCGCACCTTCCATGCTGAGGTCATCGCTAAACACAGCGCCATTAAAGCCTAGTTGTTTGCGCAGAATCTCTGTTACCCAGATAACAGAAAATCCGGCAGGGAGTTCGTCAATAGCAGGGTAAACCACATGTGCTGGCATAATGCCTTCTAGACCTTCTTTAATCAATTGCTTAAAGGGCCGGATATCCTTTTGCATAAGAGTGTCAAGATCCCGGTTATCAACCGGTAATGCCAAATGAGAATCCAGCGCTATCGCACCATGTCCTGGAAAATGCTTGCCAGTTGCCGCCATGCCAGCGCTACGCATACCCTTGCTAAATTTAGCTGCGAGTTGGCAGGCGAGTTCACAATCTTCAGAAAAAGACCGGTTGCCAATAATCTGACTTACGCCACAATCTATATCCAATACCGGTGCAAAACTAAAATCAATCCCCAATACCAGTAATTCCGCTGCCATTAACCAGCCTGCATCTTCGGTTATAGCCGAGTTTTCTGCATAGCTAGCTGCCGGTGGCAGACGAGTGAAGCCATTTTGAAAGCGCTGTACCCGCCCACCTTCCTGGTCAACAGCAATCAGTATGGGGCCATTTCTGGCGGCCTTGATTTGTTGGCAAAGTTCTATTATCTGCTTTGGTTCGGCGTAATTTCGCGCGAATAAAATGATAGCCCCGGTATTCGGGTGAGCAATTTTTTCTTTATCATATTGACTCAAGGTCGTACTGCTGATATCAATCATGATAGGGCCGATTGGAAGCTGTTTGTTCATATTTATAGGCGTTTTTTTTAGTTTTTCCAGCGTAATTAAGAATTCAGGCAGTACATTGATAAGATTATCACAACATTATAAACAATCTTTGCTATTATCATTAGTATATAGTTCGTGAAGTAACTGTGATGAACTTCTAACCGCTGAATTTTTGTCAATAGTCTCATAGCTGAAACAAAAACAGATCGTTACAAAAGTTCATCCGTAACCACATGAAGTATAAGTACCCCCCCCCTAATAGACGACTCTTTTAGCGCAAATAAAGCATAGAATAATGCCTACCAGACTAACTAAAATCCTGCTGTTTTTCATGTTCTCTGCTTTCCTGCTTATGAGCTGTACTGAAACTGACCCGGTCATCAAAGATATTCGCCTCCAGGGTAAATTAATCGTACTAACCCTGAACACACCGACCACGTATTATCTCGGAGCAAACGAAAGTCCTGCGGGGTATGAATATGACCTGACTAAAGCGCTGGCAGACTCACTCAATGTCGAAGTGGAATATAAGATAGCCGATAATATTGAGAAGATGCTGCAAGCCATCAACGAGGGACAAGTGCATATCGCTGCAGCAGGCTTGACTCGTACGGAGGCGCGTGAGCAGAAGTACGTTTTTGGTCCTGATTATAAAACGGTGCAACAGCAAGTGGTCTGTCACCGCCAATCTAAATTGCCTAAAGACATTAATGATCTACTCAACAAGACTATATTGGTTATCGCTGAAAGTAGTTATCAAGAGGCACTAGTGGAACAACAGCAAAACTATCCCGAACTTAAATGGGAAGCTACCAGCGACCTATCAACTGAGCAAGTTCTGGAAAAACTGGTGAATAAAGAGGTTGACTGTACTGTCGTAGACTCAAATATATTTTCCTTAAATCATCGTTACTATCCCGACTTAAAAGAAGCATTCCCATTTTCCGAGCAACAAAGCCTCGCGTGGGTACTCCCTCCTGATTCCGCTGCATTTAAGCAATATGTGACTGCCTGGTTTGCTGAAATAGAAAGCAATTCATTGTTGAATATTATAAACGAGCGCTATTATGGTTATGTAGATATGTTTGATTTTTATAATAATCATATTTATTTAAAGCGCATTAAATCGCGGCTACCCAGGTATGAAGCTGCTTTTAGAGAAGTAGCAGAACAATATCAGATCCCATGGACTTTGTTGGCAGCACAATCTTATCAAGAGTCACACTGGAATGCTGGCGCACGCAGCCACACGGGTGTTAGAGGCTTGATGATGCTGACCCAGACGACTGCCAAGGCAATGGGCATAAAAAAACGTACCGATCCCCGGCAGAGCATCAAGGGCGGGGCAAAGTATTTAAATCATATGCTAAAAAGAGTGCCTGAGGATATTGTTGCAGAAGATCGTATCTGGTTTGCGCTGGCGGCTTACAATGTCGGCTTTGGCCATTTACTAGATGCCAGAAAGCTAGCCAGAGATTTAGGTAAAAGCCCCAGCACCTGGCATGACCTAAAAGAAGTATTACCGTTGTTAAGTCAAAAAAAATATTATAAGAAACTGAAATACGGTTATGCCAGAGGCACCGAGCCAGTTAAATATATAGATCGGATACGTTATTACCAGGATGTATTAGTGAATGCTCTGGTGAGCGAATAAGCCTTTTCAGAAGGTATGCTTGTTTAGAGGTGATACGCCGATTGAGGGGAATTGGCAAAGCTCTATCCCCCAAACTAGCTTACAAATTAACCAAAATTAATTTTTTCTTCCTGATCATTACGTCAATCATGGTTTCATCCTGATTCGTTGTTTGAACCTCGCATATCTCGAAGGGAGGGCCAATCTTTACTTTTGAGGGCAAGTTCAATACTCTCTGGATCAAGGTAAGTCCGCACGTAAAATTAATTTAACTTTTTAAGAACTAAAGTTTCGGGGTTCAAAAACAAAAAACAACACGGCAAATAGTTGAATTAAAAAGAAAAAAGGCCTACATAAAATTATAATATTGCATGTACCACCAACCAATATTACCAAAGGAGACCCTACGTGAATACGGCCACAAAAATCACTGAACTACCAGCATTAACCGCAGATTCACTTCAAAGCAATGGCTGCTTAGTCGATAACCTATTCCCCGATTTATGGACACAAATAGGCATAAAGGCCTTATTAAAAAAGGCTGGTTTTTTCCTCACTTAGATAATATATTTTTCCAGTACAATTGGTATATTGTAAAGTCATCTTTGTTAACCTTCCTTCAGGCTATTTGACCGCTCTAATCAACTTCACTATATCTGAACTTTCTGGCAATACGTCTACCTTAGAAAATCCACAGGCTTGAACTTTCTTTACTGTTTCCCGGTTTATATTGGCGCCCACTAGGCGCACCGTAATCGGATTTAGCAAATGCATAATTGCTGCGGCAATTCGATTACTACTTAATACATGCTCTAGTAATAAAACTTCACCGCCTGGTTTACAGACTCTTTTTAATTCCAGCAAGCCTTGCTTTGGGCCCGGTACTGAACAAAATAGAAAGGTGCCTATTACACTGTCAAAATGATTATCAGGAAAATTCAGTTGTTGTACATCCATTATGGATAAATCAACAACCATTCCTGAATGTTTCCGTTTTTTGCTAGCTTCATTAATCATTGCTGGGCTGAAGTCAATTGCTGTTATTGATTTCGCTGGGTAGTAAGGGAAATTTTTTCCTGTACCAACGCCTACTTCCAGAACTTTTTCTCCCTGGACTTTTTGCCAGATCTTTTCTCGTAATTCTCCCACCATCATTTTTTCCATCATACTTTCTATGCGGTCAAAATAGGGTGCTAGGCGGTCATAGCGTTTTCTTATAATTTCTGTTTCATTTGTCATACTTTTGAACCTTAATATAAGTATTCTATCGGGTTACGTTTTTAAACGCTGCGCAATTAAAAATCTAACCCAACCTACATTTTTTACACGGCTATCGGGGCTGAAATATTTGGGTGTGGGTCGTATCCTTCTATTGCAAAATCTTCAAACTGGTAATCAAAAATACTTGCCGGTTTACGTTTGAAAATCAGTTTAGGTAAAGCTTTAGGCTTACGTTCTAATTGTATTTTTGCCTGTTCAAAATGGTTGCTGTATAAATGACAGTCTCCAATTGAGATTATAATCTCGCCTACATCCAGATCACATTGCTGAGCAATCATATGGGTAAAAATTGCCAAGCTACAGGTGTTATACGGATTACCTAAAAACAGATCATTGCTTCTGATATACAGTGATCCACTTAGCTTTCCATCCGCTACATACCATTGATAAAGTAGGTGGCAGGGTGGTAAAGCCATTTTTCCATTGGCTACATTTTCCTGAGGAGATTTTGTTTCATCGGGTAAGTCGGCAACATTCCAGCCACTGATAATATGTCGACGGCTATCTGGATTGTTTTTTATACCTTCAATCAAGGCAGTTACCTGATCATAACTTTTACCCTCTACACCTTTCCAGTTGCGCCATTGCGCGCCATAGACTGGACCCAGCTCACCTGATTCTGTTGCCCATTCATTCCAGATAGAAACACCATTATCTTTCAGGTATTTAATATTAGTGTCGCCTTTTAAAAACCAGAGCAGTTCATGAATAATAGATTTAGTATGCAGACGCTTGGTTGTTACTAAGGGCAGCCCTTCCTGCAAATTAAAACGCACCTGACGACCGAAAAGTGATTTTGTGCCTGTTCCAGTACGGTCACCCTTTAAACAGCCTGTAGCGAGTGTTTCTTCTAGTAATTCGAGATATTGTTTCATGTGTTTATTTACTATACCTGGAAGTATATTTAAACAAGACGCTGAGCGTCTGAGTATGCATTCCCACGCAGAGCATGGGAACGAAATTATATTGTTGCATTTGTTCAGTATTTAGAATCGGGCTAAAGCGCCGACCTACGGTTAAGCTTAGAGTACAGGGCGGTGCTTTAGCCCGCTGTTTAAATTAATTCTTTGTGCTGTTTTTTCTATAGGCCAAACTGAGAAGTATTAACCCTAATATAATCATCGGTGTGGATAATATTTGCCCCATGGTCAGCCAGTCCATTGCCAGATAACCTAGTTGTGCATCCGGTACTCGGTAAAATTCTACGATAAAACGGAAGATCCCATAAAACAAGGCAAACATACCGGATACTGCCATATAGGGTCTTTGCTTATTTGAATAAATCCATAATATCAAAAACAAGGCCAAACCTTCTAAACCAGCTTCATAAAGTTGCGAAGGGTGCCTGGCTAATGGTCCTGCACCTGGAAAAATAAATGACCAGTAAACATCGGTTGGTCTACCCCATAATTCTGCATTGATAAAATTACCTATGCGTCCAAAGAATAAACCAATAGGTACTACCGGGGCTATTAAGTCGGTAAGGGCCAGCATGGTACAACCATTCTTTCTAGCTGATAACCACATAGCAAAGACGACACCTAATAAACCACCATGAAAAGACATACCACCTTCCCATACTTTAAAGATAATTAATGGATCGGCTATAAACTGTGGAAAGTTATAAAAGATAATATAGCCCAGGCGTCCACCTAATATCACCCCCATTGCTCCATAAAAAATCAGGTCTTCTAATGCTTCAGGCTTAATTGGAGAATAGTCTCTGGTAACTCGCTTAGTAAGCAACAACCAGGCACCACCTATACCGATTAAATACATCAGTCCGTACCAGTGTACTTTAATAGGGCCTAAGCTAATTGCAACAGGGTCTATAATTGGATAAGTAAGCATATCATTTGAATTTTTAGTAAATAAAAAAGGGCTGATTAGCTTATGCACTAATCAGCCCTATGATACCAAACTTAAATGAGATTAGCGGACTGAAGTCCGCTCTAGCGTTATTTTTTAAACATCTAGATTTGATACATCCAATGCATTTTTTACGATAAAGTCTCTGCGCGGTTCTACGACATCGCCCATCAATGTAGTAAACACTTCATCCGCTCCGATAGCATCAGCAATATTAACTTGTAACAAAATCCGGGTATTTACATCCAGTGTTGTTTCAAACAGTTGCTCAGGGTTCATTTCCCCTAGACCTTTATAACGCTGGATATGCTGACCTTTTTTGACTTCACGCATCATCCAGTTAAAAGCCTGTTTAAAATTATCGACAGACTGCTTACGCTCACCCATTTGTATAAAAGACTCCTCACTAAACAGATCACTAGTATCTTCAACATAGCTTGCAATTTTTTTATAGTCATTACTATTAAAAAAGACAGCCTCCACAATAAATATTTTCTCTACACCATGCTCTTTTTTGTCGATAGTTAGGGTGTAATCCTCAGCACTACGAAAGGCAAGTTCTATCCTAAATATCGACTTACTAATGCGCTGATTCAAACCCTTTTCTACTATACTCAACCATGCCCTTAGTTGCGTTTCATCCTGTTGCGCTTCTTTTGTTAAAACAGACTCATAACTTAGTTGTTCTAAAAAGTCATTGTCATAGCGTCTACCCATACGGTTAATCACTTCTTCTACACCCAAGTATTCATTGGCCAGTTTCTCCAGGCCGATACCTTTAATTTCTGGTGTTTCAGTATTTGTAATTAACTGAGTTTTTTCCAGTGCCATTTGTATTAAATATTCATTCAATTCTGCATCATCTTTTACATAGCGCTCTTGCTTACCTTTTTTTATTTTATACAAAGGTGGCTGCGCAATATAAATATGCCCGCGCTCTATCAACTCAGGCATCTGTCTATAAAAGAAAGTCAACAATAAGGTTCTAATATGCGAGCCATCCACATCCGCATCGGTCATGATAATAATACGGTGATAACGTAGTTTTTCCGGATCATATTCATCTTTACCAATACCACAGCCTAATGCAGTAATCAGGGTACCAACTTCATCCGATGAAATCATGCGGTCAAAGCGGGCTCTTTCTACATTCAAGATTTTTCCTTTTAGCGGCAATATGGCTTGTGTGCGTCTATCTCTACCTTGCTTGGCAGAACCACCCGCTGAGTCCCCTTCCACTATAAAAATTTCTGATAATGCCGGATCCTTTTCCTGACAATCTGCTAATTTACCTGGTAAGCCTGCAATATCCAGTGTGGTCTTACGACGTGTCAGTTCTCTTGCTTTACGCGCTGCATCTCTCGCTCTTGCCGCATCAACGATTTTATTGACGATGGTTTTAGCAATACCAGGAGTTTCTTGTAAGAAATCATTCAGCCGTTCATTCATAGCTGATTCAACTAAGGGCTTAACTTCAGAAGAAACTAACTTATCTTTAGTTTGTGAAGAAAATTTTGGATCAGGTACTTTTACAGATAGGACTGCAGTCAGGCCTTCACGAGCATCATCACCCGTGGTAGATACTTTTTCTTTTTTAGCTAAGCCACTGGACTCTATGTATTGATTAATAGTTCTAGTCAAACCACCTCTAAAACCTGCTAAATGCGAACCACCATCGCGCTGAGGAATATTGTTGGTAAAACAAAAAATGTTTTCCTGATAAGAATCATTCCACTGCATTGCCACTTCAACAGTAACACCTTCTTTTTCAACTGTGAAATAAAACACTTCAGGAAATAAAGGGTTTTTATTTTTATTCAGATGCTCAACAAAGGCTTTGATACCGCCTTCAAATTCAAATACATCCTCTTTATCACTACGTGCGTCTTTGACATGGATACGCACCCCGGAATTTAAGAATGATAATTCACGCAATCGTTTAACCAGAATTTCATAATGAAATTCAACATCAGTAAAAGTGCCTGTACTCGGTAAAAAAGTAACCTGTGTGCCTTGTTTCTCCGTTACCTCCATTTTTTCCAGAGGTGCTACCGGTTCACCATGTTTATAGGTCTGACGATAAACATGACCACCTTTATAAATTTCTAGATCCAATTTTTCTGATAAGGCATTCACTACCGAAATACCCACCCCGTGCAAACCACCAGAAACTTTGTAAGCATTATCATCAAACTTCCCCCCGGCATGTAACACCGTCATAATAACTTCTGCAGATGAGCGCCCCTCCTCAGGGTGTATATCAACCGGAATACCACGACCATCATCGGAAACTGTAACTGATCCATTGTCATTAATCGTCACATTAACTTCTTTACAGAACCCTGCCAACGCTTCGTCTATTGAGTTATCCACTACCTCAAAAACCATGTGATGCAACCCTGTTCCATCATCGGTATCCCCAATATACATACCAGGTCTTTTACGTACCGCATCTAGACCTTTTAATACTTTGATATTGGAACTGTCGTAATTATCCGTATTGTCGCTCATGTTTAACCTTGTTTTGTATTACGCAGTCATTATCTCTATACGTTTTACTTTCTATAAAACATAAAAGATTATTCCTGCAAATTAATCACAACTTTTTACTCTCAATGTTCCACGTGAAACATTAAACCTCAGTTACTACTCCATGTTCCACGTGAAACATTTTATATTCACCAATTTCTTGCAAGTCACCGAACTCATTCTGTTCAGTCGCTGTTAAAAAAACCTGTGTGTTCATCGCTGTTAAGAACTCAAGTAATTTAGTACGACTAGAAAAATCAAGTTCTGCAACCGCATCATCAATTAAGATACAACCCGAAGTAAATCCAGTTTGTAATAGATGCTCTACTTGTGCCAGTTTCAAAGACAGCATTAATAACTTAAGTTGCCCTCTGGAAACAAAATCTTTGACTTTTCTTGAATTAATCAATAATTGAAAATCTGCTCTATGTGGACCGCTATGTGTAAACCCATAACGTAAATCCTTTTCTTGATCTTCTGCTAATTTATCCAATAGTAAACTTTCATCATCCCAGCCTTGAATTAACTTTAGTTCCAGATTTTCTAGCATTAAAAATTGCTGTGCAATGTTGAAAAAGAAAGGGCTGAGTTCTGTTAGATATTGTTTTCGATAATTAGCCACTATTGTACCGTATTGCTGTAATTCATGATCCCAAACATTCAGTTCTTTAACACTACGTATTTTTAATAATGCGTTGCGGTGGGTCAGCGCTTTCTTAAAATGGCGCCAGTTTTCTAGGAAATCTGGATGTTGATTAAATATCCCCCAATCAAGAAATTCACGGCGTAATTGTGGTCCAGCATCTAGTAGTTGATAACTCTTGGGATGAATAAGCTGGATCGGCAGGGCATAAGCTAATTCAGAGCGTGAATGCCTGTTTTCCTGATCTATACGTATTTGCAGATTTTTACCATCATGCTTTATTCCTAAAGTGGATACATGTTCATTGCTAAAACGTACATGTCCAGAAATAACCAAGTCATTATGCGCAAAGTGGATGACGTTTTTAATTGTGGTAGAGCGAAATGAGCTTGCTCTACCCAGTAGGTGAATGGCTTCTAGTACTGAACTTTTGCCACTGGCATTATTGCCATAGATTAAATTAATTTTAGCTGCAGGATTTATTGATACCTGTTCCAAATTGCGAACGCGATAAATAACCAGTTTTTGTAAAGCCATTACCCTATAAACGCATTGGCATAACTATAAATTTATATTTTTGTTCGCTGGGTTCTTCTATAAAGCAACAGCTGGAATTTTCAGCAATGGTCAATACTGCTAGCTCTGAATCAAGGTTAGAAATAGCATCTAATATGTATTGTGAATTGAATGCAATTGAGAGTGGCTGTCCCTGATATTCAATAGATATTTCCTCATCAGCTTCTTCGTGCTCGGGATTGTTGGTGCTGATTTGCAAGTTATTACCATCAATAACAAACTCTACACCTCTAAATTTTTCATTAGACAAAATTGCTACCCTGGTTAACGCCTCTTTTAGCAATTGTTTTTGTACATGAATGGAGCTATAAAACTTTTGCTCAAAGACTTTACTAAAATCTGGATATTTAGAGTCCACCAGCTTGGCAGAAAATATTAAATTATCAATCACCACACGTATATTATTGCGCGATAATTCAACTTGTACTTCTTGGTCTTCTTCTAATAAACGCGCTAATTCCAGCACTCCTTTTCTAGGGATGATAACCCGTAATTCAATCCCTGTTTCCTGTGCAATGCTATCTTCATATATTGATAGCCTATGGCCATCGGATCCTACCAGTTTTAATTGCTGGTTGAATATACTCAGCATAATACCATTCAGGTAATAACGTATATCCTGATTAGCCATACAAAAAGTAGTTTTATCCAGTGCCTTTTTTAGTTGACTCGACGGCATAACAAACTGGCAATCCATTGCACTCATTTCAAAACCCGGATATTCATCAGCTATCAATGTGCTCACCATAAAGCGGCTACGACCTGACTGTATTTTTAATTTAGTTGCGATTAATTCAAATTTAATCTCTGCAGCACTAGGTAATAAACGACAAATATCGAGAAGTTTACGCGCAGGAACAGTAATACTACCTTCAACTTCATTTTCTAATGCCAGCTTGGCTACAATCTGAACTTCTAGATCAGTACCGGTTAATGTTAGCTGATTTTTTTCTAGCTGAAATAACACATTCGCCAGAATAGGCATGGTTTGCCTTTTTTCAATTACATTAACTATTTGTTGTAGAGGGGTGAGTAATAGCTCTCTATTAATTGTAAATTTCATAAAAGAAGAATATATTATTTTTGTGACTATCAGCTAGGGCTTATCTACTGATCAACGTATTTATAATTATAAAATCAGCATTTTACCCTGTTTTTAACGTTGTGCCTAAGAATGAAACTACCTATTAAAAGTTACTAAGCAACAGAAGTTCTGTGATTGAATTCTTCACAGGGAAAGTATCAGGGCAATGAAAATAATTGCCCTGATACAATTGACTATTTAGCCTCAAAGCCAAGCAACTTTTTATTAATAATCATTTTAGAAATGGACTCAGGGACTTGTTCTTCCCATTTACCCCGTCCCTTACCAATATCGCTTAGCACTTCAGCTGGATTAATTTCTAGCATCGTTTTATCTACATTCTCCAAGCCTACCAAATAACCATTATCTTTACAGTGTTCATATAAATGACGTAATTTTTTCGGTGGTTGAAAATTATCAATCGTGATCAGTTCCTTTTGTTCGGGACTTTTATAGGGATATATATATAGGCGTGTATTATCTGGAAATAATTTTGCAAAAGCTTCTAAAATTCCACCTTCGAGACCTTCATAATAGGCTTCTGTAAAAATAAGATTCAAATTTGAAATGCCTAAGATCATACCTAATTGTTTGTTGGTATAACGACGAAAATAAGCACGCAAACGGAAGTAACGTAAATAATTAGAAATCATCACCGTATACCCCTGAGTATTTAGCATATCAACACGAGCAAGAAAATCAGCATCATCAATTTCATCACCTACTGTTAAACTCGCCATGGTAATCTCGGCCAATACCACAATCTTATTAGTATTAATATGCTCCACTTCTTTAAAGCGTTCTTGACCACATTTAGCCATATCAAGGTGCAGCTTGGTTAATGGCGTATAGGTTCCACGAATAACTAGAATATTTTTTTTGTATAGTAATTCACTAGGGACTTGCACTTCACCATCTGGATTATACATAATCGCATGAGTTAGATTGTGATGCACTAAATGCAAGTTCATTAAACGATTTTCAGTTTCCTCAAAATAGGGCCCTGAAAAATCGATCATATCAACTTCGATCCGGCAAGGTTCTAGATCATCAACCAGGGACTCAATGATTTTTTTAGGTTGGGTAAAATAATTAAATACCGCATGAATTAAATTAACCCCGACGACTCCCAATGCCTCTTGCTGTGCACCTCCGTCACTGTCTAACATACGTACATGGACAATAATATCGCTAGGAGCAGCTCCAGGATATAATTGCACACGAATGCCTAGCCAGCCATGACATTCATTTTTCTGTAAATAGCTTTTAGCCGTTACGGTTGCTGCATAGGAAAAAAAGGTGGTGTTTTTTGCACGGGTTGCAGTTAATAATTCAGTAACTGCTGTATATTCCCGCTCCAGCATTTTCATTAGGCGACTACGACTCACATAGCGCTTGGTTTCTTCAGCACCATAAATATCATCGCTCACTTGCATATCGTATGCAGACATTGTTTTGGCAATGGTTCCTGCAGCACCGCCTGCCTGAAAAAAGTTCCTGGCTACTTCTTGACCCGCACCAATTTCAACAATTGTTCCATATTTGCAATTATCAAGATTTATTTCTAAAGCTTTCTGTAATGTTTTCTGTATTTTTTCGCGATCAGACATTTTAGGTAACCGAGGTTAAGTATGTTCAAGGAGTTCAGTTTAATAATAATAAGATATATATTTATATAAACTATTACTATTATTAGTAAAGGCTAAATCTGTTGGTAAGTACTTTTAATCATGTTAAATCAATTTATTAGAGTCGTTGTAAGGTTGTTATAAAGTTCCCGGTATTCTGTTGTCAAGCTGTAGCTTAAAAAGCTTTGATAAACTGAATACAGGTTATCAACAATTTTGTATCAGACTAGTGAACAGATTTGTACACAATCGCTAGTTATGTCTTTGCGAAAAAATTGTATTCTCTATGCAATTGTTTTATGCCAGTTCATATAGGTTAAGTTGAATAGTCGTTAGTAGAAATTTAAAAAATTAAAGCTAGGATTGAGCACTAAAGATTACAAACCAGAAACGGAATATTTGTAGAGTTCTTTTTTGTAGTCTTTTAACAGAGTGTTCTTCTAGGAATAATTTTTTAATGATGCTTATGAAGATTAGAAGTGAGGATTTAATAATAGGTGGAATTTTGACGCAGAACTTTTGTTCCTTTTCAAGACGTAGCAATAGGACTATAGAAAGCTACGCAACTATTGTTACAACTCAGAAAAGGGACAACAGGACAAGTCAAGATCCGGATATTAGTGAATCCTTGCTCCTCAATTAGTAATTATAAGATATATATCTATATAAAACCTATTACTATTATTAGGCTTCAATTATCTTGTGGATAAGCTACTATTAAGACTAAAAATCAATTTCTTAGCTTGTTAGTAAATTTGTTACAAAGTTTAGCTTAAGTTGTTCAAAAGATGTCAATAAAAACCCTGTTAAAATCCCTTTACATTTTAAATACATGTTAATAAATATGAAACTAACAGCTTTATGCACAATCGCTGCCAGCTATGGAGAGCGAACGCGAGGGCTGGTAATTCCCAGAAGGCGTAGGGCCGTTGTTTTGTCGGAATCGGAGCGCTAGCGTAGGTGGAGACAAAATAAAAGGCATTCCGAAACGCCGTCCAGCCGAGTTTACGATGGTAGTGGCGAAGTGGCACGTACGCAGGACATCTGGGGCGCCGGAGGCATTAGTGGTCGCGTTAAGTTTTTGCCGCTTGCTTGGGCTGGGATGCCCAAAACAAGCTTTCGCAAAAATAGCGACTCCCCGTGATTTAGCTAAGGAATGAGGATTTAATAATAAAGGTAAGTTTGATGCAGAAATTTTGTTTTTTTTCAAGGGGTAACAATAGGCGAATAGCAAGTTACGTAACTATTATTAGAACGCAGAAAACGGGCAATAGGGCAAATCAAGATCCGGATATTATTAAATCCTTGTTCTATAGAAGTGGAAGTACATAAGGGCTGATATGATCAGCTATAATAGTTTGAGCCTTTATATTTGGGTGTAATCCATCAGCTTGTAGATAAGATTTATCAAGCGCCACGCCCTGGAGTATAAAAGGCACGACAGTGACATTATTTTTATCAGCTAGTTTTGTATAGCTGTTATAAAACATATCGGTATAGCGCTTTCCATAATTACTAGGAATACGCATACTCAGTAATAAAACTTTAGCACCTGATGTTTTTGCTTGGGTAATTATTGCGGATAAATTCTGTTGCATGGAAGTCAAAGACATGCCCCGTAATCCATCGTTCGCACCGAGTTCTAGTAAGACAATTTCTGGTTGATAGCGGGTTAAAATCTGAGGTAAACGTGCCAGTCCACCTGCGCTAGTGTCACCACTGATGCTAGCGTTATATACTTTATATTCAGGATGACTCACTGATAATTGCTTAGCCAGTAAATTAACCCAGCCATATTGTGCTTCAAATCCATAACTGGCACTGATACTATCTCCTAACACGATTATTGATTTTGCCTGTGTTAGTGTAGAACAAAATAATATAACGCCGACTAAAATAACTTTAAGCATAATGAACTCCAAAATAGATAAAAATACATTAAGTATCATTGTTGTAGATAAACTGTCCAAGACAGTCTCTAGCAAGAATAATCCATTAACTATCTTGTCATCAGTTAGCTTTAGAATCAAACATGCAGAAAGTGTCGCGATTATGGGCACGTCAGGTTCAGGGAAATCAACTTTACTGAGTTTACTGGCGGGTCTGGATGTTGCAAGTTCAGGATTTATAGAGATATTAGGACAATCTATGGGTGAATTGGATGAAGATGGACGTGCTGCATTACGTAATCAGGTGATTGGGTTTGTCTTCCAATCCTTTCAATTATTGCCTAACCTGAATGCCTTAGAGAACGTTATGTTGCCATTGGAATTAGCGGGTGATAAAAATGCTCGGCAACTTGCCAGCGATTTACTGGATCGAGTTGGTTTAAGTGCCCGATTGACCCATATTCCCAGTCAATTGTCGGGCGGTGAACAGCAGCGTGTTGCTCTGGCGCGGGCATTTGTTACCCAGCCTAAAATTCTATTTGCAGATGAACCGACCGGAAATCTGGATAGTACAACGGGAGATAATATTATCGATTTATTGTTTGAGCTAAATAAAGAAAAGCAGACAACGTTGGTACTAGTCACTCATGACTTGCGCCTGGCAGAGCGTTGCGAGAGAATTATTGAATTAAAAGCAGGATGTATCGTATGAACCGTTTACTATTGGCACTACGTTTTTTACGTAGAGATAGTCGGTCGGGTGAACTCAGCTTATTAATGATGGCTCTAATTATTGCGGTAGCCAGTGCAACTTCGATTAGTTTATTTGCCGATCGAATAAATCGCACCATGAATTTTCAGGCTGCTGAATTTTTAGCAGCGGATTTAGTGTTGACTAGTCCAGGTACGATTGCCGATAATATTTTGAAAAAAGCACATAGCTTGTATTTAAAACAGTCACATGGCACTGATTTTTCTACCATGCTGATGGAAAATGATGAATTTTTATTAGCGGCAATAAAAGCAGTTAGTAGCCACTATCCTTTATATGGCTATTTAAAAATACGACACGCCAGCTATGCTGAAGAGCAAACGGTTTATCATGGCCCTGAAATAGGAAAGGCCTGGGTAGAGTCACGTATCTTATCGGCATTGCATTTGCGATTAGGGGGGCAGATAAGGGTGGGTGAGAAGTCATTATTAATTACTCAGATTCTGACTTATGAGCCAGATAAGCAAGGTGATTTTTATAGCTTATCACCCAGAGTGATGATTAATTCCCAGGATTTAGCAGCGACGAAAATTTTGCAGCCTGGCAGTCATGTACATCATTTTTATCAATTTGCAGGAGATGAATCCAGTATCCTGAGCTTTAAGCATTGGTTAGAACCACAATTAAGCGCCTCACAGCGTATTGTCGATGTTTATGAGGATAGGCCTAAGCTAGGATCCGCCTTAGAAAAAGCAGAGCGTTATTTAGGCTTATCCAGTATTGTGGTGATATTGATTTCCGGCGTTGCTATTGCGATGGCAACACGGCGATATAGTGAAAGGCATTTTAACAGTACGGCGATTTTACGTTGCCTGGGTTATAGGCAAAATGCAGTGCTGCAGTTATTTTTATGGCAATTTTTATTTATAGGCTTAATTGCCAGTGCTATCGGTTGTCTACTAGGCTGGATTACGCAGGAATTTTTATTGTATACCTTACGTGAGTTGTTACCTGCAAAAATTGCAGCACCCGGGATACTTGCGGTATTATTTGGCATCATGATGGGCATTGTCGTGTTATTTGGTTTTGCTTTACCACCTTTATTACGCTTAAAACAGGTATCCCCTTTGCGTATTTTACGCCGTGATTTGGAACCATTACCAAGCAGTGCCTGGCTAGTCTATGGATTAGCGCTAACCTTACTATGTATATTGATCACCCAATATACTGAAGATATGCGTATGACATTGAGTATTATCGGAGCATCTGCGCTGAGTTTGTTAATGATAGGGGGGCTGGTATACCTTATATTAGGTGCCAGTCGATCTTTGTTAGCCCATGTTAATTTAACCTGGCGCTTTGGGTTGCAGGGTCTGTCAAAAAACAGGCACGCAAATATTGTGCAAATTCTCGCTTTTAGTTTGACACTGCTAGCGATAATATTAAGCTTTACCGTACGTTCTGATTTAATTAACGATTGGCAAAAGCAATTAGCAGATGATGCGCCCAATCATTTTGCGTTAAATGTTTTTGCTGATCAGAAAGACAGATTGCAATTGGAATTAAAACAACAGGGAATAGATGTTAGTTATTTTTATCCTGTAGTTAGAGGGCGTCTTGTCGAAATTAATGCCATGCCGGTACAGCAGGTCGTGACCAAAGAATCTCAGGGAGAGCGTGCGATACATAGAGATTTAAGTTTAACTTGGGCACAAAACTATGCTGAGGATAATAAAATTATTGCTGGAGAGTGGCAGGCACAACGAAAACCGGGGCTGGTTTCTATAGAACAGAAACTGGCAAAAAGCTTAAAAGTCAAAGTCGGGGACACGCTGACTTTTTCTATCGGCAGTCAGCAAATCAATGCCCAGGTTGATAGTATTCGAAAAGTCGATTGGGATACCATGAAGCCGAATTTTTATATGATGTTTTCACCCGGTAGTATCGATCAGTTTGCACACACTTATATCACCAGTTTTTATTTACCGGCAGAGAAAAAGGATCTCTTAAATCAATTAGTCAAACACTACCCAGCGATGACGGTGTTAGATGTTGAACTGTTATTACAACAGATCAATCGTATCTTGACCCAATTGACTGCAGCGATTAACTATTTATTGTATTTTTCTTTACTAGCTGGTTTTATGGTGTTATTTGCAGCAGTGCAGACTAGCCTGGATAGTCGAATTTATAGCGGTGTATTAATGCGTACTCTAGGTGCTAAGCGTAGTTTTTTACAAAAAATACAGTGGATAGAATTTAGTATCCTGGGGTTTATAGCAGGGACATTAGCTGTACTAATGGCACAACTGGTTATTTATGGATTATATCACTGGGTGCTAAAACTAGATTTCACGTTTAATCTGGAATTATTGATTATAATTCCAATAGTATCTGCTTTATTTATAGGTTTTGCGGGGGTCTGGGGTACACGTTCTGTTGTGAATCAATCTCCTATGCGGGTATTAAGAGAGTTGTAATATCTGTTCCATATATTTTATACTTCTGAATTCGGATATTTATGAACCACTACGGATTGATAAACAGGTAAAATGCCCATACTTTAATAGATAAATAGATTCCAGCCTTTAGAAATTAAGAGATTGCTTAAATAATGAAAACAAAGAAAATAGGTTTTATCGGTGGCGGCAATATGGCCCATAGTCTGATTAGTGGTTTAATTGGCAGTGGACATTCTGCACAACAAATCTGGGTTGCTGATGCAGATGAGAATAAGCTATCCAGTTTAGCGAGCAGTATGCATGTTAATACCTCGGCAACAAATGATGCATTAATATCTGCAGTAGATGTCGTTGTATTAGCGGTTAAACCACAGGTGATAGCAGAGGTTATTCAAGCGTCGAAAGCGAGCTTTAATAAAGCCGATGTTTTGCTGGTTTCAATTGCAGCAGGTATTAATCAGCAAAGTTTAAGTAAATGGGTAGGTGCTGATAAAGCGATTGTACGCTGTATGCCGAACACCCCCGCTTTAGTACAAACCGGTGCAACCGGGTTGCACGCCAATAAAAATGTTAATGAAGAACAACATGACCTGGCAGAAAATATTATGCGTTCTGTAGGGATTGCCGTCTGGGTTGAAAATGAGTCTGAATTAGATGCTGTGACTGCAGTATCGGGTAGTGGCCCTGCCTATTTCTTTTTGCTGATGGAGGCGATGGAAAAATCAGCATTAGAACTAGGCTTATCACAACATACGGCGCAGTTATTAATCGAACAAACAGCACTAGGTGCAGCCAGGATCGCACTGGAATCTAACGAATCACCGGGAACATTAAGAAACAGGGTGACATCACCGGGTGGTACTACTGAGCAAGCGATTAAAACATTTGAGCAAGGGGGGTTTACTGAATTGGTAAAACAAGCATTACAGGCTGCCAATGACCGGTCCATTTCATTATCTAAAGAATTAGGAGCAGAATAATGGGTACGACATATCTGAGTGATCCAATCATATTTTTATTGGATACTGTTTTTTCTTTTTATATTCTAGCGGTAGTTTTACGTTTTCTTTTACAGTGGGTGGGAGGTGATTTTTATAACCCTATCTCACAGTTTTTAGTGAAAATAACTCATCCGCCACTTAAAATATTACGCCGATATATACCTGCGGTCGGTAAAGTAGATACATCGTCAGTCGTGTTTGTCATAGCTTTGCAAATGCTTTCTGACCTTATTACCCTGACTTTAAAAGGTATCCCGTTTAGTTTTGCAGCACTGACTTTATTATCTGTCAGTCAATTAATTTCTCTGGTTATCAATGTGTTTGTTTTTGCGGTATTTGCACGCGCACTCTTAAGCTGGATAAACCCGGGTACTTTTAATGCAGCTTCAAATTTGCTATACAGTATCACTGAGCCATTATTAGTGTCTTGTCGGCGGGTGGTGCCAGATATGGGGGGGGTCGATCTATCACCTCTTATTGTTCTTGTCGGTTTGCAACTTGTTAAAATGCTTATTATTCCACCACTACAGGAATTAATTACTCTGGTTGGGTAACTATATTGGCAGTATTATTCAGCAATACTGTTAATTTTTGCTATTACATATCGCACTTATGAAATATTTCCGTTCTATTTTATATATAACTTTTCTTGCCAGCCTGATTGCATTTCAACCCGCAGTACAAGCAAAAATGTACCGTTGGGTTGATAAAGATGGGCACATTTATTATTCTGACCACGTTCCGGCAAATCAGTCTAAGCTAGAACGTAATGTTTTAAACGATAGTGGCCGTGTTGTAGAAACTGTTAAAGCAGCAAAAACTCAGGAGCAAATTGCGTTAGAGAAAAGACTGGCGATTTTAAGAGCCGAGCAGGAAAAAATTATAGCTAAGCAAAAATCGACTGATAAAGTGTTACTGAGTACTTTTCGGAATGTTGATGACTTACGTTTAACCTTAAATGGCAAGTTAGTCGCGGTGGATTCACAGAAACGGGTGTATGTAAAAAATAAGGAATTTTTGTTAGAAGAGTTAGCTAGACTACACAAAATGGCGGCTCAATCGGAAAGGAGAGGTAAAAAAGTACCCGTATCCATTTTAGATCAAATGGCTCAAATTGAAAAAAATATCCAGGCTGCAGATCTGGATATTAATGGAGCAGTACAACAAAGGGAAGGTATAGAAAAAAAGTTTGATAAAGAAATTGAGCGCTTTATGTTTTTAACCAAAACTAATAAAGCCAATGCCAAAACAGTAAGTAATAAGATGGCAGAATTAAAGGCTGCTAATACTCTGGGTTTATTTAATTGTAAAAATGAGAGACAGTGTCTACTTGCCTGGGAAGAAGCCCGGCAGTTTGTTATCTTAAATTCGACTATTGGGATTAATTTTTATACCGAAACATTGATTATGGGAAATGACCCCATGCAAGAGAAAGATATAAGTCTGTCGGTATCTAAATCAACGCGTAAGAATAATAAAGTTAGTATATTTTTAGATGTACGTTGTCATAATTCCAGCCTAGGAGCTGAACTGTGCTTGAGCAAACAAGTGGATTTAATACGTCGCTCTTTTAACCCGTATATTGAAAGTACGCTGAAGAAATAAATGTAAGGTTTTAAATCGGTCAACAATATTGTCGATATCCAGAGAGTATAGCGTAACTTTGATGCAAATCCACAGAGACTTATCTGTGTGTTATAAGTTGTAAAAGGTATAATGATCGCCTATTTTTTAACTTCTTGTTTTTATGTATTCCATTCCCGATATAACCTTTGTTGGCGGCGGTATCACCAGCTTGTTAAGTGCGCGTTTATTCTCATTAGCGGGAGCCAATGTCACTATTATAGAGAAGCACCGGATCGGACAAGAATCCTCCTGGGCGGGAGGTGGAATTTTACTCCCACTGTATCCTTGGCGGCAGGCAGATGCAATAAGTAAGCTGGTTTTACCTAGCATAAAAGCATACCCACTATTAGCAAAAACATTGACTGAATCAACAGGTATTGATCCTGAATATATTGTCAGTGGTTTGTTAATGACTCATCTCACAGATTTAGAGAAAGCGTTGGCTTGGTGTACTAATTATTCTATTTCCTATCGTTCTGCAAATACCGAACAGCTGAAAAAATTTCCACAATGCAATGAACAATCTTTGTATTTGGATGCCATTGCTCAAGTTAGAAACCCACGCTTACTTAAAGCGCTTAAACAGGACTTGCTACAGCGCGGCGTTAAAATTATCGAAAACTGTGCGATAGAAACAGTACAGATCAATAATAACAGAATTAGCACAATTGCCAGTAAAGCGGAAACCTATAAGGTGAATTCTGTTGTGATAACAGCGGGTGCTTGGACAGGACAGTTATGCAAACAGTTATTTGGGAATACTACAGAAGTGCTAGCTGAAGTATTTCCTGTCAAAGGGCAAATGTTGATCCTGGATGCGGAGGTCGATACTCTGGAGACTATGGTGCTGGAAAATAACCAGTATTTAATACCTCGGCGAGATGGAAAAATCTTATGTGGCAGTACGGTAGAATATACTGATTTTGATAAATCGATATCGGCCAAGGCAGAAAATTCGCTGGCTGAATTTGCCAGGAAATTATTTCCTGCTTTGGAATCTGCGCCGATCATTCACCACTGGGCTGGTATACGCCCAGGTACGCAACAAGGTATTCCCTATATTGATAAGCATCCACAGATTAGAAATCTGGCGATTAACGCGGGACATTTTAGAAATGGTTTTGCTATGGGACCTGCTTCAGCGCAATTACTGTATGACATAATAACTAGCGAACCGACTACAATCGATGCTCGATTGTATCAATTTTCAGCACCGCACTAAGTGACCAAGACATGAATTATTATCCTTTTATAAAGCCCTTATTGTTTAAGTTAGATGCGGAAGTGTCTCATTACCTGACATTAAAAGGATTAAAAATATCCCATATCGCAGGTTTAGACAAACTATTAAACCCAGCAATGATAGCAAAGCCGGTGACTGTTATGGGACTGGAATTTGCTAATCCTGTGGGGTTAGCCGCTGGTCTGGATAAAAATGGCGATTATATTGATGCACTGGCTACTCTTGGGTTTGGCTCTCTGGAAATTGGTACAGTGACTCCTCGTCCCCAGCCGGGAAATCCTAAGCGGCGACTATTCAGATTAGCTGAGCACCAGGCTATTATCAATCGTATGGGCTTTAATAATTATGGTGTTGACTATTTATTAGAGCAGGTTAACAAAAGTAAGTATCAGGGAGTGATAGGTATTAATATTGGCAAAAATTTTGATACGCCAATTGATAAAGCGACCAAAGATTATTTAATTTGCTTACGCAAAGCATATTTAGCTGCAAGCTATATAACTATCAATATTTCATCACCAAACACTAAAAATCTGCGCCAATTGCAACAGGGTGATGAAATTAAAAGATTACTCTTTGCTTTAAAAGAAGAGCAGATGAAGTTAGAAAAACAATATAATAAATATACACCTATCGTGGTTAAAATTGCGCCGGATTTAAGTGATGAAGAAATTCAACATATTGCAGGGCTGCTAATTGATTTTTCAATTGATGGTGTCATTGCTACTAATACAACTCTGGAGCGTAAGGCAGTTCAAGGCCATCTTTTCGCAGATGAAATGGGCGGCTTGAGCGGGGCACCACTGAAACGGAAATCAACTTATGTTGTAGCGCGGCTTAGTGATGCATTAAAAGGGAAACTGCCAATTATCGCAGTGGGTGGAATTTTGAGTTATGCAGATGCACAAGAGAAACTAGATGCAGGCGCGAGTTTAGTGCAGCTGTATAGCGGTCTTATTTATAAGGGGCCGTTGTTAGTAGACGAAATAATGCGGGGGTTAACTGCAAAGTAGCCAGGGGGTTTAGTAGTGATTAGCTTATATTTCTGTGCTACTTTTTCGCAGAATTTAATATTAATTTAATTCAACTGAATAGTCGCCAAATGGACGGCGGAAAGCAAAGTAATAGGGAGTGACCACGAAATTTTCCCATGTGGTTTTAAATGCATCATGGGGCTCGGGTATACTAGCTAGGCCTGAAAAAGGTGAGGCAACAATAAAAAGCACGAATCCGGTAGCGCTAGCAACCACAGCTATAGGGCGGATGATTATTTCAGAAAGTATATCTTTGGCTGTTGATGAGCTATCATCTTCCTCAGTAACACTATAATCAGCTTGTGAAAGGCTGGGGTCAAATTCCTTTTTTGTTTGTGCAGTGTTAGGCTGCTCTACTGCTACAGGCTGTGGATTGTGAGTGTCATTTTGCTCTTCTGCTAAGGCCGTTTGTTGAGTAAGGCAAAGTAGTGTAGTTATAAAAATACAGATCCTGAAAAATTGCATATTGTTCTCCTTATTGTGCTGAATTCATTATCTTCTACTTCACGCGGCCACAGCCGCCACGGCCATTCTCTTCGAGCTATTTTTTGTCTTTAACACCCAGATTTTCCACAAACTCCATGCTCAACTGATATTTTTAGGATAATCTGGATTACTAACAAATTAAAACTGAGCTAGCGTTTCATAGACTCAAAAAATTCAGCATTGGTTTTAAAGTCTTTTAGCTTACCGAGTATAAACTCAGAGGCAGCCATTTCATCCATAGGTTGCAAGATTTTACGTAAAATCCAGGTTTTTTGTAGCGCTTGCGGATCAACTAAATAATCTTCACGGCGTGTGCCCGAACGGTTAATATTAATCGCCGGATAAATACGTTTTTCGGCAATTTTACGCTCGAGGTGCAGCTCCATATTGCCTGTACCCTTGAATTCTTCGTAAATCACTTCATCCATACGAGAGCCGGTATCAACCAAGGCTGTAGCGATAATGGTTAAACTACCACCTTCTTCAATATTACGTGCAGCACCAAAGAAACGCTTGGGTTTTTCCAGTGCATTAGCGTCGACACCACCTGAAAGCAATTTACCTGATGAGGGAGCGACGATATTATAAGCTCGCGCTAAACGAGTTAAAGAGTCTAACAAAATGACCACGTCGTGTTTATGTTCTACCAGACGCCGTGCTTTTTCAATAACCATTTCTGCTACTTGTACGTGACGTGTAGCTGGTTCATCAAAGGTACTGGAAATAACTTCTCCGCGTATGCAGCGCTGCATCTCGGTTACTTCTTCCGGACGCTCATCAATGAGCAGTACGATCATATAGCATTCGGGATTATTTTCTGCAATGGCATGAGCCAGGCTTTGCAGAATCATGGTTTTACCGGCTTTAGGTGGTGAAACGATAAGGCCACGCTGGCCTTTACCTATGGGGGAAATTAAATCGATTATCCGGCCGGTTAAATCTTCACTACTCCCATCACCGCGCTCCATAATAAAACGTTTATTAGGAAATAAGGGAGTAAGATTAGTAAATAGGATTTTATGTTTGGCATTTTCTGGGGCTTCAAAATTTATTTGTTCAACCTTGAGCATGGCAAAATAACGTTCGTTATCTTTCGGGGGGCGTATTTTACCGCTGACAGTATCCCCGGTACGCAAGCTAAAACGTCTGATCTGGCTGGGTGAGACATATATATCGTCCGGGCCTGCCAGGTAAGAACTGCCTGGTGTGCGTAAAAAACCAAATCCATCTTGTAGTATTTCTATGACACCGTCGCCGTAGATGTCTTCGCCGCTTTTTGCCTGTTTTTTAAGAATGGAAAAAATAACTTCTTGTTTTCTCGATCGGGAAACGTTTTCGATACTTAGGTCTTCAGCGAGTGCAATAATGTCTGTGATTGGTTTTAATTTTAATTCGGTAAGGTTCATACAAGGAATGTTTTAAGGAAGATATGATATAGCTGTTAGCTAACAGATTGAGTCAGCTAAGATGTAAGATGTGGTTATTTTGATATGCAGAAGGTGCAGATGAGGTTAGCACCAAGTTCGTAGTATACGCATTAAATCAGGAAGTAACAAATCTTTTGTTACTTCCCTGAAGAACTTAATGATAAAGGCTCTTCATTATAAGGTGCTTATTCTAGATGTTGCCGTCGATGAATTGAGTCAGTTGTGATTTTGTTAATGCACCGACCTTAGTTGCTTCAACATCGCCATTTTTAAATAGCATTAATGTTGGAATTCCACGAACACCATAATGTTGTGGTGTAGCAGGGTTGTCATCAATGTTTAACTTAGCAACAGTAATTTTATCTGAATATTCCTGAGAAATTTCATCTAAAACAGGGGCGATCATTTTACAAGGACCACACCATTCAGCCCAGTAATCAACTAAAACGGGCGTACTAGCTTTTAATACAAGCTCATCAAAATTACTATCAGTTACATGAAGGACTGAGTCACTCACGCTATTCTCCAAATTATTTTACGAGAGAGTAATATCCCTGTATCGCTATATTTTGTCAATCTATTTTTTGTAAATTAATCGTTTCTAATTGTGTTTGTCTGGAAAAGAAAAATCACCTCTTAAAGTAACAGGACAGTGCAAACTAGCGCCTATTCCTGTATTCTATTCAGATGAAGAAAACACATTTAACGGATACACGTTTCATTAATCTGGAGCTTTCCAAATCTATTTTAAAAGGTTTGCAAGATGCAGGCTTTGATCAGTGCTCTCCCATCCAGGAGCAGTCCTTGCCTATCGCTTTAAGAGATAGGGATGTAGCAGGGCAAGCGCAAACAGGGACAGGTAAGACGGCGAGTTTTTTATTGGCTGTTTTTCAGCGGCTGTTAAACGACAATAGTGAAAAGAAAAAATATCCCCGCGCGATAATTTTAGCCCCTACGCGTGAACTTGCGATTCAAATTCATAAAGATGCGCTGTTATTAGGTAAACATCTGGGTTTTAATTTAGCGCTAATCTATGGTGGTACAGATTATCAAAAACAATTAAAAGCAGTACAGGGAAATGTAGATATTATTATTGCCACCCCCGGTAGAATTATTGATTTTTATCGGCAAAAAGCTTTTTCTCTGGATAATATACAGGTAATGGTACTGGATGAAGCCGATAGAATGTTCGATTTAGGCTTTATTAAAGATATACGTTACCTACTAAACCGTATGCCGGAACCAGAAAAACGTCTGAATATGCTGTTCTCTGCGACTTTATCATTTAAGGTATCTGAATTGGCTTATGAGCATATGTACCAGCCAGTTATGGTAAAGGTTGAAACCGAAGAAGTGACTTCAGAGTCTATCAATCAGTTTGCATTTTGTCCTGCAAATGAGCAAAAAATATCATTATTAGTAGGCTTAATTAATAGTCAAACACCTGAGCGCAGCATTGTCTTCGTTAATACCAAGCGCAGTGCTGAAAAATTGGCCGATTATCTGGCTGCAAATGGGCATAAAACAGCCCTTTTAAGTGGTGATGTGCCTCAGGAAAAACGTCAGCGCCTATTGGCAGATTTCCAGGAAAGTAAAGTTACTATTATGATTGCGACCGATGTTGCCGCACGTGGTTTGCATATCCCTGATGTTTCCCATGTGTTTAACTTTGATTTACCTCAAGACGCAGAAGACTATGTACACAGAATAGGCAGAACAGCTCGTTTCGGTGCTAAAGGTGAAGCTATTAGTTTTATCTGTGAAGAATATGCCTATTCCATGCCTGATATTGAGGACTATATCAACCAGAAAATACCGGTGCATAAAGTCACCAAAGACTTACTGGTAGAATTAATAAAACCCACACCCAGAGCAAGAACACCACGCAAGGCTTATCCAAAAAGAAACCCAAATGTAAGAACCGAGACAAAGGCGTAGTGTGCTGGCTACAGAAATAATATTGGCTCTTTCATGGTAAAAATGGTTTAGGTATTAGCTTACCAAGTGCTGGGCATAATCTCACGAAAATCATGAATCGCAGGGAATTCGGTAATACTTCTTACTGCTTTTTTGGAATCGGGTCGGGTAATGGATAATAAATGTTCAATGCCAAAAGTCTTGGCAGAATAAAGCACAGCGAGACTATCGTCGACCATTAAAGTGGATTGCTTATCCCAGCCCTGCTGATTTTGAAATGCCTGCCAGAAAGATTGATGTTCTTTAGCAAAGCCAAAATCATGTGAGCAAATAATATCGTCAAAAAAGGGCTGCAAACAGGTCTTTTCCATTTTTATAGATAAGCTGTCACGATGCGCATTAGTAACTAAGAGAACCTGCTTATCGGTCTTGTTCAGAGCTGTTAAAAACTCGGATACATGAGGTAAAACACTAATTAATCCTGAAATTTCAGCTTTCAGACCCGCGATATCCAGATTTAATTTTTCACTCCAGTAATCCAGGCAATACCACTCTAGTTTACCTTCCATATTCTTAAATAAAGGCCACAAAATATTGTTAGCTTTCTCAATAGTTAACCCATTTTCTAGTGCATAGCGTTCAGGAATAAACTCCAGCCAGAAATGATTGTCAAAATTCAAATCCAGCAAAGTACCATCCATATCCAGTAAAACTGTATTAATTTTGTTCCAATCGAGCATAACAAAGGCTATAGTGATGTTAAATAACACCTTACCTTAACAAAAATGTCAGAAAAACCGAAGATACATCATAGAAAAATCGTAGCTCAATCGCGTTTATTTCAAATTGAAGCTCAGGATATAGAGTTTAGCAATGGTGCTACTCGGAAGTATGAGCGGCTGATGCGTGGTAGTGCTAGTAATGGCGCAGTGCTTATAGTGCCTTTAATCGATAATGAAACAGTGTTATTGATTCGCGAATATTCCGCCGGGGTAGAGCGCTATGAACTGGGTCTGGCAAAAGGGAAGATCGATCAGGGCGAGACAGCCTTAGAAGCGGCAAATCGAGAATTAAAAGAAGAAGTGGGTTATGGCGCACGTCAGATAGAACAAATCAGTTCCTTTTCTATCGCACCCAGTTATATGGAACATATGACCGAAATTATTCTTGCCCAGAATCTATATCCGGAAAAACTACCTGGCGACGAACCGGAGGAGTTAGAAGTTGTGCCCTGGAAGCTGGACAATCTAGCGGAATTAGTGAGTAATGGAGAATGTACCGAAGCGCGTAGCATAGCAGCGTTGTATATGGTTAGAGACTATATACTGCAAAAGTGAATTGAGTATGACTATTGGCAGATTGTTTTAAAGGGATAATGCAGGAAAGATTCAGGAATAAGCAAGATTAAAAGTAACAATCGGCACCAAAGCAGTAAATGCTAGCGTCCCTATTATGGCTAAATACTCATTGTAAAAATGCGAGTCCTGTCATTTATTGTCAATGATAATGACGTAGAGTATGGTAGCGATTAAATTTAATGAGTGTGAAGTTCCTGCTGGATCTTTTCGGATAAATAGATTTTTAATAATGATTGATAAGGAATATCTCGCTTAGGCTAAATGTTAACCAACCTGTCGCATATTCGTGATATCAAACTTGCTATGCAAGCATAGGGGCTTTGCCCTCAAACCCTCAAGGTATTTTTACAGCGGTAATGGGCGATTGATGTCACCTTTTGCTTTACTATTAGTTTAAGCACCATTTTTAACTGTAATTTGTTTTCTGTTACGTTATTTTCATCTTTGCCAGGGTTAAGATAAACAACTTCAATAGGCATTAAATTCCTTGTCTTACGGCGATTTCAGCGCTCAGGGCGCTCCCCCCTGGCTTGCTCCGTAACTTTCTTTCTGTTTTCCAGTATTGCCCTGTCTAAGCCATTATGACGCTGATTAGGTGTCACAAACTTAATCTCACTGTGTTGATGGTTGTCGTTATACCAATGCATAAACTGCTCCACCCAGCCGCTTGCTTCACTTAAGCATTTAAATGGGGATTCTGGAAAGGTGTAATGATATTTGACGGTTTTAAATAAGGACTCCGAATAAGGGGTTATCGTTACTGGCACGAGGCCTGCAGTAAGATGGACTAATTTCTAGATTAATCATTTTTGCTCTTAACCTTGCACCTTTCATCGGGCTTAATAAATACGTAATATCCCAGGAATAGATTTGATTGGCTTCGGTTTCTTGGGCTGGGCGGCTGTCCCTTTACCTCTATGCTTAAGCTGATTATAAAACATGTACAAGCGTAGTAACCCGGAAAAAGACACAAGTTCTGCGTAAATACATGCATACAGAAGTTCGGTTTGGCCAATAATTTAGCAGTTAATGCTCTAAAACCTAACACACCTGTCTAAAGTGCATAATCATACTCTAGCATATTACCTCAATCGTTTTAATTAATCAGTAAGGTTCCAATTCCTTGATCGGTAAATAACTCAAGTAAGACGGCGTGTTCAACGCGGCCATCAATAATATGGACACTGTTTACACCACCTTTTAAAGCATCTGTCCCACACCGGGTTTTTGGAATCATGCCGCCCGAGATCGTGCCATCAACAATTAAATTATCTATATTCTCCAGCGTTAACCCGGTTAATAAGTTATTTTGCTGATCCATAATCCCCGGAATATTAGTTAATAATATTAATTTTTCAGCATTTAAGACTTCGGCAACCTTGCCTGCGACTAAATCAGCATTGATATTATAAGAGCGTCCATCTTCACCTACGCCAATGGGAGCAATCACCGGGATAAAATCACTCTGGCTCAACATTTCCACTACCGAAGGGTCAATAGAACTGACCTCTCCGACATGACCTATATCAATTATTTCTGAAGCACTCGATGCTTTATTAAATTGTTGCATATCGATCTTATGGGCACGGATAAAATCGCCGTCTTTGCCGGTTAAGCCTACAGCTTTGCCACCGGCCATATTAATCAGGTTAACAATATCTTTGTTGACTTGTCCACCTAATACCATTTCCACAACATCCATGGTCTCAGTATTGGTAACGCGCATACCATGAACAAATTCAGTAGCAATATTAAGTCGTTCAAGTAAGTGTCCAATCTGCGGGCCACCGCCATGTACTACGACTGGGTTGATACCCACCAGTTTCATTAACACGATATCTTGTGCAAAGCAGGCTTTAAGGTTTTCATCGATCATGGCATTGCCGCCATATTTGATGATAACGGTTTTACCTTTAAATTTCTGGATATAAGGCAAGGACTCTATCAGGACATGGGCTATGCCCTTGGCAATTTTTTCTTTCATGGAAGTGTCTGGTTTTTGGTATTAAGCTATAGTTAAGCGTTTTGAAAATTAAAAAGGCAAAGCGATGTCTGGTTTAATTTCTAGGATAAGCTGTCTGAACTGGTCTTGAATGCGAGTCAATACCTCTTGTGTTTCACCCTCAAAGCGAACGACCAGAGATGGTGTAGTATTAGATGCCCGTACTAGGCCAAAGCCATCGGTAAAATCGATACGAAGGCCGTCAATATCAGTTATTCTGCCATCATCGGGAAGGTTTTCACTAGCCAATAATTGCTGCATAAAAACTACATTTTCCCCTTCTTCCAGTTGGATACTTAATTCTGGAGTATTAGGGCTATCAGGAAATTCGGCAAAAATTATCGCACTGGTACGCGAGTCTTCCGTAAGTATTTCTATCAGTCGTGCGGCAGAGTATAATCCATCATCAAAGCCGAACCAGCGGTCATTAAAAAAAAGATGACCGCTCATTTCACCGGCAAAAATGGCACCAGTTTCCTTGAGTTTCGCTTTCATAAGCGAATGTCCTGTTTTCCAGATCGTAGGTGTTCCGCCATTTCTTATAATTTGTGCCGGTAGATTACGACTACACTTTACATCATAGATAACTTCGGCACCGGGATTTTTAGCCAGAATAAATTTGCTAAACAACATCATTTGTCGATCTGGCCAAATGATATTGCCGTTTGAATCGATAACTCCGAGGCGGTCACCATCGCCATCAAAAGCCAGACCCACATCGGCCTGATGTTCTTCGACGGCAGCAATTAAATCAACCAGGTTTTTGGGTTTACTCGGATCGGGGTGATGATTAGGAAATCTCCCATCTATGTTACAAAATAATTCGATCACTTCGCAGCCCAGGGTTCTAACTAGGGTGGGGGCGATTTCACCGGCAATGCCATTACCTGCGTCAATCACCACTTTTAAAGAGCGTGCAATGCGGATATCCTTAGTAAGATAGCTAATATATTCGTTGGTGAACATGCTGTTTTCAGTCAGTTTACCCGGTAAATTGTCATAAAGATTATTGCTATCTATGCGCTGCTTAAGTTTTTGAATGCTATCGCCAGACAAGGTTTCACCAGCAAGCACTATTTTTAAACCATTATAATTTGCCGGATTGTGGCTTCCCGTTAACATGACACCAGAATGGCAGTTGTGGTGATGGGCGACAAAATATAATATTGGTGTAGGTACTGCACCTATATCAAGGATATTTGTTCCCGTTGATAAAATGCCGTCGGCAAGGACTTTATTTAAAGCAGGACTGGATAAACGGCCGTCTCTGGCGGTAACGATAGCCTTGACGCCTTTATCTAGAGCTTCACTACCCAGTGCCCGGCCTATGTCGTAAACAATATCATTGGTAAGCGTCTGGTCAACGATACCTCGGATATCATAAGCACGGAAAATAACATCGCTAGGGCTGGGTTTTTTCACCGTAGTTTTAACTGATTTTTCAGCGGTGGGTAAGGGACTTAAATTGGGTTCAATTTTAGTTTCTGCAGTGGTCTTTTTATTGGTAAATTCGGGTAGTGAAATAATCTCGTCAGCTTCCTTGCCACTAACATCATTAACATCAATCCCCACTAGCGTAGCGTCAAGAAAAGGGGTATCAGTTGATTGAATGGGTTTTTCTAAAGCGACTGAGACATTGGTACTCGCAGTATTATTTTCATGTTTAAACTGAATAATAGAAGAAATCAAATTGCTCATTACTTGCAATTTCATAGGGTAGTTGCCACCTGCGTTACCTGCCATTAAATCTTGCGTGGCTTTTAAAATAGAGCGTTGGTCGTGTACTAACAATTTTTCTGATTTGCGAAAACCTATATAGCAAGCCAGGCCTGAAATAAAAGCGGCGATAAGGATAGTACCCAGAGTCAGGTAAACAAGTGGTAGATCAAGGCTATCCTGATACCAGTAGGAGACAGTCCAGGCGGTATCTTTGACTTTAAATGAGTGATGGCTGGCTGATGATTTTATATCGGCCAGGCCATGAGAAAATAAGACCACACCAGCTTGTTTCAACTCTATATATAAGTGTTCGTGGCCCAATATCTTAAAGTTTTGTTGCAGATCCTGAAAATCGACACTGGCCAGAATAACGGCAATGATACGTTCGCTTTGCTTAATACCGTAGGTGATTGCCAGATGGCGGTGCTCACCTTGTTGGCCCTGGATTAAGGGAAATTGTGGCTGCTTAAAGGTATTTTTTACCAGGTCCAAGTCGGCATAACCCATATGCGGGATAACCGAGTTATCCGGTTTATTGTCTGCTGCTAATAACAACCTTAAAGCCATCGCGTCAGGTAGGTAGGTACTCATTAGCTGCACTTGTGCCTTGGCGCGTGGTAGATTAGATTGATTCAGTGCGTCTACAAATTCAGGTGACTGGGCAATGTTACGTAAAGACTCACTTAATAGCTGAATGCGTGTGGAAATACTCTGTGCAATACCTTTTACCAAGCCATTAATGGCCTTTTCTTTTATCTGCTGATCGCTATTTTGCGAGAGATAGAATACCCCAGCGCCAGTCAGAGCCATCATTAGAATAACGATTAGGGAAATAAAAGAAAAAATGCGTCCCATATGGATACCTGTAGTTTGTGCTTTCCTTAGAGGCAGGTTTGCCTTGTGTTGTTTGACTAGTGACGGCCGGTATGTCCAAAGCCTCCTGTACCACGGTCGCTCTGCTGAAAATCAGTGACTATTTCAAAATCAGCTTGTACCACGGGAACAAAGACCATTTGTGCGATACGCTCGGCAATTTTAACGGTAAAAGCCTGTTGCCCTCTATTCCAGCATGAGACAAAAACCTGTCCTTGATAATCAGAGTCAATCAAGCCGACAAGGTTGCCAAGTACTATGCCATGCTTATGACCCAGACCAGAGCGAGGTAATAAGACGGCTGCCAGTTGAGGGTCATTTATATGCATAGCAAAACCTGTGGGAATTAGCACTGTTTCACCCGGTTGTAACACGGTATCAGCATCCAGGCAGGCGCGTAAATCAATTCCGGCAGAACCGTCAGTTGCATAACTTGGCATAGGAATTTCATTGCCCAGGCGTAGATCTAATATTTTAAGTTGTATTTTATGCATGTAATTTCTCGGCAATTAAGGCCAGTAGCTGATTGGCAAGCTGTGATTTATTGGTCATAGGGAATATCTTTTGACCATTTTGCCAATATACTTGTAGTGCATTAACGGCAGAATCAAACCCCCCTTCCTTCTGACCAACCCAGTTAGCGGCTATCATATCCAGGTTTTTACGCGTTAACTTATCTTGGGCGTATTGTTTTAGGTTTTCCGTTTCTGCAGCAAACCCAACCGTAAAGGGCTTATTTGTTAGGCTGGCCACGCTAGCTACAATATCCTTGGTTTTGTGTAATTGTAGTTCAGTTTGATCATTTTGTGTTTTGATTTTTTCTGCCTTTACATTAACAGGGGTATAGTCAGCTACCGCCGCCGCAGCAATCATAATATCTTGATCGGCTATGTGCTGCATTACCGCCGTATACATCTCCTCTGCGCTTTCCACCAGCACGGTATTTACATGTTCAGGTGCGGCTAAAACTACCGGGCCACTGATTAAGGTTACCTGTGCGCCTAATTGCTGTGCCTGTTCGGCTAATGCATAACCCATCTTTCCCGAGCTACGGTTTGTAATATAGCGTATTGGGTCCAGTTTCTCACGAGTAGGACCGGCAGTAATCAGAATTTTCTTACCCTGTAAAATCCCCGGATTATTCTGTATACACAACTTTTGCACGATGGCTTCCGGCTCGGTCATACGCCCAGGACCTATATCTCCACAGGCCTGAGAGCCTGCGTCAGGGCCAATAATGGTCATGCCATGTCGGATTAAGCGATTAATATTTTCCTGAGTAGTGGGTTTATGCCACATTGCCTGGTTCATAGCTGGTGCTATAAAAACCGGGCATTCAACGGCAAGATAAAGCGTACTTAATAAATCGTCAGCAAGCCCATAGCTGAATTTCGCCAGGCAGTTTGCCGTTGCGGGAGCAATTAAAAATAGATCGGCCCAGCGCGCCAGGTTGATATGACCCATGGCATTTTCTTGATTTGCATCCAGCAACTGAGTGTGTACCGGGTGAGCAGATAAGGCCTGAAAAGTAAGTGGGCTAATAAATTGGGTCGCGGCCTCAGTCATAACGACCCTGACATCGCAGCCCTGTCTGGTTAATAGCCTGACTAATTCGGCGGATTTATACGCGGCAATACCACCACTAATACCTAAAAGGACACGCATCAAAGAGAATACCATTTAATATTTAAAGTCCGTATTATGGCAAGAGTTAAACTTTTCTTCTATGCTTAAATCAATATTGATGACAATATACTTCGCGTGGGGGTGGTTACGAAGTATATGAATCGCAAAGGGAGATAAATATGGCAATTAAAGACTGGCCTGCTAATCAGCGGCCTAGAGAAAAATTACTCATGCAGGGAGCGGGTGCTTTGACAGATGCCGAATTATTGGCTATTTTTTTACGCACTGGACTTCCGGGTAAATCAGCGGTTGATCTAGCACAGGAGCTATTGGTTGAATTTGATTCTTTACGTGCTCTGATGCAGGCAGACTGTGCGACATTTACTCAGGGGAAAGGGCTGGGCAATGCCAAGTATGCACAACTGCAAGCAGTACTGGAAATGGCCCGACGGCATACTTTTGAAGAATTAGATCGTGGTGATATTTTAACCAGCCCTGAGGCCACTCGTGCCTATTTAAGTAATCAATTAAGGCATTATCCGCATGAAGTCTTCGCCTGTTTGTTTTTAGATAATCAGCACCATATTCTGAAATATGAGGAATTATTTAGTGGAACCATCGACGGGGCGAGTGTTTATCCCAGAGAAGTGGTGAAAAAATCTTTACAACATAATGCTGCTGCAGTGATCTTTGCGCATAATCACCCCTCAGGAATTTCCGAGCCTAGTCAGGCCGATAAGCTGATTACCGATAAACTCAAGCAGGCATTGAACTTAATGGATATACAGGTACTGGACCATTTTATTATTGGCGATGGCCAGCCCTTTTCGTTTGCCGAGCATGGTTTATTGTAGATTCCATTTCCCGCTACGACATTAAGTCTCAGTTAATATTTTCTCAGCTTCTTGATATTTCTGACTACTGATCGCAGTGATTTCGTCGGGTAATTTAGGCCCGGGTGGCGTTTTGTCCCAGTCTAATGTTTCCAGATAATCACGAATGAATTGCTTGTCAAAACTTGGAGGACTGATGCCAACCTGATACTGATCTGCAGGCCAGAAACGCGATGAATCCGGAGTTAATGCTTCATCTATTAAATAAAGTGTCCCTGCGTCATCCAGACCAAATTCAAATTTGGTATCGGCAATAATAATACCGCGCTGCTTAGCGTACACGGCCGCAGAGTTATACAGTTTTATACTGATGTCACGTACCTTGGTAGCCATTTCCTCGCCTAGTAAGGGGATGGTTTCAGCAAAGGATATATTTTCATCATGATCACCGACTGCTGCTTTAGTTGAGGGGGTATAGATAGCAGCTGGTAATTGTTGTGCCTGTTGCAGGCCGGGCGCTAATTCTATACCACAGACACTGCCAGTTTTCTGATAGTCTTTCCAGCCGGAGCCAATTAAATAACCACGAACAATGGCTTCAATAGGGAGGGGCTTAAGCTTTTTAACAATAATGGCGCGGCCTTGAATTTTCTCTCGTTCTTGCGCATTGGGCACGACTTCTTCTAGACTAAGGCTGGCTAAATGATTAGGAATAATCTCCTGCATTTTGTTAAACCAGAAATTTGACACCGAAGTTAGTACCCGACCTTTACCCGGGATAGGGTCAGGCAAAACAACGTCAAAAGCTGAGAGGCGGTCAGTGGTTACAATCAATAAGTGCTGGTCATCTATATCATAAATATCGCGTACTTTACCTCGAGTACGTAAATTAAGATTAGAGAGCGAAGATTCAAATAAAGCAGCAGGGACGTTCATATTATCTGAGAAGTTTGAATAAAAGAATACACACTATTTTATATGAATATCTATCATACGGGCTAAATAATGTGCTTTTCTTATTTTCAATAGTGATATTATTTGCCGTTTATTGTGCCGCTTACAGCAAATTAGGGGTGGGATATTTAGCTTGTATTTGACGGGCGGTACTTCGTGATGACAGGAGATTATCGTAAAGCACTAAAGCCTGCTTCAGAAAACTCTGTTGGATATAGGGCTATAGAACAAGTTATTGAATTAAAATAGTACTTCCAAAAAAACTTATATTTACTCGAAAGTAAATAAGTTTTTTGGACGTGCCGTGAAAATAATAACCTATGCTAGGCCCTATGAACAACTGACTTTCTCCGACTAAGTAGTCAAGCGGTAGTCAGTTTCATATAAGCGTTTCTTTTTCCAGCCTGCAAATAAAGTGTCATCGAAGGGTAGGTCATTATCTATAGCATATTCGTAGAAGCTTCTAAATAAACGAGCCGTTCTAAAGGCGTGTAATTCACCATCGGCTGTAATAGACTCTACATTGCCAACCTGGAAGGTTTTGTTTTTTGCCTTACCATCACAAACCCAGAATACGGAATAGCAAAGATAACTTTTATCTTTTCTCCGGTCGAACTTAATCGTTTTGGAAACACCGGTTAAGCCAGTTGTAGTTTTATTTTTAGGCGGTTTTAAAAAACGGGTTTTACTGCCTTTTAAAATGGTTATCATTTGATCGCGCCAGGCAATCGCCGCTTTAAGGGATTTGCATTTATTACCCCATAATTTATGAGAAAAATAGCGGCTACTTTCTTTCCCTCGGCGTACAATTCGAACTTGAAACCCGAAGGTATCTGGCTCTGTTATATGTTTGTGCTTTACCATTGGCTATGTCACCGTTAAGTATTGAAAATCACCAAGAGCGGAATGTAACAATTTCTCAGGTGTTAAATTTTGTTTTTGATTCATCACTCGGC
>LWDU01039959.1_pt1 | contig 39249 bp, 47 predicted proteins | sample 727161 | NCBI WGS metagenome assembly LWDU01 (sample SAMN04566230, study PRJNA314399) | hydrothermal vent metagenome | isolation source: deep sea hydrothermal plume seawater | place: Mexico: Gulf of California, Guaymas Basin | collected 2004-07-11
GGCATTCACCAACACGGCGTGCTTAAGAACCCACTGACCTACGAGATCATGACCCCGCAGTCGGTGGGCATCAAGTCGAGTAGCCTCGTGCTGGGCAAGCACTCCGGACGCCATGCCTTGGCGGACCGCATCAAGTCGCTGGGCTTCACGCTCAATGATGTGGAACTGAATCAGATCTTCAAGGAGTTCAAACGCCTTGCGGACGTGAAGAAGCAGATCTTTGACGAGGATTTGGAAGCATTGGTGACGCACGGAGTCCAGGACCACAAAGACCGTTATCACTTGGAACACCTCTCGGTCAGTTCCGGGACGACCACGATTCCGACCGCAACCGTGGTGATGAAGATCGCCGGCAGGCCTCAGAAGCGGGCCGGGTTTGGGGATGGCCCGGTGGATGCCGCCCTGAACACGATCAAGGAGATGGCCGGAGTGGAGTGCCGACTCATCTCCTATGTCGTCAAGGCGATCACGGGCGGCACCGACGCGCAGGGCGAGGTCAGTGTTGGAATCGAGCAGAACGGCCAGCAGGTGACGGGTCGTGGGGCGCACACCGACATTGTGGTCGCCAGCGCGATGGCTTTCATCAACGGCCTCAACCGGTTGGAAGCCCGCGCCGGGTCCGTCAGTCCGATGACTCCGGTTCGCGCCGCGCTGGGCGGAGTCTGACGGTAACGAGAACTTGGCTATGAAGCGCAGCCGAGTTCTGGAAGCACTGGGACAGGGGTTGGTCAACATGGCTAACCCCTGCGCCCTGGCCACGATTTTTTCAAACATTGCTGGAGGGTTCAGCGTTTTGATCTTGGGTTGGGGGGCTGGCGTGACAACCCTGCTCTACGTTATTGGCCTACTTGCAATTCACGAATCCGAGGAAGACCATGACAATGCTTGAAAGGTTAATCTTGTTCAGCACGTTCGGCGTGATGGCTGCAAGCCTCTATGTGTTTGCGCACTGGCTCACGCGCCGCAAACCTTGAACGCCGTTATCGCTCTCCCTATCTCTTAGGTCGGCTGCGCATCCGGGGCCAGCCCGTCTTTTGGATTGTCCTTCTCCGGAAATCCCCGCATAATGATCTGTTTGTTTTCCTGCAATCCAAGTGATGGTGGGTTGCGCCAACCCTAGGTTTTCAGAGCCATGCAGGAGTACGTCCCCAGTGAGATCGAATCGAAGTGGCAGCAGCATTGGGAGGAGAGCGGCCAGTTTGACCCGGAGATGAATCCAGGGCGCTCCAAGTTCTACATGCTGACGATGCTGCCCTACCCCTCCGGGGATCTGCACATCGGGCATTGGTACGCGATGGCCCCCTCGGACGCCTACGCTCGCTTCATGAAAATGCGCGGCCACGAGGTCTTCTTTCCAATTGGCTTTGACGCCTTTGGGCTTCCGGCGGAGAATGCAGCGATCAAGCGCAACATCCATCCGAAGACTTGGACGTATCAGAACATCGAGCGCATGCGTGGACAGTTGCGGACGATGGGGAACATGTTTGCATGGAAGAACGAGGTCGTGAGCTGCGATCCGGAATACTACAAGTGGAGCCAGTGGTTTTTCCTGCGGATGCTGGAAATGGGACTGGCGTACCGGGAGTACGCACCGGTGGACTTCTGCAACCACTGTCAAACCACGCTCGCCCGCGAACAGGTGTGGGGCGAGGAACGGCTTTGCGAGCGTTGTGAGAATCCCGTGGTGAAAAAGGACCTCAATCAGTGGAAGCTGCGCATCACCAACTATGTTGAGGAGTTGCTGGATTTCTCCGGGTTGGAGTGGCCGGAGAAGGTCAAGGCGATGCAGACGAACTGGATTGGCCGTAGCGAGGGGGTCGAGTTTGCACTGAAGGTTGTGGGGTACGAGGAGCAAGCGTTCCGGGTGTTCACCACTCGTCCGGACACGGTGTTCGGCATGACCTTTTGTGTGCTGGCTCCGGAACACGCGCTCGTCGAGCAGATCACTACTCTGGAACAACAGGAAGCGGTGCAGGCGTATTGCGAGGCGGCGGCTCGCAAGGACGAGATCGAGCGCACCACCGAGGGCAAGGAAAAGGACGGAGTCTTCACTGGAGCTTACGCGATCAATCCAATGAATGGAGCTGAGGTGCCAATCTGGATTGCCGATTATGTGATGGCGTCCTACGGGACGGGTGCGATCATGGCGGTGCCCGCACATGACGAGCGCGACTTCGCTTTTGCACGGAAATATGGACTGCCGACGCCGACAGTGATCGTTCCGGAAGCACTACGCCAAGCGGTGCCCGATGGCGACTCACTAGAAGCCCCGCTCACCGACAAGGCCAGCTCCGTGATGGTCAACAGCCCCGGATTCGACGGGCTGTGCTGGCCGGAGAGCTTTGACACCGTGGCCACCCACATGGAGCGCGAAGGCTTTGGCGAGCGGCAGGTCAACTATCGTATCCGCGACTGGCTCATCAGCCGCCAGCGTATGTGGGGCACACCGATTCCGGTGGTGTATTGCAACGACTGCGGGATGCAGCCTGTGCCCTACGAGCAGCTTCCCGTGGAACTTCCGGATGACGCACAATTCAAACCGACCGGAGAAAGTCCGCTCAAGCACCATCAGGGGTTTCTGCAAACCACCTGTCCGCAGTGCGGAGGTTCCGCCGAGCGCGAGACTGACACGATGGACACCTTCATCTGCTCATCGTGGTACTACTATGGTTACCTCGCTCCTTACTGGCAGCGGGGCGAGACGCTTTCCAAAACATCCCTGCCGTGGGACATGGAAACGATGCAGGCGTGGGGGCCGGTGGATCAATACACCGGGGGTATCGAACATGCCACCATGCATCTGCTCTACTTCCGCTTCTACACCAAGGTGCTTGCGGACATGGGTCTGCTGGATTTCCGGGAACCCGCCACGCGGCTTTTCAACCAGGGCATGATCCTCGGTGAGGACCACGAGAAGATGTCCAAAAGCCGGGGCAATGTTGTAAATCCGGACGGCCTCGTGCAGCGTTACGGTTCGGACACGGTGCGGGTGTACCTAATGTTCCTTGGACCTTGGGACGCGGGAGTTCCTTGGAATCCGCACGGGATTGAAGGCGCGTCACGTTTCTTGCGATCGGTGTGGACACTGGCCTTGCAGGAAAACCCGGAACCGTCCGGAGTGGCCGATGCCGAGCAGAAGGTCTGTCGTACCTTGCACCAGACGATCAAGAAAGTCACGGACGACCTCCAACACTTCCGCTTCAACACCGCCATTGCCGCGCTGATGTCCTTCCGGAATCAGTTGCGCAGTGATGGAGAGCAGATTGGCAGCGAACTGCGGGAGCAGGCGCTCCGGACCTTACTGCTGTTGCTCGCGCCACTGGCCCCACACCTCACTGAGGAGTTGTGGCAGCGTTGCCACCCGGACAGCGGCAGTGTCCATACCCAGCCGTGGCCTGAACATGATGAGGCACTTGCTGCCGATGCTCTCGTCACCCTTGTCGTGCAGGTCAACGGCAAGCTCCGGGACCGCCTTGAGGTGCCGACCGGAATGGAAAATGAGCAAGTCGAACGCATGGCACTGGAGTCGAAAAAAATCCAACCACACCTTGCTGGACGCAGGATCCGCAAGGTGGTCGTGGTCCCAAATCGACTCGTGAATATTGTTGTTTGAGAGATAGGTTCGTTTTTATGTTGACGGATCTCCATCAGGATGTTAGAGTTACTGTTTGCCTAGTTAAAGGCAGAACAATTTTCGAGCAGCGTTTGACCGTATTATGCCAACCCTGAATCAACTCGTCCGTAAAGGACGCAAGCGCAAGACCGTGAAGAAAGACACTCCGGCCTTGCAGGCGTGTCCGCAGAAACGCGGAGTGTGTGTGCGCGTGTACACCTCCACCCCGAAAAAACCGAACTCTGCCCTGCGTAAGGTCGCCAAGGTGCGCCTCACGAACGGCCTTGAGGTCATCAGCTATATTCCTGGCGTTGGCCACAACCTTCAGGAACACTCGGTGGTGTTGATCCGGGGTGGTCGTATAAAAGACCTGCCGGGGTGTCGCTACCACATCATCCGGGGCGCACTCGACACGGTAGGCGTGAAGGGCCGCATGAAGTCTCGTTCCAAGTACGGAACTAAGAAGAACCAGTAGGACCACATGTCAAGACGACGCAAGGCGGTACAACGCAAAATCCCCCCGGATCCCAAGCACAACGATGTGCTGGTGAGCAAGTTCATCAACTGCCTGATGCGCAATGGCAAGAAGGGCGCGGCCGAGAAAATCCTCTACGGTGCGTTGGACCTGATCTCGCAGCGTGAGGAAGAGGCCAAGCCGTTAGAGGTGTTTCACGCAGCTATTGAGAACGTCAAGCCCGCCGTGGAAGTTCGCTCTCGCCGTGTTGGAGGCTCGACCTATCAGGTTCCGATGGAAGTCCGCTCTCTCCGCAGTCAATCCTTGTCGATCCGCTGGTTGATCCAGTACGCCAACGCCCGTAGCGGACGTTCGATGCGAGCCAAGCTCGCCGACGAGTTGATGGATGCTTTCAACAGCCGAGGAACCTCGGTCAAGAAACGCGAGGACATCTTCAAGATGGCCGAAGCCAACAAGGCTTTTGCGCATTACCGCTGGTGATTCTGTGCTCGTGAATCTCATCGGTCTGCTACGAACGTCCCGGTCGTGAAAACAACTCTCGAACAGCGTAGGAACATCGGCGTCATGGCCCACATTGATGCCGGCAAGACTACCACGACTGAGCGTATTCTCTACTACACGAAGCGCATCTACAAAATCGGAGAGGTCAATGACGGTGCGGCGACGATGGATTGGATGGAGCAGGAGCAGGAACGCGGCATCACGATCACCTCGGCGGCCACGACCTGTCCTTGGAAAATCGGTGAACGTGATTACACCCTGAACATCATCGACACCCCTGGGCATGTGGACTTCACGGTTGAGGTTGAGCGTTCGCTCCGGGTGCTGGATGGTGCGGTTCTGGTGCTTTGTGGAGTCGCAGGAGTGCAGCCTCAAACCGAGACGGTTTGGCGGCAGGCCCGTCGGTACCAAGTGCCAACCATCGCGTTTGTGAACAAGATGGACCGGATGGGCGCTGATTTCGACAAGGCTGCGAAGTCGCTTGAAGATCGGCTGGGGGCCGTTCCGATTCCTGTGCAAATCCCGCTTGGGGCCGAGGATCAGTTTGAGGGCATGGTTGATCTGGTTGAACTATGCGCCTACCGCTATGGAAACGACAAGACGGGCGAGACGTTTGAGACGATGCAATTGAGCGGAGAGTTGGGCGAGAACGCCAAGGAACGACGTGCCAAAATGCTCGAACGGCTCTCGTTGTATGACGATGTCCTGTTGGAAAAACTGCTGGACGAGACGGAGCCAACCCTTGAGGAAATCAAGTCCGCGATCAGGAAAGCGACGTTGACGAACGAGATCGTCCCCGTTTTTTGCGGAAGCGCGTTTAAGAACAAAGGGGTGCAGCCCCTGCTGGATGGGGTGGTTCACTACCTTCCTTCTCCGGTGGACTTACCTCCAGTAAAAGGCGTTCATCCCCATACCCAAAAGACGGCGGAGCGCAAGCCTGCCACGAATGAACCGCTTTGTGCACTTGCTTTTAAGGTTGCAACCGATCCTTTCGTAGGTCAACTTTCGTTCGTCCGAGTTTACTCCGGAAGCCTTGAAAGCGGGAAGGCAGTTTACAATCCTCGCAAGGGGAAGATGGAGCGCATTGGGCAGATTGTCCGGATGCACGCGAATAAGCGCGAAGATCTGACGGTGCTGGAAACTGGGGACATCGGTGCTTTGGTCGGAGCTAACCTGATCACGGGAGACACGCTCTGCACGAAGGATCAGCCCTTGGTTTTGGAAACCACCCAGTTTCCGGAACCGGTCATGGATCTCGCGCTCGAACCTAAGACCAAGGCAGATCAGGATAAGCTGCAACAGGCGCTGAATCGTTTGGGCCAAGAGGATCCGTCCTTCCGCAACCATGTGGATGGAGAGACAGGGCAGATGCTCATCTCCGGAATGGGGGAACTGCACCTTGAAGTGATCGTGGATCGTCTCCATCGGGAATTCCGGGTGGCCTGCAAGGCGGGAAAACCGCGTGTCGCCTATCGGGAAACGATTACCCAGCAAGCCTCGGAAGCCGGAAAATTTGACCGAACCCTTGAAGGTAAGCCACAGTTTGTGCAATGCCAAATTTCAGTGGAACCGATTGAAACGGGCAAAGGCATTGTGTTTGAGAACACAGTTTCGTCGCTTCCGAAAGCGTATGTGGTGGCGGTCGAGCAGAGCATCAAGAACGCCTTGAGTAGTGGCGTCCTCGCAGGGTATCCTGTCCTTGGGGTCAAAGCCCGCTTGGAAATGGCAGAATACCAAGAGGAGACAGCAAGCGAAACCGCATTTAGTATTGCAGCGGTCAGTGCCGTTCGCAAGGCGATGAATGCTGCACGCCCTACGCCTCTGGAACCTTCGATGAAGATTGAGGTGGTATTGCCACCAGAATTCCTCGGCGATGTCATCGGCGACCTGAACGGGCGTCGGGGACGAGTCCGAGGCATGGAAGAACGCTCCGGCGCGCAGGTTGTGACCGCAGACGCTCCCCTCGCGGAGATGTTTGGCTATGCCACAGGGCTGCGTTCCATGACGCAGGGCAGAGCTTCTTACACGATGCACTTCAGCAGTTATACGCCGGTTAAGAAGCAACCGACGGAGCGAAGTGTTCAGGAATCCGAGCCGGTTGCCGCCGAAGCTTAGGACTTAAACAAGAAACGGCTGCACCGCAGCCCCACTCAAACGAGTGAACCTCAGGAAGACAGGAGAACCCAAATGGCACGAGAGAAGTTCGAGCGCTCCAAACCGCATGTGAACGTGGGCACGATTGGACATGTGGACCACGGTAAGACGACCCTGACCGCCGCGATCACCAAGGTGCTTGCGATGAATGGGCAGGCGACAGCAATGGACTACGAACAGATCGATGCAGCCCCGGAAGAAAAAGAGCGGGGGATCACCATTGCGACCGCCCATATCGAATACCAAACGGACAAACGGCACTACGCCCACGTTGACTGTCCCGGACACGCCGATTATGTGAAGAACATGATCACGGGTGCAGCCCAGATGGACGGTGGTATTCTGGTCGTTTCAGCAGCAGACGGCCCGATGCCCCAGACTCGTGAGCATATCCTGTTGGCGCGTCAGGTGAACGTTCCTCACTTGGTTGTCTTCATGAACAAAGTGGATCAGGTGGACGACGAGGAACTGCTCGAACTGGTCGAGATGGAAGTGCGTGAGTTGCTTGACTCCTACGGTTTTCCCGGAGACGACACCCCGATCATCAAGGGTTCGGCGCTGGCCGTTCTGGAAACGGACTCCACAGACTCCGGTGCTGACGTGTACAAGCCGATTGTTGAACTGATGGCGGCCGTGGACGAATACATTCCGGAGCCAATCCGCGACTTGGACAAGCCCTTGCTGATGTCTGTTGAGGACGTCTTCACGATTTCCGGACGTGGCACGGTGGCCACCGGACGCATCGAACGTGGTGTTGTTAACACCGGCGAAGAGATTGAGGTCGTTGGTATCCGCGATACCCAAAAAACTACGGTCACGGGCGTGGAAATGTTCCGAAAAACCCTTGATACTGGTCAGGCCGGTGACAACGTTGGCTTACTGTTGCGTGGGTTGAAGCGTGAGGAGTTGGAACGTGGACAGGTCATCTGCAAGCCGGGGACTATCACCCCGCACACCCATTTCAAATCGCAAGTGTATGTCCTCACTAAGGACGAAGGAGGACGCCACACGCCGTTCTTCACCAACTACCGCCCGCAGTTCTACTTCCGTACCACCGATGTGACCGGAGTCATCCAACTTCCGGAGAACGTGGAGATGGTGATGCCGGGCGACAACGTGGAAATGACAATTGAATTGATCACCCCGATTGCTCTTGAGAAGGAAGTGCGCTTCGCCATCCGCGAAGGAGGTCGGACCATCGGTTCGGGGGTAGTGACAGAAGTGATCAAGTGATTCGCGACGGGTTCTGATTTATGGAGCAGAAAATTAAGGTCCGGTTCAAGGCCTACGACGACAAGCTTCTCGACCAAACGGTCGGGGAGATCGTGCACACAGTTCGGCGCACGGGGGCAGATATAGTGGGGCCCATTCCCCTGCCGACACGCATCAGCCGCTACACCGTGCTGCGTTCCCCGCACGTCGATAAAAAATCACGGGAGCAGTTCGAGACACGGACTCACAAGCGATTGCTCTACATCAAGGACGCCACTCCTCAGACCATGGATGCTCTCATGCGGCTCGATGTCTCTGCAGGGGTGGACATCGCGATCAAGCAAGAAGACTGACGGCGAGGAGACGGATCATGGCAAAACTGCAAACCATCGACACTGTGAAGCAGGTTGTTGGTGAATTAGAGATCGAGGATCAAATTCTGGACACGTCTTATCATCCGCAGGTGGTGAAGGACGCGGTGGTCCACTACCTTGCGGGTAAGCGCCAAGGAAGCCACTCCACCAAGACACGAGCTGAGGTGTCCTACAGCACCCGCAAGCTCTATCGCCAGAAGGGAACTGGCAACGCCCGTGCGGGCAGTGCGAAATCCCCGATCCGCCGACACGGTGGTGTCACCTTTGGCCCCAAGCCACGGGACTACTCCACCAAGCTGAACAAGAAGGTCCGCAAGCTTGCTTTGCGCTCCCTCTTTGCAGAGAAAGTCCGAAAGGGTTACATTCAGATTTTGGACTCGCTGGAACTAACGGATCACAAGACCCGGAATTTCAAGAAACTGCTGGGTCAGCTAGTCGAAGGCAAGGTGCTAATCGTGATGGACACGATTTCTGAAAATCTGGAACGTGCCTCTCGGAACCTTCCGGACGTGCATGTGATGACGGGCCGGAATGTCAACACCTACGAGTTGATGCGATTTCCGAGTGTGATTTTTGTTAAGGGTGCGCTGGACGACTTCACTCAGAGGCTAAACTGATGAACACATTCGACGTGCTGAAGGGGCCGCATCTAACAGAGAAGTCCCTGATGATCAAAGAAGAGGGCAACCACTTTGTTTTCAAAGTCCACCCCGATTCCAACAAGTATCAAATCCGACTGGCGGTCCAGATCGCCTTCAAGGTGGACGTGCTCAAGGTCCGGACGATGAACGTCCGAGGCAAGAAGAAGCGCATGGGACGGTTCGCCGGCCAGCGCCCGGACTGGAAAAAAGCGATCGTGACCCTCAAGAAGGGGCAGACGATCGAATACTTCGAAGGCGCATAGCCGAAGCTTCACGATTTAATCATGGGAATTAAGCTTTACAAGCCCACCTCACCGGGACGCCGCAACATGAGCGGCTTCGACTTTTCGGAGATCACGACCGCGAAGCCGGAGAAGAGCCTGCTGCGGCCACTCAAGAAAACCGGGGGTCGGAACAACCTAGGACGGATCACCGTGCGCCACCGCGGAGGCGGACACAAGCGGCGTTACCGTTTGATCGATTTCAAGCGCGACAAGTTTGACGTGCCAGCCAAGGTGGCGACTATCGAGTATGATCCGAACCGTTCAGCCCGGATCAGCCTGCTGCACTATGCTGATGGCGAGAAGCGTTACATCATCGCGCCGCAGGGCCTGAACGTGGGCGACGTTGTGGTTGCCGGAGAACAAGTGGACATCAAGCCCGGAAATGCTCTGCCCTTGCGTGCCATCCCTTTGGGAACGAACCTGCACAACATTGAAATGAAACCCGGCAAGGGTGGCCAACTCATTCGCAGTGCGGGGACCGTTGCTCAGTTGGTGGCAAAAGACGAGCAGTATGCGCAACTGCGCTTGCGCTCCGGGGAAATCCGCAGGATTCGCATTGAGTGCATGGCCACCGTCGGAGCTGTCAGTAACCCGGAAAACATGAACATCAATTTAGGCAAAGCGGGTCGCAATCGTTGGCTCGGACGCCGACCCACGGTGCGTGGCGTTGCCATGAACCCAGTGGACCACCCGCATGGTGGTGGTGAGGGCAAGACTTCCGGAGGCCGACACCCGGTCACTCCGTGGGGCAAGCCCACCAAAGGTTACAAGACGCGCAAACGCCGCGATACCGACAAGTACATCGTCCGGAGGAGGAAGTAGTGCCAAGATCCGTTAAGAAAGGGCCGTTCGTTGATGGCCACTTGGTCAAGAAAGTTGAGGCGGCAAAGGCCACAGGCAACCGCAGGCTCATCAAAACTTGGTCGCGCCGTTCGGTGATCCTCCCGGAGTTTGTGGGACTCAACATCGCCGTACACAATGGCAAGCAGTTCATCCCTCTCTATATCACGGAAGAGATGGTCGGCTACAAGCTCGGCGAGTTTTCGCCCACCCGCACCTACCGCGGGCACCAGGGCAAGTCGGATAAGCGTTCGAGGTAATCATGACGGCACAGGCAATAGCAAAACGAGTGAGGATCAGTGCGCGGAAGGCGCGGCTGGCCGTGGATTTGATTCGCGGCGAGCGGGTGCCCCGGGCGATCGCTTATCTTACTCATAGTCCGAATAAGTCCGCCAGCTTAGTGCTGAAGGTGCTCAAGTCCGCCCTCGCCAATGCGGCGTATCAGGACGAGTCCGCCGATGTGGACAACTACCGAGTCACGGTCGCCTACGTCAACGAAGGCACCACGATGAAGCGCTTCCGTCCTAGGGCCATGGGCCGGGCCGGAGCCATCAGGAAACGTACCAGCCACATCACGGTGGAGGTTGGGGAGTGAACCGCTGAAACAATAGGAAACGAGTGGGTCAGAAAGTCAATCCAATTGGACTGCGACTAGGCATCTCCAAGACATGGAACTCGAAGTGGTTCGCGGAGAAGGACTACGCAGAACAACTCAAGCAGGATCTGGATATCCAGAGCTTCATCAAGAAACGTCTGCGTCACGCCGCAATCTCGCGGATCGAGGTGGAACGCACGCCCAAGAAGATGAAGGTCAACATCTACACCGCCCGTCCGGGGATCATTATCGGACGTAAGGGTGATGAAGTCGAACGGTTGCGCAACGAGTTGAGTGGCAAGATGAAGCACGACGAGGTGGTCGTGAACATCCGTGAGATCAAGCGTCCGGAGATCGACGCGACCTTGATGGCGGAGAACATCGCCAATCAGCTTGAACGCCGCATCGCCTATCGTCGTGCGATCAAGCGGGCGATGGCTTCGGCCATGCGCATGAACATCGCTGGCTGCAAGATCATGGTCGGCGGACGTCTCAATGGCGCGGAGATCAGCCGTTCCGAATGGGTTCGCGAAGGTCGGGTCCGGCTCCATACGTTCAAAGCTGATATTGATTATGGAGTTGCCGAAGCCCACACCACCTACGGGCTGATCGGTGTCAAGGTTTGGGTGCATCGGGGTGAGAATTTTGAAGGTTCCCGCTTCCGCCGCCCCCGCAGAAAGGATTAATCATCATGTTGATGCCCAAGCGGACAAAGTACCGCAAAAAGATGCGCGACCGTATGAAGCGGAACGCGACGACTGGAAATACTGTGAGTTTCGGATCGGTGGCTCTGCAAGCAACGGGTCGTGGCTATGTGAGCAATCGCCAGATCGAGGCGGCTCGCCGTGTGATCGCCCGGACACTCAAGCGTGGTGGAAAAACGTGGATTCGTATTTTCCCGGACAAGCCAATCACGAGCAAGCCTGCTGAAGTTCGGATGGGAAAAGGAAAAGGTGCTGTCGATTCATGGGTGGCCGTGGTACGCCCTGGCCGCATCCTTTACGAAATCGACGGAGTTTCGGAAGAAATCGCAATGGAAGCCCTGCGGTTGGCCGCCTACAAGCTGCCCATCAAGGCTCAGATCATTAAGCGAACGGCGGTAATATGAAAGTAAAGGAACTCCGGGCACTGCCCATTGAGGAGTTGGCCAACCGGCGCAACGAACTCAAGGAGGAGCACATGCGGCTCCGCTTCAGCAATGTGATCAAACAGTTGGGGGACGTCACCATGATTCGCAAGACCCGCAAGGAAATCGCGAGGATCAACACCCTCATCACTGAGAAGCAGCGTGACGCCGCTACGGAACAGAACGCTGGCGGAGAGAGACAGACATGAATAACCGAAAAGCCCTGAAAGGGGTGGTCGTCAGCGACAAGATGCAGAAATCCGTGGTGGTGCAGGTGGAAACCCGCGTGAAACACCCGCTGTACAAGAAGACGATCAAGCGCTCGAATAAATTCATAGCGCACGATGAGCGTGAGACGTTCAAGATCGGCGACATGGTGGAAATCGTGGAGTGCCGACCTCTGAGCCGCCGCAAGCGGCATCGCGTGCTGTACCCCGCAGGCGGAGAGTGAGATGATCCAAAATCAAACCGTACTTGAATCGGCGGACAATTCCGGAGCCAAGCGCTTGATGTGTATCAAAGTGCTCGGTGGCTCCCGCAGGCGTTACGCCCGCGTGGGCGACATCATTGTCGCCTCGGTGAAAGCCTCCCTGCCCAACAGTAAGGTGAAGTCCGGAGATGTCGTCAAGGCCGTGGTGGTCCGGACCCGCAAGGAGTTCCGGCGCAGTGACGGCACCCACATCAAGTTTGACAGGAACGCCGCTGTCATCATCGACAACAAGCGCGAGCCAGTGGGCACCCGCATTTTCGGACCGGTTGCCCGCGAGTTACGCGCCGGGAAGTTCATGCGGATCCTCTCGTTGGCTCCGGAAGTGCTGTAGCAGGAAATCATGGCATCGAAGAATAAGATTGTGGGACCAAAAAAGAAAACGCCCCGCAAGCGGCGTGTGCCCATCATCAAACGCGGCGACACCGTGATCGTGACCTCCGGAAAGGAAAAGGGCAACACGGGCAAGGTGCTTTCAGTGAACTGGAAGCAGGAGCGCGTGGTTGTGGAAGGACTGAATATGGTGACAAAGCACACCAAGCCCAATCCGCAGAGCCAGCAAGGGGGGATCACTCGACTGGAGGCGCCGATCCACTACTCCAACATCCAGATTTACAATCCTACGCTCGGACGCGGAGTGCGTGTCCGGTTGCAGCGCACCGCAGAAGGTGTGCGCCAGCGAGTTTGCGTGAAGACTTCAGAAGTGTTGGGGTGATATGACACAAAACCATTTACTTGAAACCTACGGCTCCAAGGTTGTTCCGCAACTCAAGGAGAAGTTTGAGTACAAAAACCTGCACCAGATTCCGAAGATCGTCAAGGTGACCGTCAGTATCGGATTAGGAGAGGCCGTACAGAACCCGAAGGTGATTGAAGCTGCGACGGAGCAACTTGCCGCGATTGCCGGGCAACGTCCGGTGGTGACCCGTGCAAAGAAGTCGATCGCTGGCTTCAAACTGCGCGAGGGTATGCCCATCGGCTGCATGGTTACACTGCGTCAGAAGCGCATGTGGAACTTCCTCGATAAACTCCTGCATGTTGCGATGCCGCGAATCCGGGACTTCCGAGGCGTCTCGCCCCGATCGTTTGACGGACGTGGCAACTACTCTCTGGGAATCCAAGAGCAACTGGTCTTCCTAGAGATGGATTTTGACCAGATCGATAAGGTGCGGGGATTGAACGTCGCCATCACCACGACTGCGAACACTGACGAAGAAGCCCGTGAGCTGATGCAGGGGCTTGGATTCCCTTTCCGAAATTGACGGTATGGCCAAAACAGCGTTAATTGTGAAGTGCAAGCGTAAGCCCAAGTTTAAAGTGCGGGGCTACAATCGGTGCAACTACTGTGGACGTCCACGGGCGTATCTGCGGAGATTCGGTATGTGCCGAATCTGCTTCCGTCTCAAGGCGTCGGCTGGGCTGTTACCAGGGGTGACAAAAGCCAGTTGGTAAGAAACAACACGACTAACGAAACAGCTGCTCATGATGACCGACCCTATTGCGGATATGCTCACCCGCATCCGCAACGCCAACCTTCGGAGGCATCCCGAGGTAGTAATGCCTTCCAGCAAGATGAAGGCCAGCATTGCGCAAGTACTTCAAGAAGAAGGCTTTGTGAATGGAGTTCAGGTGGAAGAAGACGGGGTGTTCCGTACCCTCAAGATACAGCTTCGCTACTGGCAAGGGGAGCCGGTGATCCGCAAGATCGTCCGGATCAGCAAGCCAGGACTGCGGCAATACACCAAAGCCGGAGACCTTCGCTCCGTTGTCAACGGACAGGGGGTCGCCATCGTGTCCACCTCCAAGGGAGTGATGGCCGATCGGCAATGTCGCTCCGAAGGGATCGGTGGCGAGTTACTGTGCGAGGTTTGGTAAGAGAGAAAACAAATGTCACGAATTGCTAAGCGTCCCATCGTCATCTCCAGCGGAGTCACGGTCAACTATCAAGATCGGCAACTCTCGGTGAAAGGGCCAAAGGGGGAATTACAGATGAAAGTCCACGAGCATGTGGATCTAGATATGGACGGAGATGCGATCCAAGTCAAAACCGCAGGCACCTTCCGTAGGAAGGTGCCAATGCTGGGGACCACTCACGCCCTCATCCGGAACATGTTTGAAGGCGTCACTAATGGCTACCAGAAGCGCCTGAATCTGGTGGGCGTCGGCTATCGCGCAGCCGTCAACAACAATATGCTGGAGATGAGTTTGGGATTCTCCCATCCCGTGAATTACCCTCTTCCGGACGGGGTGACGGCAAGTGTCGCCACTAACACGAAAATTACGCTTGAAAGCACTGACAAGCAGTTGATTGGGCAGGTGTCCGCTGAAATCCGGAAGTTCCGCCCACCGGAACCCTACAAGGGCAAGGGCATTCTTTTTGAAGGCGAACGCATCCGCCGCAAGGCCGGCAAGAGCGGGAAGAAATAAGCAACATGGCTAAAGCATTGAGCCGCGCAGAGGCGCGGAAAATACGACATCGGCGTATTCGTAAGAAGCTTACGGGCACAATACAGCGCCCCCGGCTGACGGTGTTCCGATCCAGTCGCCACATTTATGTTTCAGCAGTAGACGATGAGGCTGGGCACACCTTGGTGGCGGCGAACACCCTGCAAATCAAGGAAACGCTGAAGGTGAGTGCGGGAAACAAGGATGCCGCTTACGAGGTGGGCAAGGTGGTCGCTCAGAAGCTGCAAGAGCAGTCGATCAGCGAAGTGGTCTTTGACCGTGGTGGTTACCTTTATCACGGTCGGGTGAAATCGCTGGCGGAAGGCGCCCGTGAAGGCGGGTTGAAGTTCTGATTGCATTGGACATAGGAAAACGGTGGCAGAGAAAAGCAGAGAGAGAAACAGAGACAAAAGCAGAGAGAGAAACACAGAGAAGGGTGAGAAGAACGAACTGCTCGAGCGGGTGATTCAAGTCAACCGTGTGGCCAAGGTGGTCAAGGGTGGACGTCGTTTCAGCTTTAGTGCACTGGTGGTGGTTGGTGACGGCAATGGTCGACTCGGACTCGGGCTAGGCAAAGCCGGAGAAGTGACCGAAGCGATCCGCAAGGCGATTGCACAGGCCAGCCGAGATTTGGTGACGATCCTCTTGGAGGGCACCTCTATTCCGCATGAAGTCACCTGCAAGTTTGGCGCAGGCAAGGTGTTGATGAAACCTGCTAGCCAAGGTCATGGAATCATCGCCGCAGGTTCAGTGCGTGCCGTCATGGAAGTGGTTGGGGTGACCGACATTTCAGTGAAATGTCTCGGCTCCCGGAACCCGCAGAACCTTGTGCGCTCCACGATCAAGGGGCTTCGCTCGTTGCGTAGCATGGATCAGGCCGCCCGTATGCGCGGCAAAACCGTTGAGTACCTGAAGCAGGCCTGAAACGATGAACAGAATTCGAGTAACGCAAATCCGGAGCCAGATTGGGCACCGACAGAACCAGCGTGAATGCCTCAAGGGATTAGGGCTGCGGAAGATCGACAGCATGGTCGAACTTCCAAACACCCCGGAAGTCCGAGGGCTGCTCCGCAAAGTAATGCATCTTGTTAAAATCGAAGAAATCTAAAATAGACTATGTTTCTGCACGAACTGCCCGCATCGGACAACGCCAAGCGCAAGCGCGTCGGGCGTGGTCCGGGAAGTGGAAAGGGCAAAACCTGTGGACGTGGGCACAAAGGTGCCGGTGCCCGGTCAGGTTCAAAGACCAAGCGCGGTTTTGAGGGCGGGCAAACCCCGCTCAACCGGAGGCTTCCGAAGTTTGGATTCACCAGCCGCAACCGTGAGGTGTTCCAGCTGATCAATTTGGGTCGTCTTGAAAAAAGCGACAAGGTGGTCACAGGTGTTACTCTCACCAAGACGGAACTCTGCAAATTGGGATTTATCCGCAACGAGAAACGCAAGGTCAAGCTGTTGGCTAAGGGAGAATTCACCAAGACGCTGATGATCACGGTTGATGTCGCCAGTGAGCAGGCCGTGGCTTTGGTCCGGCAGGCGGGTGGTGAAGTCGTCACCGCCAAGTAAGTCAAAATATGTGGGCAACGATCCAAAACATCTTCCGGATTGAGGAACTGAGGGAGCGGATCATCTTCACGCTCTTCATGCTCTTCGTCTTCCGCATCGGTGCGCATATTCCCACTCCCGGGATTGACGGCTCCGCGCTGACGGCCTTCTTTGAGGCGCAACAGGGCTCGATTCTACGCTTCTTCGACATGTTCACGGGGGGGGCGCTTGCTCGCCTGACCGTGTTCGCGCTAGGAGTGATGCCCTACATCAGTGCATCCATCATCATGCAACTCCTCACGGTCGTCTTTCCGTACTTGGAGCGCTTGTCAAAAGAAGGGGACGCTGGACGCCGGAAGATCACCGCCTACACGCGTTACGGTACGATCGTGCTCAGCTTGGTTCAGGGCTTCGCCATTTCTGTTGGTTTGGAGAGCATGGCAGCCCCAGACGGTTCTCCCGTGGTGATCTCCACCATGAGTCCGTGGGGTTTCCGGGCGCTGACCGTGATCACCCTGACTGCTGGAACTGCTTTTCTGATGTGGGTGGGTGAGCAGATCAACGAGCGCGGTATCGGCAACGGCATCTCGCTGCTGATCTTCGCCGGGATTGTCGTGGACATCCCAGGGGCGATCATCAACTCCATCCAACTGGTGCAGACCGACCAACTCGCGCCGCTGGTGCTTGGAATTGTCGCAGTGCTGATGGTGGTTGTGATCTTTGCAGTCATCTACATGGAAACAGCGTACCGCAAGATTCCGGTCCAGTACGCCAAGCGAATGCAGGGCAACCGCATGTACGGGGGGCAGTCCTCGCATCTGCCGCTTAAGATCAATTCTTCCGGAGTGATCCCGCCGATTTTTGCATCGTCGATCTTGGCATTCCCTGCGACGATCACGGGTTTCATCGCGGTTCCATGGGTACAGGCGATCAGTGGACAGCTACTACCAGGGCGATTACTGTACTCGGTGCTGTTCGTTCTCATGATTTTCTTCTTCTGTTTCTTCTATACCGCGATTCAGTTCAACCCGGTGAAGATCGCTGAAGAGATGAAGCGCCACGGTGGCTACATTCCTGGAATCCGTCCCGGCAAGAAGACCGCCGAATACGTCAACCTTGTCCTCACACGGCTGACCTTTGGCGGAGCTGTTTACCTCTCGGCGGTTTGTATCCTGCCGAGCATCCTTTTCGTGATCTTCAACGTGCCCTTCAGTTTTGGTGGCACGGCCTTGCTGATTGTGGTGGGTGTGGGCTTGGACTTGGTCAACCAGATCGAAGCCCACTTGCTCAACCAAAATTACGATGGTTTCATGAAGAAAACTAAGCGCCGAAACTACGGCGGCACCAGTGCACTGAGGCTTTAAGGAGACCCGATGAAAGTTCGTTCATCGATCAAGAAAATGTGTGAGAAGTGCAGGATCATCCGTCGCCACGGGGTTCTGCGCGTCATCTGTGAAAACCCGAAGCACAAGCAACGGCAGGGATAGGACGCATGGCAAGAATCTCAGGAGTTGACCTCCCGAACAACAAGCGCATCGAAATTGCGCTGACCTACATCTACGGGATTGGCCGCATCAGTGCTACCAAGATCGTTGAGCAGACCAAGATCGACCCGGATTTGCGGGCCAAGAACCTCTCTGATGAGCAGATCAGCCAGATCCGCGGCGTGATCGAGAGCGACTACATGGTCGAGGGGGATTTGCGTCGCGAGACCAATCTCAACATCAAGCGACTGATGGACTTGGGCAACTATCGAGGACTGCGGCATCGGCGTGGATTGCCGGTTCGTGGACAGCGCACGAAGACCAACGCCCGTACCCGGAAAGGCCCCCGCCGTTTGGCTGTGGCTTCCAAGAAGAAAATCTGAGAACGAACCGGACACTATGGCCGTTGCAAAGAAGAAGAAGGAAAAACGAGTTGTTGAACAGGGGCGCATTTACATCAAGGCGACCTTTAACAACACTATCATCACTGTGACCGACGTGCAGGGAAACGTTGTGGCTTGGTCTACGACCGGAGCCAGTGGGTTCAAGGGATCTCGGAAGAGCACTCCCTTTGCAGCGAAGGTGACAACCGAAGCAGCGTTGCGCAAAGCCAGTGAAATGGGCATGAAGACCGTTGAGGTCTTTGTGAAAGGTCCTGGAGTTGGCCGCGAATCGGCGCTCAGAGCCATCGGCAGTGCCGAGAACTTGAGGATCACATCGATCAGTGACATCACCCCGATCCCCCACAATGGTTGCCGCCCTCCGAAGCAGCGCCGTACTTAAATAACCGTAGTTAAGGGAACACGAATGTCCGAGACAAGTGAAGTGATTTTGGAATCCACGGAGTCCATGAACACGGGCAGCCGCGATATCTCCAAAAATTGGACGGAGATCGCGCAACCCAAACGGATGAGATTTGAACGGGAAACGCTGAGCGAGAGCTACGGCAAGTTTTTCTTGGAACCGCTGGAGCCAGGGTTTGGCACCACCATTGGTCACTCCTTACGGCGCATCATGCTCTCCTCTATCCGGGGGACCACGGTGTTTGCGGTGCAGATCGAGGGAGTTTCCCACGAGTTTGGCAACATTCTAGGCGTGTTCGAGGATGTCATCGAAATCCTCCTCAATATCAAGGAGTTACAAATCGAGCAGTTTTCGGACGAGATTGTGGAAATGGAACTCATCGGCGAAGGACCGTGTGTGCTGACCGGTGCAGACATTGCGACCTTTGAGAAGGCTCGTATCCTCAATCCAGAAACGAAGATCGCCACGCTTGAAGAGAACTCGACGATCAGCATGACGATCTACGCCCGCTTCAACAAGGGCTATGTCACCTCCGAGGAAAACCAGAAGGAGGATCTTCCGGTGGGTACCATCTATCTGGACGCCAATCACTCGCCGATCCGCCGCATCAAGTATGAGGTGGAGAACGCGATGGTCGAGCAGCGCACGGACTACGACCGGCTGGTGATGGAGTTGTGGACCAACGGTTCTGTGCGCCCGCAGGACAGCTTGGCGTATGCCGCCAAGATCCTGAAGGAACACACGGAGGTCTTCATCAACTTTGATGAAAAAAGCCCGCAGGAGGACTTAGATGAGGTGGTTCAGGCTCCCGAGCTCAACGAAAACCTCTGGCGCAGTGTGAGCGAGCTTGAGTTGTCGGTGCGCTCCATCAACTGCCTCCAGAACGCAAAGATCGAAACCATCGGTGACCTGGTCCAGAAGACGGAACCCCAAATGCTCAAAACCAAGAACTTCGGGCGGAAATCCCTCAACGAGATCAAAGAAATTTTGGTTGCGATGGGACTCTCGCTCAGCATGGAATTGGAGGGCTTTGACGCGGCAAACAATCCCTATGAGAAGAACAAGAAGCTCTGAGTAAATTCAATGCGACACCTGAAGGCAGGACGGCGACTCGGCGTCACCACCGCACACCGCAAGGCGATGATGCGGAACATGGTGACCTCAATCCTTGAAACAGGACAGGTCACGACCACTTTGGCTCGTGCCAAGGAAGTACGCCGCCCGTTGGAAAAAATGATCACTTTTGCGAAGCGTGGGGATTTGCACGCCCGCCGCATGACCTTGCGTTTCGTGAAATCGAAACTGGCGATGGCGAACCTGTTCGACGACTTAGCCGGGCGCTACGCCGATCGTCCCGGAGGCTACTGCCGGATCATCAAGCTCGCTACCACGCGAGCAGGTGATGCTTCCGATATGGCCATTGTCCAACTCATCGGCAGTGAGCGGGACGTGCTTACCGACCTCAAGGACGCCAAGAAAAAGCCGAAGCCTGCCAAGAAGTCGAGCAAGACTCTGGAGAAGGTTAGTGCCGAGATAAAGGCAGACGAGAAGCCGAAAGCTGAGGTGGCGACAGAGGAAACTCCTACCGAGGCAGTTCCGGAAGTAGCTGAGGAAAAAGCCGAAGCGGTGGCTCCGGCAGCAGTTCCTGCCCCAGAGGTGGCCAGTGCAGAGGACATTCCGGCAGAGGATGCAAAGGCAGACACCAAAGCAACTGAGTCCAAATCGTAACTCAGTACCGATCACATCCGGAGTTCTGATGCACTCTGGAATCATGACATCCTGCCGATGATTTGTGGCAGGTACTCACCCCTTTTGATGCGGGTGCCGTTCAAGACGGTACCCGTTCAGATCCCATGACAACCGTCGCCTCCAAGCGTATCTATCTGGAAACCCTCGGTTGCTCCAAGAACCGGGTGGATTCCGAGGTCATGCTCGCCCAGCTCACACAGTCCGGGCATGAGCTTGTGGAATCCGAACAGAATGCGGAGGTGATTGTGGTGAACACCTGTGGGTTTCTGACTGCTGCCAGTGAGGAATCGGTCAATCGCATTCTCGAACTAAGCAAGCAGAAATCCTCCGGAAGCTGTGAAAAACTTGTAGCGACCGGATGCCTCACCCAGCGTTACCGCGAAGAATTGTCTCAGGAAATCCCGGAACTTGACGGCTTGTTGGGTTCGCATGGTTTCGAGCGCATGCCGGAGCTGATCAGCGCGATGTACGAGCATCCGGAGCATCCGCAGATTTTCCTCTCGAAAAAACCCCACTACACGCATTACGAGCAGCAGGAGCGCATCCAGAGTACACCTCGGCACTTTGCCTATGTGAAGATCGCGGAGGGCTGCTCCAACATGTGCACCTTCTGCAACATCCCCTACCTGCGAGGCGGGTTCAGCAGCCGCACGGTCGAGACCGTCACGGAAGAAATCCGGGGCTTGGTCGCCAAGGGTGTGCGGGAGATCAACCTGATTTCGCAGGACACCTCCTCCTACGGACGGGATTTCCGTGATGGCTCGACCGACTTGACCGCCTTATTGCGCTCGATTTCTGGATTGGACGGTGATTTCTGGGTACGGATGTTCTACTGCTATCCGAACACGTTCACGGAAGCAACGCTGGAAATCATGGCGGCGGATGCGCGTTTCTGCCGCTATCTCGACATGCCCTTTCAGCATGTGAGCGATGCCGTCCTCAAGCGCATGAACCGCAAGATCACGCGCCGACAAATCGAGGAGCGGATGCAGCTCATCCGCAGTTACCTTCCGGAAGTGGCGTGGCGCACGACCTTCATCGTGGGTTTTCCCACAGAAACGGAAGCGGATTTTGAGGAACTGCTAGAGTTTGTGCAGGAGGGACACTTCCAGCACGTTGGTGTGTTTACTTATTCGCACGAAGACAACATCCGCTCGGCGAAATGGGGCGATCCTGTGCCGAACGCGGTCAAACACAAGCGTCGCAAACAGCTCATGGCCGCACAGCAGGCGATCAGTCTGCAACACAACCAGAACCGCGTGGGGCAATCCATGCGGGTGTTGGTGGACGGTTATAGTGAGGAGACAGATTTACTCTTGCAGGGGCGCACCGAATTTCAGGGTCCGGACGTGGACGGGGTGGCGTACATCAACGAAGGCACGGCACGTCCGGGATCGTTTCATGAAATCGTAATCACCGATGCCCACGCCTATGATCTGGTGGGCCGGATCGTCGAATCCAACTGAGGAGAGCAGCATGGCTGGACACAGCAAGTGGAAGAACATTCAGCACCGCAAATCCGCACAGGACGCCAAGCGCGGCAAGATTTTCACGAAGCTCATCAAGGAACTCACGGTGGCCGCGAGGATGGGCGGTGGTGACGCAGACGCAAACCCACGATTGCGGGTGGCCATCGCGAATGCACGTTCCAGCGGGATGCCCAAGGACAATATTGAGCGGGCCGTCAAGAAAGGCTCCGGAGGGCTTGAAGACGAGCAGTTCGAGGAAATCCTCTACGAGGGTTATGGCCCCCACAACGTGGCGGTCATCGTCGAAGCCATGACGGACAACCGCAACCGCACCATCGCCTCGGTGCGCTACGCCTTCTCCAAGAATGGAGGCAATCTCGGCACGACCAATTCCGTGCAGTACATGTTCGACCGCATTGGGGAAATTCGCATCGGCAAGGAGGTGATTGACGAGGATCGGCTCACTGAATTTGTGCTTGATGCTGGAGCGGAGGACATCGAAACTGACGATACAGAAGAGTTCCGGATTTTGACCACCACCGAAGACTGTGAAAACGTCCGGAGTTTTTTGGAGGAACAGGAGGTGGCGATGCGCTCGGCGGGCATGGTTTGGAATCCGCAGAACCGGGTGGAGGTTGACGATCCCAAACACGCCGAACAGGTCATCCGTTTGATTGACATGCTGGAGGACGATGATGATGTGCAGAGCGTCCACTCCAATTTTGATGTCAGCGAAGCCGTGATCGCCCAACTTGGCTGAACCGCTCCGCATCCTTGGGGTTGATCCGGGTAGCGGCAAGACCGGCTATGGAGTGATCGATCATGCTCAGGGCCACAGCCGTCACATTGCCAGTGGTTTCCTCAAGCTGGATCGCAAACGCCCGCTATCGGAGCGGCTGCTGGCAATTGCGGAAATGCTGCAAGCCTTGATCAAGGAACACCAACCCGATTGCGGGGTGGTCGAGGAGGTGTTCTTCGCGCACAGTCCGCGCACCGCGATTGTACTGGGACACGTCCGAGGGGTGGCACTGTTGCAATTCGCCGCATTCGGGATTCCGATTCACGAATACTCTCCCACCGAGATCAAGCAGGCGATTGTGGGGGTGGGGCGTGCCGAGAAATCTCAGGTGCAGCACATGGTGCGGATCCTTCTCAACCACCAAGGCACCTTGCAGGAAGATGAAGCCGATGCACTGGCGGTTGCAATCACGCATGCACACAGGATTCCGAACTACCGCATCCGGGACTGAGTTAAACAGAGCAAGTCCACAATGATCGCATATCTGGAAGGGCAGATACTTTCTACAGATTCCGGGATATTGGTGGTGAAAACCCTGTCCGGAGTCGGCTACGCCGCAAACATCCCGCAGCCGTTGCTGGTGCGATTGAAAGTTGGGGATGAGGTGGTGCTGCACGTCCACACACAGGTCCGGGAGGATGAGATTTCACTCTACGGATTTGCGACCACTGCCGAGCGGCATTTGTTTGAACTCCTCATCCGAACCTCCGGAGTGGGACCGAAGATGGCGCTGGGGGTGCTGTCCGTCATGCTGCCGCAGGAGTTGATCGATTCGGTGCAACAGGGGGACGCAAACCGCTTCGCGCAGGTTCCGGGCATTGGCAAGAAAACTGCCACCAAGCTCTGCCTCGACATGCGGGACCAACTCAAGAAACACCCGGTTCCGGGATTGGAAGCAGTCATGGACGGTGTTGCGGATTTCGAGTTGCCCGGAAGAGGACCGGAGTGGGATGACGTGTATTCAGTCCTTCGAAACCAAGGTTTTACGGAACGCGAAATCCTGCCGGTGTTGCGGCAGGTGGGCAATGGTGAGCAGTCTTTTGAGGTGCGGCTGAAAAAAGCACTTTCCTTATTGAACCCATTGCGTTAGAACAAAGCTCGTTTTATTCGAAATTGCAAAAGGGAGTATGGGAAGTTTGAACAAGGTGATGCTGATTGGCAATCTTGGCAAGGATCCGGAAATTCGCTACACGCAAGCGGGTAGCGCCGTGGCGAATTTCTCGCTGGCTACCACGGATCGCTGGACCGACAAACAGGGCAATCGGCAGGAAAAGACCGAGTGGCATGATATCGTTGTCTTTGACCGCTTGGCAGATCTGGCTCAAAACTATTTGAATAAAGGAAAGTCGATTTATGTCGAAGGACGGCTCCAAACCCGTAGTTGGGAGGACCAGCAAGGGCAGAAACGCTATCGCACCGAAGTGGTTGCAAACGTGATTCAATTTCTGGATTCAAAAACATCGGATGGTGATTCGGGCGGTTCCAGAGGAGGCCAAGCTCGTTCTGCCAATCAGCAAAATCCCGGAACGCAAGGGGCTGCAGGTGAAAGCGGCAGAGACGACCAAGGCGGCAACTCGGTGCAGGAGTCGCGTCCGGATGACGATTTTATCAAGGACGACATCCCTTTTTAGGGGATGAGGTTGTAGGGGGGATAGCCTACAACCAACAACGTTAGTTTTTGATAAGCGAAGAAGGATGCCGGATGGGCTTCCTCCTTTCCTAAACTCACGTTAAACACTAATCAATGATCGGTCCAAAGACAGGGAAGTCATGCGGATCAAGAGCCTGAGAGTCTCTGGCTTCAAGTCCTTTTGTCATGCGGTGGAGCTGGGCTTCACCGAACACGGCACCACCGTGGTGGTCGGTCCCAACGGTTGCGGCAAGAGCAACGTGGTGGATGCGATCCGCTGGGTGCTGGGTGAGCAGCGTCCCAAGCACCTGCGTGGCGGCTCGATGGAGGACGTCATCTTCGCCGGGTCTGCCTTCCAGAAGCCTCTCGGTATGGCCGAGGTGACGCTCACCTTCGCCAATCCCACCGGAGACACCCTTTCCCGTTTCAACGAATATTCCGAAATCGCGGTCACGCGCCGCCTCTACCGCTCTGGCGAGAGCGTGTACATGATCAACAAAACTCCGGTGCGCCTCATGGACATCCGAGAGTTGTTCATGGACACCGGCATTGGCAGCACGGGGTACTCGATTGTCGAACAGGGGCGTGTGGGGGAGATTGTCAGCGCGAAGCCGGCGGAGCGCCGCACCCTCATTGATGACGCCGCCGGGATCGTCAAGTTCCGCACAAAGCGACAGGCGGCGGAGCGTCGGTTAGAGGAAACAGGCCAGAACCTGCTGCGCGTCAACGATGTCCTAGGGGAGCTGCAGGATCGGGAAGAAGGTCTCCGGGAGCATGTCGAGAATGCACAAACCTATCTGGACCTCCAGAGTCAATGCCGTTCAACCGAGCAAAATCTGCTCGTGGTTCGTTGGCATGAGGTGGGCCTTCAGGAGGAAAAACTGGATGCCAAAGTTGCCGAAGAACAGCAACGCCAGCAGGATTTGCAGACCGAGAAATCCGTGGTCGAGACCGATCTGCAACGCCTCAACCTAGAGCAAACTCAACGTACCGACCAACTCACCCGCAAGCGCGAAGCGTTGTTTCAGAAGGAACGCGATATTCAGGAAGCCGAGAACCAGCGACGGTTGGAACAGCAAACCATCGAAAATGCTCGGGAGCAACAAGGGCGGCAGGAACAGGAGCTTAATGAGTTGCAGGAGCGGCTGGCGCGGTTGGAAGGCGCGGTGCAAGACGCTTCCGGACAGTTTGAAACGTTGACCGAAAAACGTGAGGTTCTGGAAACCGAAGTTGCCGAAATCGAACGGGCGCGTACGGAGCAGAATGACGTGTTGCAGGAGGTGACCAGCGTGTTGCAGTCCTTGCAAAAGCGCCTGCTCAAGCTCCACATGGAACTGACGAACCAGACGAACCAGCGCAATTTTCTGGAAGAGCGGTTGACGCAGTTTCAGGAACGGCTCCAGCGTTTGCAAGGGCAACGCGATGCCAACGCCGAACTGGTGCGTCAGGCGGAGGATCGCGCCCACGCCAGCCGGCAACAACTGGGATCGCTGCAAGCCAAGCAAACAACGCTGGAAACACGAGTCGAAGCCTTGGGACTGCGCTCCTCCCAGCAGGAAAGCGACCTCGACGAATTGGATCAGCGCATCCGGGAGCTTCGTTTTCAGCATGGTGCCTCCCGTTCCCGTTTGGAATCACTCCAGCAGATTCAGGGGCAGTACGAGGATTTCAGCGACAGCGTCCAGCAGTTCATGGAACGACTCCGCGAGCAACCGCAACTCCGGGAGCAGTGGGGCCTCCGGGGGCTGTTGGCGGATCATTTGATCGCTGAACCAGAATGGCTGGAACAGGTCGCGCCTGTCTTGTCGGAGGTGCTGGATTGGATCGTCGTGGAGCGTTCCGCGCAGCTTCCGGAACTGGCCGGGTTCTGTCAGCAGGAGGGTTTTGGCACCCTGCGTTTTCTGGCGCTCGACCGACTGCCCAGTGTTCCGGAAGCGACCTTGCCGGGCGTCTCGCTCAACGATCACCTCAGTTACCGGGAACCCCTTGAGGAATGGGGACGCCGTTTTTTCCAGCGTTTCCGGATGGACGAATCCGGAGTGTGGTCGCACCTTCGGGAGGCATGGTCGGACGGTTCTGTAATTTGGGTGGGGCCGGATGGTGTCCGGATTGACGAGGTGACGGTGCAAACGGGTTCGGTGCAGGAAGGCTCGCTGGGTTTTCTTGCCCGCCAGCAGGAGATTGAACAACTGGAGCAGCAGACCTCCGGACTCTCCGAGGGCATCACGGAACAAGAGGGGCAGCAGAAAACATTGCGTGAAGCGTGGGGCCAGACGCAGGAGGCGTTGGAACAGGTGCAGTCGGAGCAGCGCGAGCAGGAGTTGGAGGTCCTCGGCCACACCAAGGAACTGGAGCATCACCAGCTTGAACTGAATCGTGCCCGACAAACGTCCAAACAGTTCGATTCCGACCTGCGGCAGCTTCAGGAGGAAATCTCTGGAGCCGAGTCCCGCTATGAAAACACGACCAAGCTGCTGGGTGAACTGGAAGTCGAACGACAGGAATTGGAGACGACTGCCGAAACTCAACAGGAACGCATTCAGTCCCAAAGTCGCCGGGTTGAGGATGCAGCGGAGGATTTGCTGCAACGGCGGATCGCGTTCACCGAGGTGATGGAACAGCAGAAGACCGCCGAGGCCACGCACGTTCGCCTGTGCCAAGAGCATAGTGAGTCCCGCCAACGTCTGCAATTACTGGATTCCGGACAATCAGAAAATAATCGCCGTCTCACGCAAAGCCGTGAGCGCATTGAGACGATTGACGCTTCATTCGGGGGCTTGTTGCAGTCGCGGGATACGCTCAAGGTCGAGTTAGATTCGGAAACAGTTCAGCATGTTAAACAGACGGAGCAGCAAAACGAACTCACTCGGACGCTGCAAGCCAAGCAAAAGACACTGGAAACCGTGGTCAGTGCTGCTCACGACACCTCGCTCAAGCTCGCGGAATTCCGGATGCAGCGCGAGCAACTGGAAATGCAACTGCGCGATTTCACCGAGCAAGTTCCGGCAACGCTGGTGCAGGGACTCGATTTGGAGAACCTGAAGGTGCGCGAACTCTCCCGCGAGGTCCAGCGACTCAAGGCCAAGCTCAACGCACTGGGGCCAGTCAACCTCGCGGCTCCAGACGAACATGCGGCCTTGGTGGAGCGACTGCAATTTCTCACGGAGCAGTCCGAGGATTTGCAGAAGGCAGTGGACGACCTCAAGCGCACAATCCGCGACATCAACGTCGAGTCGCGCCGTCGCTTTCGGGAGATGTTCGATCAGGTGAACGAGCATTTCGGGGAGGTCTTCACCAAGCTCTTCGATGGGGGTGAGGCACGGATGGTGCTGACCGAGTCCGAGGATTTGCTAGATGCAGGCATCGACATCGTAGCCCAGCCTCCGGGCAAGAAGCTCCAGAACATCAACTTGCTCTCCGGGGGTGAGAAGGCACTCACGGCGATCTCGCTGATTTTTGCGATCTTCCTCATCAAACCCAGCCCGTTCTGCCTGCTTGACGAGGTGGACGCTCCACTGGATGACGCGAACGTGGGGCGTTTCAACAACCTCATCCGGCAGCTTGCCGACAAATCGCAGTTCATCATCATCACCCACAACAAAAAAACGATGGAGTTGGGCGATCGACTCTACGGCGTGACGATGGAGGAACCGGGCATTTCCAAGACTGTCTCCGTCCATTTCCAAACTGCCGAACGCATGGTGGCGTGATGCAGGTGAAGCTTTTTCACGGGTTTGACGAATTCCGGAAAACCTTTGGGACGATGGAACCTTCACCGGATGTTGCCGAAACCGTCGGGGCGATTCTCAAGGATGTCCGCAGTCGAGGCGATGCAGCGGTGCAGGAGTACACCGCGCGTTTTGACGGTGTGCATGTGGAGGACTTCCGGGTTCCGGAACCACAACTTCAGCAAGCACTCGATGCGGTTGATGTGGAACTCCGGAACGTGTTGGAGCGAGCAGCCGCGAACATTCGTCGCTTCCACGAACGCCAGAAAACCGACAGTCAACTCGACTTCAGTCCGGACGGCACCATCCTTGGCTGGAAGGTGACGCCCGTGGACAGTGCCGGAGTGTACATTCCGGGCGGGCGGGCATTTTACCCGTCGTCGTTGCTGATGAATGTTATTCCCGCGCAAGTTGCCGGGGTGCCGCGCATTGCGATGGTTTCGCCTCCAGGAAAGGACGGACGCCCCCACGAACTCGTGATGGCGTGTGCCACTCTGCTGGGAGTGAACGAACTCTACGCAGTCGGCGGCGCCCAAGCGGTCGGTGCCTTGGCGTATGGCACAGATTCACTCCCGAAGGTCGTCAAGATCACCGGACCCGGCAACGCCTACGTCGCCGAAGCCAAGCGGCAGGTGTACGGGATCGTCGGCATCGATTCGTTCGCGGGGCCGAGCGAGATCATGATCGTCTGCGACCGCGAGGACGTGCCGACCGAATACCTCGTCCGCGATCTGCTCTCGCAGGCCGAACACGATCCGGAAGCCGGGGCGATTCTGGTCACGACCTCCGCGACTCAAGCCGCAGCGGTGCGGAAACGCCTGCTCGAGTTGGTGCCCACGCTGCCCCGGCGGGAAATTCTGGAAGCCTCTTTTTCCCACCGCTCCGCCTTGATCGTGGTGGAATCACTGAAGGAAACCTTTGAGGTGGTCAACGAACTGGCGCCGGAACACCTCGAACTGCTCACTCAAAACCCACTGGAAGACATCGCCCAGATCCGCAATGCCGGAGCGATTTTCCTAGGGGCCGACACTCCGGAACCTGTGGGGGATTACTTTGCCGGACCCAACCACACGCTGCCCACCTCCGGCTGCGCGAAATTCGCCTCACCATTGGGGGTGCAGGATTTCGTCAAGACCAGTTCGATCCTCCGCTACTCCCCGCAGCGCCTCCGGGAGGATGGCCCTGCCATCATCCGCTTCGCCGAGGCAGAACATCTCCACGCCCACGCCGCTGCAATCCGGGTGCGGTTGGAGACCATGGGTTCCTGAAGAGGATCACGCCAAAGGAGTTTTTCAATGGATTTCACCCTGAGCGAAGAACAAACCGCATTACAGGAAATGGCCCGGAAGTTCGCGGCATCCGAACTTGGAGAAACCGCCCACGAGGTGGAGGAGCAAGATCAACCTCCGAGCAAAGAGGTTGTCCGGAAGTTCGCACAGCAGGGGTTGCTGGGTATCAATCTGGACGCCGTTTACGGCGGCGGAGGTTTGGGGCATTTCGAAGCCGTGCTGGTCTTGGAGGAAATGGCCAAGCAATCGATTGCCGTTGCCTTTCCAGTGTTTGAATCCTGCTTCGGACCCACCTTGGCGATTGCTCACTTTGGTCCAGAGGAAATGCGCAAACGCCTACTTCCGCAAGTGTGTGCAGGCGAGGCGATTGTCGCGGTCGCGATGTCAGAACCAAACGCGGGATCAGCACTCACGGACTTGACGACGAAGGCGGAGCAGCGCGGAAGCGAGTGGGTGCTGTCCGGCATGAAACGCTGGTGTTCCGGAGCGAACCACGCAGATTACTATGTCGTCTATTGCCGTATGTCGGATGCACCCGGAGCCAAGGGGATCGGAGCCGTGCTGGTTTCCAAGGAGCAGTCCGGCATCAGTTTTGGTCAATGTGAACACCACATGGGGTTCCGGGGGGTGCCGTCGGCAGACATATTCTTTGATGATCTGGTGGTACCGAAGGAAAACGTGATCATTGCAGCGGGTGGTTTTCCAAAGCTGATGGAAGCGTTTGACCTCGAACGCTGCGGCAACACCACTATGAGCCTCGCACTAGCCCAAAGCGCCTTCGATTATGCCCTTGATTATGTACAAAAACGCCAGCAATTTGGAAAACCGATCGTGGAATTTCAGGCTGTGCAGTTGCAACTTGCTGAGATGAAAATGAAGGTTGATGCCTCACGGATGCTGCTTTACCGGGCAGTAGTCAATGCACAACAAGGGTTGCCTTCGGTTGGCGAAAGCTCGATCGCCAAATGCTTTGCCAACGAGATGGTGCGCGAGGTCACGGGCAAGGCTGTGCAGTTGCTGGGCGGCTATGGCTACTCTAAGACCTACCCACTCGAACAAAAAATGCGAGATGCGTGGGGCTGGGGCATCGCTGGAGGCACCATTGACATCCAAAAGATCAACATCGCCTCCGCACTCGTGGGACAACGCTTTGATCAAAGACGTTGACCGCGGAAAAACCCTTCTCGGGATGACGCATTCGTCACCTCCTGCTTGACATAGAGCGGGTGAACGTGGTCAAAATCCGGAAGCACGCCTTGGTTGAGCAGCATTGCTCCCACTTGGTTGAGCAACGCGGGGTCCGGAAACGAACTCCGCTGACGATTGGGATTCACTGGATGCTTTGGTTCCGGAAGTTGAGCATAGCGATTGACGCTTAAACGATGTAGCAAGACGGGTCCGGTCAGGTGCGAAAGCAAGGCCGCACCGTCCCTGACATGTTCGATGTCACCGAGCCGCACCGGAGTTCCTGCTTTGCCTTCGTAACGTGCCCGGAAAAGCTCGTGGCGTGTGCAGTTGAGTAGCACCTCAAACGGCTCCGGGACTCCATCCACTTGAGCGGCGAGTACATCCAATGACGGTACCGGAATCAACGGAATTTCACAGGCTTGCGCAAAAGTCTTGGCAAAAGACAGCCCGATGCGAACCCCTGTGTAGGATCCCGGCCCTTGATTCACTACAATGGCAGAGATGTCTGTTTTCTGAAGGTCAACCGCACTCAACAGCAAATCGAGCGTGGGCAGCAACAGCTTGGAATTGCTGCGCCGGGAGCGAGCGAAATGGCTCGCCAGCACTTCCCCATCGTGGCTGAGGCAGTAGCCCAAGTGCCCAAAAGCGGTGTCAACGGCAAGCAGGATCACGGTAATTTGTGGAGACGATTCAGAATTCCGGAAAATTCCGGAGCAGCACTGCTCAACTTTGCCTTGCGAATCTCGCTCCCGGAAACTCCAATCTCAAGGTGCAGCACGGGTTCGTCCGCAGTAAGCCACGACTGGATCAGCTTTGGCCACTCCACCAACGAAACCCCATCCGGAGGCAAGAGGTCATCCCGATCAAAGTCGTCAAGTTGTTCGGGTTGTTCCAGTCGGAAGAGATCCACATGGGAAACCGGCAGTCGTCCGGGATAGAAGTTGGCAATGGTGTATGTGGGCGAAACCACCATCGTTTCCGGAACATCAAGCCCAGTGCAGATGCCCTTGGCAAGGGTGGTTTTGCCCGCGCCCATTGGCCCATCCAGCAGCACGATGGCTCCGGGAAAGAGCGCGGAGCCGAGCTGGTTCCCGAATTTCAGGGATTCTTCAAGCGAAGACAAACACCGCTCCACCAGCACAGCCAAGGTCAATGTCGGGAAAATTGTTGCTGAATTGCCGTGCGCTCGGACATTATGAGGAGCTGGACGAAGGAGACGAGACGACTCGGCAGTGGGATGTGCGTGATTTGTCGCTGACCTTGCACTCCCGGAAACGCTGCCAAGTGGTGTGCGCAACCGCCGAGCAAGAAGAGGTAGTATGGCGTTTGCTGCATCTCAAGCTCAAGCCCAAAGCAGGAGGACTGGCCACTGCTTCTGGAGTGCATCCCTGCACCGACGAGCAAATTTGGCAACGACTCAGCCCCGGAGCATCGCTACGGGAAAGCCTTGCCTCCAAGCTTTTTGAAGAGCGCCCCTGGCTGGGGGGGCGCCGCTGGTTTGTGAACACGCTGATGGACCATCTGGAAATGACTCCGGAAATGCAGCGGAGCAGTCCGAGCCGTCTGAAGGGCGAGATGCGTGACCGCTTCCAACTGGTTTTGCTGATTGCGGCGCGGACTCGGCTGGTGCTGCTGCGCAAATTGCTGAAGAGTCCGGATCGCAGGGTGCAAGAGTTGCTTGGCCAGTGGGCACTAGGTTATTTGGGGGGGATTTTTGCCTTTGGCGAAAACCTTCCGTTTGCCTGCACTCACCGGCTGCATGTTGTTGCCGATGGCCGTTGCCGCTTTGAAGACCTGACCTCTGCTGTTGAACCTTCCTGATGCGTTTCTCCCAAGATTTCATTCGCAAAGTCGAGGACGCCACCGATCTGGTTGGGTTGATCCAAGACCAAGGGGTTGCCTTGCGCAAGGCTGGAACCTCCTTCAAGGCGTGTTGCCCCTTTCACAACGAAAAGACACCCTCCTTCAACGTCAACCCGCAGCGTGGGTTTTTTCATTGCTTCGGGTGCAATGTTGGTGGAGGGGCGGTGAAGTTCCTCATGTTGCACGAGCGCGTGAGTTTCGTGGAAGCGATCACGGAACTCGCCCGCAAGGCCGGTATTGCCTTGGAGGGGGAATCCGGCCCCCGCAAGCGAGACGATGCCGACGAAGGCATGGCGTGCCTCAAGCAGGCGCAAACCTTCTTCTGTCAGCAGTTACGGGAACCCGGCGGGGAGGAAGCTCGGAACTACCTCGAAGAACGCAAGGTGCCCACAGCATTGCAAGAGCGTTTTGCGCTGGGTTATGCTCCGGACGACTGGCAAGGGCTGCTGCGGCACCTGCAAACGCGCAGCATCCCGAACGGCTTGGTCGTCAGGGTCGGACTGGCTAAAACCAGCGAACGTTCCGAACGCCCCTACGACCGCTTCCGGAACCGCCTGATCTTCCCCATCCGTGATCCTCGTGGACGCTGCATCGCGTTTGGCGGTAGAATCCTTGGTGCCGAGGACGGCCCGAAGTACTTGAACAGTCCGGAAACCGATTACTACCACAAGAGCCAAATCCTCTACGGGTTGTACGAAGGTTTGGACTCCATCCGCCGTAGCCGCAAACTGCTCGTGGTTGAGGGCTACCTCGATGTCATGCGGCTGCACGAATATGGCATTGGCGAGGCGGTTGCACCATGTGGAACCGCGCTCACCCCCAAGCACGTTCAGGTTGCAGAACGCTATGCGGACGTGGTGACGTTGCTCTTCGACGGTGACGAAGCCGGACGCAACGCGGCCCTCAAGAACGCGAGGCTCTTTCTCGCCAGCAAGGCCGAGGCACAGGTCGTCACCCTGCCGCTTGGTGAGGACCCGGACACGTTCCTGTTGAAAAACGGGGCCGAGGCCATGCGCGATCTGCTTGCAGACGCTAAGCCGTTGCTAGAGTTTTTGGTACAGGAAACGCTCTCCCGGATGCCCGATTCCGTGCAAGGCCGGATGCGGGCGGTGGAGGAACTGGTCCCGCTGCTGGCGCAAATCCCCCAGCAGGACCGTCGGCAGCTCACGCTGGTTGCACTTGCGGATCAGCTCAAGGTCAGTCCGGAGGTGTTGTTGAGAAAACTGCCGGAATCGTTGCATTCCGAAAATGAAAATGCTAAACCTATCCATTCTGCACACACCGAGAGTAGTCGTACAGACGAATGGTGGGTCGTGCAAGCGTTGCTGGCTCAGGGGCAGTTATGGTCCTTGGCCCGTCAGTACCTTCTCCCTGAAGAGATGCAGGACACCCGACTCCGGCACATCTACTCGCGCCTGATGCAACTACCTCCAGACCTGCTGCACCCCCTTGACCCTTCCGGAGTTGAACGTCAGGATCCCGAACTGCATCGCGATCTGGCCCCGCTGTTGGCCGAGGATTTTCTGGAGCGTAATCTCGAATCGCAGTTCCGCTGGTCCGTCCGGCGGCTCAAGGAACGCTCACTCAAGTTGCGCTATCAGGAAAAAAGTGCGGGTCTGGTCGAGGAAGACCGCCTGCGGGCCGGAATGGAACTCCGGCGCTTGAACGCTCAGTTGCAGCAGTTGCTGCCTCAAGCGGAAACGATGCAAGCCCCGTGAACCCGACCAAGGCAGGCGACATGAACCACCTCAGCGTTATACCCTCATCCTTTACGGCACCGGGAACTCCCGGAGAACTGGGTCGCAACGAAATCCGTGTGGTACGGGGATTGGTGGCTGAAGGGCGCGAGCAGGGTTACCTCAGCCTCGATGACATCAATCAGCAGCTTGCCGACTCGACCCCGAACCCGGAACAGGTGGAACAGATCCTCAACATCCTCTCCGAAATGGATATTGAGGTGATAGACGGAGGTCGCAAGATCAACCTTCGTCAACACGACTACGACCCCGAATTTGAGGATGAATTTTTCGGAGAAGACGGACTTGACCTCGACCCCGGCACTGACACGGCCACCGAGGATCCGGTGCGCATGTACCTTCAGGAGATGGGGGCTATCAGCCGACTCACCCGCGCCGGCGAGGTGGAGGTCGCACAGCGTATCGAGGAGGGCCAGCAGAAGGTGATCGAGATTCTGGCGCAATCCAACCTGATCGCCCTCCAGCTCATCGAGACCAACAAGCGGCTCAAAAGCCAGAAACTGCGGGCGCGGCAGCTAATCTCCGGACTCGATGAGGACGACAACGTGATCGAAGACGATGCTGCCGCTTCCGAAAAACTCAGTGAACAATTGGACGTGATGCAACAGCAGCATGAAGCGGCAATGGCACTGCGCCAAAATGCTGGAAAAATGCTGAGCAAGAGCGACAAGGCCAAACTCGCTGGATACGAAAGCAGGATTCACGAGGTCATCCGCTCCATCAGTTTCAATTCGCGGCAATTGGAGGAGATGTGTCAAAACCTTTTCCAGTACAAGCACAAGATCGACCTCACCAGCCAGCAGGTGGAGTGCCACTTCAAGGAGCTGCGCCTACCGCCTGAGCAGGCGGACGAGCTCTTCCGGCAGTATCGGCAAGCTGGAGTGCGCAAGCGCAAACGTGTGGCATCGGAAATCACCGAGCAGACGGGACTGCGTTTCAGTGTCGCCAATCGCTGCTACGAAAAGATCGAGTTCGGACGCTGCCGCATTGCTGCCATGACGGAGCAGGTGTTGCTGAGCCGGGAGGCGTTTGTGGAGCAGGTGAAGGAATTGCGTCGTACCGAATTGCAGGTCAAGCAGGCGAAATCGGACCTAGTGGGTGCAAACTTGCGACTCGTGATCAGCATTGCCAAGAAATACACGAACCGAGGCTTGCAGTTCCTTGACCTCATTCAGGAAGGCAACATTGGCCTGATCAAGGCGGTGGATCGATTTGAGTACCGCCGGGGTTTCAAATTCTCGACCTACGCGACGTGGTGGATTCGGCAATCGATCACGCGGGCACTTGCAGATCAGGCTCGCACCATCCGGATTCCGGTTCACATGATTGAGGCGATCAACAAGCTCTCTCGCCTGACCCGGATGTTGGTGCAGGAGTATGGGCGTGAGCCGACCGCCGATGAAATTTCTGATCACTTGGGCATGCCCTTGCATCGAATCCGGAAAGTGCTTAAAGTCGCGAGGGAACCCGTTTCGCTGGAGACGCCAGTTGACGATGATAACGATTTCCCACTCAGCAGTGTCATTGCTGATGAAAAAGCAGACAATCCTGACGATGCCACGTTTTATACCCACATGAAGGAAAAAACCCGGGAGGCGCTCAACTCCCTGAGCATCCGGGAGGAAAAAGTGTTGCGGCTCCGTTTTGGCCTTGACGAGGTGAAAGAGTACACGCTGGAGGAAGTCGGACAGGATTTCGAGGTCACCCGCGAACGTATCCGGCAGATCGAATCCAAGGCGCTACGCAAGCTCCGGCATCCTTCGCGCTCCAAATACCTCCGCCCCTTCTACGAAGGCTGACCCGGAATGCCCGTGCAACGCTTGCTGTCCCATTTTCTCCGCACCCTTTTAGTGCTTGGGGTGCTACTGATCCTGATCGGTGTTGAAACTACTCCTGTGTTCGCACAAGCTGCGGAGGTTCAACAGATCGAACTAGTCCGGCGTGGACGGCAGCTCAGCATCCGGTTGTTCCTCAACCAGCCCCCGGTTTACCAGATCTCGGAAAATCTGGACGCCCACACCCTCGTCGTCAAGTTTCGCAACACCAAACCCAGCTTCCCGGACGGCAACTCGGTCAAGCTCTTCAACGACTCACAGGTGGAGGGGGTGCGCTTCTTGGAGGTGGGTCCGGACCTCTGGGCGCAGTTCAAGTTTCGGACAGCGGGGCTGGTGTTTGACATCGATCCCCCGGAAGTGCCGAACATCCTGCAACTCACTTTCCGCCCCTCCAAGCAGCTTGAGCCGCTGCCGCCCATCGAACCTGGGGCCAAGGTGCGACTGTTGGCAACGAATTTCCGCTCCGTTACTGCGGAGGGTGGGCTGTCTGGACACACACGCCTCACCCTGATTTTCTCGGAAGCCCCACGGCTTTTCATGCAGCAGCACGGTAGGGAAATCGAGTTGCGTTTCCCGGACACCCTGCCCGCTGAGGATTATGAAACGCCGGAGTTTGAAGATGGGAGAGTGCGCTTGGAGAGTCTAGATTCGGATGAAAGCCAGATTTTCCTGACTCTGGCCATGCTGGGGGCGGAGTCTCGGGTGGAGCGCAACCTGCGGGAAACCCCTCCACGCTGGGAGGTGGATGTGTACGGCGTGGCCGCAGCTGCTCCGGAACCGGAGCCGGAGGGTGAGCTTTCCCCGGAGGAGGAACTGCGCCTGCGCAACGAGCGCGCCATTGTCAAAAACCGTAAGATTCAGGTTCAGAATTTCTACCAACAAGGCGAGAACGCCTTCCGGAAGGGCGACTATGAAGAAGCGGTTGGTTTCTTCAAGCAGTCCTACTCGGCGGCAAAGAATAATGTGGGGGTGTTTGAGGACACGATGGAGCCTGCGGCCATCCGGGCGCTCTACCGCAAGGCTGACACGATCTACACGATGCTGGAGCGCCGCCGGGGGCGCAATTTCCACGAGGCGATTGACGCTTACCTCACGGCCCTGCGCGTGTCGGAGGATTACGGACTCATCGAAGACCTCGCCCCACATGCTTATTTCCGGATTGGACGCAGCTACCAGCGCATGAAATTCACGCAGGAAGCGAACACCAGTTTCGAAAAACTCAAGAGCAAATTCCCCACTTCGCTGGAGGCGAGCGAGGCGAATTTCTGGAAGGCGCTCAACCAGATCGAACGCCGGGATTGGGAGCAGGCGATCAAGGATTTCGAGGAGTACCTGCAAGTGACACCGAATCCGCGCTTCCTCGCCGAAACCCACTACCGCATGGCGCAGGCGTACTACCACTTGGATCGGCCCATCATCGCCAAGGAGCATTTCGACAGCGCCCGCGATCTGGACCCGCAGTACGTGCTGGAAGACCCCACGCTGCTCTTCCACATGGGTGAAACGTATTACGAAAACGCAGATTTCATGACCGCCCGCGAAGCGTTCCGCGCCCTGCTAGAGCGTTACCCCAAGCAGGATTTCACCAAGCTCGTGGCCCTGCGGCTAGGGGATTTCCTGCGGGACGAGGGCAAGGAGGAACAGGCGATCCGGGCCTACGAAAAGGCGATCAACAGCTACTCCCGCGAAATCGTCCTGCTCGGCAAACTCCGCATCGCCAACATTCAGGCAACCCGGCCCTATTCGGACGAGTATCTGGAGGCCATTGACCTCTACGATGAAATCGTGCGGCTCTATCCGGATGCGCCGCAGTCGGAGGAAGCTCTGCTACGCAAGGGGTTGACCCTCACGCTTTACGGAATGTACAAGCCCGCGATTGAGGAATTGGAGAAGTACCAAGAGAAGCACCCGCTCAGTCCTTACGTCCGACGCGGCGTCGTCCGAGAAAACATTGACGAGAACCTCAAGGGGTTGATTGACGACCAGTTCCAGCGGCAGGAGTTGTTGGAACTCATTGCCAACTACCGCGACTACAAGGCGAAGTACTTGCTCAACTTCCGTTTCGATTCCACCCTCTTTCAGGTTGCGGTCGCACACCAGCGCCTTGGGTTTTACGAGGAAGCCCTCGATTTGCTCAAGTTTCTCGACTCGCGGGTACAGGGCACAATGCTCGAACTGGCCCGGCTGCAAACGGCGTTGGCCCTCGTCGAGAAGGGCGATCCCTCGCTCTCACGGGATCAGCTCACTCGCTTTCTCGCGGACTATCCGGACAGCCTCTATGACGCCGATGCCCGCTTCAGCCTCGCGCAGGTTTACCGTCAGGCGAAGGAGTACGACAAGGCTCGTATTGTTTACGAACAGACCATCCAGAAGTATGACGACGACGAGGACCCTTTGCGGATGGAGGTGGTCCCGGAACTCTGGTACGAGCTTGGGCAGATGTACGAGGAGATTGGCCGTTACGCCGAATCCGGACGCGCCTACCGCGAAGCGATTACAAAGTACCGACACCCCGTGACTGCGCAGGACACCCCGCAGTTCATCATTGACAGCCACTTCCGGGCCGGGGAAATGCTCACCAAGGTCCAAAGCGATCAGGAAGCGCTACGGCTCTACCAAAATGCCGTGGCGAACTACGCTGAACGCGAAGGCCCGGAAACCCGCAAACAGGTCAACTGGGCACGTTACCAAATCGGAGTGATCCAAGCTCGGCTCGGTATGGAGAAAGAGGCTCTCGAAACCTTCCGGCAGTTGGTTGCAAGCCCGGAAGGCGAAGGGGAAATGTGGAAACGCCTCGCCAGTGAAAACCATCAGAACCTCACCCAGCAACTCTCCTACCAGCAGTACCTCAATCAGTAACGAGTTTGGTAGTGGTATGCGACTTTTTCAGCAAGCCCTAACTCGATCTTCCTCGGATAGTCTTTGGGCCTCTCAATCTCAAAACCTTCATCCAATTTGGGGACGCTTAATAAAAATTCCTTAAAGCTGGGTAGATTGGTGGTTAGCTCTTCATACGCTTGGGTCGAGAGTACGACCACGGCTTTTTCACCGCGACGAGTCACATACTGAAGGCCATGCCGCAAAGCATCGTCCACGACTTTGCTGAACTGAGCCTTGGCAACCTGTAATTTCCATGTAGCGCCCATACCGTCTCCTTGATTTGTTGATCTTCATGAACAGCCTAGTGCTTTGTCAATGAATAATATTAGGGTATAGTGAGGTCAGTTTTGTGCGTGCGTCTTCGATGGTGAACTGCCATTTGACCCCTCGCTGGTTCTGGTTTGTGGCCGTAGCCCAGGCTTCGATTTCTTCGCGCAGAAGCTCGATGTCCTCGGTGCGACGCCCCTTGAGGCATTGTCGTGTCA
>LWDU01032679.1_pt1 | contig 39246 bp, 40 predicted proteins | sample 727161 | NCBI WGS metagenome assembly LWDU01 (sample SAMN04566230, study PRJNA314399) | hydrothermal vent metagenome | isolation source: deep sea hydrothermal plume seawater | place: Mexico: Gulf of California, Guaymas Basin | collected 2004-07-11
GTAGTTCTACTTGAAGACTTCATGAAAGAAGTATACGCTAATGTTAAGAAAGAAATCAAAAATAGAAAACGAGGACGTATGAGTTCAGTTGAAGCAATTGGAAACTCAGCAGTAATCTATTCAATCCTGAAAACAACTCCAGAAAAGAATGTCATTTTTGATTTAGATCGTGCAGTTTCATTTGAAGGAGATACTGGACCTTACCTACAATACACTCATGCGCGAATTAACTCGCTTCTAAAAAAGAAAAAAATAATAAGAACAATTAATGGAAAATTAACTAATGATTCTGAACGAGAAGTTCTAAAGAAAGTTTACAATTTTCAAGAAGTTGTACTTAATGCATACAATTCAAAGAAGCCAAGTACAGTTGCAAACTATTTGATGGATTTGGCAAAAACATTCAACTCCTACTATTCTCAAAACTTAATTATCTCAGATAACAAAGAATTAACTTCTCACAGATTAGCAGTAGCTTCAACAGTAAAACAGGTTCTGAATAACGGACTAAGTTTACTTGGAATTGAAGCTGTTTCAGAAATGTAGTGGGCGAAGCAGGATTTGAACCTGCGGCCTCTGGTATACTTAGACTACTCTACTCGAGTAGGGTCTTATAAGACCAGCGCTCTGACCAGACTAAGCTATACGCCCAATTCTATTTCGTAAAATATGTTTAAAAACTTAACTACTGCTATGCATAAAGTGCTACGCCAGACAAAACACCAAGAAGCAATACTGGAATTAATAGAATAATAATTACTAGGAGAATATTCAAAATTGACTTCCAAATTGAGAATTTCTGAACTTCAGAAATCATTCCAACATAAAGTACTAAAGACCATACACCTAACCCCATTGAAACGAAAGCACTCATCGTGACAGTTCCTATCGCACTCGAATTAAGAGCAAAAAATAAAGGTATGAATAATAGTAAAGATGCTACGATTGGTACTCCGGACCAAGCAACTGCAGCTCTCAATTTCAAAGCATTTGCTTTACCTTTAAGCCAACGTCCTGTTAAACTAAGTAAAAATCCTGAAATGTAGAGACTGAGAATTCCGAGTAATGCTGCAACAATTGAAGAACCAATAAAACTGCTTCCTCCAATAATTCCATCCATTAATTCAAATTCGATAGCACTATTTGCAATTCCTGCTAAGGCGGCAAGTGGGAGAACCATATACTTTGGATTATACTTCAAAATAGCCTTAATCGTATTTCGCGGATGTAACCAAACTTCTCTCCACGGATTAATCCTTAATTTGACCATAAAATAAAATTGCATTACTTAGTTTTAAACTTTACCTAATATTATAAAATTTAGTGCTCGAAACATTTAAAAACTAAAAATTGGAGCAAACCTTACGCCCCTTTGGTGTAGTTCGGTCAATCATACCAGGCTTTCAACCTGGCGACTCGGGTTCAAATCCCGGAAGAATTTCTTTTCTTTTCTTTGATATTGCAAGTCCCAGTCCAGGACATTTGTTGCTCGCTTGTTGACGTCTTCTATAAATTATTTCATATTCAGCAATAACTATTGCTTTGGCAAGACGAGTCCGGGCAGCATTAAATTTTTCTACAAAGTTTTTTGTATCTGCTAAACAGTCGGTTCGTAATACCATATGATTTCCTAGAATCTTATAAAATAAATACTTTTGCTTACCAAAAAAGGTCATTTAATTGAATTTATAACTTTTTTCACGCATAGAAAACTGCAATGGGATTACGACCTGGAATGTATGATGCAAGACAATTCGACAAATATCAACTCAAGATATTATCTGAAGCAAGAAAAAGTTTCAGAAATATTGCACTAACTGATTTCGGCCATCTTAGTTCAAATGGTAAAGGCGGAAGCACTCAATTATACACTAAAAAACGAGTTGGTTGGTTCAAAACTGAATCAGAATTTGTTGGTGATTTATTCTTTGAAGAATCTGATAATGATTTTATAATTGATTGTGCATTTTACACTACTGAAGAAAGACCTTTTGTTTCAAGACGTCTATATGGTGCAATAAGAAATTTGAAAGCTGCTGTAGCATATAAGGGACTTGATGAAAAACTTGGTAAAAAAATACTTATTGATTCAAAAACAATTGAGAAAAACTAAGGGTCTAACTCCTCTTTAATAACTTTAATAACTTCTTTCTTAACTGCCTCATCCAACATTGCATATTTTAAGTTGGCAATTAAATATTCTGTAGGATTTCCTACATCAATCCGAGTACCTTTAATTAAATGAGTATGAATCTTTAAATTATCTTTAAGTAAATCAGCTAAACCATCTGTCAATTCAATTTCACCACGAACACTTTCAGTAACATTCTCGAGTTTATCAAAAATTTCAGGAGCGACAATATATCTACCACTGATTGCTAAATCTGAAACAATTGTGTCAATATCTGGCTTCTCAATTATACTTTCAACTTCAGTAGTTCCGTCCTTAACTACGATCATTCCCTTCTTAGTCATTTTTTCTTTGGACAAAGTTTCAACACCTACAATTGTTGCTGAACTTCCAAATTTTTCATAAGCATCAATCAATTGTTTTGTTGCTGGAACCTCACACTTCAAATAGAAATCATCTCCGAGTAAAATTGCACAAGGTTCACCGTGTGCAAAATTCTTTGCGCGTAAAATTGCATCACCCAATCCTCGAGGATTGCTCTGACGCTTGAATGTGATATCAACTTTCTCCAATAATTTATTGAATTCTTCTAATTTTCCGTTCCCTGTGTTTGTAATATCAAAGTGTTTCTCGAGTGAATGTTTGTTTTCTCCAGTAATTATCAAAATTTCAGTTATTCCCGACTTAACTGCTTCTTCAACAACCAATTGAATTACTGGAGTATCATAAATTGGTAACATTTCTTTTGGTTGAGTTTTTGTCGCAGGTAATAATCTGGTTCCTCTGCCTGCTGCTGGAATTATTGCCTTTCTAACTTTCATTTTAATCCTCATCAATTGCCCGACCTTTGAGTTCTTTCCAATCTTGTTCAGGTCTAACTTCTAAGTTTGTTTCCCAAGCACCATTTATGGTATGAGTATTTACGCCAAGCTCTTTTGCAAATGCCATAAACGCATTGATATCTTTAGGAAAACAACTTCCTCCAAAACCTCTTTTACCGTCTGGCCCTGGAACATTCAAATGTGAATCTGCAATTCTACCGTCTGCAACGAAACCTTCAAGCGCAGTGTCCCAATCAGCACCAATTTTTTCACAGATAAGTTTCATCTCATTTGCAAATGCAACCTTTACTGAAAAAAAGATGTTGCTGAAATACTTAATCATTTCCGAAGTCTTGTAATCTGTTTCAATAACATTACAATACTTGAATCGATCGGTATACAACTTAGCAACTTTCGCAGTATGTTCTTTCACTCCACCAAGAACAATTCTACTTTGATTTATGAAATCCAATCTTGAAGCTCTCTCCGTTAAAAATTCTGGATTAAATACAATATTCAAATCCGGGAACTTTTCTTGTAATTTTTCAGTTGTACCAGGAACTACAGTCGATTTCAAAATAACAATATTATCTGATTGCTTATTGACTTCATTTATTTCCTGGAAAACTTGATCGATATATTTTAGACTTATTGATCCTTTTTTAGTCATTGGTGTTGGAACTGATACAAAAATAAACTCACTATCATTCACTGTTTCCTCGAGAGTGTTTAGTGCTCGTTCAGGTAACTTATCATAAACCTTTACTTCGCAATTTCCAGTAGATGTTGGTGAAAATCCGTGCGCGATTGCACCACCGACATAACCATTCCCTATTATCCCTATTGTAGTCATAACTCTCCAAAATCGTAAAAACTTAAAAAATGTCGCAAATCTTTAATATATTAAACTTCACCAATGCTCATGCTACTGATGACACAAATTATGGGTTGGTTCTTAATCTCAGTTGGATTTCTAAAAATCTTTGACTGGAAAAAATTTGCAGAAAACTTTGCAAAATATGATTTAATCGCAATGCAAAGTAAATCATATGCAGTTTCATATCCTCTTATTGAATTGTTAATTGGTGCATCATTCCTCGCTTCTTGGAATGTTAAAATCATAGCAGGCGTATTGTTGGCCTTGATGATAGTTGGTATCTTTGGTGTGAGAAAAGCATTAAACGAGCACAAAAAAGTTCAATGTGCTTGCTTGGGAAAGCTTGGGCACAAATTAAACATAACTTTGACAAAATTTACACTTATTGAAGATATAATAATGGGTGGGATGGCGCTAGCAATAATTTTATTTTAACTTCAAAAAGTTAATAAGTTAAATTTTAGAGGAAGGAGTAGGCCAACGTCGCATAATCTGGTATTGCGCTCGCCTCGAAAGCGAGTTCCTTGGAATTGCAGGTTCAAATCCTGCCGTTGGCGCTAACCTTTTATTAAACAATAAACTCATCAATATATGTATGAAATCATTCTAGGTCGCACACCAAAGGATAGGCGCGTTCTTGGAACGAAAGCTTCAATTCTTCTTGCAAAACATTACGTACAGATGGAGCGAACCACTTCCTTGGCAAACCCAATTTTTTTAGATATTGACAAACCTCACGCAATCTTAGTTTCTGGAAAAAGAGGCTCAGGTAAATCATATACTCTGGGAGTTATGGCAGAGGGAATTGCAAATTTAGAGCCAGAAATCAAACAAAATATATCTACAATAATCTTTGACACAATGGGAATTTATTGGAGTATGAAAAATCCAAACCTGAAGGACGCAAAGATTTTAACTGATTGGGAGCTAAAACCAGCCTCAGCAGATATAACTCTATATGCTCCAATTGGAAAATTTGATGAGTATCAGAAAAAAGGATTTCCTGTAGATCAACCTCTTGCAATAAGGCCAAACTTGATGAGTGCAAAGGAATGGTCTGAAATCTTTAACATTGAAGAACTAAGTCCTGCGAGCCTATTACTTGAACGCGCGATAAGTGTTGCAGAAGAATCTGAATCCAATTTTTCGCTAGCTTCTTTGATAAATATAATTAAAGAAGACAAAGATACAGCGGAAGCTGAAGTTAAAATTGTTTTGAGTAAACTTAATGCAATAAAAAAATGGGGAATTTTTGACGAACATGGAACCGATCTTTCAGAATTAACTGCTGGTGGACAAACATCAATAATTGATCTATCTCCTTATGCTGAAACTGATGATGGTGACATGATTCGTGCATTAATAATTTCACATATTTCAAATCACATAATCAAAACTCGTCTTTCTGCAAGAAAGTTGGAAGAGTTAGAAGAGATTAGAGGTACGGCAACTTCAAGAAAGGAACCGTTATTGTGGATTCTAATTGATGAAGCACATGAATTTCTTCCGAGAGAAGGTTCAACGCTTGCAAGTGGCGCACTCAGAAGAATTCTAAAGGAAGGGCGGCAACCTGGAATATCACTAATACTTGCAACGCAGCAACCTGGAAAGATTGATACGGATGTAATGACTCAATCAGATATTGTAATTTCACACAGACTAACTTCAAGTATGGATCTTCAAGCATTAAATGGGATAATGCAGTCCTATCTTGCTACAGACTTACAAAGAAATCTTGATACGCTTCCAAGAATTCATGGGTCTGCGATAATTCTGGACGACACAAATGAAAAAATTATACAAGCACAGATTAGACCAAGAACTTCCTGGCACGGAGGTTCTAATCCACATGCAATCCCTAGCGCAATGATGAAGTCTTTGATTGATGCTGTTAAAGAAAAAACCACTAATTCTTAATTCTGTCACCACCAATTTAGTAAATAAAAGCTTAAAACTAAAGTGCGAGGAAAGTCAGAATGATTCACGTACCTGTTGAAGATATTATCAAAAAAGTATCAGGGCAATCGGGATTATCTGAAACAGAAGTTAAGGAAAAGATTAAGGAAAAGATGACTTCACTAAAAGATTTGGTTTCTGAGGAAGGTGCTGCATATATCATAGCATCCGAATTAAACGTAAAATTATTTGAAGATCCAGCAACCAAAGTATTGAAAATAAACGAAGCGCATATTGGTATGAGTGGTGTAGAAATTGTAGCAAAGGTTTCTCAAATATTTGAAACTCGAAACTTTCAACGAGATGGAAGAACAATTGATTTTGTTCCGATAATGCTTGCTGATGAAACTGGACAAATTAGAACCACGCTATGGGACAGACGCGCTGATTTAATCAAAGAAGATCGATTAAATCAAGGCGATGTTGTTAGAATCAAGGGCGCATCAATAAAGGACAATAAATATTCAGGAAAAGAATTACAATTAACTTCAAGAAGTCAAATTTTAATCAATCAAGATGAGCTTGATGTGGAGCTTGCAAGTCCAGAAACGCAAGAACTGCAAGAAACTTCATTAGATAAGCCAATAATTGGAAGTCCTGTAAAAATTAGAGGTACAATTGTAAATGTTGCAGAGCCAAGATTCTATGATGCTTGTCCTGAGTGTAGAAAAAAGGTAGAACCTGAGGCTGATAAATTTAGATGCTCAACTCATGAATTGGTAAAAGCAAACAAAACTTTAATTTTCAATTTTGTAATTGATGACAGTAAGGGTAATATAAGAGCAACTTGTTTTGGAGAGTCTGGAGAAAAAATTCTTGGGATGAGTGCCGATAAATTACATGATTTATTGCTTGAAAAACCAATTGAAGAAATTGCAGTAGATTTCTTAGGAAGTTTCGTTGAGGTTCAAGGAAGTATACGAGAAAATAAAGCTTATGATCGGACAGAACTTTCAGCAAATTCAGTTAATACTCAATTAGATCCTAAAACGATCGCAGAGCAAATGCTTGGGAATAAATAATGCCACCAAAGAAAAAAGAAAAAACAATCACGGATGCTGTTAAAGAAGTAATCGAACTAGAAGAAACACAAGAAGAAGAAACACCTAAAGAACTTGAAGACTTACCTGGCGTTGGTCCGACTACCGCAGACAAACTTCGAGATGCAGGGTACGATACTATAATGTCTATTGCTGTTGCTCCCGTTGCACAAATTGCAGACTCTTCAGGAATGACTCAAGCCGGCGCAATGAAAGCACAAATCGTAGCAAGAAACGCTATGGATATGGGATTTTCAACAGGTTCAGAATTAGTAAAAAAACGAATAACAATTGAAAGATTGACTACTGGCGCAGAGGAGCTTGATGAATTATTAGGTGGGGGCATTGAAACTCAAAGTATTAGTGAAGCATATGGTGCATTTGGTTCAGGTAAATCTCAAATTGCAATGCAATTGGCAGTTAACGTTCAGTTACCTAAAAAGGACGGTGGACTAAATGCTGACGTTGTATTTATCGATACAGAAAATACTTTCAGACCTGAACGAATAACTCAGATGGCTGAAGCACGTGGAGTTAGTCCTAAAAAGATCTTAGATAGAATTATGGTAGCACGTGCATATACTTCTGACCATCAAATGTTGTTAGTGGATAAAGTTGATGAATTGATTAATAGAGAAGGGAAAAACATTAAGTTAGTGATCGTAGACTCACTTATGAGTTTGTTCCGTTCTGAATATGCTGGAAGAGGTACTCTTGCAGTTAGACAACAAAAATTAAATAGACATCTACATGCACTTCAAAGGTTAGCTGACAAACATAACTTGGCAGTTTATGTAACTAATCAGGTTATGTCAAAACCAGATGTTTTCTTTGGTAATCCGACTGCTGCAATTGGTGGACACATTCTCGGACACGCATCACAATTCAGACTTTATCTGAGACGTGGAAAGGCTGGAAAACGAATTGCGAGATTAGTAGATTCTCCTTGTTTACCTGAAGGCGAAGCAATATTCAAGATAACTGAGAAAGGTATTGAGGCTGCATAAGCCAAAATATATTAAAGTCTCATTGCAAGAATACTCATGCAGGAACAATTATTTCTATTTGGACTCACAGTAGTCGCAATAATCCTTGCAACAATCTCGGATTTGAAAACTTTTGAAATTCCGGATTCAATTTCATACTTCCTGATTATTTTTGGAATCTCTGCACAAATAATTCTCGCTGTGACAAGTCAATCATTTCAACCAATAACTGCATTATTAATTTCATTAGTAATTGCTAGCGCAATAGCAATACCTCTATTTTTGTTGGGACAGTGGGGTGGTGGAGATACAAAACTACTTTTGGGTGTTGCCGCAATGATTCCGACTTTCCACACCACTGTTTTACCCTTCATTCTAACTTTTACTTTCAATTTATTTCTTCTTGGTGGGGCTTATGCGATTCTGATAATGGTTTATATTTCTGCTAAAAACTGGAAAAGGTTAGTAAAAATTTCTCCACTTGTAAAAACATTATTGATAATTACAACAGTTTCATTAATTCTTCCTTTTTTCTTGAAAAACATCTTATTTATATTTCTACCACTCCTCGCGGGAGGAATAACAATAACTCATTTAGCATTAATCCTTCAAAAACACTTTTTCATTAAAAAAATTCATCCTTCCCAATTAACTGAAGGCGATTGGATAACTAAAGATCTAAAAATCGGAAAACAAACAATTTACAAAGTTAGAAAGATTGGAGTTATTGAGAAAGATATAAGAAAAATTCAGCGAAATTACAAAAAATCTATTGAAATTAAGACTGGAATTGCGTTTGGACCATCTTTCTTGTTTTCTATTCTAATTTCAGGTTACTTCGGCGATATTTTGTTCAAAAGTATACCTGAGATTCTAAGTAAAATATAAAAAGGAGTAGCGTATTCAGTTTATTGATGGTAGTCTTAGAATCGTCTCACTATGTTTTACTCGGTGTCGCAGGATTTTTCACAGTTGTTTGGGCACTTATGAGTATGGGTGTCGTATCTACACGAAATCATGATTTACATAAAGAAAAACACGCACACATGGATAATTTGGGTAGAATAATAACTGAAACATATGGGTATATGGAATCTATTAATGATGATTCTCATAATGCATTGGAGTGTAGTAATTGTAACGTTGTTAGAGCACACCTACATAACGGACAACTAAATTCAGCACACGACGCAGCAAGAATGCATCATGATGTATATCACTTTTTTAAAGATTACTGAAAATTAAGTCTTTTTTCTCTTAGTTACTTTAATTACTTTGCTTGGTTTCTTTTGTTTCTTAGAAACAATCTTCTTCCTAGTAACTTTTGGAGTTGTAGAGCCCAATTTAACTCTTGAACTGATTGGTTTCAAAGTCTTACTCATGGCCTCTGCCATTTGCTTTAACTTCTCAGGATCAATATTGTTTCGCTTCCATTCACCAATTGCTTTATCATCTTGAAATCGTGGAACAATATGAAAATGAACATGTGGAACTTCCTGTCCTGCTGCGGCACCATTATTCTGAAAGACATTAATTCCATGTGCGCCAGTTATCTCAAAAATAGCTCCAGATAAATATTTTACAACCTTCATAAGGTGTATTGCCAAATCATCAGGCATTTGAGGAAGGACAATATAGTGCTCTTTTGGTATAACTAACGTGTGTCCTGCATTAATCGGATTGATATCTAAGAACGCATATACTTTATTATCTTCATAAATCTTAAATGAAGGAATTTCGCCGCCAATTATCTTACAAAAGATACATTGAGCTTTGCTTGCCTCCAAAACTTCCTGTTGAGTTTGCGTCATATTTACTGATATTAATCAAAACTTTTAAGACTTCTTAATTTCTCTATTATTCATGACACTTAGATTATACAATTCACTCACAAAAAAGAAAGAACTTTTCAAGTCAATCTCAAAAAGAGAAGTCAGAATGTATTCTTGTGGACCAACTGTGTATAATTACATTCATATTGGAAATCATAGAACTTTCTTAATGAGTGACTTCCTAAAACGGACTCTCAAATTCAATAAACATAATGTGAGACACATTATGAACATAACCGATATTGGACATTTAACTTCTGATGCAGATTCTGGTGAAGATAAAATGCTAGCTGCTGCAAAAAAGGAAAGGAAATCAGTTTGGGATCTCGCAAACTTCTACACTGACGCATTCAAAAAGGATTTGAAAGCTCTAAATATTGTTGCGCCAAATAAATTTCCTCGGGCAACCGAAAATATTAGATCACAGATTACTATGATAAAAAAATTAGAAAAAAATGGTTTTACCTATATTAAAGATGGAAACGTATATTTTGACACTTCAAAATATTCAAACAAAAAATTAGGTGGTGGGAGTACAAAACAACGAGCACGAGTGGCCAAAGATCCAAACAAGAAACAACAAAGGGATTTCGTACTTTGGTTCACAAAATCAAAATTCCAAGACCAAGATATGAAATGGGATTCACCATGGGGGAGGGGTTATCCAGGTTGGCACATTGAATGTTCCGCTATGGCCACAAAATTCCTGGGAAACCAATTCGACATTCACACCGGTGCTGAAGATTTAAAGCACATACATCACAATAATGAAATTGCACAATCTGAGGCAACAACTTCAGAAGTACCTTGGGTAAATTATTGGATACATGGTGCGTTCTTGATTGATAAAAATAAAGGAAAAATGGCTCGTTCTTCAGGTGAGTTTGTAACAATTACAAATCTTGAAGAGGCAGGCTTTGATGCACTAGATTTTAGATATTTAACTCTTGGAACTCATTACAGAAAACAAATGATATTTAGTGAAACGGCACTCAAATCCGCACAGCGAGCAAGAAATAAATTATTTGATACATACCTTGAATTGAGATCTGGAGGTAAAGGTTCATTGAAATCCAGCAAAATTGGTGATAAATATTTCGAGCAATTTACCAACGAAATCAATGATGATCTAAACCTACCTAAAGCAATAGCTACAACCTGGGCCGTAATCAATGACAAAAAAGTTCCAGACAAAGAAAAATTATACTTGCTTCTGAGATTTGACAATATCTTCGGATTTAATCTAAGAAAATTGAAATCTAAGTCAATTCCATTCAGAATAAAACGACTCGCAGAAAAGAGATTGAAAGCTAGATTGAAAAAAGACTTTCAAACTGCAGATAAATTGAGACAAATGTTGAAAGCTAAAGGTTATGGGATAGAGGACACTATTAAAAGTTACATTCTAAAAAGAAAATAAGTCACGATTTAACAAGCGTGACCCATAAAGAGTTTCTTCAAACCCCATAACATTAGTAAACCACCGAAAGCTTGCTCAAGTGAAAAACCTCCGCTATAGGTCATCCAACCTATTGCGATAAGAAGAAAGCCGTAAATAGCATACCAGTAATTCATGGTATCAGTCTTTTTTGCCATTCTCAACAATCACCTCCGAACTATATAAGCTTAATCCGAAAACGGGACGCAGAAAAGGTTTTAAAGTAAAAATCAGCCCTAAACTTACGCGCGGGTGGCCAAGTCCGGTAAGGCAACGGGTTGCAATCCCGTCATTCGAGGGTTCAAATCCCTCTCCGCGCTTCTTATTTAAGACAAACTTTTAATATTCTAAATTCAATTATAATTATGGACTTTTCAAGGCTAACACGAACTCAGAAAAAACGAGTTAACTTCCTATCAAAAAAACGACGGAAACGACGGAAAGAATTTGAAAGTCAAGTTGCAATTATTAAACATTTCATGTTAGCATTCACTGCAGGAATGGGATTCATTCTATTATGGAGCGGTATTAGTAGGTGGAGTAGTGAATTTATGAACTATAATGAAGCAATGGCAGTGGGTCTAGGATTATTATTGGTTAGTGGATTTATGACTAAAATATTCATCAAAAACTTCTCTTAAACATCAAAATACTTTTAATCATACAATATAATCAACCCTCATGCCAATCGTGTATCCTCATGAATTCATAGCACGAACCGCAATACATTCAGTTAAAGCTGGGCTAGCAAAGGAGCTTAAAAATCTAGGTATTTCTCAAAAAGATATTGCAAAATTGATGAATTCTCAAGTTTCTGCAATCTCACAATATGTAAATGGTCAGCGAGGCGGAAGTTATGAGCTTTCGGAAAACGTAATGAACCTCTTAAGTGCGGTTGCTGAAGCAATTAATGAAGAACCCACTGAAGAATTATTGAAATATGGTGTGTCACAAATTTGCAATAAAATCATTGAAGAAGAGTATGGTTACAATTTTGATGAAGAGGAAAAAAACGAGAATCAAGAAATAGAAGAAACGCAATACGAGAGCGATATTGATTTGTCTGATTAAGAGAGCAAACCCTTAAATTTTAAAGCTTTTACAACTAACAATATACCATGGAAAACAACGAAAAAATACCTGAAGAACCACAACAAAATGAAGATGCAGAGGATGAAAGTTTACCTTTCCCTCGAGCAAGAGTGGTAAGATTAATGCGAGCTTCAATCACAGAAGGAAAGCAAATTCGATCTGAAGTTAAAGACTCATTAAATCTATGGCTTGGAAATTTAGTTGCAAAAGTTGCACGAGAAATGGACAATTCACCATATGGATCAATTGGACTTGCAGACTTTCAGCGAGCAACAGGACCTTTTGATCAAATTGCAAACTTGGTAAAGGATGAAGAAAGACTTCATTTGAGTCTTGAAAAGCTTAAAGTTGATGCAGACCAAGTTCAACGAGATATGAGACGGTTCTTTGATCAAATTAAGGGCAAAGATTCAGAATAATGACTATTATTGATGTTGTCTATTCAGAAGACAGCCAACGGCATCTTAAATTAATCAAGACTCTCAACAGTAAAAAAGTTGTAGAGGAACTTGATGCGCCTGAGCCTTATTTCATGGCGCTTCCAATTGATTTAGAACAAGCAAAAAAAGATATTCTTGGACTCACTTATGACTTCAAAGACAAACAGACAAAGGTTATTCGAGTTGAGCAAGTAACTAAAAACTTTCAAAATGAAGAAACTGATTTTTTGAAAATTATTGTCAAGTTTCCTCGAGAAGTTCCAGTAATTCGTGAAACAATAAGAAACTTGCCAAGTGTTGAGGAAGTTTTTGAAGCAGACATTCCGTATGTTTTTCGTTCCATTCTGGATAATAAAATAGAATTATACAAAGACTTCAAACCAAAGATTCTTGCATTTGATATTGAAACTACTAGTGACGGAAGTTTTCCAGATCCGTTGATAGATAAAATTGTTTCAATCTCATATTATAGTAAAAACTTTGAAAAGGTTACAATAATTCGTGATTTTGAGAAAAAACATAATTACATAAACTCAGTAGCTTCAGAAAAAGAACTCCTGAAAGATTTCCAGGACACAATAAATAAATTTGGACCTGACATTCTGACGGGTTACAACTCAGATATATTTGATATGTGGTTCATTAAAGAGCGTGCCTCAAAAAATAAAGTGAAATTGAACTTGGCTCCGTTGAATGAGGAACCAATTTATACGCGAGGTGCCAGAAATGCAAAGCCTGTAAAAATAAATGGTATAACTCATTTGGACATATATATTTTCATTAGAAATGCTTTGGCTCCTCGACTAAAAACAAACTCACTATCTTTGAATAATGTTGCCGAAGAAATGCTTGGAAAAAAGAAATTGGAACTTGGCGTACTACCTCACGAAGCGTGGCTGGACGACAGTAATGAAAATATGAATCGCTTTGCAGAATATAATTTATTAGATTCTAAACTAACATATTTGCTTGCTGAAAAAATATTGCCGATCGCATTACAATTCTCAAGATTTACTGGACTACCTTTATTTGATGTAACTCGAATGAGATATGGAAGACTTGTGGAGCAATTCATAATAAAAAGCGCAATTGAACAAAATAGAATAATTGAAAATCGGCCGTCGAATGATGAAATACTGAGAAGACGCTCAAAGCAAGCAGAAGGTGCATTTGTATATCAACCAACTCCCGGAGTTTACAAGAATTTACGTGTTTTTGACTTTAGTAGTTTATACCCTACCATTCTAATTGCACATAATATTGACAAATACACAATGAAATCTAAAGGAAGCGATAATGAAAAAATAAACCTTCCTGATAAAACAGTATTTTTTGATAGATCAAAACAAGGATTTCTTCCAGAACTTATTGAACGAATAATTACTCGTAGATTTAAAGTAAAAAAATTGATGAAAAATTATAAAAAGGATTCTGACGAGTACAGGACTTTGGATGCAGAATCATATGGACTAAAAATTCTAGCAAATTCTTTCTACGGTTACTTGGCATTCTTCGGTGCAAGATGGTATTCTTTGGATTGTGCAAGATCAATAACTGCTATGGGTAGAAAATATATTCACGACACAATTGATCTGGCTAAAGCTTACGATATAAAGGTAATATATGGTGATACTGATTCGGTATTTTTGATTGATTCTGACTCAATAGATAAATTCAAGACTGAGGCAAATAAACGACTTCCGAGTCCAATGGAACTTGAAGAAGAAGGTTTGTTTAAGTCGGGAGTATTTTTGGAAAAGAAAGGTTCGGGTGCTGGTGCAAAAAAAAGATATGCATTACTTGACCAAAATGATAAAATGATTATAAAGGGTTTAGAAGCACGACGAGGAGACTGGTCAAAGCTTGCACAAAAAGCTCAAGTTGAAACGCTAAAGAGCATCTTAACTAAAGTTGATGGAAAACCTGCTTTAGAAAAAATACAAAACATAATTTCAGATATTAGATCTAAAAAAATTGACATGGAAGATTTAATAATTACAAATAGATTAACAAAACAGATACATGAATACAAAACAAAGGGTCCACAGGTTGCAGCAGGAGAATTATTAGCTCAAACAGGAATTAAAGTTGGTGCAGGAACGATTGTAAAATATGTAATAACAAAGGGTAGTTCAAAGCGGATTCGAGACCGAGTAAAATTACCTGAAGATACTAAGATTGAAGAAATTGATGAAGATTATTATATTAACAATCAATTAATTGGCGCAACATATAAAATTCTTGAACTATTTGGTTACTCAGAAGAACAAATCAAAAACCTTAATACCGGTCTTGACCAATGGTTCTAAATTAAGATGGCACTGAACAAAGACGCACTAGCAAAATACAAGAAAGCGAGCGAGATTTCCAAAAAAGTAAAGACTTATGGTAAATTATTGGCGAAACCGGGAGTATCATACCTAGAGTTATCCGAAAAAATTGAAGCTAAGATTCGTGAACTCGGTGCAGATTTGGCATTTCCGACAAATCTTTCAGTTAATGATGTGGCAGCACACTATTGTGCTACGCACAACGATAAAAATGTGTTAAAGAAGGGAGATTTAGTAAAATTAGATGTAGGTATACAGATAGATGGATACATTGTGGATAGCGCTATTTCATTTGGAATAGAAACAAAAGAGCATGATAAGATGATAAAAACTGCAAGGTCAGCTCTTGACAACGCCATAAAAATTCTCAAGCCGGGAGTTAAAGTCTCAGATATTGGTGCTCAAATAGAGACTACTATAGAAAAGGCAGGATTCAAAGTAATCAAAAATCTGTCAGGTCACGGTCTTGAACAATATGTTGTACATGCAGGATATAATATCCCAAATTATGATAATAAAAGCAATGAAACTCTAAAAAAGGATGATGTTATCGCCATAGAACCTTTCGTAACTAATGGACGCGGAGGCGTAAAGGAAGGTCCAAGTTCAGGTATTTATGAATTATATCAAACAAAACCAGTTAGAATGTATAAAGAAGTCTTGAAACATATTGTTGAAACCTACAAAACACTTCCTTTCTCGGAAAGAGAGCTACAAAAGAAGTTTGGACCGCTAAAAACCAGGTTGGCTCTAGGAACATTTGTTCGAGCAGGAATTCTGCACGATCATAAAGTACTTCTTGAAGAAAAAGGTTCATACGTAGCTCAATTTGAACATACAATAATCATTGATGACAAACCAATTATTTTGGGTTGAAGTTAATTATTATTGAATAAAATTACTTAATAATGATCTCGCATTTGCAAGATCTGCGTCATCCGTGGCCTTAAAGTGAATTACATCTTTAAGTTTATCGCCATAAAGTCCTGCATCATCTACGGGATACTTACTTTTTTCAAGAATTTCTCTTGCTGCTGCGGAAGAACCCTTCTTTAGAAAAAGTTCATATCTTTGAGTTCTGGTCGTGCCAATAATTTTTACCCCACTCACTGGGGGCTTCTTTCTGCCTCTAAATAAACCAATAACTGGATCAAACATTCCCATACTAAAATAAGCTCCTTTTTTTATTTAAACTTATCTCACTTAACCCATATAGCTTGGGCCATTACTTGGTGCAGATACTGATGCTGATTCGAGTGCTTCACGATATTTATTCAATTCGAGTTTACTCAAAGATGGTTTTACTTTCTTCAAAGCTTCAGTAAAATGTTTTTTCATAACAACACCCTTGCTTTTCCTTCCTTCTTTGACATCCCTCAGAACAATCATTGCGGCCTCTCTAACTACAGCTTCAATATCTGCTCCAGAATATCCTTCAGTATCCTTAGCTAAACTTGACAATGAAACTTCTTTGGCAAGCGGAACTTCTTTAGTGTGAACTTTGAAAATCTCTATTCTTGCATCAACATTTGGAGGACTCACTAATAAGTGTCTATCAAATCGTCCAGGTCTTAGCAATGCAGCATCAACCAATTCAGGTCTATTGGTTGCAGCAAGAACTACAACATCACTCAATTCTTCAACACCATCAATCTCGGTTAAAATTTGATTTACTACGCTTTCAGAAGCTCTTGCTCCTTCACCGCCCTGTCTAGCGCCTGCAATTGAATCAATTTCATCAAAGAAAATAACTGCTGGTGCAACCTGCTTGGCCTTCTTGAAAATTTCTCGAACTGCTTTTTCAGATTCTCCAACCCATTTATTCAATAGTTCTGGACCTTTAACTGAAATAAAGTTTGCCTCACTTTCAGTTGCAACTGCTTTAGCCAGTAAAGTCTTACCTGTTCCTGGAGGTCCATAAAGTAATATTCCTCGAGGAGGCCTGATACCCATATCTGTAAACATCTTTCTATTCTTGATCGGCCATTCAACAGACTCAATTAATTCTTCCTTAGTTTTTTCAAGACCACCGATTCGTTCCCAAGGAACATTTGGAGTCTCAACTAAAATTTCTCTCATTGCAGACGGAGTAACGTTCTTCAAAGCGTCTTTGAAGTCAGCCATTCGAACTACTAACTTTTTCATAATTTCTTCAGTTATCGGTTCATCATCTTTTAGATCGTGCTTCAGAATAACTCGACGAATAACATTCATCGCCGCTTCTTTGGCAAGAGATTCTAAATCTGCACCAACAAAACCATGAGTAACTTCTGCCAATTCTTCTAAACTTACATTTCTTGCAAGAGGCATGTTTCTAGTATGAATTTTTAATACTTGTAATCTTCCTGCTTTGTTTGGAACTCCTATTTCAATTTCTCGATCAAATCTTCCTCCTCGTCTAAGTGCTGGATCTAATGCATCTTCTCGATTTGTTGCAGCGATAACAATAACTTTTCCTCGTTTTTTCATTCCATCCATCAGAGTTAATAGCTGTGCAACTACTCTACGTTCAACTTCACCATAACTCTCTTCTCGCTTTGGTGCGATTGCATCAATTTCATCAATAAATATAATACTTGGAGCTTCTTTTTCAGCTTCATCAAAAATAGCTCTGATTTTCTTTTCGGCATCTCCAACAAACTTACTCATAATTTCTGGACCATTAATCAAGTGAAAAGATGCTTGTGATTCCGATGCAACTGCTTTGGCTAGTAAAGTCTTGCCGGTTCCCGGAGGACCATAAAGTAAAACTCCTTTTGGAGGTTGAATTCCTAAACGATCAAATAGTTCTGGTCGCTTCATTGGGATTTCAATCATTTCACGAACTTTTTCTACTTCATCCTTAAGTCCACCTATATCTTCGTAAGAAACATCAGGAATTGAATCCTCTGAAATTTGTACAGCTTCAGATTTCAGTTCAATTCTTGTATCTTCAGTAATTAGAACTGCACCTTTTGGAGCTACGTTAACAACTGCAAATCGTAATCCTGACATGAAAGGTAATGCTCCACCAATATCTAGACCTGCACTACCTAGAAGTTCCGCAAATTCCAGTAATGGATCTCCGCGATTATTGAATCGTCTTCGCCGTGAAGTGCTAATTGTGACTATGTCTCCTTTAGTGACTGGTCGTCTAAGAAGTGCTCGTTGAAACATTTGTGCTGGTGCTTTAATTCTTACACCTTTTTGTGCTGGTGCTAATGTAACTTTCTTAGCAACTTCAACTTCAGCAACACGAATTATAACTCTTTCAGAAACACTTGTTCCTGCATTTTTTCGGGTCAAAGGATCCATTCGAATAGTTCCTAGCCCCAAGTCTGCTGGAAAAGCTCGACCTGCGATAGCTACAGTTTTTTTATCGCCTTGAATTTCAACAAAATCACCTTGTTCGATTCCAAGTCTCTTCAAAAATTCATTTTCAATTCGAACAACACCTTTGTCAACGTCATCCTGAACTGCTTCCTGAACTTTTAAGATAATTTCATCTTTAGCCATAACGAACAAAAAACATTAAATTTTAAAAGAGGATTGAGTGGATGCTCTTTACAACTCTAAACTTTGTCCAATATCTGAAAAATTATAATTTACTTCCGTGTTCGATCATATAAGCCTATCAAAACAGCGCCTTCGATAACTTTCCCTTCCATTGCTTCTTCAACTTCTTGCTGTGTAGCTCCTTCTTTTAAATTCAAAGCACTATTCAAAGCAAATAGTTTGAAATAATAGTGATGTTTGGTTGGCCAAAAATCAACAGGTGGGCGCGGTCCAAAGTAGTCAGTATTTCCTTTGGTAGTTGTACCTTTAGTTCCTATAGGTGACTCTCTTTCTTTTATTTCTCTAATATTTGAAGGAATATTGAAAATAACCCAATGACTGCATTTACAGGTTGGTCGTATTGCAGCAGGAACATCTGGATCATCCATAATTAAAACGAAACTCTTTGTTGCTTCTGAAACTTCACTCCAAGACAAAGGCGGAATTATGTTATTTTCATAAGCTGTATATTTAGAAGGAATCCAACCTTCATGTTCAAAAGCAGTACTAGTTAATTTCATAATTTATTTCACCAATAAAAACTTAAATTACTTTCTCTTTCTCACACGATTCTTAGCAGTTACTAACATATGTGGTGCTCTTTCTTGGGCGACATCAAATGCCCAATCTTCAAAACCTTGATCTAATAGCATATTGACTAATCTCTCTGCCGCTACTTGATCAGACTTTTCTCTAGTCTTGCGCATGTATTCTGCTTTTCTAGATTTAACTTCAGACTTCTGATTGTATTTTTTCATGTAAGCCTTCTTGTGAGTAGATACTACCATATACACTATCTTAAATGTCCATATAAAAACATTATGAAATGAAACGATGTAGTACGGGGTCTGAACTTATTAATAATATTCTTGAGGGTGGTTTAGAAAATGAAGTTACTACTACAGTCTATGGACCAAGTGGTTCAGGAAAAACAAATATTGCAATTCTCGCTGCACTTTATAATGCAAAGGATAGTAAAATTATTTTCATTGATACAGAGGGTGGATTTTCAATAGAGCGGGTAAAACAGATGTTTCCAGAAACTCATGAACGTAGATTAAAAAATTTAATAATTTTCAAACCAACAACCTTCAAAGAGCAAACTGAACTGTTTAGAACTCTTGAAAAGTTTTCAGAAGAACATGAACCAAAACTTATTGTGGTTGATTCACTATCGATGCTTTACCGATTAGAACTTGGTGAAAGGGAAGCTTACGAAGTAAACAAAGAAATGGCACGACAACTAAGTATCCTCCGAAAAATATCACATAAATTAACAATTCCAATATTACTCACAAATCAAGTTTACGCAAATTTTGAAAGAAAAAATGATATTAAAATGGTCGGTGGAGATTTAATGAAATATACTTCGAAATGTATAATTAAATTGGAGTTGAGTGAAACTGGGCGAATTCTAAAGCTACTTAAACATCGTTCAATCCCAATTAAGGAAGTTCGATTTAAAATCACACAAGAAAATATTGAAGAGACTACTGAAAAAAGAAAATTCAGTTTATTCTAAAACATATAGTAAAATATTACAATAAATACCAAAAACACAGCAACATACCAAAGCCAGTTCCACTTATGATCTTTCCAATTAGCCAATAATTCGTCTTCACTTACTTCTTTCAGATCTTCTTCAACTGTCTTCGGTTCCATCTTTCGTTTTACCTTCGCAATCGGGATTCGGACAAAACAACCAAGGTTTTCTTCTGGCTGTCCGCGCTTGCAACATTTGTATACTACAGTGCTCACACTTTTTATTTTTTACTACGCTCAAAATTCCTTTTTGAGGTAATGGCCAAGTAAATCTACACGTTGGATAACCTGAACATGCAATAAATCTTTTCTTAGAAGCACGAGATCTTCGGACAACTAAATCATTCTCCTTACACTTCGCACACTTAAACAGCGTAACTTGTTTCTTTTTGGTTTCCACAAAACTGGATGAAAGTGCTTTTCCTATTGCTTCAGAACTTTCTTTCAATTTAGCATATAGTTTTGTAACTGAATCTTTTCCAACTTGAATAACTACTTCAGGTTTAACTTTTCCTTCACGGATTCCAGCCATTCCTTTTTCAAAATTACGAGTTAGTTTTGAACTCAATACTTCCGGAGCATGTTTCTTGAACACATTGAAAACTTTCATTCCAAAATCAGTAACTTCTATCGGATTACCTCGGATATAATTACGCTTGACCAAAGTTTCAATAATTTGAGATCTCGTGGCCTTAGTTCCCAAATTTAGATTCTCCAACAATTTAATTAGTGACGCAACATTGTATCGCGCCGGCGGTTGTGTTTCTTTATCTAACAATTCAGTATTTTGAGTTAATGCTTGTTCAATTTTCATAACAGGTAATTCTAACTCTTTTCGTAAAGCGTAAGGTCCATACCACTTCTGCCAAGCGATCTTAGTTGTGACCGTTCCTGAAAACTTGAATATTTCATTTTCAACATCAAGTTTAACTGCGGTAGTTTCACGTTCTCCATCTTGTCCAAAAACTGAAAAGAATCGTCTAACAATTAGATCATAAATTTTCTTATCATATTCGCTAAGTCCTCTTGCTCGTTCTCCAGTTGGGTGAATTGCAGGGTGCGCAGGATCAGATTTTCGGCCTTGTTTAGGAATCATCTGAGTAGCCAGAACTTCTTTTGCAATTTCATAATATGCCGTATTTGATCCGAGCTTAGAAATTATTTTCTTAAAATTCAAAGCCTTTGGTAATTTTTGACTTGAAGTTCGAGGATATGAAATCAAAGCTTTAGTATACAGAGTTTGAGCAATTTTCAAAGTCATTGACGGGCTGTATTTGAAAACTCGATAAGCTTCAATTTGTAAAGAAGTTAAATCGAATGGAACTGGGACCAAAACTTTCTGTTTGCGTTTCTCAATATCAACAATACGTCCTGGACGATCTTTAACTTTTGTAAAGATTTTGTCAGCTTCATCTTTCTTCCAGAATTTATCATGCTCATGAATCGCCTGAAATTTTCGTGAATTTAACCAAAGGTTTGCGATAATTTGCCAATAAGGATCTGGTTTGAATTTTTTAATCTCTAATTCACGTTCAGCTAGAATTGCCAAAGAAGGACCTTGTACTCTTCCAATACTTAGTGGTTGATATCTATTCAACGCCTTAGACAATGAGCTAGAAATTATTTGAGATAAGTTAATTCCGTAGTACCAATCAAGAGTATGTCGAACAACGCCCGCTTTTGCTTGTCCCCAATTCAAAGTATTTGTTTTATTTTTGTAAGCTTCTTGTAATTCAGAAACTGTAAGCGTAGAAAACTTCATTCTATTTGCATCTTTCAACCCTAACAGTTCTCGGACAATATTCAAACCAATAACTTCTCCTTCAATATCATAATCTGTTGCAACTGTAACAACATCTACTTTCTTCCCAAGACTCTTTAGTGTTTTAAAATAAGGTTTTTGAAACGCACCTCCACGATTTTCATACGATGGTTGCCATTCGAGATTAAAAACTGGATAAAATCGTTCTGTTTTCTTCAGACCAAATAAATGTCCAACTGCAGATCCAATTAGAATTTTACCATTATCTGCTTCCCAATATTTTACGCCGTTGAGACGCTTCAAGGTAGAGTTACCAAAACTCGCAGCAATCTTCTCTGCTGCAGAAGGCTTCTCTGATACTATCAGCTCAACCATAAGCTTATCACTAAACACCTAGTTTTAAAATCTACTAAATTAATTAGTTTCTAGAGATAGTAATTTTATCAGAAATATTAATTATTTTCCCTTCGGGTCCTGGATTAACTGTAATTGTTTTTCCAATCTTATCTCGAGTATTGAAACATTCATGAATGTGTCCGCAAATATGTAAATCAATTGGATTTTTCTTGATAAATTCAGTAATGTTGGTTGCTCCAACATTTTCTTGAATCTCTGGCATAAAATCACAATTAGTTCCATAAGCTGGACGATGAGTTAAAAACACAACTTTTCCCTTTGGATGAGTTTTCTTGAAGTTCTTAATCTTTAGTGACAAGAGTTTCTTTGAAATCTCAAGAGTTGGTTCAATTTTACCAAAAATTCCGCCGCCGCTTCCGACAAACAATACTCCTTTTACAACAATTGCAGTTTGATGTACGAGTAAAGCCTCAGGTTTCTTAGCAAAAACATACAATGACTTCTCATTGTCTTCATGATTCCCTGGAATGAAAACAAACGGTTTTCCAATTAAAAAATTTGACATTATTTTATTAAGATTCTTCCCAAAAACTGTAAAATCTCCAGGACAAACTAAAATATCTGGATCCTCTTTCTTAATCTTCTTAAGAATTTTAGAAATAATTTTCTTATCTCCGTGGAAATCTGTAAATGCTAGGATTTTCATTTTGATTTAATTACTTTGAATCCTGTATATTTCCAAAGTGCTTTAGGAATTTTAATAGAGCCATCCTTTTGCTGATTATTTTCAAGTAAACATGCCATCGTTCGCTCACTTGCTACTGCAGTACAATTCAGAGTATGTACTACTTTTCGCTGTCCGTCTCTATCATCGAACTTGACATTAACTTTTCGAGCTTGATAATCAGTAACATTAGTTCCTGAACACAGTTCACGATATTTGTTTTGAGCCGGGAACCATCCTTCAATATCATATTTCTTTGCTCCATTATCATTCATCTCTCCGGACGCAATATTAACAACCTGATATGGAATTTCTAATCCCTTCATTATATCTTCTGTGACTTTAATCATCTTTTCATGCCATTTCCAACTTTCATCTGGATGACAAAAAACATATTGTTCAATTTTATCAAATTGGTGAACTCTAAAAATACCTTTAGTATCTTTTCCGTGACTTCCAGCTTCTTTTCTGAAACATGAAGAGTAGGCAGTATAAGATTTGGGTAACTCTTTCCAATTAAACACATCATTCATATGGAATGTTGCAAGTGTTTGCTCAGAAGTTGCAATCAGATACAAATCTTCATCTTGAATTTTATATAATTGTTCTTTAAAGTCTCCAAGTTCAGCTGCGGCTTTCATTGGTTCGTGGCGCATAAGAACTGGAGTCCACATTGGAGTAAATCGTTGTTTAACCAAAATATCCATTGCATATCTTAGAATTGAAAAATTTAGTAAAACTAACTCATTCTTTAAATAATAAAATCGTGCACCAGAAACTTTTGCTGCCTTATCAAAATCAGCCAAGTCCAAGTCAAGTAATAAATCAACTTGGTGTTTAATTGGAAATTTGAATTTTGGAATTCGTCCTATTTTTCGTACAATTTCATTTCCTTCTTCAGTTTTGGCAACCGGAACTGATTTGTGTAGAATATTTCCGACGGTGTATCGTACTTCATCTCTTTGAACAATTAATTTGTCAGCTTTAACTTGTAAATCTTTGATATCTTGAACAACTTTCTTCATTGCGTGAATTTTGGTTACTCCGCTCTTTCCTGTTTTCTTTAGAACACTAATTTCTTTAGATACTTTGTTTCGTTCGGCCTTCAACTTCTCCATATCATGAATAGTTTTTCTCCATTTATTGTCAATCTGGATAACTTGATCTACAAATTTTGGATCTTTGAATCGCATCTTTTCAGAACCTCGAATTAGGTCTGGCTTTTCACGAAATAATTTGATATCTAACATACTGAAACATAAGCTTACAGGCTTTTAAGGATTACGACATGACTGAGTAAAAAATTAATTCTTTCTCAACCATTCCAACATGAGTCGAACTCCAAAGCCGGTTCCATAAACTGGCCAATAATGCTTGCGTTTAGAACCTCTCGCAGTTCCAGCAATATCGATATGTGTCCAGGGAGTTTCACCAACAAAATTCTTCAAAAATAATGCCGCAGTTATAGCGCCACCATAGTTTGAACTTGAAATATTGTTCAAGTCAGCAATTTTGGATTTTAACAATTCATTATACTCTTCAGGTAAAGGCATTCTCCAAACTTTTTCTCCAACATAATCTCCTGCTTCAATAATTTTATCCGCAACTTTGTCTGTAGAAAACAGACCCGCATAATCTTCTCCAAGTGCTGCAACAATTGAACCAGTAAGAGTTGCAAAATCTACAATTCTTGAAGGTTTGTAATTCTTAACAACATAAGCCATGGCGTCTGCAAGCGCCAGTCTTCCTTCTGCATCAGTATTTCCAATTTCTACAGTCTTTCCGAGATAAGAATCGAGTATTGTTCCTGGTTTGTATGCTTTTGTTCCGACTGCATTCTCAACAACAGGTGCAACCGCCAAAATATTTTTCTTTAATTTTAATTCTGCAGCAGCTCTTATAACTCCCAATACAACTGCAGCACCAGACATATCTGTGTTCATTTCCTTCATAGAACGAAGTTTAATATCTAATCCTCCAGTATCATAAGTAACTCCTTTACCGACAATCGCAATTTGTTCCTTTGAACTTGGATCGCCCTTGTATTCAAGAATTATTAAGTGCGGTTCAAACCTACTTCCTTGTCCAACACCTAAAAGAAGTCCTAGACCTTTACGTTTCAAGTCAGCTTTATCTAACAATTCCAAATGTAGTCGATATTTTGTTGACATACTCTTTGCCAAATCTGCCAAATATTCTGGATTAACAACATCTGCATCATCTGTTTGTAAATCTCTAACAAAATTAGTTGCTTCACAAGTTGCTTCAGAGAATTCAACTGCCTTCTTAAAATCATCTTTAATTTCATGAACGTACATATCAATTTTTTGAATCATAATAAATTTATTATCCTTTTCAGTTTTGTATTTATCAAAAGAATAGTTTGAAAGTCTGAATCCATCTGAAAGTGCTCGAACAATATCAACATCATATTCTGCAAAAGTTGAAAATTCATTGACTTTTAATTTTGAAAATGCTTGTAAACCTGCATTTGCTGCTCTACGAAAGATTTCATTATTCAATTCTTCGCGTTTGCCGAGTCCAACAATAACAATTCGATCAAAACTTCGACCTACAACAGGAACTAAGAGTGATTCATACTTTTTACCTTTGAAATTTCCTATATGAATTGAATTATCTACCAAATCCACCAACTTACTATCCAGATTTTTAATTTGTTCCTCGGTTAGAAAAAGTAGAATGCTACCTTTACCTTTATAAATATCTCCTTCTCGCAAGTTTATTTTCATAACAAAAATAACCAGACTGAATTTAAAACAATTGTGTCACTCAGGTCCGAGCATCTTATTGAATTTATCTCGATTCTCTTCTGCGAATAATAACATCTCAACTGCATGATTAACGAATTCTTTAACAGTTTTAAAATCTGAACGAACTAGAACAGCTTCAATTCTTTTTAGTTTTTCGGGATTTAGATCCATTACTCTTCAATGCCTGAATCAGCTTTTTACCTTTTCGCTTGTCGAGAGCAATTTCAAGAACCTCAACTAAATTATTTGCAAAGTGGATTTTAATTTTGCGTTTGGCTGCAGGACTTAAAACAATATCTTTCTTATTTTGAGCAGGAACAATAACTTCTTTCAACCCTGCTTCAATTGCGGCCTCAATTTTCGGAGTTACTCCACCAACAGGTAAAACTTCACCACGAACAGATAAACTTCCCGTCATTGCGACATCTTGTCTGATTGGGACTTCTTTTAATGCAGATATAATTGAACTTGCAACTGAGACACTTGCGGAATCACCTTCAATACCTTCATAAGTTTGAATAAATTGAACATATAAGTCATACTTGTCTTTGATATCTTCTCCAAAGTGTTTCATAATTATTGCGCTGACATTATCAATTGCTTCTTTTGCAATCTTTCCAAGTTTTCCTGTAGCAATAATTTCTCGTTTCTTTCCACCTTTTGCAACCTCACTTTCAATTGGCAATACAATTCCTGAATCGCCAATAACTGCAAGACCATTAACTCTTCCAATTTCAGTTCCTTCATTACGAACAATTCTATACTCTGAAATATGTTCAATATGTTTGTCAGCAAGTTGCTGTTCTAGAGTTTTTGAAATCTTTAGTGCCGCTTGAACATGTTTAAGTTCGACATACTTGCTTTTGTCCTCTTCTGCCAAATCTCCTGCTCCGCGAATAATTCCACCAAGTTCTCTAAACTTAAGCGTTAACTTACTTTTACGTCCCGCCATTCGTCGTGCAATTCTAATAATTTCATCACAAGCTTTCTTGTTAAAATGTGGAATCTTTCCGTCTTTCGAAACTTCTTGAGCTACAAATCGATAATAATATTCTCGGTTAGTTGTAGTATCTTCAATAAACTGATCCATAACAACTTCATAACCATATCCTCTAACTCTAGATCTTAATGCAGGATGCATTTTCTGAATTGTATCAACATTTCCTGCAGCAACTAAAATAAATTTACATGGGACTGGATCGGTACGAACCATTGCACCCGCACTTCGCTCAGATCTTCCAGTAATTGAATATTTACGATCTTGCATTGCAGTAAGTAGGTCTTGTTGAGTGCTCGGATTAAGTGTTGCCACTTCATCAATAAATAATACTCCTTGATTTGCTCGATGAATCATTCCTGGTTCAACACGTAAGTGTGCTGGCGTCCCCAATCCTCCTGATTGAAATGGATCGTGTCGAACGTCGCCAAGTAGTGCACCGGCATGAGCGCCCGTAGCATCGATAAATGGTGCTAAACTTTTCTTCGAAGTATCAATAAGTAATTTTGGTTCAAGAATTTGTTTTCGCTTTGCACCCATGCTCGTCATAACTCCATAAAGAAGTAAAAACATCATACCTGAAATTAATGATGCTGCAGCCATAATATCACCATAAATAGTTCTAATCCACCAAGGAAAAAATGCTGCAAAGATTGCAAGAACGAAAAATACAATAGTTTGTCTCCGGTTTCCAATATTTGCTCGTTCTTTGGCACGTAACATTATTTCTTGTCCTCGACCAGAAGGTAATGAATGAATCTTCGGATTATTTTCATCCTTGATATTTGGTATTACTAGAATATCTTGTAAATTTTGGCGTGGTGCAAGTTCTGCCAAGGCTTGACCAAGCATTGACTTTCCTGTACCTGGTTCACCAATCAATAAAACATGTCTTCCTTGTTTTGCAGCTTTTTTGATAATTGAAACTGCGCGAGATTGACCGATAATTTTATCTACAAGTTTAGTTGGAACTTCAAGTTCTGATGTATTCTTAAAATCCATTAACTAGCGATATCATCAAAGCTTAAAAAGATATCAGAGTGACACAATTAATCTTCTGACATTGAGGGTGCAGCAGATCTTGAAATTATAACTACATCGCCGATGGCTTTGACATGGTGGTGTGGTAAAATTACTCCTTTTGTGCCTGGCATTGCTTTGGATAAATAAGATTTTGAAGTAGATCTAACTTTCCAAGAGTCGACCTTATTGGAATGTAGAATTGCTTCTTCAATTATTCCAAAAAATTCACCCGCATCTGTATAAACAGATAATCCTTGTACACTGCTCAAGTTTTTTGTGCTTAACATACCAATTCAATAGTGTTTTTAAATAAAAGCATTTCTAATTAGTAGTATATGATTAAAATAAAGGTTCTGGGTACTTCGCACATTTCACAAGAGAGCGTTGATCAGATAAAAAATACAATAAAGGAGTTCAAACCCAATATTGTTGCTGTTGAGCTCGATCGTCAAAGATTCCGGGCAATTATGTCAAAAGTAAGACGAAAGATTAAATTGAGACATGCTTTAAAATTAGGATTATTTGGCTTTCTGTTTTATATCATCGGTTCAATTTCACAAAAAGTTCTAGGAAAGAAAACTGGCCAACAACCAGGGATTGATATGAAAACAGGGATTATTGAAGCAAAAAATGCTGGAGCAAAGATTGCATTGATTGATCGAGACATCTCAATTACACTTTACAGACTATCAAAACGAGTTCCATTGAAAGAGAAATCGAAATTAGTTTTTTACCTACTATTTGGAGGATTTAGTAAAAATAAAATAGACTTGGACTTAACAAAAGTTCCAAAAGATAAACTAGTACACAAACTAATTTCTGAATTGAGTCACAAGTTTCCTGGATTTTATAGAGTTCTTGTCTCTGAACGAGATACTTACATGCAAAATCAAGTCAGGCTCATTTCTCATAAATTTCCAGATTCAAAACTTCTAATAATTATTGGAGCAGGACACAAAGAAAAAATGAAAAAATTCGTCAGTAAACTAATTAATATAAATAAATAGTACACTAACAAAAAAGGTACATGCAATTTCTTAAACATAAACTCAAACTCAGAACATACCAAGAACAGATTTTGGGAAAGATTGTGAATAAAAATTCTTTTGTTGTGCTTCCTACAGGTACGGGAAAAACAATTATTGCAATTGCACTCGCAGCTCTACAAATTGATAAGGGTAAAATTTTGATTATGGCACCGACAAAACCCCTTACAGTTCAACATGAAAAATCGTTCAAAGAATATTTTCGACCTGGCGCGGAAGTGGTGCATTTGACAGGTGCAATTTTGCCAACAAAACGGGAGGAATTATGGAAAACTTCGCAAATAATTTGTGCAACACCTCAGACAATTGAATCTGATCTTATCAAACGATATTTCAAACCAGAAGATATTTCCTTGGCAGTTTTCGATGAGGCGCATAGAGCAACCGGAGAATATGCTTATGTTTGGTTGGCGAAACAGTTTAGTAAACATTCACAAATTCTTGCACTTTCAGCGAGTCCTGCTTCAGATCAACAAAGGCTTGATGAAATTAAAGAAAATTTATTCATAGATAATTTTGAATTGATTACTGAGGAAAATCCTCATCTAAAAAAACATCTTAAGAAGAAAAAAATTGAACGAATAATGATTGAGTTACCTTCAGAATATAAAAAAATCAAAATATATCTTCAAAATATTCTAACAAAACATGTTAATATTTTATACACACGTGGTTCATTAAAAAATCAAGATATTTCTCATTTAAGAAAACTTGAACTTCTGAAAACTCAAAGAGCATTATTTTCTCAAAGAGAGAAAGGTCCGGATACTTATTTTTTGGTTTCGGAATTAACCGTATTAATCAAATTATTACATTTAATTGAAATGTTAGAAACACAAAATCTTCACACTTTCACTGCTTCTATGGAAAAAATTGAATCGCAGGCAAAATCAACTAAGGCATCTCAACGAATTATTAATGAATGGGATTTCAAACGTGCAAAAATAACTGCGCAAAATCTTATTGATGAGGGTGTTGATCATCCTAAGATTGCAAAAATATTGGAACTAACTCGCAACCGCGCCGATAAAGTAATTATATTCTCGCAGCTCAGAAAAACGGTTGAGTTTCTGACTGAACAAATTAATATTCATACTCAAAGTAAAGCAAAATCTTTTGTTGGGCAGAAAGAAGGTATGACTCAAAAGAAACAAATTGAAACTTTAGAACAATTCAAAGATGATGAGTTTAATGTTCTCGTGGCAACGTCAGTAAGTGAAGAAGGTCTTCACATTGAAAACGCAGATATTGGAATTTTCTTTGAACCTGTACCTTCAGCATTAAGAACCATACAACGGAGAGGGAGAATTGGAAGAATTAACATTGGCAAAGTATATATGTTAATAACAAAGGACACAATTGACGAAAAATATTATTGGGTTTCATATCATAAAGAACGTCGAATGAAAGAACTCCTTGAAAATGGATCTTAAAATAATTGTTGATCATAGAGAGAATAGAGGTCAGTTACCTCGCTATTTATATGAAAAGGATATTCAAATAGAAACAAAGACTTTGGAAGTTGGAGATTTTATTCTATCAAACGAATGTGTTGTGGAATTAAAGAAAGTTCCGGACTTTGTGAACTCGTTAGTAGATGGTAGATTATTTACCCAGGCGAAAGAATTGCGTGAGAATTTTCAGAAACCACTTTACATTATTGAAGGGGATATGCGCGATATTTTTGAAATTAGAAACGTTCATCCAAATGCAATTCGTGCAGCAATGATTTCATTGACGTTAGATTATCAAATTCCTTTTTTGTTTGCACATGACACTGAAGAAACCGTGAATTTGTTAATATCTCTTGCAAAAAGAGAACAGTTGGATAACAATAAAGAAATCTCACTTCGAGGCTCAAAACGAACTTGGAGTGTAGAAGAACAGCAACAATTTTTAGTTGAAGGTTTACCGTTGGTTGGACCAAAATTGGCAAAGTCTTTGTTAAAAGAATTTAAATCGCCAATAACTTTGTTGAATGCATCTGAAGAAGATTTAACTAAAATTGATAAATTGGGTCCAAAGAAAGCAAAACTTATTCGTGAACTCTTAGATGTTGAAGGTGAACATTAAACTAACAAACTTATTAGAAATCCTAACACGCTGCCTGCTGCAATTGGAGGTAAAGCTGGCATCGCTCGATTGGATCTTTGGATGTTTAGAAGATAGTAAACTGTTGCTGCACCTATTGTTGCACCGCCAACAATAAACCAAGCACTCATAATTGAAAACTTCAAAGCGCTAACTGCAAAAAATAATGGAAAGGCCAAGTCTCCAGTTCCCATAATGAAAATACCTTGTCCGGGTTTGAATTCATTGGATTTTATATTTATTTTATCGAGTCGTGAAGGAATCATAATTGCAAGTATAACTCCTTTGTTTACCATTCCTTTGAATAATTTGACCATGTGTGAACTCCTATAAACTGCCATGACATCATAAAATGAAAATGCACCCATTAAAAATAATACTGTCGCAAAACTGAAACTTAATCCTACACTAACTGCAACTCCTGCGATTGTTATTCCAATTGTTAAGTTATGGACTAATAATGATTTGTGGAATAAAAAAAGCGCTAACAGGGATAGTGTTAAAATATTTGTAATGAATGGATTAAAGAAGGCTTCAAAAACCAGCTTGCTTCCAATTATAATTAGAAAATAAAAGAAGTATTTGAAAATATTAAATTTTCCTGAGAATCTTAAAAGTAAAAATAACAAACTGAAAGCAATTAAAAACGATAACAGCGTCATAGGTAAAGGAACCTCTTGAACAGTTACTGAAGATCCTTTCAAAATTTCCAACGCATTTATTCCTGTAAAAATTCCTAAAACTTGTATTGATAGAAATAAAAATATATGCGCAATAAATCCGAACAAGGGAAACATGCTCTTCTGAGTATATTGAAGTATAAATAATTACTTGAAACTTAGCATATTTGATTTCCGAGTCTTCAAATTCAAGATTGGGATCAATCCTGGATCTGGGACATGTCCAAATTTCAATTGAAAATCTGTAACTGATTGCCAGCAACTTCCTGAGATTGAGATTGTATTTTTATAATTTCCAATATTCGCTTTATGAATGTGTCCTGAAACCATAATATCTGGCACTTGTGTAATTGCGTGTGGATCTTGCTTCATCGGGATTGTTAGATTTAAATTATGAGTTGGACTTAGATGGCGACGTTTCAATAAGAATTTGTGAATTTCATCTGCTTTTTCATAACCTCCTGCAAGCCGAAGCCCTTCAACTTGATCAATCAATCTATCAAATGAATATCCATGATACATTAAAACATCCTGCCCTTTGTATTTGTCCATCGTATGGATATTTGTATATGAGGGATTTGTAACCATCGTAACGTTTGGTAACTCAAGAATTGACTCTGCATAATCTTTCATTCGTGGTTGAGGTTCTTCCAAACGTACGCCCGCATCATGATTTCCTGGACATATTATTATTTGTTTGTCATCTGGAACTTTAGCAAGATATTTTGCAAGTTCATTATATTGTCCACGTAAATCTCCTATGGCTAATTCTTTCTCTTGACCTGGAAAAATTCCAATTCCATCGACTAAGTCTCCAGGGATGTAAAAATATTTAGTCTTCCGAGCAATCTCCTTTTGTCGTTCATTTCCGACATTTCCACCTAACCAGTCAATAAAATTACCAAATTGTTTCGGTAAAAATAACTTCGAGCCTACATGAATGTCTCCTGAAAATACTGCATAAACTTCTTCAGGAGCATATTGCACAGGTTGTTGTGGAATATCAGGTAATATTATCTCTTGTAGAAACATAACATCTCTAATAACGCGCCCCTTGAAAATTAGGACTTCATCTAGTGTCAAAAACTTAGCTTCTTCAATTAAATCATTGTTTTTTGATGGTATGATTATGTCCATTTGACCACTTAAATCTTCAACAGTTATTTTGATTGTTCCAGTCCTCATTCGATTAATATCTGAAACCATTGCAATTATAATTTGATCATCATTTCCGAATCCTTGTTTTGCGCGATCAATTGAAACAGTGGTTGCGGCCTCAGGACGATTAAACAATATCTTCTTCATAGTTTTATAGCGTTCACGATAATGTTCAGTAAAATCGGCAGGAGTAATCTTCTTCTGTTTGTAGTCAAATTCCTTGACGATTTTCAATCTGGCACGTAAATCATCAATTTTTGGTTTGACAATTACTACTTCTTCCTGTGTTGCCTTTTCAATATTTTCTGAAGTAGGTAAGATTCCTTTATCCAACAATTGTTTGATTACTTTTTGATTAATCATAGCCTTAGTTCGTCCTTCAATTCTTTAGTTATGATTTCAGTTAAATCAGTGGGAATTGTGGAATAAATTTCACGAGTACGTCCATGTCTTCCCTTGCTTATCACACGTGCATTGATCAAACCGAGCATATCTAACTCGGAGATTAAATCGGAAATTCTTCGCTGTGTTAAAATTGAATTATCATTAAATTTGCATAACTCGGCATAGGTCTGATAGATTTCACCAGTAATAAGTTTGTCTGTTTTATTTTTACTTAAAAGAAATATTGAATAAATTAATAATTTTGATTGGTTTGGTAAGGTTTTTACTAGTTCAAGTATTCGGTTCTTTTCAATTTTGTCTTCTGCTTCACGAATATGGTCCATTTCAACCAGTTCTGATGCGGATCTTTCAGCAACCTCTCCTGCAACTCTCAATAAATCAAGAGCTCGACGAGCATCACCATGTTCTTTGGCTGCATAAGCTGCACACTTTGGTAATACTGCTGGATGAATTGAGTCTTCTAAAAATGCCAAGGTGGCTCGCTCACTTAAAATATCTTTTAACTCTAGCGCGTTATAAGGTGGAAAGATTAATTCTTCTTCACCTAACGAACTCTTAACTCGTGGATCAATATTCTCAATAAAACGTACATCATTGGAAATTCCAATCAAACATAGTTTTGATTTTTTGAGTTCGGAGTTAATTCGAGTTAGACTATATAGTATTTCATCGCCTGTCTTTTTGACCAACCGATCAATTTCATCCAATACTAAAATAACAACTTGTTCTTGTTCATCTAGTTTTTTTAAAAAGATATTATATACTTCATCTGTAGGTAATCCAGTGACAGGTACCTTTGCCCCCAATTCTTTTGCAAGCGATGCAATAACTCTATATTCCGTATCTGCAACCTTCTTCAATTTACAGTTTAAGTAAGCAAAACGTAAAGCAACGTCTGTTCCTTTAACTCGCTCGACGATCCGATTAAGAGTATGTAATACACAAAGAGTTTTTCCAGTTCCAGTTTTTCCATATACGAAAATATTTGAAGGTCTGTCATTTCTAAGTGCGGGTGCTAAAATCATTCCTAGTTTTTTGATGTGTTCACCTCGGTGAGGAATTGTTTTTGGAACATGGCGGATAGATAAAACATCTTTATTGATAAAAATAGATTTTTTTGAGACAAAATCGTCAAATAGATCATCCAATTCATCTCGCTCTCGAGAAGTATTTGGTATAATACTTGACTCAGTACTTTGTTTTTCTTCTGACGAAGAATTATCTACTTTGGTTTGAGGATCGCTCATGGAAGTTCCATAAGAAACTTACCTTAAAATACTTTATCCACTTAAGAATCTAAAAAAAATAACAAAAACACACCACGTTGCCGTTATACTTTTAAGTTTGTTTATAAAGTGTTGCCCTCTCACCCCTTTATTTCCGATAGAAACTATATTGGAATTATAAAAATAAAATTTTTTATATATTATATATTATTATTTTTCAATATAGAAAAGAAAGAAAAGAAAGAATGAAAATTAAATAACAATAAGTAAGTTCCATAGGAAATATAGGACTCAGAGTCTCATTTAGAAATTTCTTTAAGACGCTTCAAAACACGAATATCTTTCTTAGGTTCAGCCTTCTCATCAAGTGTAACCACCACTCTCCTAACACCCTCACCCCACGAATAATCACCTGGAATATTTTCAACTTTATCAATTTTAAACACACCCAACTCAACACCTTTATTCAAATGATAGTAAATCGAACGCATAGTGGTTTTATGAAAGACTTGAATATATTTTTTATACAAGTCATAACCATATCCAGTCCCAACAAAGAATAAAAGTTCAACAAGATTATCTCTAATCGGACTAAATGCTGGCCGACCACGAGCTGCCTTTTTCATCATATACTTTTTCACACAATCATATTTAAACATCGTCATAATGAACTTAGCATGTCAAATATCGTCGCAGCCAAACATATCAAAGAATACTTTTCAACATTAAAATCAAAAACTCTGGAGCTACACGCGATCGCAAACAAAGCACGAAAGGTTGGAATTGATCCACAAACTAAATGTGATATTCCTATTGCTGTATCTGTTGCAGAACGAGTAGAGGCAATTATGGGCTCCATTTCTCCAAATTTAATTGGAAGCGGAATTGTTGAACGAATTGGAGAACTCGAGACACAATATGGTTTCGGAGATTGGCGAGTAGCACTGGTTTTGGCAGATGAATTAAGTTCAGAAAAATTATGTAAATTTGAAGACAAAATTACTGCAATAAATATTGGGATTCGGACAGGTTTCGCATATATCACGCAAGGTGTAGTATCTGCACCGCTCGAAGGACTGATCAATGTCAAATTCAAAAAAAGGAAAGACGGTAAAAACTACTTGGCACTATTTTACGCAGGACCGATTCGTGGAGGTGGTGCAACAGCCTCAGCAGTCACCACTATAATTGCAGATTATGTACGAATTAAACAAGGCATTGAAAAATATGATCCAACTGAACAAGAAATCAAACGAATGTACACTGAAGTTATGGATTATTATGAACGTGTTGAACGAAAACAATACAAACCAACTGAACAAGAAATCAAACACATAATTTCAAACCTCACTATTGAATTGGATGGTGATCCAACTTCTGAATTAACTGTATCAAACTACAAAGGTCTCCCGAGAATCGAAACTGACAGAATTCGTGGAGGTGTAGCACTTATGTTAACTGACGCTCTTCCACTAAAAGGTGCAAAAGTAATGAAAAAGTTAAATGAGTGGGGTGAAGAATTCGGACTCAACTGGCAATGGTTAAACGACTATCAAGACATGAAAAGGAAGATACATGCAAAAACTTCAGAAACTGAAAGCGAATCTGATGACAACAAACTAAAACCAAATTACTCTTACATCGCAGAAATTGTTGCCGGGAGACCTGTCTTAACACACCCCTTGAGACATGGAGGTTTCAGACAAAGGTATGGAAGATCAAGACTAACAGGTCACGGGTCTTGGGCAATATCTCCAATAACTATGCAAGTACTAAATAACTATTTGGCTGTCGGAACTCAACTAAGAGTTGAAAGACCTGGAAAATCTACCTCACTCACTTCTTGCGATTCAATAGAAGGACCAATTGTAAAACTGAAAGATGGTTCAGTACACAAACCTAAAACTGAACAAGAGGCAAAAGAAATTACAAAAGATATAATTGAAATATTATATCTTGGCGATATATTAATATCTCCGGGAGAATTCACAGAAAACGGCCATTTTCTAATACCTGCCGGATATTGTCCTGAGTGGTGGGCATTAGAATTAAAGAAAGCCATAAACAACAACCCAAAAATAACACACAATTTACCAAAAGATTTTTTTAATACATTCCTCCCTCCAGAAATAAATTTAGAAACAGCAATAAAATTATCGAAAGATTTCAACATCGCTTTGCACCCAGAATTCACATTCTATATGGACGCCCTCAATAAAAAAGAAAAAATCCAACTTCAAAACTACTTAAAATCAGAAATGCTTGCAGATTCAACTAATAAAAGATTTCTTGAATTAATTGGATGCCCACACAAAACCAAAGACAATAAAATAATCCTCACAAGGTTAAATCAAAACATTCTAGCTACACAATTCAGGACGGACATAAAATTCAGAAACAAATTTGGAACAAGCATTGGTGCAAGAATGGGTCGACCTGAAAAAGCAAAAATGAGAGATATGAAAGGTTCACCAAACTTTTTATTTCCCGTCGGAAATGAAGGCGGACGTTTAAGATCTTTCAACGAAGCAATCAAAGTTGGACATGTGACTGCAGATTTTCCAATAATAAAATGTCTTGATTGCAATAAGTCAACAATATTCCAAAAATGTGAACACTGTAACTCAGATAATACCAAACAAAAATATATCGATTACAAAACAAAGAAGAAATATGACTCTCCGGAAACTCCAAGTTGTGTTCCTTATGAACGAAAAAAATATGAACTACCCGAACTATCAAAAAAAATCAAAAAAGACTGGGATGGACCCTTTCCCAAACTAATCAAAGGTGTGCGAGCAACAATGAACAAATTCCGTTACGTTGAACACCCAACAAAAGGATTACTCCGTGCAAAACACTCACTACGCGTAAATAAAGACGGAACAATAAGGTATGATGCAACAGAACTGGGAACAACACACTTCACACCGAATGAGATAGGACTTTCTATAAAAAAAGCACACAAGTTGGGATACAAAAAAGACATACACGATCAACCATTAATTGAAACAACACAACTCGTAGAAATATTTCCTCAAGATATAATATTACCCAACGAAAAATTCCTCGGAATTGAATCGGCAAGTGCAGTGTTCAAACGCATTGCAGATTTTGTTGATGAAGAATTAGTAAATATATATGGGCTTCCCGCATTTTATAACATCGCAACAACCGAAGATCTAATCGGACAAGTCATCATAGGACTTGCACCACATACGTCTGCAGGAATAACAGGGAGAATAATTGGATTCTCAAATATTTCAGCAGTTCTCGCACATCCAATGTGGCATGCTGCCCAAAGAAGAGATTTGGATGGAGAGGAAACCGCAATTATCTTAATGCTGGATGCATTCCTAAATTTCTCAAGAGACTTCTTACCTGACCGGCGAGGTGCAAGGAGCATGGACGCACCACTCGTAATTTCAACAATCCTCAACCCAAAAGAAGTTGACGATGAAGTATATGATTTGAATATTACTTGGAAATATTCTTTAGAATTTTATGAAGCAACCTTAGAAATGAAATATCCGTGGGATGTAAAAGTTAAATCATTAGGAGAAGTAATAGATCAAGAAGAACAATATCAAAACCACGGATTCACACACACGACTTCAGATATGAATGCAGGAGTAAATGTTTCAGCATATAAATATCTCCCAACCATGGTAGAAAAAATGGAAGGTCAATTGGATTTAGCAGATAAAATACGTGCAGTAGATTTACATAAAGTTGGAGAGCTAATTATCAATGGACACTTCATACGAGATCTAAAAGGAAACATGCGAAAATTCACAATGCAAAGATTCCGCTGTGTAGCTTGCAACGAAAAATATAGACGTCCTCCGCTTGCAGGAATCTGTACAAAATGTAAGAAGCCGAAAGTAATCTACACTATCAGTGAAGGCTCAATTAAGAAATATTTGGAACCAACTTTGAAATTAATTGAAATAGAAGGTACAAGTGAATATCTAAGAGAGACGGTCAATTTATTCAACAGTCGAATTGAATCAGTCTTTGGAAAAGATGCCACAAAACAAATAAGTCTTGGAGGATTCATAAATGAGTAAAATTCTTTGTCCTGATGGGGTGGAAAGACATATTGATGAAGTTAGGGACTCGGAGTTCGAAAACTACCCTAACGTAGTTCTAAAAGCACTTCTTGCTGGACAAAGACCAAGAAAAAAGAAGGATCCAAACAAAAAACCACGGTTTGGAGTGACTCGTTTAACAGGACTATGTCTACGAAAGTCATATTATGATTTAACTGAAGAAGTTCCAATTTCTCTAGAAAAATTATGGATATTTTCAAGGGGACACGCCATTCACAACTTCTTTCAAGAACATATCCCTGAGGAAGAAAATGAAGTATTTTTACAGACACCGTTCTCAGCTTTTTCAGCTATCGGATTTGTAGATGTATTTTCAAACAATATACTCTATGAATTCAAAACGATTGAGCGAATCCCAAAACAACCAAAACCAGAACATGCCATGCAAATACAATCATATTTCTCAATGTTACCTGAAGCACAACAAAAAGATGTCAAAAAATTAGTAATTGTTTACTTTTCATTAAGTAAGATAAAAACCTTCGAGGTTGAAAAGCGAAATATGCTGGGTTATTTGGAAGCAAGAGGTACGATACTAACACACGCCCTAAAAACATCAACACCGCCTCCACGAGAAGAATCTTATATTTGTAATTATTGCGAATTTTACGACATCTGCTTTGGAAAAAAGAAGTCAGCCAAAAAAGTCAAACAACCAACCCAAACTTCTTTATAAATTAGTGGAAATTAGTGGAAATTAGTGGAACTTAGTGGAAAACATTGGAAACTTTTTTCCAAAGTTCTTTCCAAACAAACCGGACAAAAAAACAACAATAAGAACGAAGTAATGCGTTTTTCAATGAATCATTTTGGAAACTCCACTGGAAACAAAGGGGTGTCTTTATGGAAATTAGTGGAAAACATTGGAAACATTT
>LWDU01040752.1_pt1 | contig 39241 bp, 38 predicted proteins | sample 727161 | NCBI WGS metagenome assembly LWDU01 (sample SAMN04566230, study PRJNA314399) | hydrothermal vent metagenome | isolation source: deep sea hydrothermal plume seawater | place: Mexico: Gulf of California, Guaymas Basin | collected 2004-07-11
GGCGCCTCAGCCTGCTCCGATCCTTCGCGAAGGTCCGGACGGGAGCCCACCTGGACCATCCCGACGTCTCGATGTTCAGGGCAGCCGCCGTGGAGATCGAAGTTGTCCAGTCCACCGACTACGAGGCGCTGGTCCGAGCCGATGGCGAGCCCTTCGGGTCCCTGCCGTGCAGCCTCAGGGCCCGGCCCGGTGCCATCTGGGTGGCGAGAGCACAGACCACCCCACCCGGCCGTACCTAGGGTTTGTGCATCGCGAACCATCACATCGAGATCACTACTGCATTCTTTGAGATTGTGTAGCCCGCGCCGTGAGCGCTACCCAGATCTACTCAGCAACTACCAACATGTCATCGGCGACGTTCGGCCCATGACGGGACACAACGGTGTGTTCGACATAGCCCTCGACGGACACTTGATCCACTCCAAGGCCAAGACCGGCCGCCACGCCAGGGACGGCGAGGTGCTGGCGTTGTTTACCGACATCGTGGGTCCGGACGTGTGCCGCTACGGCAAGGCCTGAGCACCACCCTCGGACAGGTCGGCCCATCTACCAGGTAAGTGTCTGACAGGCAGATTGGCTATTTGTTGCGCTATCACTTCGGGCATAAGCACCCTGCGGCTAACCCGGGCTACCGCTGCCACCCACCACACGGGTACATTGACTCTCAGGGCCCACCAGGCCCGCCTCATCCAGAAAACTAGGAGCAGTAGCGTGAGCCTCGATGACAGCCGGACGCTCGAGAACCTGAAAGCCGCCTTCGCAGGCGAGTCCCAGGCCAACCGTCGATACCTCTACTTCGCCAAAGTCGCCGACATCGAGGGCTACCCGGACATCGCCGGCAACTTCCGCGACACCGCTGATGGCGAGACCGGACACGCCCACGGCCACCTGGACTACATCAAGAAGGTCGGCGACCCGGCCACCGGCCTGCCGATCGGCGACACGCTCGAGAATCTGGCTGCCGCTGTCGCCGGCGAGACCCACGAGTACACCGAGATGTACCCGGGCATGGCCAAGACCGCCCGCGAGGAGGGCCACGACGACATCGCCGACTGGTTCGAGACGCTGGCCAAGGCCGAGAAGTCACACGCCGGTCGCTTCCAGTCCCTGCTCGACGACATCAGCTGAGCAGCCACCACCTGCTCCTATCGCAGCGGCAGCAGTGTCAAAACGTCACTGTGAATAGGTACGCCGATCGTTCCCTGCAGCGACGGTCGGGGTTTCGCGTCTAACCGTCTGACGACAGGCACCGAAACCGCTACCAGAAACACTCAGGAAAGCAGGGGAGCCAAGACACATGGCCGAACACATCTCCTACTCCCCGACCCCGGGGCTCTCCTACGACCCGTCAGAGGACGTCTACTGGGACGCCGACGCACTACAGGCCGAGGTGGACCGCACCTTCGAGATCTGCCACGGGTGTCGGATGTGCTTCAAGTACTGCGACTCCTTCCCGAGCCTGTTCTCGTTCATCGACGATCGCCACGATGGTGACGTCCGCTCGGTCACCGAGGCCGAGACGGCTCGGGTTATGGACGAGTGCTTTCAGTGCAAGCTCTGTGAGGTGCAGTGCCCGTACACGGTGCGAGACGGGCACGATTTCCAACTGGACTTCCCGAAGCTGGTCCACCGCTTCAAGGCACAGCGAGTCCGCTCTGAAGGACTAGATAGGCGTGAGAAGCTGTTCGGCGACCCTGATCGGACCGCTCGACTGGCACGGGCATCGGGTGGCGTGGTCAACGTCCTGAACTCCCGGAGCCAACTGCACCGTCTGTTCATGGAAAAGGTGCTGGGCGTCCATCGCGATAAGGACCTGCCGACCTTTGCTAAGACGACCTTTACTAGATGGGCCGTCGACAAGGGGCTGGTATCTGACGATCCGACCACCGGCGAGGCCGTCCTGTTTCCCACCTGCTACGTCGAGCACAACGAACCGGACGTGGGCCGCGACACGGTTGCTGTCCTCCGCCGCAATGGGGTGGAGATCACCTGTGAGGAGGGGTTCGTGTGCTGTGGGATGCCTGCCTGGGAGTCCGGCGACCTGGACACCCTGCAGGCCCGTGCCTCGACCAACCTGGACCGCCTTGAGCCGCACGTCGAGGCTGGCAAGAAGGTGCTCACCATCAACCCGACCTGTTCGATGATGCTCCGGAGAGAGTACCCGAGCTTGGTGAAGCCTGCCGACCGGGACCGTGCCGCCAAGGTCGCCGATGCTGTCTCGGACCCTTCTGAGTTTCTTTGGTCAATTCGAAACGAGGATCGTTTCGACGAAGGTTTCGAATCGACCCCGGGAGCGGTCTCATACCACGCCCCCTGTCACCTACGGGCCCAGGCCGTTGGCTTCAAGGGGCGAGACCTGCTCCGGAAGATCCCCGGGGTGAAGCTCTCCACCACCATGGAATGCTGCGGGCACGACGGCACGCACGCCATGAAGGTCGAGAGGTTCGATGCATCGGTCCGAATCGGCCGAAAGGCGTTCGACGGTGTGGCGGCGGCAATGGCTCCCGATGGTGAGGCCGCCGAGGTGTGGGCCACGGACTGCCCACTCGCCTCCCTCCAGTTCGCTCAGCACGCCGGTCGACGAGCCATGCACCCCATGACCATTTTGGCCCGGGCATACGAGTCTGAAGGGTTTGCCACGCCGGTTTACTCTCCGGATGCCGAAGAGGCCCCTACTCCTGAGGGACCAGATCACGACGGAGCGTCCAGGTGAGCTCTATAGCACCCCACCACGTGCGTCGCGACGACCTCGTCGACTGGCAGACCTACTCCGATAATCGAGATGTGATCCGTGCCAGCGCCATGGAGACAAAGAAGCCTCGGCGAATCCATTTGGGCGAGCACCTGACCTTCCTCTTCGAGAACCGTGAAACGATCACTTACCAGATCCAGGAGATCATGCGAGCCGAGCAGATCGCCAAGGAGGCCAGTATCCGCCTAGAGCTCGACACCTACAACGCCATGCTGGGAGGGCCCGGCCAGCTGGGCTGTGCCCTGCTGGTTGAGATTGAGGACGAGGCTGAACGTAGGCCGCTCCTGGAGGCCTGGTTGGGGCTGCAGGAGTGCCTGTATGCCGAATTGGCCTGCGGCGGTCGTATCCGGGCCGAGTACGACTCCAGCCAGGTGGGTCGGGGCCGCATCTCGGCCGTCCAGTACCTGAAGTTCACCCTCCCGGAGGCACCGGTGCGTCTCGGCAGCGACTTTCCTGTTTTGGAGCTTTCAGTGGGCCTGGACTCTGAAATGCGAACAGCCCTATCCGCGGACCTAGCCGCCACACTCATCTAGAAACAAACCACCACTCGGCTAGACCAACGACACGACCGCCGCGTACCCGTCCAGGATCGACAGGACCTCGTCCCGGGGAGCAGACGGCACACCGAAAGCAGCCCTAGGTAGCCCGAGTTGAACGAAGGCTTGTTCAGACCTAGATGGCCGGAACATCACCTAGTCAGATCGAATTGTTCGTTCGGTCCACTACAAGTCGAAAAGGGCTTCGGTGATCTCCAATCACCTTGCCAAACCAGCTCACAACTTCAACACTGCGGCCCTCCTTAGGATCCAACCCGCGAGCAGCAGAGCAGGCACTGCCATACACAATGCTGCGGTGCGGGGACCGGCGAGTGATTCCATACTGCCGTCGATGAGACTCGCCAGTGGTCGAATCCCAAAGAATGACATGCTCCAGATGGCCATTACACGACCCCGATGCTCTTCAACGATCGACGCATGGATCATCGTGGTTGCCAGAGTTACCGCCGTCAGGTAGCCAACTCCAGCCACGACGAGACCCACAAGACCGATCTCGGCGGTTGAGGACAGGCCGAAGCATGCAATGCCGACTCCAAGCAGCCCCAGCGCCAGTCCGACGATCCGAATTGATGCAGTTACTCGATGGGCGACAAAACTCACACCGATAACCGCGCCCAGCCCAAAACCGCTGACAAGTATCCCGGTAAATGAGTCCGGTCGAGAAAATACGGCCGTCGCAAAGACCGGCGTGAGGGTAGTCACTGGGTCAGCCGCCACGGACACTACGGCGACCACGACCAGCATGAGGAGCAAGGTGGAGTTTGACCTCACCAGCCTGAGGCTGTCCATCAATGGTGCTCGCCTCGATCGAACGAAATGTTGTGGTCTGGGCTTTACGGCGAAGAGCGCGATCAGCACGGCAAGAAAGGAGACGGAATTGAGCATAAAAGCCCATGTGAATCCAAGTCCCGCGACCACAAATGCTCCGGCAATAGGACCAACCGCTCTTGCCAGATTGAAAGTTGACGCATTCAGTGCAATCCCTACCGCTATGTCCTCTTCATCCACAAGTGAAGGAAGCAGCGCCTGGGTGGCTGGAACGGAAAGGGCGTGTCCAAGGCCAATACCAAGGGCACATCCCAGCAGAATGGGAACGGTGATTTGCCCGAGGAGAGACAGCAGGGCCAGGATCGCAGCGATCAGGGCTGAGCTTCCCTGGGCGACAAGGAGGATTCGCCTTCGGTCGTATCGGTCAGCAGCCGACCCTGCCCAAGGTGCGAGGAGCACCGGGCCAAGAAACTGGGCAGCGTTCACTAGCGCCACAAAAAAGGTAGAGCCTGTCAACCGGAAAATGAGTATCGCCTGGGCGATGTTCTGCAACCAGGTGCCCGTTGCTGAAACGAAGTTTCCTGAGAAGAAAAGGCCGAACCGGCGCTTTCGCAATACCCTCCAGGTCGTCGACCCGGTACCTGATCGATCGGATGCCTCGGTCATCTCGGGATAATCGGCAGCACCACGTGGGATGGATGGTCAGCATCGTGAAGGATCGTGTCAGAGCCGAACTTGAGCCCATAGAAGTGGCTGTAGTTCCCATCTGTCACCGATGAGTCTCCGTTAGTGATCTGAAGACGGATCCGGTTCCCGGTCATGAATACGTGGGCGATTGGCCAGACTTCGATGTCGAACCGGTAGACCTTCCCAGGCTCAATGGGCTTGGGGTCTCGGTGGGGGTGGAAGGGACGGCCAATCGTTGAACGGGATTCATCGAGTTCCCGATGAGAGGCCCGGAGCCATCCACGGGCGAGCAAGACATCACGGTGGTTCTGACCAGTTCCGCTGGGCACCTGGTCCCACAGCTTGACAAAGAAGTCGGTGTCCAGTTGGTCCGACGAGGCGTAGAGCACCACCGCGATTGGTCCAGCAATCATGACATCCTGCTCGAGCGGTTCCGTCGTCCAGGTAAGAACCTGCGAGGTCGGGTCAGATGATCCGTCGGGCTTGAACTCGACGGGGCCGAGGTGCCACTCCTGACGGGGATAGGAATAGGTGGTTCCCCCTTCGCCACCCAGGGGTGGTTCCTGAGAGAGGGATCCGTCATTGAGAGAAACGACTGCCCCTGAGGGTCCTCGGCGCAGGTACAGATTCGAATATTCGATCTCTTCTGGAGGCCATTCGCTCCACGCCACATACTCGGCTATCCCCGATACGAAGGTGGTGACAGTGGGGCCATCCATGACTCCTGTGTCATGACCCTTCAGCCAATAGTCGTACCAGGGAAGCAACACCTTCTCGTGGAAGTCAGGGCGCTCGAAATCCTGTTGTGCACGGACTGCCCCAAGGCGAACCGGCTGCCCCGCCTCCTCGACGAGCAACTTCTTAGGGCCAGAAGTGAGCTCGTAGCCAATGAGATTGCCCCGAAGGTGCAAGGCGTTCTTACCCCAACTACCGATCGAGAACGTCGGAACCGTCGAACTAGCGAGCCCCCAGTACGGGGATCGGAGACGCCAAAATTCATCGTCGGTAGGATGGGCAAGCATCGCTTGTACAAGGTCGGTCTTAAGCCGTGCTGCAGATTCGGGTCCCGGCGGCCCATTGAGGTGGTTATATCGAACGCCAAAGGACCAGATGATCGGGAGTCCGAATGCCGGGATCCCACCATGGAACTGGCCGTCCCGGTAATGGTCGATCTTGGCGTCGTAGGGCGCAATACAGGTAAGCGAGGGCGGAGCCTGGATAGCGGCGCTCCACTGAGCCATCCCAAAGTACGATTGGCCGATCATCCCGACTTTTCCAGTGCACCAGTCCTGGACGGCAATCCATTCGATCGCGTCGTAGAGATCCGTCTGCTCCTCCGGTCCGAAGTACTCCCAGACTCCCTGGTCTGATGCGCCTGTGCCCCTCGCGTCCGCCAGCACATAGACGTAACCCTGTTGCACGTACCACTCGATGGGGCCGGTTTCCCTCCATAGGAATGCCGGATAAGCAGGTAGTCCAGCAAGATCTTTTTGATATGGGGACACCGCATAGAGAGCGGGGTAACGACCAGGCTCGTCAGGACGGTAGACGTCAGCTCGAATAGAAATTCCATCGCGCATTCGGATCGCGACATTTCGGTCGACAGCGACCCCGTCAACGGGCGGCCGATGATAGGGACCCCACAACGTGACGCCCCCGATCCCATCTCCCACTCTTCAGTCACCTCCCCCAAGTGAATTCGGACGAACTACGCAGTATTCGTGCTACCAGACCCGACCGTCTGACTCTTCTCCCACCGAACAACGTAGACCGCACCCGCTAGGACGGGTAGGGCCATCAGGAACGCCGCGTAGCGGAGACCCAGCCAGGTGGCGATCAGTCCGTCAACAAGGCTTGCCATCGGACGGACCCCAAGGAAGGCCACGCCCCATAGGGCCATGACCCTTCCGCGGTGTTCCTCGGTCACCTGCATGTGCAGCATCGTCGTAGCCAGGCTCACCGAGACGATGAATGCCATCCCGGCGAGGAACAGGACGGCGATACCGACCGCTCCGCTCGTCGAAGCCCCGAAGCCGATAATCGTCGCCCCTACCACGGTCATCGCCATGGCGATGTTCCGAAGTGACACCCGGGCCCGGGCGACGATGAGCGCTGCCCCAAGTGCGGCGCCTACTCCGAAGGAACCGGTCAGGATGCCGGTGAACGTGTCAGCGCGACCGTAAACCTCCACTGAGAAGGCCGGGGTGAGGTTGTTGACCGGGTCCACTGCAACTGCGACCACCGCCACCGTGAGAAGTAGAGGCATCATCTGGCCCTCCCGTCGCATTAAACGTACGGTGTCCCACAGTTTTGGCCGTCCCTCTGTCATCGACCTCTCTCGTTTGGGAATCTCCAAGAACAGGAGGGCGCCGACCAACCCCAGGTATGACAGAGCGTTGATAGAGAAGGCCCAGGTAAAGCCCACCGTTGCTATCAGTACTGCACCGACCATCGGTCCCACCGCCCGCGACAGGTTGAACGTCACCGAGTTCAAGGCAACAGCTGACTGGAGATCCGCACGGGTCACCAGAGATGGGACGAGGGATTGCTGGAGGGGCACCGAGAAAGCCTTAGCGACGCCGACGGTTAACGCAGCGACGATCAGGAATGTCGGATTGACGATGTCGAGGTACGTGACGAGTCCCAGAGAGGCGACAACGCCCGCAGACCACACCTGGGTAAGGATGAGCATCCGCCGGCGATCGAACCGGTCGGCGACGGCGCCTGTCCACGGGGCCAGGACCACCACGCCGATGAACTGGGCAAAGGTCACGACAGCTACATAGAAGGTCGAGCCGGTCAAACGGAAAATCAAGACCACCTGAGCGATGTTCTGAATCCAAGTTCCGCAACTGGAGAGCAGGTTGCCAATGAAGTAGGGGGCGAAGTTGCGTTGGAGAAGTACACCCAGTGTCGTACTCGCCTCGGCGTGTTCAGGTTCGGGCGGAACCTCGGTGGGCGCCTGGTTCACTTTAAGCTTCCGTCTCACTACACCCCACGTAATTCAGGAAGGACGTGGGCACCGAGTAGTTCGATGCTTTCGAACCATCGATCGAACCGGAGTCGCAAGTCAAACACGAGGTGATCGACCCCAACAGCCTCGAATTTACGAACCTCGGCAATGACCTCGTCAGGATTCCCTGCGATGAGTGAGCCCTCTATGTCCTCGGCGGTTGCAAACTCGCCGGACGGTGGCTTGACCCACCACTTACCACGCTTGTTCGCCCATGCCAACAACCCGTCGATATTCAGTCCGTCAAAGGCAGACTCGCGCGTCGGGGCAATCGAAGTCGGTGGAATCACCGCAACAGTCGGCATAGGTCGACCATTCGCGGCAGTGAGTTCCCGCATGGCCCGAGCACGCTCCTCGATCGTCAACAGTGTCGTGCGGCCCGGCATCCATCCGTCCGCGTATTCGGCTGCCAGTCGCGCAGACCTCGGCGTCGCCCCGCAGTACCAGAATGGGATGGATTCGGCTGGCTTGGGATCGATCGTTATGTTTTCGAAGGAGTACACCTCGTCGGCGTAGGTGACCCCATCCCCAGAGTGGAGCCGGCGCAGGATCTCGGCATTGGAACGAACCAGATCCACCCGGTCCAGGTCACCCATCCCAACGAGATCGAACTCGTGGTCGAAGGTCCCGGCACCAAAACCGAGGATCAAACGGTCCCCGACGAGCTTCGTGAGCGTCGAAACGCAGATCGCCAGATGTACCGGATGGCGGAACGGAATCAGGGACCCCGTTCCCAATGTGATGTTCTCGGTAACCGCCCCGATCGCGCTCAGAGTCGTGAGTGCCTCGTAGAAAGTGATGTTTGCCGCCTCCATCTCGGCATGTGGCTCGAAAACGAGATGGTCCCGGACCCAGACCGAATCGAACCCAGAGCTCTCGGCCAGGACGGCCCCATCCAACAGAGCACGCCGACTGGCGTGTTCGCCAAAGTGCGGCATCAACAATCCGAACTTCATACCCATGATCCAATCATCCTCATTGATGTCTCGTTTCTCAGTTGGAAGGACGGGCAAGCCGTCCCCACCCCGGTTCTCCGACCACCCTGCCATCCACGTAGACGTCCCTTCCCCGTACAAGGGTTCGGTGAATTCGACCGCGTGTAACCCGACCGTCGTAAGGGGTCCATCCGCACTTAGATAAGACACTGTCCGAAGAGTGCCGTGTCTGATCATTCGGATCGAAGATCACGATGTCAGCATCAAAGCCCGGCTTTAGAAATCCCTTCTTCGCAAGACGAAATTCCGTAGCCGGTTCCTCGGCTACCACTTCTGCGACACGCGTCAGCGGGATCCTCCCGCCCATTGACTCATCCAGAAGCAGCGGATACTGCTCCTGGATGCCCGGAGTTCCCGTGTGGCACGCCCAACAGTCCTCCCAGCCGACCTCTTTCTCCTCCCGGGTGTGGGGCGCGTGGTCTGACGAGAGCATGTTGATCGTCCCGTCATTGAGTGCCTCCCATACCGCCTCCCGATGATGATCAGGCACCCAGTAAGAGAGGGCATAGGGGCCGAGCTTCTCGATATCCGCCCAGCGGGACAAGAAGAGTGCCCAGTGATTGACCTCACAACTGACTTTCACGCCACGTTCGCGTGCCCGCCGGACGAGTTCGATCGAGCCTTCCGTCTGCATGTGCACGATGTGCAACTTCGTATCCGTTGCCTCCGCCATCTGCAAAAGGACAGCGATCGCCGAGTCCCAGATGAGGCCGTTGTGCGTCGCCAAGGTCTGCGCGTACGCTGCCGGGCTCCGGTCACCCTGATCCCAGTGGGACTGCTCGATGGTGTCCATGATCGCTTGATCATGGGGATGGACCATGAACGGCCGCCCGGTGGGTCGGATCGCCTCAAACATCCGGAGCAGGTGACCGTGGTCGTGAATCCCGGTACCACTCGGATGCGGATAGTCCCGACCCGTGTCCACGACCATGTAGATCTTGTAGGCCGCCACACCGGCCTCGGCCATCGGCTCGACCTCGTCGAGTTCGCTGGGAACCGGGTTGTGGTTCCAGTCCACGATGCTCTTGGCGTCGTAAAGGTCGAAGAGTTCTTCGAGAATCTGACGGGTCTTGGTTACAGGATTGAGGTTGGGCATCCCGAAGACCGTCGTCACCCCGCCCGCTGCCGCGGCCTGAGTGCAGGTAGTGATGTCCTCCTTGTGGACATAGCCGGGCTCTCGCAAATGGACATGGACGTCGACCATTCCCGGCAGGACCCATTTACCCGTGGCGTCAATTCGTTCCACGCTTTCGTGAAGCGGAACCGCCCCGGGAGCCGAGACTGCAACAATCTTCTCACCTGCGATCAGTAGGTCACCCGGTGCCACTCCGCTCCCGGTGACGATCTCACCGTTCTCAATCACCCGGTCGATTCGCGGGTCATCACCCATCGACCTGAACCTCCTTCACCAGGAGTTCATCAATCTCCAACCTTGACGCGGAGCGCACCCGGACCGCACCTCCGTCGAAGTGCTCGGCGAACCAGTCGACGATCAGCGGAATCACATGGTCGCCATACTGTTTGTAAGCCGCGTAGTGGGTGGTGTGGCCCTGCATCACGAGTTTCTTCGGCGCCCGGGCCTTCTCGTAGAGCGAGGTTGCGTGATCAGTGGGTGTCGTCGCATCGTTTTCCACCCCGATGACCATGAGGCCCGCAGGAGCGACTCGATCGACCACGTCGATGGGTCGATACTGCATTATTGCATCCGCACACCGGAGCGGAACTGCCGAGGGGATCTTGTCGTCCACATCGGCTTTGATGTTCGTTGCACGGCGTTCCGGGGTGGGGACCATGATCTCTTCTCGCGGGTGCACCATTTCCCCGGTCCCCGTGACCACGCGTTCACGACGGTCGTTCTCGAGTCGGTCAAGAAACTCCTGCCACTCGTATTCACGGCGCATCCGACGAAGCCAGTCCTCACCGTCGGCAACCGGAACCTGCGAGACGGCAACGCGAATTCGGTCATCCGACGCGGCTAGGAGGACGGCGTTCCCACCACCGGTGCCACCACTTCCGAAGACGCCAATGTTGTCGGCGTCCACGTCTTCTCGCGTGGTGAGATAGGTGACGGCGTTCGTCAGGTCCTCCAGTTGGAGCTGAGGGAGGATGACTCCGCGATCACCTTCGCTCTCCCCGAACCCCCGATAGTCGAAGATCAGGACCAAATAGCCCGCTGCAGTCAGGGCCTCGTGGTAGGGCAGGTACAACTTGGCGTCCTTGAGGCCCAACCAGCCAGGCCCCTGCACTATCCCCGGCCAGGGTTCAGATGAACTCCCATCGGGAAGTCTGAGAATCCCTGAAATCTGGTCGCCTTCAGAATAAAAGGAAACCTTTTCTTCCCTCATCTGCCTCACTCCCCCTTACTGAATCCTTAGAGACCAAACACCTTGAAGATGCGGTTAGGGCTCCAGGGCGGGAAGCACGTCTCGGACCAGCACTTCCATCTGTTCGATCGTCTTGTCAATGGTGATCGGTACGAACTTAAGATCAAAGACATTGACTCCTGCATCTACAAACCGACGGGTCTTTTCAATGAAAGTGTCAAGCCCGCCCGATATCACAAGTGTTTGAAGGCCTTCTTCGTTGAAGCGTGACCCAAAACCATCAGCCATGTACTGATGGGCCTCGTCGTCAGAACCGGTTAGAGCGGCAAAGATATTGACTCCAAGATCATCTGGCATCGGGCGCTTTTGCTTGTCCGCATACGAGCGCATTGAGGCCACTCCATCACGAAACATGTCGGCTGAGATCTGGCTCGGAATCCATCCCTCAGCGTAATCAACCGCTCGCTGTATAGCCGCCTCGGACCGGCCCCCGATCCAGAACTTCGGTCGGGGTCGCTGCACAGGCTTCGGATATACGGCGAGTGCATCAAAGTCATAGTACTGACCGTGAAAAGATGCCTCATCCTCTGTCCAGATCGCTTCCATGACTTGAAGAGTCTCGTCTGTGATTTGTCCTCGATGGCCCTTAACGTTGAAGGTGGCGAACTCCTTATCGGAGACTCGGGCATGGGTGCTGATGTCCTGGATGCCTCCTGATTCCATTCGACCACGCCGCGGTGCTCCCACCCCGACACCCACCACAAGACGCCCATTCGAAAACACGTCAAGAGCGGCTGCCTCCTTTGCAAGTAGAACAGCATTGCGGTATGGAACGACCAGGATCCCAGTTATCAACTTGACGTTGTTGGTGCCTCCGGCAACAAAGGCGAGCGTTTGAAGGGCCTCATAGACATCCCGATCTTCTCCGCTCTGGTCGTGGAGCCCGGCACAGGAGGAAAGCGCTGCATCGGCGATGATGTGATCCTGGACCGAAACCCCGTACAACCCGAGCTCATCGGCAGCCTGGGCAACGTCAAGGATTGCCTGAGGGCCGGCCGTGCAATAGGTCTGGGGAAGACGAATACAGAATCGGATCCCCTGATCACTGTTTGTAGTCATATGGTCTGACCCCTTCTTCCTCGGTGCCGTCGGGCTCGCCTAGGCTGCCAACGGCGCTCTGGTATACCCTATACAAGTTCGGATCAGGAAAGAAAAGATAAGGAAGACACCTAGTGCGCCCTCGATTCTCAGTAATGCTTCCCCAAACAAACTCGGTCGCTTCACGAGATGCGATCCTTCGTGTCGCAGAGGCCGCCGAAGAGCTCGAGTTTGATGCAGTGACGGTCCACGACCACCTCGTGTTCAACGGTTTCTGGATCGCCTCGGGAATGCAGGATGCCGATGGCCCTGGCGATAATCGGGACCTCTACGAGGCACTGGAGACCCTGACTTTTGTCGCTGCCCGTACCGAGCGGATAAGACTGGTTACATCCGTCATCATCCTCCCGTTGCGCGAGCCGGTGTTGTTCGCCAAACAGGCAGCCACGCTCGACGTGCTGTCCGAGGGTCGGTTCGTCCTCGGTGTAGGAGTCGGGCCACCGCTCAAGCCGATTGGTTACGAGACCACCAAGCTGGGCCAGCATCGCGACAACGCGGCAAGGGAGTATGACGCAGTAGGTGTTTCAGGAAACCGCGGGGTGCGGACGAACGAATACCTCGAAGCAATATTCACCATCTGGGAGAACGAAAGCGCCACTTTCCAGGGTCAGTTCGTCTCGTTTGAGGACATCGAGGTCTTTCCCAAACCGATCCAGAAGCCGAGGCCCACCGTGATGGTTGGTGGTCGGTCTGACCACGCGTTACGCCGAGCAGCAAGGTACGCGGATGGATGGAACCCCAGCCAGGTCAGTGCCACTCAGTTGGCTACGTCACTGCCGACCCTTCATACCTATTTCAAGGAGGCGGGCAGAGGTGAACCGACTGAAGTCGGAATCAACATCCATTCGGTGATCGCCGACACCGACGACGCAGCCCACGTAATTGCGGACCCATCGGCAACCAAGATGTTCCCAAACCTCGACGAGTACAAGGAACGAACTATTCTCGGCAATCCCGATGCCTTTACCCGGCGAGTCCAGGAGTATGTCGACGCCGGGGCCAATTACATCGAACTAAAACCCTTATACCCCGACATTGACCACCTCATAAACCAAATGCATTTGATTCATGACGAAGTGATGCCGGCGTTCGTGTAGAAGGGGCTTGGAATACCGCGAACCTCAGCCGTCAGGGCAAGGAGTGCAATGCGCTACACCGATGCTATCCGAAACATCGGGGGTCGAACAGTTCCACCGGAAGGGGACTGGGAGCTCGACATTCCCAACACCTTCGCCACCTTTACCGCTCCCCATCTCGTTCTGGCCCGAGTCAAAGGTCGAATACCGGGGATCACTGGCTCGTTTACAGTGGCTGCCGATCCGTCCAACTCGCGCCTAGAAGTCGAACTGGACGCGCGGACTCTCACAAGTGACGATGAGAAACGGGATCAGCATCTAATCTCTGAAGACTTCATCCATGTTGAGAAGTTCCCGACTATCTCCTTTTCGAGTACTTCCATCCAGCCAGTCGACGACCTATGGAAGTTGACGGGCGATTTGACGATCCGTGGCATAACCAACTCAGTGACGCTTGATGTGAGATTTCTCGGACTGACATACGACTGGGGAAGACTGAAGTCTCTTTTCCACGCCGAAACTGTTATCGACCGGCATCAGTGGGGTATGAAGTGGAACAGGCCCCTTGAATGGGGAGGTGTGGCAGTCGGGCGGGAGGTTCGCCTTGAGATTCACGCCCAGGCGAAACTGATCGAGGAGGAGTAGCTCGGACAAACACCTTCGTCATCACCGAGACTTCAGGACGTCTCCCTCTTGGTGCCAGGGGACCAGCTTCTTTTTCAGCAGAGCCACCATCAGCATTGTGAGACTGGAACACACTATGAGGATGACGACTACGGCAAATGATTGCGCCATCTCGAAGTTGTAAGAGGATCTTTTTAGGATGGTCCCAAGCCCCTTGAAACTACCCATCAACTCTCCGATGAGCACACCGATGTACCCGCGGATGACCGCCATTCGGAGCCCAATCAGCACATAGGGGAAGAGATCCGGAAGGATCACTTTTCTCATGATCTGAAATCTGCTCGCTCCAAAGACGCGCCCAGCGTCAACCAAGGCCAGGTTCACCTGAGCGCCACCCTCCATAGTGGTTATCAGGACGGGAAACACTGCCAGAAGAAAGATGATCACGACCTTTGACTCTGCGCCAAGACCCCAGATCAGGATGATCACCGGAGCCAAGGCACTGCGAGGAACGGCGTAGCAGTAATAGACAATCGGCCCTAGAAGAAGTTCACCCATCTTTGTTGTCCCCACAAGGAGGCCAAGCGTCGTACCCACTACCGCTGCAAGAACGTACCCATAGGCAAAATTCTTCAAACTGAAGACAAGGTCTTCAGTAATTGGTGATTCACCGACGATTGGGAGCATGCGCCACAATTCAGCGAAAATTGCGGAAGGAGGCGGCAAAAACTTTGGATTCATGACCTCGAGCGGCCCCGAGATCATCTCCCAAAATCCAAGCAACGCTATGACCTCAGCGACGAATACCAGGTTCCAGACGAAGGCACCCGAAGTCTTCGACCTACGGAGGTGGGTCGAAATAGCCTGATGGTCGACCAACTGCTCGGGGTCCATACTACTCAGGTCAGCTTTTACCTTTTTCGCCCTCATAGTTCTACCTCTGGACCTTGCCGAAATGCCATGGCGCGAGTCTCTCCGCCATAAATCGCACCCCCTGGCCCAGAACGATCGTGATCAATGCTGCGCTGAGCAGTACAGCGAATGCCGCTCCAGACTTGAAGTGAGAGGTCATGAGCACGATAAGTGCACCAAGACCCTTAGATGATCCAACGATTTCCGCTACTTGGAGCGAGATCATGGAAATAACGATCGCTTGACGAAGGCCGACAAAAACAAAGGGCAGTGACGCTGGTAACAGGACCTTCCAGAACTGTTCAAACCGACTCGCACCAAATACCTTTGCCGATTGTAGGAGCGCTGGATCTACGGTCTGAGGGCCTGCGGCAGTGTTGAGAAGGATCGGGAAGATGGATGCGAAGGAGACGATAAAGATCACTGGCGCAGCCTCAAACCCAAACCAAATTGTGGCCGGCGGCCTTAAGGCAACCCAAGGGACGGCGTAGAGCCCCCATACGAACCGCCCAATCAGCTTGTACGCCGTCCGCGAGCTCCCAATCAGTAGACCAATCGGGATTCCCACTACGACACCGATGGCAAGTCCCGTGCTATAGCAGAAAGCACTGCGTCTGATGTGCACCCAAATCGCCTGATCGGTCGCCGATATCACCGATTTTTCACCGCTACCAAACAGCAATCCGAACCCTTGGATAATTCTAGTTGGCGTGGGCATGAAGAGCGGGTTGATCAACTCGAGCGTCCCAATCAGGAACTGCCAAATCGCGCAGATTATGAATACCTCAACAATGACAATCAGGATCCTGTGCCACGTCTTGAGAAGAGTCCACCAGGGACCCTTGGGCAGCACCGACAACTTTGGCTGTCCGTCCAAGCCCTGGCGTAGCCGATGGTCCGGGGAACCCGATCGGCCTTTATCAGTAATAGCGCTACTTGTCATCTTGGTTACCGGACTCCACAAGTCATCATCAAACCGGACTACTTAAGCAGTCGGCCTAGACCGAATGCTGAATGCACCAAGGACGCTAACCCAATCGAAGTGAGAGCAATCGATTGATGACCGCTGTTGCTTCAATCTGGGAAAGGTAGTCGGGACTGGCAAAGCCGACCACCTGGGTAAGCGTGGATGAAGGGCAATACAACAAGACCGACCCACCCTGAGCGCGTCACTGTGCTCGCGAAAGTCCTCCCTTGTGTGGACGGTGGTCTTGACAACATCGGCCAGAGCGCCGCTCGCGGCACGGGCCACCTTCGCCATATTTTCAAGCGCTGCCTCGGCTTGGGATACAACATCAGACTCTGCCAACGTCCCATCGGTCCGGTACTCAGCAGGAGCTTCGCGGAAGATCTTGGAGGCCCCATCGGTAACTTCTACCGCCTGGTTGAAGTGCCACGGAGGAACGTAAGCGTCCTCGGCATTGATGTGCTCCCTCACCATTACTCGAGATCCCCTCGTTTCTTCATTGCTGAGATTCTTTTAGCAACGTCCAAATCAACTGTGGAGTAATTGGCGTCTCGACGATCTCAACCTCAAACTGACCAAGAGCGTCGGCCACGGCGTTGCCAATAGCCGCCGCGGGCCCGGTTGCTCCGGCCTCACCGGCACCCTTGATGCCGAGTGGCGTCACCGGAGATGGGCTCTCCAAATGCTCCACCTCGAGACGTGGAATCTCACAGGGACCGGGAACTAAGTAATCGGCCAAGCTCGTGGCTCGGGGCTGGCCGTCAGTCGTGTAGAGCATCTGCTCGAATATCGCCCCCCCGATCCCCTGAGCTACCCCACCGTGAATCTGACCCTCCACAATTTCCGGATTTATCAGTGGCCCACAATCATGAACCACGAGGTAGTCAATGACCGACAGGTCGCAGGTGTCGAGATCAATGTCGACAACGGCGACATGGGTCGAGTTCGAGTAACTGGCGCAGGCATTCATCTGGCCGTTCGAGTCAGGTAGATGATCTACTCCCTCGGACACGTAGACCGCTGTATCCGAAAGCCCAGAGGCCATCTCGGCCGGAAGTTCGAATGTCCGGAAGTATGCGGCCGCGGCAACTTCTTTGAAGCTGATAGAGGATTCCATCGAGCCGCGCACATGAATTTGACCGCTTTCGATGGCTAGATCCTCGACTGCTGCCTCAAGCTTGTGTGCTGCTATCTGAAGTGCTTTGGCCCGAACCGCAGTGGCTGCTTTAAGGATGCCTCCAGCCGCCACAATGCTGCTCCTCGCTCCAAACGATCCAAGCCCATAGGGAGTTACGTCAGTGTCTCCAAGCCGGACCTCAATATCGTCAACCGAGACTCCAAGAGCCTCCGCAGCCACTGTCGCCACCATCGTCTTTGTGCCCTGGCCCATGTCGATAACGGGTGACGACACCGTCACACTTCCATCGGGCTCGATTCGCACCTGCGCGCCGTCTCCAGCCGTCCACCGACCACTGGTACCGAAATAGCTCGGGCCCACCCCCTCCACATAGGTCGCATACCCGATGCCGATCCGGTGTCCGACTTCAGGTAAATGCCGGTGACGAGCCTTCCTTCCCCACTCCACGGCCTGATCGAATGCCTCTAGATGACTTCCTGAGTCGATGAGCTTGCCTCGCGCGTCCCTGTAGGGAAGATCTTCCGGCCGTATCAACATCTCACGGCGGTACTCCAACGGATCACGGCCTAGCGCACCGGCGATCTTTTCGATGAACCGCTCAAGGGCGAAGACAATCTCGGGCATTCCGTAGCCGCGATAGGCCCCCGCCGGCGTCTTGTTCGTAACTACGCCGGTGATTGAGACCGCTGCAAGAGGAATCCGATATGGCCCTGTCACCCCTCCAGCAGAGACCAGTGCAGGACCTACTCCAGGCGGGAAGATCTCGCCGGACCCAAGGTCTCGCGTGATTCGACACCTGATTGCTTCGATCCGACCGCCCTCATCTATTGCAGCCTCGAGTTCATGCAACTGCTCACGCGACTGAGCTGCCGCAGTTAGGTGTTCAGCGCGAGTTTCGATCCAACGAACTGGCCGACCCAAGCGCATAGCCAACCAAGCAACAACAGCATTCTCGGGATTGACATGGAGCTTGGCTCCAAAGCCACCTCCGATCGACGGGACAACCACCCTGATCCTCGACTCCCTGATTCCTAGAATGTGGGAAAGGGTGGAGCGCTCGATAAACGGTTGCTGGGTCGAGGACCAAACCGTCAAGCGTTCACCGTCGTAGTCAGCGACGACTCCGCGGGTCTCCATTGGCACCGCTCCGTGGCGATGCATCTTGTAGATCCCCGATACCACCTTGGACCGGGCAAATATCTCATCGATTTCAGGGGTCTCTCGCGACAACTCCAGAAGTCTGTTGTCGGGCCAATCGTCGTAGAGCAACGGGGCTCCTTGAGCCAACGAATCCTCAATCGACGAGACCACCGGCAGAGTCTCGTAATCGACAATAACTGCCTCTGAAGCATCAGCCGCTAGGAGTCGATCGTCAGCAACAACCGTTGCGACTGGCGTCCCCACGTACCGGACCCGATCCACAGCCAAGGGGAACTGGGCGACGCCGCGAGCCATCCTCAGGTGATCCGGAAAAGGTGACACACCAAGAAGATCTGAACTTGCCACCGTTGCATGGACTCCGTGCATTGCCCGGGCTGCACCAAGGTCGATCCGACGAATGCCCGCGTGGGCCATCGGACTGCGAACGAAGACCGCCTCAAGCATCCCCGGGAGGTCGATGTCGGCCACATAACGGTCCCGGCCCGTGAGGAGGCGCAAATCCTGCTGGCGTTTCACCGAAACACTGATGCGACTGAACCGCCTGTCATCGATGGACCCTCCACTAAACATCCAAACCTGATTGGCCAACTCCGCCAGTATCGCATAATGTATACCAAGAGCCACTGGGGAGGCTCACATAGGGGCGATCAAATGCGCCTCGTCCTCATGCTGCCCCAGTCAAACCGGATTGTTACCCGAGCTGCAGGGGCAGCTGAGGAACTTCAGTTCTATGGAAGGCAACAGTGCCAAAGATTGAATTTGGTCTATTTCTAGAATTTCCGACTGGCGATGGTGCGCGCCTCGACGAACAGATCAGCAGATACATCCCGATAATCGAGTTAGCTGAGAGTCTCGGTTTTCGATCGGTATGGGCTGGCGAGAGTTACCCCCAGGCCCAAGGGGCAATCCAACATATCTCATCACCATTTCTCGTACTGGCACACCTCGCCCCCCTAACCTCAATGACCCTAGGCACGGCCGTTTCGCTCGCCCCCGTGTGGGACCCATTGCGCTTGGCCTACGACACATCCGTTCTTGACCAGTTATGTGGGGGCCGCCTCGTCCTCGGTGTCGGTCTAGGTAACCCCGGGATCTGGAAACGCTTCGGCGTGGAACGTGAATCGGTAGGCCAAAGAACCGATGAGACCATCCTCGCTCTGCGGGCGCTATGGGCCGGAGAAGACGGTTACGAAGGAAAGTTCGTCAAAGCCAGCGGAAGTATCGCTCCTAGACCTATCCAGTCGGGTGGTCCACCAATACTGATCGGAGGAAAGATTTCGAGATCGGCACGGCGGGCTGCAGCACTCGGTGACGGATTCGTCGGTGGAACACACTTCACAGATGATCAACTACGCGTTCTGATCGAGCAATATCACGACGCTCTCAGGGCAGAGAACAAGGCCTGGCAAGGGTCAACCGTGTCAGTCAACCGGATTGTCATCCTTGCCGACGATCCAGACGAGGCCTGGGCGGACGCTGCTCCGTATCTGCTGAAACTATTCCGCGTGTACGCAAAGATCGGCTTGATTCCGAACGCTGACGCTCTCTTCGGCCCACAAGTTGAGGCATTGGAAGCACTCAAGGATCTTGTCCGTGGGATCTGCCTAGTCGGCTCGCCCGAAACGGTTACATCGACACTCTCCAGTTACGCGTCCTACGGCGTGACTCAACTACAGCTACGGCCAGCCCCAGCCTTCATGCCAACCGAACTAATCGAACGAACCGTACGTTTGGCTGGGGAGAAGCTCGTTCCGACCTTTAACTAGATCGGTTGGACTCCATCTGTGTTCAAGCCCCCACCCCCATGGAAAGGCGCCTAAACCCGGGGTTCGATGAGGCGACGATAATGGCGAATCCTGCCACAGCGAAACCGCCGATCGAAACTGCCCATGGGGTTCCGACCAGCCCGGCTATCCCTCCAACAAACATGCCTCCAAGTGGCATCACGCTCCAAGTCATGGAGAAAAAGCCCATTACCCTCCCCCGTAGGTCCTCACGTACTGTCGTCTGCAATATCGTGACGGTGACCAGGATGTAGATACTGGTGAATCCGCCGACCATCAGCATCAGTAAGAGCCCCAGCAGCATAGAACCGACATATCCAGCCGTTAGCGAGAATGCGATTAGTGCGGACCCGGAGAGGATCGCTCCAGTAACAATAAGTCGACCATGGTTATGAATCGTTGACCTGGTCGTGAACCAAAGCGTCGCCGAGAGTGAGCCGATCCCGCTCGCGCTTAGGAGATAGCCCTGACCAGTAGCCCCAACATCGAGTATGTCCACGGCAAAGACCGGCATCATGAACAGGTAGGACATACCAAAGAAACTATTGAAAAAGCACATACCTATGAGGAGAAGCGTCGTCTTGTTGGCGCGGATATAACGCAACCCCTCGAGGGCGTCGGCAAGCGGACTCCGGCTCACAGTCTCCGACCTGACAGACGGAGCGCCTCGAAGCATCAACGCCATAAAGGCCATACCCGTGGCTGCCAAAAAGAGCGCAATGCCTGTGTCGAAGACGGCGATGATCAAACCAGCAAACGCTGGAGCAACGACTCTAGTCCCCTGCCAGACACTTGAGTTCAGAGCTACAGCGCTCGTCAATGCCTCTTCAGAGACGAGCTGGGGATACAGAGCCAGGCGGGCAGGCTCATTGAAGGCGTTGATGCCGCTTACTAGGCCAGCCACCACCAAGACATGCCAAGGCCGGACTAGTTCGCTAAGGGTCACGATTGCTAGAACGCATACCACAGCCGCGGCGATTGACTGGGTGACAACGACTAGGCGTGTCCGATTGAAGCGATCGGCCACAACCCCTCCAAGCATATTCAATGCAATTGCTGGCAGCGCGTTAGCCAAACCCACGAAGCCCAGGTAGACCGTTGAACCAGTCAACTTGTGAACGATCCACAGTTGGCTAAACAGAAAGATCTGATAGCCGCCGACAGCGCCGAGGAGGCCGAACCAGTAGTTCCGGTAGTTTGGGTACCTAAACGCCGGCGGAACCCGGGAGCTGCCGAGACCTCTCAGTTCCTCGCTCACCGATCCAGACCTGACCCTTGAGAAGCCGTCGAGACCTCGTCAATCGACATGCTACGGCCGCCGCCCGCTGCCGGAAATCGGCTCATGCACCTGAAGCAGGCACCCATGGCTTCCACGGGATACATCAACCCCGACGGCATGTACGTGGCGAGGTGGCAATTCAAGCAGGCGAGCCGGATACGCAGCGGCAACCTGGTCGCGGGCTTCGCCAATCCCGAAGACCTCTTTGAAATCGAAGCCATCGCTGTGCTTGAAAACAGCGATTGACCAGTACATCTGCTTCTCATTCCTGCATCCCAAGTCTCCTGGAATCATCTGGGACTGCACAGTTCGGCGCATGCGGAACGACCGGACGGACACCGTTTCACCACTACCTCCCGGCCGCTTGCTATTAGCTGTTTGCAGGGTCAATCTTCTAGCGTATACATTATGCAACGTTAGAGATCTGATCTGGCGGCTAACTGTCTCCAGAGGAGTAGTCAGCACGAGCTGACAAGGGGGGAATCAATGCTAAGCAAGTTGACACGCCTCATCGCCGCTGTCCTCACCATTGCAGTGCTTTCGGCGGGCTGTGGAAGCGACGATACGACCACTGCTCCTGCGGCAGCAGCACCGACTACTACCGCAGCTCCTGCTGCGGACTACGGGGAGGCGGAGACGAGCACGCTCGTAGTGGCTAACCGGTTGCCGAACCTGAGTTCGAACGTCGTTATCGAGGGGACGTCCCGTAAGGGTTGGTTCGCCGAAGAGGGCCTGGAAGTCTCGACTGTCCAGACCGACGATGTTCGTGCGGCATTGGCTTCCGGAAGCGTTCAGATGGCGGCGATGGAGCCTGGGTTGTTGATGCAGGCCCGTGATGAGGGTCTGGACTTCGTGGTGGTCGCTGGCCACCGGTGTGGTTCGCTCAACACGTTTGCCATTCAGCCCGACATCCCGAACGCTGCTGCTTTGTCCGGCAAGGACGTCCTGGTTGGCGGGGTGCCCGGCACTCCTGATGCCGACTTCCGTTTGGCTCTGCTCAAGGTCAACGGGTGGGACCTGTCCGCCGTTGATGGCATCAACTATGTGACGGTGTCCGGCGGGTCGAACGCGTGGACGGAGTTGTTCTACGAGGGCAAGTTGGCCATCACGCCGTTCTTCGGTCGCCACACGCCTGGAATGATCGAGTACGGCGCCAACATCGCTGTTAACACGGTGGTCGAGTTGCCAGACGAGTTCTGGGTCACGACACGGGACTTCCTCGACAACAACCCGAACGCCGTCGGACGCTTTGTGCGCCAAGCCGTCCGGATGGGTCAGTACTGGCTAGACCCAGCCAACTACCCGGACATCCTCGAGGTCATGGACGACTACGCCACTGACGTGGAAAAGGAAGGCGATCTGTCTATTTCGCAGATCAGCTTCTGCCCGAACAGTTACGTCAACGAGGAGTACACACAGGACCTGCTCGAAATCGCCGGCATCACCGACATCGAACCGATGTCGGAATGGGCGAACCTCGACTACCTGCATGCCGCCCAGGCCGCCTACGGCATGAACAACGACGGCACCCCAGGTGCTGTCCACTCACCGTTCAAGTTCGTGGGCTGAGCGAGGGCATAGACGAATCGGAACGGCGAACGGCCCGGCGTAATCGTCGGGCCGTTCGCTGTTTTCCGATCCAATAGCCAGTACAACCCCTAGACGGAGCAACCAGATACTTGCGATCAGGGTTTGTCGATGGCTAGCCAGATGATGGCCAACATCAGGGCCCAGAATGACACCAGGAGTGCCTGAGCCTGGTAGGTCAGCTTCCTAAAGAGAACCAGGTCAGGCATTCGGCCGGTGTCTATCCCAACTACGAAACGACGCTCGACGGCTACTCTTCTACCTACCCGTTTCCAGATCATGGTCACACCGACAAGGGCCGAGAACAGGATCACTTTCCACGCCAACCACCAGTGGTCTATCGGTCCGAATCCGAGGATTGATAGAACACCGGTTCCGCTAAGAGCAACTACGACCACCACCCTGGAACAGGTGTCAAAAACTCCAACCCGCCTGATCCACGCTAGATGCCGCGGCCGACTAGCGAGTCGCGAAACTGACCTTCGTGCAAAAAAGACGTAACCCTGACTCACGAGCCAGATCACTGCCAAACCGGTCACGACGCCGGCCAAGGCAACCCCACCGCCACCCTCAAATGCCCAGTCGCCCAGAGTTACCAGAAGCACTCCGAGAACAAGCATCGGCATCCAGAAGATTCTCGGACCGAACGCGATCAACTCATGGACCTCGGCCAGGGCCCTCCGCCCCTCTACCGAGATCCCCTCAAAGTCCCGGTGTCTAGAGAACAGAATGAAGACGGCGATTTCCATGCCAAGCCACGCGGCCAGCAACACGATATGAAGGGTCTTGATAATCGAATAGGACATTTGACCAAACTGGTTCTCCAGCTCCTCAAGTTCCTAGATTACACCGCCCCTAACAGTCCTTGTATACTGCATGCCACCACTATGAAATAGATAGGCCAAGGAGGCGCTAAGGATGGAAATTGAACACCTCAACCCGGATTCGGTGTACGAACCTCCGTGGAAGTTCACCCAGGCGGTCAAGGTACGCAACGCTGGAACGTTGCTCTTCCTCAGTGGAATAGTCGCATTTGACCAGGACGGCAACATTGCCCGTGGTGAGATAGTGAAACAGGCCGAGGTCGTGTACGACAACATCCGTAAGATCGTCGAGTCGGCCGGTGGGACCGTTGCCAACATCGTCAAGATGAACACCTACATCGGCGAAGACTGGCGTGTCCACCGGGACGAGATCCGGGACGCACGGCTTAACGTCTTTCCTGATGACCCACCGGCAAGCACCCTTCTACAGGTTGCCGGGTTTGCCGATCCCGACTACTTGATCGAGATTGAGGCAATCGCCGTCCTCGACGAATAGGAACTCGATCTAGTCGAAGATCAGGTTCCCCGCCCTATTACCCAGTGCCTTATCAGTCTCCCTCGGGCGTTGCCCTCGCATGTTTCTTGGCGTCAACGCTGAGCAGTTCCCAGATATGTTCTCGGATTTCGATGAACTCCTTGGTCCCCCGCGCGTCGTATCCGTAGCGTGGCCGATCGAGTGAGATCGACTCGATCTGTCGGATCCGACCCGGCCGGGTAGTCATGACAACCACGCGATCACCGAGGAGGATGGCCTCGTCAACGCTGTGGGTAACAAACACCACCGTCTTGCCGGTAGCAAGGATGATCCGTTCGAGCTCATCACGCATGACTTCACGGGTCAGCGCATCGACTGCACCGAACGGTTCGTCCATGAGCAAGATACGAGGCTCCGCGACCAGCGCACGAGCCAAACCTACGCGCTGTTTCATCCCACCCGAAAGTTGGCGTGGGTAGACCTTTTCGAATCCTGTCAGGTCGACAAGGTCGATCGCCTCCTGGATACGTTGATCCGCACCTTCCTTGCGCCCCTTCTGCATCTCGAGCCCGAATCGGACATTGTTCCAAACGGTTCTCCAGGGAAGTAACGCATACTCCTGGAACACAACAGATCGGTCAGGACCTGGTCCACCGACCAGTTTCCCATCTAGTCGAACCTCTCCCATCGTCGGCGCTACGAGCCCGGCGATCGTGTTAAGAAGCGTTGTCTTTCCACAACCGCTAGGGCCCAGGATCGTGACGAACTCCCCCTCATCGATACCGAGGTTCACTTCGTGGAGGGCCACTACGTAATCGTCGTCAGTCCCCAGCGGATAGGCGACAGTTAGATCCTCAACCTCGATCATGGCAGCCCTGGATCGACGGTCTCCCACCTTGCGATCCGCCCCGGAACTCTCCCCCTCTTCCACGTTGCCTTCTACGCCTGTCACGTACCCTCCTTCACCTTCTCTATGTCTGCAACATCAACTCTCTGGCCCAGTACACCACGACTCAATGTATATCGTATACCATCGAATTCGGAAGGCCTCATTACCCTGAGTTCAACCCGCAGTACCCCAGTCCAGCCCTGACGGCATCTCCAACCCGCGACGCACGGTCGCCAAGAACTGTGCGGCAGCAATACCATCGATCGCTCGATGATCGGCGCTGAGGGTCATAGCGATCACCGAGCCGGGGACCACGACCCCGTCAACTACAACGGCGCGTTGCTCGACCGTACCGGTTGCGAGAATCGCCACCTGGGGGGGGTTCAGGATCGCCGTGAACCGACTCACTTCGTACATTCCGAGATTGCTGATAGTGAAAGTCGGTTGGTTTATCTCGTCTACTCGTAACTTCCCTATTCGCGCTCGGTTGGCGAGGTCACGAAGGCGTCGTGAAATCATCAGAACGCCCAACCCAGCGCAATCGAGGATCGCCGGGGCGATGAGCCCGTCAGTAACTGCGACCGCAACGCCTACGTGCACGTCATCCGCCAGCAAAAGACCATCGTCGGTCCAGTGGGCATTGATGTGAGGATGTGCGACAAGAGCATCTGCCACAATGTGAACAAGTACAGCGGTCAGTGAGATTCGGTCATCGTTGGGGCGACCATCGTTGACGGCCGCGAGGTGGTGGTACAGATCGTCAAGACGTGCCTCCCCACCCACGTAAAAATGCGGTGCTTCGCGCTTGCTTTTCGACATCGCTCGAGCAATCGCCCGCCGCATCGAGGACTGTTTCAACAGGCCAGAACTGTTCGTAGTCACACCATCCGACTCCCCGATATCAGTCCTCGGCCTCAAGATAGCCGATTACCGCACCCACCAAGATCTCAGTCCCAACTCCCGAGATGATCTCAACGAGCACACCCGAGTCCAGTGCTTCCATCTCCAGAACAGCCTTCTCCGTTTCCACCTCCACGAGAGGATCACCTTTGGCAACGGACTCACCGAGCTCCTTGAGCCACACGACAATCTCTCCTGACTCCACGTCAGGGCCAAGTTGCTGCATAGTGATAGGAATCCGCATTCAATCCCCGCTTTGAATACCGGTTAGCGACCGGGCTGCATCCAGGATCTTGGCCGTCGTGGGCTCGACATACTCTTCGAGGGGCGGGCTGAAAGGAACCGGTACGTCGAGTGTCGCCACACGCCGTATCGGCGCGACAAGATCACCGTGAGCGTGTTCGGCGACCGTGGCCGCGATCTCCGAACCAACTCCGCAACGTAGATGGCACTCATCGACCACTAGAAGGCGGCCCGTCTTCGCCACCGACCGCAGGATCATCTCCTCGTCTAGAGGAACAAGGGTTCGGGGATCAATGATCTCTACGCTAATCCCCTCAGTGGCAAGTATCTGAGCGGCCTCCAGGGAGCGGTGAACCATCCAGGAGGAGGCGAAGACCGTCAGGTCGGTTCCCTCACGCCGAATAGACCCCTTTCCGAATGGAATCGGCTCGATATCTTCTGGCACTTCACCCTCCGTGTCGAACAAGCGCACGTGGTCAACCCAGATCGTTGGATTGTCCGAGGCCACTGCGGTCAGCACGAGCCCAATCAAGTCAGCCGGATTCGAGGGGGTGATGATCTCGAGCCCCGGCGTGTTCCACATCATTGCCTGAGGGCTGTGGGAGTGCTGGGCAGCACCCCCGCCACGCACCCCGTGGTTGTAGTGGATCACCATCGGGACCGAGGTCTGACCACCCGACATGTAGTGGATGTTCGCAGCCTCGTTAAGGATCTGAGCGAATGCCTGGAAGGTGAAGCTTGCGGTTGCACAATCGACAATTGGCCTAAGGCCAGCGATAGCAGCACCTATACCCGCCCCCACGTATCCAAGTTCAGCGATGGGTGGGAAATAGACCCGGTCCGGATATTGGCGATAGAGATCACCAACCATCGTCCGATGAGGTGTCAGCCCAAGAAAGTACTGACCTATAAGGTGGACCCGCTCATCACCCTGCACCGATCGTCTCAAAGCCTCAACGACAGCCTCCGCATAGAGCATTCTGCGCACCGATCAATCTCCTCTCGGGGCAAAGACGTGTTTAAGCGCCTCCTCAGGTTCCGGATATGGGCTATCAAGCGCGAACGACAGACCTTCCCGGACTCTTTCGGTAGCTCGCTTATCAAGATCAATAGCGATGTCGGGAGTGAGAAATCCAACGGCAAGTAGTTCACGGGTGAATCCGAGTAATCCATCGAGTTCTTGATACCAACTCGCGTGATCCGCTCCAATCAGTGAAGTATCCCATGCCATTGAAAGGTCAGTCTTACCGGTAGCGAGTTCAGGCCAGATCGGTCGGTTGCCGGGCCAGCGCACGGTACGTGCCTCTATGAAGGTCGGCCCCTCTCCATTGCGCGCGCTATGCACAGCCCTAGCCATTGTCTCGTGGACGGCCCGTACATCGAGACCATCAATCGCTACGCTCTCGATACCGAAGACCGAGGCGAGATCGGTGAGGTTGGAAGCTGCCATAGTCGAAGATGGATACTCCCCCGCACGCTGGCCCAGTGCCTCCAGGCTGTTGTTCTCGCAGAGGAAGATGACCGGCAGGCGCTCCATCGCGGCAATGTTGGCCGACTCATGCCAGGCACCCTCTTCGAGAGCTCCGTCACCCATCAGGCATACCGACACCCTGTTAGAGCCCAGCCGCTGGAAGCCCAAGCCAGCCCCAACTGCTGGCGGAATACAGCCCCCGGTCGCCGATGAGGTGGTCGGGAAGCCATGTTCGGCGGATGCCAGGTGAAGCGTTCCGCCCTTGCCCTGGCAGTAACCAGTAGCTCGCCCAAGGATTTCGGCATACATCGGTCCCGGTTCAGCTCCCCGAGCAATCAGGTGACCGTGGTTGCGATGGTTTGTAAAGGATAGATCCCCTCGCTCGAGGAGAGAGAGTGCAGGGATGCCGGTCGACTCCTGACCGATATAGACGTGGAAGTGCCCGATATCCCGGTCACCTGCCAACTCAATCAGTTCTTCCTCAAACCGTCGTGCAACGATCATCCGCTCAAGGAGAGAAACCAAAATGTCGGATTCCAAATCAGGAAGCATCGGCCAGTCGTCCCCTACTGTTCGCGCAGAGTCTCTAAGACTGCTGCGATGACATCTTCGGCGTCGGGGGTGTAAAGGCGTTCCAGAAATGGGCTGGCCGGGACTGGAGTCAATGGAGCCCCAACCCTGACCGCCGGAGAAATAAGTGCCTCGAAGGCTGTGGCGTACACCCCCGCCACCAGTTCAGCACCAAGTCCACCTGTAACCACCGCTTCGTGGACCACCACCAGTCGACGAGTGCGCCTGACCGACTCATCGATGGTCGCCCAGTCGATCGGGGACACTGACCTCAGGTCGAGCACCTCGACCTCTATCCCGTCTAGCGCGAGTTTCTGGGAGGCCGATACCGCAACGTCGACCATTCTAGAGACCGCCACCACGGTCACGTCGGAGCCGCTTCGAGCGACTGCCGCACTGCCGATCGGAGTCGGGGCATCGTCAAGATCCACGAGACCCTTGGTCCAGTAGAGGCCCCGGTGTTCAAGGTAGACAACCGGGTCATCATCACGAATCGCTGCAGCCAATAGGCCTGCCGCATCCTTGACGGAGGACGGCGCGACAACCTTTAGTCCAGGCACATTAAGGAACCATGATTCCAGACTCTGTGAGTGTTGGGCACCATAGGAACCGCCCACTCCGCCCTGAACACGAATCGTCATTGGGACTGAGAGTTGCCCATCAGTCATATAGCGGAACTTGGCAGCGTGGTTGACCAACTGATCCATGGCAAGCGTCACGAAATCAGCAAACATGACCTCAACCACGGGTCGGTGCCCAGACAGCGCCGCACCGACAGCGAGGCCCATGACAGCTCCTTCGCTGATCGGCGTGTCAATAACCCTGGTGGGCCCAAAGGATTGGGAGAGCCCCGCCGTCGCACCAAAGGGGCCACCGTAGGAAACATCTTCGCCAAAGATGAGGACATCGTCGTCTCTCTCCATCTCCCGTCTAAGAACTAAAGAAATAGCGTCGATGAAACGAACCGTCTCAGTCACGTTTGAGCCACCACGTTTGTCATGAGGTCATCTCGTACTGGCCACGGTGCGGAGAGCGCCTCCTCAGCTGCCTGCTCAACCTCTGCTCTAACTCGGGCCTCAATCCCCTCGAGTTCCGAGTCTTTCGCACCGTCGTAGAGAAAACGAACAAACCGCTGGATGGGGTCCTTCCCCTCGACTCCCGCAGCAGGACCTCGCTTACGTGTCGGGTCTCCCTCATAATGGCCACGCAACCGATGAGTCAAACACTCCAGAAAGCTCGGACCACCACCACCCCTAGCTCGTTCAATAGCTGCGACAGCCGCAGGCCTGACCTGGTTGAGGTCATTGCCGTCGATAGTTTCAGTCGGGATCCCGTAGGTGTCGGCGTGATCAGCAAGCCGCTCGACCACCGTGTGGGCTGAAATTGGCGAGAACTCCGCGAAGCCGTTGTTTTCACACACAAGGAGGACCGGCAACTGCCAAAGGCTTGCAAGATTTAGACATTCATGAAAGAGGCCAGTCTGCACTGCTCCATCTCCGAAGAAGGCCACGGCAACGTCTGACCCCCCACGGCGATTGGAGGAGAGCGCAGCGCCAAGTGCTAGCGGGATATTGCCGCCGACTACACCCGTAGCTGTCACAAACCCCAATTCCGGAGCAGCTATGTGCATAGATCCGCCCTTGCCGCCGCAGTATCCGGTTCGCCTCCCCGCCAATTCCGCAAACAGCCGAACGAGTTCGGCCCCCTTGGCAATAGCGTGGGCATGGGGACGATGGCCGCTGAAGACTCGGTCAGAAGGCTGCAACGCTCCACAAACACCTACCGCCGTCGCTTCCTGGCCCATGGCTAGGTGGAGTAGGCCACCAATTTCTCCTCGGGCAAATAGTTCAGATGCCTTCTCTTCGAAGGCACGGATGCGCCACATCACCTCGAGATCTTCTGGGCCCGGCTGTGCCGAATCCATAACAGGCATTAGTCAGCGCCTCGAAGCCTTTTCGTCAGATCCTCATCAATCGTGGTCGTAGCCTCATCTATAGCTACGCCGTAGACCCGCTTAGCTACCTCTATTGAGATGAAACCATTGACTACGTCTTTTTGAACAGCACTGGGTTCTCGTTCAAATGGCTCGCCGACTCCCCCGCCGCCGCCACTGATCTTGCCGAGCACCTCTCCTGTCTTGACCTCAATCATGCGGTGTGTCCGCACCGTCTCGATCTCCTCGCCGCGCCGGATATACATCTTCGACAGGGGCCCAGGATCACCACCAGCGGCACCAGCAGGTTGGGTTAGGTCTCCGTCGGAACTCCCGGTTGCGATCCGAGCGTCGCCGCCAAGGTTCCTGACCTCCCAAGCCATTCCAGAACCTCCACGCCACCTTCCCGCACCAGAGAGGTCCGGCGTGAAGTGATAGCGCTCAGTCCTCCAGGGGTATCGAATCTCAATCTCTTCGACGCTGCCGCGCTGAATCGAGCCGAGGCCTGACATTCCCATGGCCCCCTCAAAGCCGTCGAAACCCCAGACTGCTCCAGCACCACCATCTGCGTCGGTCGTAGTCTGTGTATACCGCTGACCGTCGCGCGTATCAACGGCGGCGATGTAGTGCCCGCGGCGCCGACCCCATGCGGCGACAGCCTTCTCGGGCACTGCCAGAGATAGAGCAGCCACAGTCGCCTCGAGCACCTGAGTCCCCACATTGACTGGTGACCCACCGACTGTCGCCGGATACTGCGCGTTGCAAACAGAGCCCTCAGGCGCAATCAGTGTGATTGGCCGCATACTTCCGGCATTGTGGAACGGCGAATATTCGGGGTCGAAGAACAGAAAACTCCCAGCAACGGCACGACTGTACGTTGACGCAAGCACGCAATTGACGAATCCGGTGCGCTGGTCATCACTCTGTGTGAAGTCAAGCGTCATCTCGTCGCCCGCAATGGTCGCCTCGCAGCGGACCCAGACCTGCTCATCCAGGGTCGTGCCGTCGTCGTCGGTCGCCGACTCACCGAAGTAGGTGCCGTCCGGAATCTCAGTAATCGTGGCTCGAACGTTCACCTCCATCCGGTCAAGCATCTCCTCAACACAGTCGAGCACTGCCTGTTTGCCGTACTTGTCCAACAGAGAATGGATGCGTTTTTCACCGACGGCGAGGCCAGCCATCAACGCGTAGTTGTCGATCTTGACACCTTCGGGAAAACGCACATTGTTCCAGATCAGTTCGAGTACGTCGGTTCGCTCCACGCCACGGTCGTAGATCTTGATCGGTGGAATTATCAGACCTTCAGCGTGAATGTCATACCCATTAGCGAAGTAGCCACCGGGGAACGAACCACCGGTGTCCAGTTGATGACCCCGTGTCAGCAGAACGAAGACAAGTTCATCCTCATAGAACACTGGACGAATGAACCCCCAGTCCGGAAGGTGGTTGCAGTGGCCCTTGAACGGGTCATTCGTAATGATGACGTCACCGGGATGAAGGTCGTCTCCGAACTTCTCAAGGATCGCCTCGACGGCAAAGTGCTGTGAAAGGAACATCGAGGTCGGACCCTCGGGAACCGCTATCGTCCGTGCCTGGGCATCCCAGATACCAGCTGCCATGTCGTGCAGTACTGCGAGGAGATAGTTCTGGGCAGTCCGGTCGACGACATGGCGCATTTCGCGGGCAATGCTCTGCATCCCGTGCCAGACGGTCGAGAGCGTGATCGGGTCGACATCTCGACGAGTCTCTTCTGGGCTAGCCATTGGATCTCCCCCCTCGGCCATCCCCGCCTGCGGGCTTGGTCTGGCTGGTCAGCAGGTAGCCATGCTGCCGATCGACCTCACAGATAAAGGAAGGTGGCACGACAACTGTGGTGGTGGTCTCTTCAACTATGGCTGGCCCCTCGAGCCGATTACCCGCACAGAGAAGGCTTCCGTCATACACCGGTGTTTCGACAGTCACGCCTGCAAACACGCAGTCCCGGGTCGACTTCTGGGCCCCTCCGGCTTCAGACTCACCCTCCTCAGCCTCGCGGAGTTTGAACCTCGCCTTCTGGACGGTCGCCTTAAGGTAGTAGGTCAAGAGTTCGGTTCCCTTCCAAGGCATCTGGAAGGTGTAGAGCTCCTCGTGGCGCCGGTGGAAATTGGCAACAGCTTCAGACAAGCTCTCGGAGGTCACCTCGCCAGACGGGAACGACACCTCAACCTCGCTGAACTGGCCGATATAGCGCATAGACACCGTACGGACGAACCCAACCTCGCCTGCCTGGGCACCCAGATCCTGAAGCCCATTAGCAGCCTCGTCCTCCATCTGCTTAAAGAGATCAGCGATTCTTCCAACATCCGCCACCTCAGCCGAGGCGATGTAGGAACGTGCATAGTTTCGACCAATGTCCATAGCGAACATGCCAAAGGCAGAGAAGGTTGCCGCGACACTCGGCACGATCACCGTGGGCACACTCAACAATTCGGCGATAAAAGCTGCGTGCACTGGCCCTGCGCCTCCACCGGCGACGATGGCAAGATCGCGTACATCAAGACCTCTCGTGGTAAACACCTCAGTGATCTGGTCCGCCATGAAAGAACTCACTGCGGTCAGAACTGCCTGTGCTCCCTCAGTTTCGGTCATGCCAAGCGGCTCGGCGACCCCAGTCCGAATCGCCTCGACGGCCTTGGACCGATCGAGTTTGATCTCCCCACCGAGGAAGTAGTCGGGGTCAAGATAGCCAAGTAGGACATCGGCGTCGGTGGTTGTCGGAAGTGTCCCTCCCTTGCCATAACAAGCTGGACCCGGATCGGCCCCGGCGGACTGTGGGCCCACTCGAAGGAGTCCAAGTGAGTCAATCCACGCAATCGAACCCCCTCCGGCACCCGCAGAGTGGATGTCAACCATCTTGATGCCGACGCGCTCATCACCGGCCCAGTTCTCCGTGGTAGTTGGGACCTCAGCATCCATAATGACCCCGATGTCGATCGAGGTCCCACCCATGTCGAAGGAGAGTACGTTCTGGTGGCCAGCAGTTTCGCCGGCGTATATGGCCGCGGCAGGCGCTGCCGCGGGACCAGAACCGATCAGGTACACAGCCCGCTGGCGACACCGATCAACGCTCTCCACCAGGCCGTCAGAGAGCATCATGAGGAGAGTTCCGCCAAAATCGCTCTCGCGGAGTCGGCGCTCCAGCGCCTCTAGGTACTCCTCGACAACTGGCCCAACGTAAGCCGAGACCACCGTCGTAGAAAATCTCTCCCACTCGCGCCAGACCGGAAGGATGTCGTGCGAAGTCGCTATGTGGACTTCGGGGAGGATCTCTCTCATGATCGCAAGGGCTCGGCGTTCATTCTCCGGCGCTGCATAGGAGTGGAGAAAGCAGATAGCTACGGATTCAACGCCATCGGCCCTCAACTGCTCGGCCGCCAAACGAACGTCTGACTCACTGAGGTCCGTAACGATCTCGCCCTCGTAAGTGGAGCGCTCCGTGATCTCAAGTCGGCGACGGCGTGGTACCAGCGGCTCATAGGGCGGAACGAACACGTTGTACATGGAAGTTCGTACGTTCTTATAGCCCCGTCTAATCTCGATCACATCAGCGAAGTTCCGGGTGGTGATCATTCCCGTCTTTGCGCCATTCTTATTTATGAGGGTATTGGTCGCCAGCGTCGTTCCATGAATGAGGAGGCCGATTTGTGCGACAAATTCATCAACCTCCAACTCGTAGGCGATTGCGGCTTTCTTGAGCGCGTTCATCAGCCCAATTGATGGGTCAGATGGGGTCGTAGGCGCTTTAAACTGCCGAACTTCACCCGTCAATTCTTCCAGGACGAGACAGTCTGTGAAGGTTCCGCCAACGTCGACTGCGACTCTGAACGACACGCTCTCTCCTTCCGCGGCCATCAAGCCTCTACTCCCATAGGTTCTCCAGGTCGCTCAGGATGCAAACTAGTATACTATATACCACCTGCTGGTCGGTCAAAGCTGCTCGGTGTCAGCTTCGGCTACCAGTTCACCCGTGCCCATCGTTGCCAGAAGATCGTCTCGTGCCTCCACGAGGTGTGCGAGCACCACCTCTGCGGCACCCTCGGGGTCTCGCTCCATAATCTGACGGCGAAGTTCACCATGGGCATCAACTGAGTGTTGGACATTTTGCAGCACGTGGTAGCGACCGACATTGTCCCGGAGTTGCAGGATCAGTTTCGTCATCCTGGGACGACCTGCATAGGAGTAAAGTTCAGCGTAGAAAGTGCGTCTTGTTTCATAGCCCGACAGGACCTCGGGGTGCTGTAGGTCCATATCCTCCGCAAGCCCGCATAGATACTGGGCGTCATCTTCGGTCAGATTCGCTACTGCCAGGCGGACACACCGGGATTCAAGCGCAATCCTTATCTCGTAGATCTCCGCGATCTCGCTTGCACCAAGGCTGGAGACCCAGCACCCACGCCGACCATCAATCGTGACTAGGTCACCATCTAGCCTTCGGAGAGCATCGCGAAGCGGAATTCGACTAACGCCCAACTGGGTGGCCATTTCAGCCTGAGCGAGTCGTTGTCCCGGAACCAGACTCCCACTCAAAATTGCATTGCGAATCGAGATGGTCGCCGCATCTTCAGCACTCATGGCCTTAGTTGTTACTGGGAATTTCATGTGTATCTCATGTCGTGATCGTCACGATCTCCACACTGGACCACCTCTCTGGAACTTTAGTTGAATCTTGTATACATCATTGGGTTTCTAGCAGCCCCACCGGGCACTCAGTGTCCTCCGTGCGTTACAGATTACAGCCGACCGGGCGCCAGTCCGGATACCTACACCTAAACCGTCGTTCATGGGTGCAACATCCAGATAGGGAACCTATGTGGGCTGCCAGATCATCAGCGCAAGAACGCCGACAAGGACCAGGGTGTGAACTTTCCGGAGCCGAGAAAGCCGAAAGATACGGGCAAGCACAATCTGACGGTCCTGCCCCTCCCTCACCATCTGTGAGATCCTCCTGCCCTCAGCAGCGAGAACGAGCAAGCCAACTCCAGCCGCAAGAATCGAACCGATCATCGCGAGAACTATCCACAGTTCAGTGAAGCTCCGGTTGGTCTCCACAACCAACCAAATCCCAAATCCCGTCACCCCCCACGACGGAACCAAGAACAACTTCCTATTCGTCGCCGCAAGATTTACGTAGACCTCGGCCACTCGAGCTGGGTCGCGACTGCGTTCTGCCGCAATGATCTGCACTTCCGAGTGAACGATCCCACCAACCCACACCACTCCCAGAAGTACGTGAATGAACAGGAGCAGGTGGTAGAGCGTCACGATGTGTCTCCCCTCGGCGGAGTCCGACAGTCAGACATCAGACTCTGAGAGGCCCGCCACCAGCTATGTGTATATTGTATGCTTTGATACGCGCTATATCTGAGGTTCATCTTCAATTTCTCGCCTTAACAACAGACCGAGCAGCCCCATGTCAACTAGTTCACTGCCCACCAGACGACACACCATCATCAAAAATACCACAGCCCTCACGATGGATTCGGCACTCGGCGAGATTGTCGGTGCGGATATCGAGATTCTCGATGGTGAAATAGTCGGAATTGGGCCCGGCCTCGAGGCTTCCGGAGCAACTGTCATCGATGGCACGAACACCATTACCCTCCCCGGCTTTGTGGACTCTCATTGGCATGTCTGGGGAACATTGCTGCGAGGAGTCGTCGGCGACGGCCCCGAGCACGGTTGGTTCGCCACGAAAGGCCGACTCGGAGGCCATTTCACCTCTGAAGATTTCGCGACTGGAGTGCGACTTGGGATGGCCGAGGGCATCTCGGCAGGCGTAACCACCGTTCACGACTGGTCTCACAACATCATGTGTTACGAGAATGCCGAGGCCAACCTAGCCGTCCACCGAGAGTTAGGAACCCGGGTGCATTTTTCGTATTCGGCACCCTCGGCCCACCCCTCTATGCCCATGGATAAAATGCGAGAGATTCTCGCGAAGGGAGGCCTTCTCCCCGACGCCGTAATGGATTTCGACAACCCGCGTCGGATCGCCGAAGACTGGGTTCCATCATCCGAGAGCCTGCTTACAGTTGGCGTCGCGGTCCGCGGTCCTGCCCGGTCAACGCCTGAGGTCTATCGGGAGGAATGGAGGCTAGCCCGCGAGCAAGGGCTAACCATCTCAATGCACTGTGCCGGGACCGAAGCAGAAGTTGAAAAAATCCATCAGATCGAGGTGCTCGAGGCCGACGGACTGCTCGGAGACGACATGCTTCTCGCCCATTGCCTCTACATCTCCTCCACTGAACGGGAGTACCTCGCAGATTTTGGAATCCCAGTTTCAATGAGCCCACTCTCTGAACTCCGCCTGGGTATGGGCTCGCCGCCAATAAACGAACATGTTGCGGCCGGGGTCCAGGTCAGTCTCTCTCTTGACACAACGGCAATATCCGCGACTGCCGACGTCTTCCAGGCGATGCGAGTAGCGGTTGGCCTACAGTCGATTTCGGCCAAGGACGCGACGGCTCTAACCCCTAGACGGGTACTTGAGATGACCACAATCGACGGGGCCCGAGCCCTTGGACTCGAGGAGGTTATTGGAAGCCTGACAATTGGTAAGAGGGCGGACCTGATCATGGTTAGAACAGATGAGCTCAACATGGCCCCGGTTTGGGATCCGGTGGTTGCCATAGTGCACTCCGCCCAACCGAGCAATGTCGACACCGTCATGCTCGACGGCAGAATCTTGAAGTGGAAGGGTGAACTCACCACCGTAAATACACCAAAAGTCATCGCCGAGGCTGAGGATTCGCTCAAGCAACTCTGTGAGCGAGCCGGCTTCAAACCACGCTAATAGGAGGCTTCCAAGATGCGAACCACCATCCGTGTAGGAGACGTCGAGATCACCGCTATCGCCGATAAAGCACACGACTTCAATCCCGGATTTCATTTTCCCTCCGTTGACCCTGAGGCTTGGGAGCCGTACAGCGACCTAATTGAAGGACCCGATGGTTATGTCCTAGTTAACTTCCATTGCTTCCTCATTCGAAATGGCAGCCAGACCGTCCTTATCGACACCGGCTGGGGTCCGGAGCTCGGGCCGCCTGGGGCCCCTAAGGAGCGCGGCGCGTTAATGGGTGACCTCGAGGGACTAGGGGTGGAGCCAGGGGACATAGATGTCGTTGCCTTTACCCACCTTCACGCTGACCATGTCGGCTGGAACCTGATTTACGAAGACGAGAAGATATTGCCAAGGTTCACCAGCGCCCGTTACCTGGTGTCAGAGCCTGACTGGGCATTTTTTTCTGCCCGTGATGAGAACCATCCCAACATCGCGCAGCAAGCGATACCCCTCGCCGAACTCGGTGTACTCGACACCTTCAATGACGGTCATCTTCTCACGCCGTTCTTAACGGCCGAAGCGACGCCCGGACATACACCAGGCCACATGAGTTTCGTTGTCCAATCCTCGGGTGAGCGTCTCTACATACTCGGCGACCTCATCCATCATCCGGTTATTGCGCACGAAACCGACTGGGTACACAAGTTCGATGCCGATCCTGAGATGGCGGTAGCGACTAGGAAGAAAGTCCTTGATCGCCTAGAACGGGAGGAAACGACGGTGGCCGCAGGACATCTCCAGCATCCGAGTTTCGGGCGCTTTGCCAGGGTAGATGGGCGCCGGGTCTGGAAGCCAATAGACGTTGGACCCAGCCTTGGCTAATTGTTCTCCACGCAACTAGCAGTCGAAAATTAGATCCACTCAGGACCGGGATCGATCCGATTCACCGCCTGACTAAACAGAGAAGGTAACTGAGGCCATGAGTCATTCACCACTAGTTTCCGGCGAATGGCTAGCACAACGCCTTGGAGACGAGAAGATTCGGATCGTCGAAATCCAGTACGAGCCGGACGTCGACGAATTCAACGAGGGACACATACCAGGAGCTGTGAACTGGTTTTGGAAAGATCTCCTATGGCATGAAACGAACCGAGAATTCCCGACACCTGCCGAGATGGCCGAACGACTGGGATCTTGGGGTATTTCACCTGAGACGACGGTGGTGTTCTACAGCGAACGTAATCAGTACGCCATGTACGCCTACTGGGTTACCAAGTCCATGAACGGCCACCACGACGTACGAGTGTTGGACGGTGCTCAGAAACGGTGGAAACTCGACGGACACCCCCTTAGCACCGACATTGACCAGTACCCGCCAGTGGACTACCTGCCGCGGCGAGACAAGCGGGACGATTCCAGCCGGGTATTCCGAGATGACGTACTAGAAGGGCTCGGGAACTCCGGGAGGCTGCTGTTAGACGCCCGCTACGGGTCCGAGTACTTGGGCGAACGGGTGAAGCCCGGCACAGGACCCGACCACGGTGCCGAACGTCATGGTCGAATTCCTGGCGCAATTCATCTTCTCTTTCGTCGATTATTCAATGACGACAACACTCTTCGCACGCCTGAGGAACTCGAAACTGTTTTCCGGTCAGTTGGTGCAGCTCCTGATCAGGTCAACGAAGTCGTCGCCTATTGCAGGCTTAGTCACCGTGCGACGTCGCTCTGGTTCGTAGCCTCGGCAATCCTCGGCTGGAACCACTTACGGGTGTATGACGGCTCATGGACCGAATGGGGTACGGCGGTCGGCCTTCCAGTTGAGCGGTGAAGCCGGCTGAAACCGGTCCCGGCAATTTCAGACCGCCCTAACCGTGATATCTCCAGTCACACCCCAGCCCACGCAACTCACTCTGGTCTGGCGCTCAAAGCAGAGTCGCCGTACCACAAAGCTGGCTAAGAAGCCTGGTTGGGCCTGTAGGAGTACCTGCGCACCGAGCTGGCCGATGACACCCGGGTACATACCGAGTCCGACCCCAGCCATGTGAGGTGGGGTCGCCTGTCGGCGGTCCAATACCTGAAGTTCACACCCCGAGGCGCCGGTGCACCTGGGCGGTGACTTCGCAGCCATGGAGGTCTCCGTCGACCTGAACTAGGTTCAACTGGGCGCCATGGCGACGGACCTGGCAGCCACCCTCCTCTAGAGTGAGGACGCTGCCCTGCTCGGAATGAGATGCTCCTAGAGAGACGCCATAACCTCGGCGTAGCCGTCCAAGACCTGCAGCACCGCGTCACGGCCCTCCGACGGGACGCCGAAGGCGACCCGCTCGATGCCAT